>Ga0153956_1000251_pt1 | contig 66262 bp, 52 predicted proteins | sample TSFL040MetaG_FD_104704 | JGI IMG/M metagenome (GOLD analysis project Ga0153956, IMG submission 104704) | Attine ant fungus gardens microbial communities from Florida, USA - TSFL040 MetaG | ecosystem: Host-associated > Fungi > Mycelium > Unclassified | place: USA: Florida, Wekiwa Springs...
GATCCAGATCATCAGCCCGTACGCGGCGCATGGCGTCGTCGACAGCACGTACTACTCGCAGATCAACATGGTCCGCACGATCGAGCAGATCCTCGGCGCGCAGCCGCTGAACCAGAAGGTCGCGGCGGCCACGCCGATGTACGGCGCGTTCACCGACACGCCGAACATGACCCCGTTCACCGCGGTCCCGAACCAGACCTCGCTGACGCAGGGCATCTCGTCCGCGCCGGCCTGCGGCCTGGACACCCCGGGCACGACCAGCACGTCGGTGACCTCGACGGTGACGGGCTCCGTGTCCGGCACGGTCGGCGCGCAGGTCCAGGCGCCGGCGATCCCCGCCGACGAGCAGGCGACCGCCGACGCGTGGACCGCCTGGATCGCCAAGCAGCACACGACCGGCAACGGCGCACTCGCTGACTTCGCGAACCCCGAGCAGATGAACCGCTACACCTGGTACGAGGCGCATCAGTTCACGACGCCCTACCCGGGTGACTCGAAGATCTACACGCCCGATCAGGTCCCGGGCGCGTACATCCCGAGCTCCGACACGAACTAAGGGTCTGCAGCCAGCGACCTCAACAGCGTGACGATGCGACGGCCCGCCGGCTCTTCAGCCGGCGGGCCGTTGGTCGTCGTGCGGGAGAACGAGAAACCTTTGCCTGAACAGCTTGCAGTTCGCGCGCGCGCCGTCAGCAAGTCCTTCGGCGACGTCGTCGCGCTCGACGGCGTCGACCTCGACGTCGCGGAGGGCCAGATCCACGGTCTGGTCGGGCCGAACGGCGCCGGCAAGACGACGCTGCTGGGCCTGCTCCTCGGGCTCGCCCGCGCCGACGGCGGCGACCTGGAGATCCTCGGCAGCGAGGTGCAGCGGACGCTCGCGCTCCCCGAGGGCGTCGCCGGCTTCGTCGACGGACCGGGCCTCTACCCCTCGCTGACCGCCCGCCAGAACCTCGCCGCGCTGCTGCGCCTGCGCGGCGACGCCGCCGACGGCATCGACGAGGCGCTCGAGCAGGTCGGGCTCAGCGCCGTCGCGGACGATCGCGTCCGCGGCTTCTCGCTCGGGATGCGCCAGCGCCTCGGGCTCGCCGCGGCGCTGCTGACGCGGCCGCAGCTGCTGGTGCTCGACGAGCCGGCGAACGGGCTCGACCCCGCCGGCACGCGCGACGTCCACCGCGTGCTGACGCGGCTGGCGGCGCACGGCACGGCGGTCGTGCTCTCCAGCCACCGGATGGACGACCTGGCCGCGCTCTGCACCAACGTCACGATCCTCGCCACCGGCCGCGTGGTCTTCTCCGGCCCGCTCGGCAAGCTCGTCGCCGAGAGCGACGAGCTGGACTACCGGCTGCGGACCTCCGATCCCGTCACGGCGCGGCGGGTCGCCGCCGAGACGCCGGGGCTGCGGCTGCTGCCGGACGACGATCCGCTCCAGCGCCAGGACGCCGAGGCGCTCGTCGTGCGCGCCGCCGTGCCGGTGCTCGACGACCTGGTCGCGCGCCTGGTCGGCGCCGGCGTCGGCGTACGCGAGCTGGCGCCCGTCGTGGCGCCGCTGGAGGCGGCGTTCCTTGCCCTGACCGGGACCACCACAGCAAGAGAGGACGAGAGCCAGTGACTGCCGCAGCGATCGCGCGAGCGACGGCCGACGCACCGCCCGCGCCCATCGGGCGCAGCTACCGCTTCGAGCTGACCAAGCTGCTGGCGCAGTGGCCGGTGCGCATCGCGCTGCTGGCCTGCTGGCTCGGCCCGGGCCTGCTCGTCGGCATCATCAGCCAGCAGAGCTCGCTGCCGTCCGACACCGTCTTCGGCCGCTGGATGAACCAGACCGGCTGGGCGGGGTCGCTGCTGGTGCTGACGTTCTGCTGCAGCTGGGTGCTGCCGCTGCTGACGTCGCTGGTCGCCGGCGACGTCTTCGCGACCGAGGACCGGCTCGGCACCTGGCGGCACCTGCTCGTCGCCGTGCGCTCGCCGCGGCGGATCTTCGCGGCGAAGTCGCTGGCGAGCCTGTCGATGATCGGGCTGCTGGCGCTGGGGCTGACCGCCTCGGGCATCGTCGGCGGCCTGGTGGCGGTCGGCAACCGGCCGCTGATCGGCCTCGACGGCCATCTGCTGCAGCCGAGCCAGGCCGCCGGCATGGTGCTGCTGGCCTGGGCCTGCGCGCTCGTGCCGACGCTGGCGTTCGCGGCGATCGGCCTGCTCGGCTCGATCGCGCTCGGCCGCTCGCCGATGGGCCTCGTGATCCCGGCGCTGCTCGCGCTGCTGCTGGGGATCGTGCAGCTGCTGCCGCTGCCCGTGATCGTGCGCGTGGCGCTGCCGAGCTACGCGTTCATCGGCTGGCGCGGGCTGTTCATCGACCCGACGATGACCGGCCCGCTCGTGCTCGGCCTGCTCGTCAGCCTCGTCTGGGCGATCGTCGCCTCGCTGCTGGCCTACCGGCTCTTCATGCGCCGCGACTTCACCGACCTGGCCTACGACGGCGTCGGCCGGCGCGTGCTCGTGCGCGCCGCGCTGCCGCTGCTGGCGGTGCTCGTCGTCACCGTCGGCGTGGTCGCCGTCGCGACGCCGGCCTCCGGCTCGGGCATCGACAAGCGGAAGCTGGAGGGCTCGCTCGCGACCTCGTTCGCGCACCTGTACCGCCTGCAGACTGACGAGCTGCACCGTCCCGACGTGACCGAGGCGCAGCTGTCCTCGAAGGCCGCGTGCGACAAGGGCGGCTCGCTCGTCGACGACGTCGGCGCGGGCAACGACTGGCGCTGCGTCGTCAGCTGGCGGCTCCCGGGCGCCACGGCGACCGGCCAGGCGATCTACCAGCTCGACGTGACCCCGGACGGGCGCTACGTCGCCGACGGCGACGGGCCGCAGGAGGTCAACGGCTTCTTCCAGGTCCACACCGAGGCGGGCGACGTGCCCAACCCGCTCTGGCAGTTCGACGGCTCCGTCGATCTGCTGACCGCGACCGCGAAGGACTGAGCGTCCGCCGACGCCGACCGACCGCTGCTCGCCGCGAGCAGCGGCCGGTCGGCGGGCGCTCATCTGGTGCATATCTGTTGTTCCGATTGGTACCACGGATTGGTACCATGCGGGTACGATGGCGAGATCGGGCAGAGGACGCCAGGGGACGCGCTTCCCGTTCGAGGGGCCGGTGCCGCCGGCGCTGCTGATCGACCGGCGCTGCGAGTTGGAAGAGCTCGCACGCCGCGCCGCCGATCGCGTTGGAGTGCGAATGGTCGCGCCGCGGCGATACGGGAAGACGAGCGTGCTGCTCGCGCACGCGCAGCAGCTCACGGAGGTCGGCTGGCGGACCGCGCATGTCGACTTCTCGCGAGTGACGGACCTGACCGACGTCGCGCGGCGGATCTCGGCGGCCTACGCGCAACTCGACGTCGGCTGGTCGCGGGCGAACCTGCGGGCTCCGCTCGCGAGGCTTGGGGTGACGCTGTCGGCCGCGGGGCCGGGCGTGACGGTGGGCCTGCGCCCGCCCGCTTCCGCGCCCGACGTCGCCGAGGCCGTCCTCTTCCAGCTGCTCGATCTGCCGCTCAAGCTGTGGGAGTCCGACGGCACGCCGACGCTGGTGGTGCTCGACGAGTTCCAGGACCTGCTGACCGCGCGCCATGACCTCGACGGACTGCTGCGGTCGCGGATCCAGTATCACGGCGACGCTGCGGCGTACGTGTACGCCGGGTCGGAGCCATCGATGATGCGTGAGCTGTTCGACAGCCGCGAACGGCCGTTGTTCGGGCAGGCGCTGCCGCTCGAGCTGGGAGCGCTGCCGGTCGAGGAGGTGCTGGCGGACCTCGGCCGCCGGTTCGTCGATGAAGGGCAGGATCCCGGCGACGCGTTGGCGCACCTGGTGGTGTTCGCCGATGGCCATCCGCAGCGGTGCATGCTGCTCGCCTACCTGCTGTCTGACCGGATCGCCGCGGGAGCGCAGCCGACGCCCGCCCTGGCTGAGGAGATCATCGAGCAGGCGATCGATCGGACCGCTTCGGCGCATGAGGAGCTGTGGGGTCAGCTCGGTCGCAGCGAGCGGGTTCTGCTCGCTGCGGTCGCCGACGGCGTCGCGCCGTCGAGCCGGGGGCTCGCGGCCGAGCACGACCTGGCGCGCAACACGCTCACGGCCGCGACGCGCCGACTCGCGGATCACGGGCATCTGGTCCGTCGCGGACGGCAGACGCGGCTGGTCGACCCGCTGCTGGGGGAGTGGTTGCGCCGCCGCTGACGTGGCCGGGGGACGACGCGCTCGCCGTCCGTCGTCCGGGGTGTCTTGACACCCGTTTTGGCGCCGTGGTACGGATCAGCACGTGGGCTCTGGCGACGTGGGGCGGGCACGTAGGACCGAAGCCGTGGCCGGGCGTGACATGCGCGTGGCGAGCAGCGGCTTGCACCTGCGCGAGGACATGTCCTACGACGCCTGGCTGACGGTCGGCCGGCGCATCTCCGGCATCGAGCGGGCGTCCGCCTGGTGCCTCGGCGACTGGCTCGTCTACGGCCAGCGCGCGTACGGCGAGCGCTACAAGCACGCGCTCGAGGCGACCGGCTTCGAGTACCAGACGCTGCGCAACTACGCGTGGGTCGCGCGGCGCTTCGTCATGTCTCGCCGGCGGGACGCGCTGAGCTTCCAGCACCATGCCGAGGTCGCCTCGCTTCCGGAGCCTGAGCAGGATCTTTGGCTGCTGCGCGCGGAGAAGCGGCGCTGGTCGCGCAACGAGCTGCGGCGCCAGCTGACCGCCGCGCCGCGCTCCGGCGGGCAGGCGTCGCCGCCGGTGACCGTCCGCCTGCAGGTCGAGCAGGGCCGTCAGGAGCGCTGGCAGCTCGCCGCGACGGCGTCGGGCGCGTCGCTGCCGGACTGGCTCGGTTCGCTCGCGGACGCCGCCGCCGGCGGCGCGCCGGAGCCGCCGTCGCTCGCGGCGCCGCGCTGAGCGCCGCCGCCGCGCCGACTCGTCCGCCGCCGCGCCGACTCCTCCGCCGCGCCGCCGCCCGCCGCGTCGCTCCTGCCGCCCCGCGGCGCCTCCGCCGTGCCCTGTCCCGCCGACCTGCCGCCCGGCGGGCGCGTCGATTTCGCGGCGTACAGCGGTATCCACGCGCCCGCGGCGCGCTCTGCCCTTTCGGTCACCGGCGCCCCACTTACGGTCGCGGCGTCTGCCAACCACCCAGGAGGTACCGATGTCCACCGGAACGCCGGACGCCGAGGCGAGCCACTTCCGCGACGCGTTGACGCGGCTGGCGAACGACAGCGACTACCGCGCCAAGGCGACCGACAACCCGGTCCTGCTGACGCAGGACTACCACCTGTCCGACAAGGACCTGCAGGCGCTGCGCCAGGTCGCGACGATGTCCGGCGCCGACACGAGCCAGATCGACAAGGTCGTCAGCGACTGGAGCGATCAACAGGAGGGTGCCGGCCTGAAGGACGTGAACGTCACGGTCAGCTGCTGCTGTTGCTGCTGCTGCGGCGAGACGGGCTCGGTCGTCAGCGTCGCCTAGCGGGCGCCGCGCCTTCCTCCGGCCATGCGCTTCGAGGCCCTCGACCGGCTCGCAGGCGATCTCGACCTCGCGGCCGAGCCCGCGCTCTGGGAGCTCTACCACGCCAACTCGAAGCTGAGTCCGGAGACGGCGCGGCGCGAGGCGGAGACGTTCGCCGTCTCGCCGTATGAGCTGTTCGTCGCCAGCCGCGGCTTCAAGCAGTACCGCAACGCCGCCGCGGTCGAGCTGCCGACTCGGCAGCCGCCGGAACGCACGCTGGACGCCGTCCTGATGAGCCGGCGCAGCTCGCGGACCCTGTCCGGGACCGTGTGGCTCGCCGACCTCGGGACGGTGCTCCGGCAGGCGCTCGGCCCGTCCGCGATCGTCGCCGACGCCGAGCGCGAGGTCGACCAGGTGCTGCGGACCTGGCCCTCGGCCGGCGGCCTGTACCCGCTCGACGCCTACCTGATCGCCGCCGGCGTCGACGGCCTCGAGCCCGGCGCCTACCACGTCAACGCGATCCGCCAGACGCTGGAGCGGCTGCCGGCCGCCGCTGACGCGCGCGAGCTGCTCGCGTCAGCCTTCTTCTGGCAGGACTTCGCGGTCGCCGCCGCGGCGGCGCTCGTCTTCGTCGCCGCGTTCGACCGCACGACCGCCAAGTACGGCGAGCGCGGCTACCGGCTGGTCCTGCTCGACGCCGGCCACGCCGCCCAGAACGTCCTGCTGAGCGCCGAGCAGCTCGGGCTCGGCGCCGTGCCGATCGCCGGCTTCAACGACGACGCGCTCGAGGAGCTGCTGGCGCTCGACGGCGCCGGCGAGTCAGTCGTGCACACGATCCTGCTCGGAGGTCCCGCGTGAGCCAGCCCTACGCCAAGCGCGACAACGTCTTCCTCGCCTGGTACCCGGCGTGCGTGAACGCCGAGGAGGCGCCGGCGACCTGGGCGCCGAAGTCGTCGGCGTTCTACGTCCACATCCCGTTCTGCACCGCCGTCTGCGACTACTGCGGCTTCGCGGTCGAGCGCGCCAAGGGCGCCGCGATCCCGCGCTACCTGGACGCGCTGCGGCTGGAGATCGAGCGCTACGCCGCCGCCGGCCGGCTCGCCGGGCACCGCTTCGACTGCGGCCACTTCGGCGGCGGCACGCCGTCGGTCCTCAGCGGCGAGCAGCTGACGGCGGTGATCGCGCAGCTGCGCGACGTCGCGGTCGTCAGCGACGACGCCGAGATCACCGTCGAGGTCAACCCGATCAGCTTCACCGAGGACAAGGCGCACGCCTACCGCGCCGCCGGCGTCAACCGGCTCAGCTGCGGCATCCAGTCCTTCGACGAGGCGACGCTGCGCGTGCTCGGGCGCCCGCACCGCGTGCGCGACGCCGAGCGCGTGATCGAGCTCGCGCACGCGGCCGAGTTCGAGAGCTTCTCGCTCGACGTCATGTACGGCGTTCCCGGGCAGACGGTCGCCGACCTCGAGCGCGACCTGCAGCGCGCCGTCGAGACCGGCGCGACGCACCTGTCCTGCTTCCGGCTCGAGCTGATCCCGTTCACGGCGCTGAAGCTGCGCGAGAGCGCCGGCCTGCTGCCGCCGCTGCTGAGCGAGGCCGAGGTCAACGAGATGAGCCTGCTCGTCTCCGAGCGGCTGGCCGAGCACGGCTACGCCGAGTACGGCGCCTTCAACTACGCGCTGCCCGGGCACGAGAGCGTCCACAACGCGATCGCCTTCGGCGCGCCGCAGCGCGAGTACGTCGGCTTCGGCAACAGCGCCTTCTCCTACTTCGGCGGCAGCGTCTACAGCAACCACGCCTCGCTGAAGGCCTACGAGGAGGCGGTCTTCGCCGGCCGCGACCCGATCAGCCTCGCCCATCGCGTGACGGCGCGCGAGGAGATGTCGCGCTACTTCGTGCTCGGGCTGAAGATGCTGCGCGTCGAGCGCGCCCCGTTCGGCGAGCGCTTCGGCTTCGCGCCGGAGGAGATCTTCGGCGAGCCGCTCGAGCGCCTGCAGGCGGCGGGGCTGCTGGAGCGCCGCGACGACGCCTACGTGCTCACGAGCGCGGGCCGCGTCTACGTCAATAACGTCTGCAAGGAGTTCTACGTGGGCGAGAGCTACGGCGTCGGCCAGCACCAGGAGTTCGTGCCGACGCTGACCCCGGAGCAGATCCTCTACTTCGCCGGCCAGCGCGAGCGCCGGCTCGCCGAGGCGCACGGATGAGCGCGCTCAACGGCCAGGCGCTGCGGCTGCGCGCCGGCGCGAACGTCTTCGCCGTCTCGCCCGACGAGCTGCAGGTCGCGTTCCCGAACTACACGGCGACGTTCGTCAGCCCGCCCGTCGTCAAGGGCGTGCAGGCGCTGCTCGGCGTCTTCGCCGAGCCGACCGACCGCCACGTCGCGATCGAGCGCACCTGCGCCGAGACGGGGCTGGAGGAGGGCTTCCTCGCCTACCTGGTCGAGCTGCTGGCGAACTCGCGCTGCTTGTCGCCGGTCGGCGCCGACGCGGGCGAGCACGGCCCGTTGGCGGATTTCTACGACTACCTCGGCGACGACGGCGCCGCGACCGTCGCCCGGCTCGCGGCGGCGAAGGTCGTGCTCGTGCAGGGCGAGCGCGGCGAGCCGGCGGAGTGGGCGCTGGCCGAGGCCGGCCTGCGCGTCGAGACGGTCCGTGCCGTCCCCGGCGCGCGCGTCGGCGAGCTGATCGAGGCGCTCGCGGCGCGGATCGACGCCGGCGCGACGACGATCGCCTGCTGGGGCGTGCCGTACCGGCTGCCGCTCGCGGGCCGCGTCAACGACCTCGCGCTGGAGCGCCGCGTGCCGGTGCTGTTCGGCGCTTGCGAGGGCGTCGTCGGCCGCGTCGGGCCGTTCGTCGTGCCCGGCAGCTCGAGCTGCCTGGAGTGCCTGAACCGGCGCCTGCTCTCGCACGCCGGCGCGGCCGAGGCGCGCGCCTTCACGCACTTCCGCGGCCGCTTCGAGGATGTCGTGCCCGGCGCCTGGCCGGTGCATCCCGCGTTCGAGGCGGCGCTGCTGCGGCTCTACGCGCTCGAGCTCGCGACGGTCGTGCTGGCGCTGCCGCCGCGCACGATCGGCGGCGTCGTCGAGACCTCGTTCCAGAGCGCGACGTCCGAGCGGCACGCCGTCTACCGGCTGCCGCGCTGCCCGTCCTGCGGCCCGCGGCGTCCGCGCCGCTGGGCCTGGGACGCGCGGCTCGCGCCGCTGGCGCCGGCCGAGAGCGGCGAATGAGCGTCGACTACGCCGCCGCGCTGGCGCGCTTCGGCGGCCTCGTCGACGCCAAGACCGGCGTGATCGGCGCCGTCGAGCTGCTGCGGATCTCCGAGCGCGACCCGCGCGTCTTCATGGCGCACGCCGATCCCTGCGACACGCGGCCGCTGACCGGGCTGGAGGCGGCCAACCGCGGCGTCGCCTGCTCGGCGACGCCCGAGCGCGCGGTGATGCGCGCCTGCGGCGAGTCGATCGAGCGCTACTGCAGCGCGATGTTCGACGTCGAGGAGCTGCTGCCGGCGACCTACGAGGAGCTGATCGCCGGCGGCGAGCGCGCGATCCCGCTGCAGGCGCTGTACCCCTTCAGCGCCGAGCAGTACGCGCAGGCCGGCTTCCCCTACGCGGACCCGAGCGGGCGCGAGCTGCGCTGGGTGCGGGCGCGCGCCTGGGGCGGCGAGGCCCAGGTCTGGGTGCCGGCCAGCTGCGTCTACGTGCCGTACCTGTTCGAGGACGGTGTCGAGCCGTTCACGCACATGCCGATCTCGACCGGCCTCGCCGCCGGCCCGGAGCGCGACTGGTGCGTGCGCAAGGGCGTGCTGGAGATCCTCGAGCGCGACGCGCTGATGATCGTCTGGTACGCGCGGATCGCCGCGCCGCGAATCGAGCCGGCGTCCTGCGTCGGCGTCTCGGCCGACTGCGACGCGCTGCTGGCGGCGATCTGGGGCGACCGCGCGCGCTGGCACTTCAACCTGCTGACCGTCGACGTCGAGCTGCCGATCGTCTGCGCCTCGATCATCGACGAGGACGGGCCGCCGCTGACGTCGTTCGGGATCGCCGCCGACGGCGACCCGGCACGCGCGCTGATGCTGGCGATGGAGGAGGCGCTGCTGACGCGCACGCTCGTCAACCGCAGCTCGCTGCCGGCCTCCGAGGACGGCTTCCCGATCCGTACGCTGCGCGACCACCTGCTCGTGCACGCCGGCTCGCGGCCGCTGCGCGACCGCATGCGCTTCCTCACCGACGACGGCCCCGAGCTGACGTTCGAGCAGGTCGAGCGGCGCTTCGCCGGCGTCGACCTCGCGGCCGGCGTCGCCGCCGCCGGCTTCGAGGTCTTCTGGGTCGACGTCACCTCACCGGACGTCGCCGCGCAGGGGCTGTGGACGACGCGCGCGCTGATGCCGGGCGCGCAGCCGCTCGACAACGACCACCGCAACCGCCACCTCGGCGGTCCGCGGCTGCTGGAGGTGCCGCGGCGGATGGGACTGGACGTCAGCGTCGAGACGCTGAACCCCGACCCGCACCCGTTCCCGTGATCGCCGCCGACGGCGTGCTGGCGCGGCTGCTGGAGCCGCTCGCGCCGGCCGAGTTCGCGGCCTCCTACTGCGCGGTGCGGCCGCTGCTGCTGCGCGGCCGCGCCGGCAAGTTCGACTGGCTGCTCGACGGCGCGCGCTTCCGCGCGCTGCTGGCCGAGCGGCTCGCGGGCCGCGCCGACCTGCGCTGCGGCATCCACGCGCTGCAGCACAGCCGCGCGGACGAGCCGCTGACGCTGATGAGCTGGCAGCGGATCGGCGCCGATCAGCTCGAGCAGCGGCTGGCGGCCGGCGAGACGGTCTGCGTCAACAAGCTCAGCGAGGAGGACGCCGGCCTGCGCGGCGTGGCGCGCGCGGCCGCCGACGAGCTCGGCTGGACGGGGACGGCCTGGCTGAACGCCTATCTCTCGCCGCCCGGCTCCGGCGCGGACCTGCACTGGGACGCGCAGATCACGACCTCGCTGCAGCTGGCCGGCCGCAAGCGCTGGACCTACGCGACGACGCCCTCGCTGGCCTGGCCGGCGCGGCCCGCGCAGGTCGACCGCGAGGGCGTCGTGCGCTACTTCGCGCCCGCCGCGCGCCAGCACACGACGCGCGACGTCGAGCTGCGCGAGGTCGTGCTCGAGCCCGGCGACCTGCTCTGCCTGCCGGCCGGGACGCTGCACGCCGCGAAGGCGCTCGACGAGTCGCTGGCGCTGAACCTCGCGCTCGGCGCGCCGGAGGCCTGAGCGGTGCCGGCCGCGAGCGAGGCGCTGGCCTACCAGCAGCTGCTCAGCGACTCGCGCCGCACGGTCTTCTGGGCGCTCGACGACCAGCAGCCGTGGCAGCTGGAGGCGGGCGGCGCGCCGGTCGCCGACGGCGGCGACTGGTTCTTCCTCGTCAACTTCCCGCGCACCGGCAGCACGGCCGCGGCGGAGATCCTCGACCTGCACCCGGAGATCTGCTGCGGCAACGAGCAGCAGGTGCTGCCGCTGCTGATGACGATCCTGCACTCGCGGCTGCTGCTGGCGCCCGAGCTGGCCGGCTCGGTCCGCTACACGAAGCAGCTGCCGGTGACCGCCGCGACCGTGCGCGCGTTGATGGACGCCTGGCGCTCCTGCGTCTCCGGCAAGCGGCTGTTCGGCGACAAGGGCGAGATGTACCACCAGCGCTTCGGCGAGCCGTGCGCGGCGATCTTCCCCGGCTGCCGCTTCGTGCTGACGGTCCGCCACCCGCTCGACGCGCTCTCCTCCTACGTCCGCCAGCCGTGGGCGCTGTACCTGCGCTTCGACGGCCACGAGGCGTTCCAGCAGGCGCTGCGCCGGCGCGCGCGCGAGATGCTGACGGCGAACGCGGCCTGGCGCGAGCGCGCTGCCGTGATCGAGTTCGAGGCGCTGGCGACCGAGGCCGGCTTCCGGGCGACGTTCGCGCGCGTGCTCGCGCACCTGGGCGCCGATCCGGCGGCGTTCGACTGGGACGCCGGCTGGGCGCGCTGCCGGCACGCCGGCGCGATCGGCCGCGGGCGCGGGGACGAGGAGCTGGAGGAGTTCATGCGCTGGCTGGAGCCGCGCGACGGCGAGCTGCACGAGGCGCTCGCGCGCGGCGCCTACTACCTGGAGGCGGCGGCATGAGCCGGCGCGAGACGCGCGACTTCCGCGCCAGCCGCACGGCCGCCGAGCGGGTCGCGGCGCTGCGCGCGCACGCGCAGGCGATCTCGGCCGCGCTGCCCGGCGACGAGCGGATCGAGATCACCGGCTTCGACGCGACGACCGGCAACGCCAGCCGCGTCGCGAGCGTCGACGCGGCGCCGCAGGAGGGCGACCTGATCGCGGCCGCCGAGGCGCACGCGACACGGATCGGGCCGGCGTTCGGGACCGGCGCCGCGCCGCCGGAGTTCGTCCCCGACCTGGCGCTGCAGCGCACGAGCGCGGGCGAGTACGTCGTGCACCTGCAGCAGTGCCACAAGGGCATCCCGATCTTCCAGTCGGCGATCAGCGTCAGGCTCGACGCGCGGCGGCGGATCGTCGACGCGACCGGCAGCGTGATCGCGGTCGAGCGGGTCGACGACGCGCGGCTGCCGGTCGCCGCCGCGGTGCGCGTCGCCGCGGCCGAGCTGGCGGCGGCCGCGACCGGCGACGCCGGCAGCGACCAGTTCGGCCAGCCGCTGCCGCGGCCGCTCGGCGCGATCGACAGCTTCGAGCCGAAGGTCGTCGCCGCCTTCAGCGCGCTGTCGCAGACGCCGACGGTGCTCGAGCCGGGCCCGTTCGCTGGCCCGATCCAGGCGTCGCTGACCTGGTTCCCGACCGACGCCGGGCTGGTGCTGGCGTGGGAGGTCTCGCTGCCGCGGCCGGGCGACGGCACGCTGCAGCGCAGCGTCGTCTCCGGCCGCGGCGAGCTGCTCTACGCGCAGCAGCTGACGCACGGGCTGACGGCCGAGGCCGACGTCTACGAGCCGGACGGCGCGGCGCCGCGCGCGCGGCGCCCGTTCCCGCTGGCGGCGGGCGAGTACGCCGCGCTGGTGCCGAGCGCCGCCGCCGCGGCGGCCTTCCCGGACTGGGTCGACGCGGGCGCCGCGACCGCCGGCAACACGACGATCGCGCACGTCGACGGCGTCGCGACGACGGTCGCCGGCAGCCGCGCGGACGGCGGCGGCGTCGTCTTCTCGCCGGCCGACGCGGTCGGCGACGACCAGAAGGTCGTCAACCTCTTCTACTACTGCTGCAAGATGCACGACCTCTTCTACCTGCTCGGCTTCCGCGAGCAGGACGGCAACTTCGAGGTCGACAACCACGCGGCCGGCGGCGTCGGCTCGGACCGCGTTGACGCGCACGTCTGCCTGGCCGAGATCCCGCGCACGGCGAGCTTCGTCACGCCGCCGGACGGCAGCTCGCCGACGATGCTGATGGGGCCGGTCACGGCGACCGGGCGGCACTGCGCGATGGATGCCAGCGTCGTCTTCCACGAATGGACGCACGGCGTCTCGAACCGGCTCGTCGGCGGCCCGGCGACGGCGTCGGGGCTGATGTCGCCGCAGAGCCTGGGCATGGGCGAGGGCTGGAGCGACTTCGTCGCCTGCGTGCTGACGGGCGCGGACGTCGTCGCGGCCTGGGTCGTCGACGACCCGAAGGGCATCCGCGCCTATCCCTTCGACGCCGACTACCCGGACGGCTTCGACAAGCTCGGCACCGGCCGCTACGTCAGCTCGCCGCACAACGTCGGCGAGATCTGGTGCGCGACGCTGATGGAGATGTCGCGCAACGTCGGCGTGCCGGTCTCGCTGCAGCTGATCGTCGACGCGATGAAGCTCTCGGCGCCGAACCCGAGCTTCCTGAACATGCGCGACTCGCTGCTGGCGGCGGCCGCCGCGCACGCGACGGCCGCGGCGCTCGACGCCGCCGCGCGCGCCGCGCTGACGGACGGCATCTGGCGCGCGTTCGCGAAGTTCGGCATGGGGCCGAAGGCGGCCTGCAACGGCGCGCAGCTGGAGGGGATCGTCGCCGACTTCCGGGCGCCGTAGGCCGCTCCCGCGCCGAAGTAAAGAATTCCGGGGTCACATTGCGCTGACAGTGTGATCGAGAAGTACTGATCTTGGGGAGAATCGGGCCAGCTCAGACCCGGGATTGATTCGCGGGTGCGATCGCTGTGACGGCAGCCCTGCGACCGCTTTCCTACGCGGCGCCGCGGCACTTCCGGCGGGAGCTGGAACTCGGGGGTGCCGTCGGGGAACGGCCCTGGCCGGATCCGGTCAGGGTGAAAATGCAGGGGTACAAGGAGTGCGTCATGTCTGTCATTGGTGACCTGCTGGATATCGCCGCGCCGATCATCAACGCCGTCTCGGTGGTCGTCTCGTCGCTGCTCGGCACGGTGCTCGGCCACATCTAGGCCGATCGCGTCGCGACCGGGTCCGGACTCGACCCCGGACCCGGTCGCAGGCGGCGGCCGAGCGCGTCGCGAACGCTCTGCGCTCGAGTATGGTCGCCGCATGAAGGTCGCCGTCGCCGCCTGCGCCGCGTCAGTCACCGCCGCGCTCGCGATCGTGCCATCGATCGCTCGAGCCGATGCCCCGCCGTCGTGCGCCATCGTCCCCGGCGGCGACGCCGCCTACCAGTCGGCGCTGCTGCCGCTGCTGAGCTCGCCCGGTCCGGTCACGCCCGGCCTCGCGACGCCGATCCACCAGACGGCCGAGCCGGCCGCTCGCAGCGCGCTCGGCGATCAGTTCACGCTGGCCTGGCTGAGCACCGCCGACCAGGGCTGGGACGTCGGCCTGGCGCCCGGGCCGCTCGACCTCGAGCAGGCGCGCGCCGCGATCCTCGCGCAGCTCGCGGCCAGCTACTCGCCCGACCGCCTCGCCGCGCTGGCCGGCTACCTGCACGTCGTCGCCGAGCCCTACAGCGCGTCGCAGCTGAGCGCGACGCTCGACGCGGCGGTCGCCGCGCTGTCGGCGGCCGGCTGGAGCGTCAGCGGCTCGGTCGGGCTCTGCACGCTGTCCGACGCGATCCGCGTCGAGATCATGGTCTTCTCGTCGACGCTGCCGCTGCCGGCCGCGCAGGCGGCGCAGGTGGACGCGCTGCTGGCGCCGTTCGGCGACCAGGTCCGCTGGGTCGCCAGCTCGCCGGCGGTCGCGATGGTCGGCGCGGGCTCGATCCAGCCGCCGTCGTCGCCGCCGGGCGGCGCGCAGCCGCAACCGAAGCCGCAGCCGCCGGCGACGCCGCGCGTCCGCGTCGCGACGTACGTCTCGCTGCCGCCGGCGCGGCGCTGCGTGCGCGGCGGCGTCGTCCACGTGCGCCCGCGCGCGAGCCGGGCGCTGCGCTCGATCGCGGTCAAGGCCAACGGCCGCAGCGCGCGCTCGAGCACGGCGCCGGTCGCCGTCAGGCTGCGCCACCACAGGACGAAGCTGACGATCACCGCCACGCTCGCCGACGGCCGCTCCGGTACGCGCACGCTGACGCTCACGCGCTGCCGCTGAGCTAACGCGAGTCCGCAAGCGGACAGCACGCCTGGTCGCCGCGGCACGCGCGCGGCCAGGCGCCAAGCCGTTTTCACCCTGCGCACGCCGGGCACGCCGTCCCCGCGGCGGGCGAACGCCGTACGCTGCCGCGCCGGAACGGACGCCGGAAGCGGAGGGGATCACGATGCGATGGATGCGGTGGCTGGGCACGGCGGTCGCGACCGCCGCGCTCGCGCTGGGGGCGACGGCGATGCCGGCGGCGGCGAACTACGACCTCGTCCACGCCGCCAACGCGACGACCAGCCCGGGCCAGGCGAACGACTTCAGCCAGATGGTCATCGCCGACGTCGGCACGGGCATCGTCGCGGGCCGCTCGGACCTCCCCCAAGACGGCCTCGGCGACGTCGTCGGCATCAAGTCCGACGCCACCGGCGGCCAGGACCCGGGCCTGTACCGGATCCTCTAGGCGGCGCCGGGCTACCAGCCGTGGACCGCCGGCTCGATACGCGCCTACGCGCCGATCTCGCCGACGCTGCTGCTGGCGGCCGACGGCAGCGACGGCTCGCCCTTTCGCGGCACCGACTTCTTCTGGGACGACGGCCACGGCGCCGTCTTCCAGTCCAACGCGCTCAACGACCTCGGCTTCGAGCAGACCAGCGACGGCTACACGCGCCAGCACCCCGCGGTCTCGATGGCGGCGGGCCAGATCAAGGTCTCGCCGCTCGAGTACGGCCTCGTCCAGCTGCTCGCGGACAACACCTACGCGATCTGGTACTACAACCCGTTCTCGACGCTGCTGTCGGCGCCCGGCACCTACATGTCCGCGCCGGCCGTCCCGAACCGCGTCTGCGGCGGCCACATCCTGATGGGCGACGTCACCGGCGACGGCGTCGACGACCTGATTCAGTACGGGCCCAACTGCAACAGCTCGAGCGACAGCGGCTTCGAGGTCTGGGCGGGGACCAACGGCGGCTTCCAGTTCCTCGGCTACGTCTCGCTCGGCGCCGGGCTGCGCTCGATGCAGATCGGCGACCTGAACGGCGACCACCACGACGACCTCGCCTTCAGCTTCGCCGACAGCCTGACCAGCGGCGACGGCGCCTACGCGGTCGCGCTCTACGACCCCTCGCTGCAGCTCGCGAACCAGCCGAGCCTGCACTTCGGCTTCTCGCCGGCCGGCGACGACAGCGTCGTGCGGCACACGATCAGCGGCGGCGCCGGCGCGCTGGCGCTCGGCGACGTCGCGGCGCCGGCGAGCCCGAGCGCCGACGGCGACGGCCATCCCGACCTCGTCGTCGCGCAGCCGCAGTCCGGCCGCACGACCGTGCTCGCCAACGACCCGAGCGCGCCCGGCACGTCGTTCGCGCCGTACGGCACGCCGGCGCCGTTCGCCGGCGGCAGCGCCGGCGGCGGCCCGGACGGGATCGCGCTCGGCAAGGTCGACCGCGACAACCGGATCGACCTGCTCGCCTGGTCGACGCGCGGCGCCGCCGCCGAGTGGGACGTCTACACCGCGACGCGGCCGCCGACGGTCTCGCTCGGCTCGTCCGCGAGCGGCAGCCACGCGCTGGTCGGCGACGACGTGACCTTCACCGCGACGGTGACGGCGCCGGCCGGCTCGCCGCAGGACGCGGCGGTCGACCACGTCGACTGGGACTTCGACGGCGACGGCACGACCGACCAGACGACGACGGGGACGACCGTCACGCACGCCTTCGCCACGACCGGCGACATGGACGTCACCGCCACCGTCGTCAACACGGCCGGCGACCGCGTCAGCGCGCACCTGAGCCCGGCGCTGCGGATCGGCACGCCGCTGCACGTGACGCTGACGCCGAACCCGTCCACGACCACGCCCGGCACGGCGACCGACTACACGGCGAACGCGACGGGCGGCTACCCCGGCCTCGGCGGCGCCTCGCCGAGCTACACGTACAGCTTCAGCTCGGACGCGAGCACGCACGCGCAGCCGCAGCCGAGCGTCTACCGCGCGACCTGGGCGGCGGCGACGCGCGGCTCGGTCTCGGTCTCGGTCGACGACGGCCAAGGCCAGACGGCGACCGACGGCGTCTCGGTCCGCGTCGCCGACGCGCTGACGGTCTCGCTGGCGCCGCAGAACGGCCAGAACCTGATGGCCGGCGAGGCGCGCACGCTGGTCGCGACCGCCGGCGGCGGCATCGGCACGCTGCACTACGCGTGGGACCTCGACGGCAACGGCAGCTACGAGACCGACACCGGCACCAGCGCGCAGACGCCGGCGACGTTCGCGAGCGAGGGTACGCCGAGCGTCGGCGTGAAGGTGACGGACAGCGACCCGGCCGGCGGCGTCGCGGCGACGGCGACGCGCCAGCTGATCGTGCGCCCGCAGCTGACGGCGCGGATCGACCAGTCGCCGAGCGATCCCGCGCCGGGCGCGACGATCACGTTCGACGCCGTCGACAGCACCGGTGGCGAGCCGCTCGCCGGCAGCGCGCCCTACACCTACGCCTGGACGATCGACGGCACGCCGAGCGGCGAGACCGGCGCGGTGCTGACGCACAGCTTCAGCGCCGCCGGCCGGCACACGGTCGTCCTGACGATCGGCGACGCCTACGGCCGCAGCGACCAGGCGAGCGACGCCTTCAAGGTCGCGGCGCCGCTGGTCGCCGACTTCACGACCGCGCCCGCCTCGCCGCAGCTCGGCGAGGACGTCCACTTCGACCCGAGCACGACCAGCGGCGGCGTGCCGCCCTACAGCTACGCATGGGACCTCGACGGCGACGGCACGCTCGACCCGCCCGGCCCGAACGACGCCGCGCCGACGCACGCCTACGCGACCAGCGGCGTCTACCAGGTCGAGCTGCGCGTCACCGACAGCGACGGCGTCAGCGCGACGGTCACCAAGCCGGTCGGCGTCGCGGTCGCCCTGACGGCCGCGCTGCGCGTGCTGCCGGCGCAGCCGGCGCCCGGCGCGCCGGTCACCTTCGACGGCTCGATCACGGTCGGCGGCACGCCGCCGTACCACTACGCCTGGACGCTCGACGGCGTGCCGCAGACCGGCGCGAGCGACGACACGGCGCAGCTGCGGCGCACGTTCGCGAACCCGGGGCGGCACACGGTCGCGCTGACGGTGACCGACGCGACCAACCGCACGAGCGGCGTCGTCCCGACGCCGTTCAAGGTCGCCGCGCCGGTCGTCGCCGCCTTCACGAGCGCGCCGGCGCTGCCGCAGAGCGGCCAGCCGATCACGCTCGACGCCGGCGGCTCGAGCGGCGGCCTGGCGCCGCTGCACTACGCCTGGGACCTCGACGGCGACGGCACGTACGAGACCGACGGCGGCACGACCGCCTCGACGCAGACGACGTTCGCCGGCGCCGGCGTGCACACGATCGGCCTGCGCGTGACCGACGACGACGGCGTCGCCGCCACGATCGCGCACGTGATCCAGGTCGCGCCGGCGCTGACGGCCGCGCTGACGCACACGCCCGCGATCCCGGCGCCCGGCCAGCAGGTGACGCTCGACGCCTCCGGCTCCGGCGGCGGCGCCGGCGCGACGACCTACGCCTTCGACGTCGAGGCAGCGGCGCCTTCGCGCACGCCACCGGCGGCTCGCCGACGTTCGCGACCAGCTTCGCCGCGCTCGGCGACCACGCCGTCGCCGTGCGCGTGACCGACGGCGGCGGCCACACGGTCGTCGCGCACGACGTCGTGACGGTCGCCGACCCGCTGCGGGCGAGCCTGACGCTCTCGCCGGCGCACCCGGAGACGGGCGACACGGTGCTGCTCGACGCGAGCGGCTCAGGCGGCGGCGTCGGGCCGCTCGCCTACGCCTTCGACCTCGACGGCGACGGCGTGCCCGACGGCGCGCCGTCGGCGACCGCGACGACCGGCACCGTCGTCACGCACGCGGGCGGCTACCGCTTCGGCGTCAGCGTCGGCGACACGCGCGGCCAGAGCGCCGGCACCGTCGCCTCGACCGACATGACGCAGCGGCTGGCGCCCGACTTCAGCGCGCCGGCGGTGATCACCGACGACCAGCCGGCGACGCTCGACGCCAGCCCGACGAGCGGCGGCGCCGCGCCGCTGCACTACGCCTGGGACCTCGAGGGCGACGGCAGCTACGAGACCGACGGCGGCAGCTCGCCGACGCTGTCCGCGCGCTTCCCGCACACGGGCGCGGTCGACGTCGGCCTGCAGGTCGCCGACGCGCTCGGCCACGTGCGCGCCGTGCGCAAGCCGCTGACGGTGCAGTCCGGCTGCGTGCACGCCGTCACGTTCGGGACGACGCGGATCACGACCGCGACCAACGACATCTGCCTGCGCCGCGGCTCCGGCGCCGCCGACTCGCCCTACACGGCGACCGGCGACGTTGCGCTGAACGGCATGCCGATCCACGTCGTCGGGGGCACGCTGACGGTGACGCCGCCGTCGGGCGCGGCGCTGGCGAAGATCGTCGCGAGCGACGTGCAGGTGACGGTCAACGGCGCGAAGATCGTCGACGGCGCGATCAGCTGGTCGCTGCCGGCGACGGCCGCGGGGGAGGAGCACTCGATCATCGGCGTCGGGCTCGGCCCGAACGGCGTCACGCTGCTCGGCCTGCACGCCGACGGCCGGATCGGCTTCGCGCTCGGCGCCGACGCCGGCGGCACGCCGTACGTCCGCGTCTCGGCGAACCTCGTGATCCCCGGCTTCACGCTCTCCAGCGCGGCCTCCTCGCCGGGCGTGACCGGCAAGGTGACGTTCCGGATCGACGCCGCCGGCGTCCACTTCGACGGCGCCAAGCTGCGGATCGACCACGCCAAGCTGCGTGGGCTCGACGTCAACGACATCTGCCTGTCCTACGTCGCCGCCGGCCAGACCGGCGACCAGTGCGCGCAGTTCCAGGACCACGGCAACGCGCCGTTCCTGTCCTGCGCGACCGACGTCGACACCGACCGCTGGAACGGCACGATGGACATCACGCTGCCGACCCAGAACGGCGCCGGCTTCGCCTTCTCGGGCGAGCTCGAGAACGGCTCGCTGGCGAACCTCGCGGCCAAGGCCGAGCTCGGCCACGCGGTGCCGCTCGCCGAGGGCGTCTTCCTGAAGTCGATCGCGGCCGGCGTCTGCCTGAAGCCGCCGCCGCTGACGATCCGCGGCCAGGCGGTCGTCTCGGCGCTGCCGCAGGGGCCGAGCGACGACGCCGTCGAGGTCGACGGCTCGTTCACCTACGTCGACGCCGCCAACGGCAACCCGTGGTCGATCACGCTGGCCGGCGGCTTGACGCTGGAGAACCACCACGTCGCCGACGGCAGCGCCGGCGTCGACGGCGACGGCGGCCTCTCGCTCGGCTTCGAGAAGCGGATGCAGTTCCCGTCCGACGACGTCGACGTCGCCTCGATCGACGGCTCCGTCCACGGCTGGCTGAAGGGCTCCGCGTTCGACATCGAGGGGCACGTGCAGGCCTGCCTAGTCGACGTCTTCTGCACCGGCGGCGACGCGCTGCTGTCGAGCAGCGGCGTCGCCGCCTGCGTGGACCTCTTCACCGTCTACTACCCGATCGTCGACGTCGGCTGGCTGTACGCGGACGTCTCCTACGGCAGCTACACCGTGCGCGGCGGCTTCGGCTACCGCTGGGGCGGCGGCGTCGACGTGATGGGCGGCTCCTGCGACATCGGCCCGTGGCGGCCGGTCGCGGGCGGCGCGTCCGTCGCGCGGGCGGCGGCCGGCGGCGTGCGGCACCTGCGCGTCAAGCGCGGCGACCTCGTCGAGAACCTGAAGCTGCAGGGCGTCGGCGCGCCGCCGGAGGTGACGGTGACCGGTCCCGGCGGGCTGCGGATCGACGCGCGCGCGATCGACGGCGCGACGCAGAAGACGCCGCGCTTCCTGGTCGTGCGCGATCCGGTCAGCGCGACGACGGTGATCCAGCTGGTCAAGCCGGCGGCGGGGACCTACACGATCGCGCCGGTGGCCGGCAGCACGATCCGCGGCGTCGAGACGGCGCCGCTGCAGCTGCCGCCGGCGGTCGGCGCGCGCGTCCGCCACAGCCACGGCACCTACCACGTCGACTTCGCCTCCACGCCGCAGAAGGGGACGAAGCTGACGTTCGTCGAGCGCCACGGCACGCTCGCGCAGTCGCTCGGCTCCGGCCACAGCGAGCGCTGCCCGCGCAAGGTCGACCGGCGCACGTCGCGCAAGGTCGTCGTCCGCTGCGGGACGCTCGCCTTCTCGCCGGTCGACAGGCCCGGCGGCAAGCGCGAGATCGACGTCCAGATCACGCGCGCCGGGATCCCGGTCAGCACGCACAAGGTCGCGACCTACGTCGCGCCGAAGCCGGCCAGGCCGGCGCGCGTGAAGCAGCTGCGGATCACGCGCACGGCGACGAAGACGACGGCGGCCTGGGCGAGCTCGGCGGGCGCCGCGCGCTACGAGGCGACGGCGACCTCGCCGGAGGGCTACCGCACGCTCTACCGCCAGCTGCCGCGCTGCCGCGTGATCACGCTGCCGAAGACGCCGAAGGCGAGCTCGGTCGAGGTCCGCGTGATCGCGATCTCCAAGACCGGGAAGCGCAGGCCCGTCGCGAAGCTGCGGCTGCCGGCGAACAAGGACCGCGCCGGCGCGAAGCTGGCGAAGCCGCGGCACGCGAGCGGCAAGGGCAAGAAGAAGAGCAAGGGCAGGGCGAACAAGCGCACGAGCTGCAGCTGAGCCCGGCGGGTGCGGGCGGCGGCGGCGTGACCCCCGCCGCCGCCCGCGGGCTCGGGCCTACGAGCGGAGCCAGTCGGCGAGCGCGGCCTTCGCGAAGCGCCACTGGTCGCCGATCCGCCGTCCTGGCAGCTCGCCGCGCTCGGCCGCCAGCAGCAGCGCCGCCTCGTCAACGCGCAGGAAGGCGGCCGCCTCGCCGGGCGTGAGCACCTCGGGCGCGGCCTCGTTCAGGCTCGCGCGGCCGACGACGAGCCCGTCCTCGTCGAGGTAGCTGCGCACCGCGCCCTCGACCAGCTTGCGCTTGCTCTGCCCGGTCGCCGCGGCGGCGCGGTCGAGCCGGTCGGCCTCGGCCGCGGCAACGCGCACGAACAGCGGCTTCACCCCGGCGTCCATCGCGATCACACGATATCAAGCGATATCGTTACGCCATGAACCTGTTCGACCCGACATGGGACGCCGAGGTCGGCGACGCGGCCGTGCTGCGCGCGGTGCGGCTCGGCGCGCACGCCGGCGCCCGGCGCCTGGCCGCCAATCTCTACGAGCTCGAGCCCGGCGCGCTCGTCTCGCCGCTGCACTTCCACCACGCCAACGAGGAGCTGCTGTTCGTCCTCGCCGGCGAGCCGACGCTGCGGCGCGGCGCCGGCGACGAGCGGCCGCTCGCGCACGGCGACGTCGTGGCCTTCCCGGCCGGCCCGGGGCGTGCACCAGATCGTCAACCGCTCGTCCGCTCCGGCCCGCGTCCTGATCGTCGCGACCGCTGAGCTGCCGGAGGTCGCCGAGCAGCCGGAGGAGGACCGGCTCGCGATCCTCACGCCCGAAGGCCTGCGCCTCGCGTCGCGCGGCACCCTCGTCGACGCGCCGTAGTTGCCGCGGTGCCGCGGCTGACCTCTTGCGGCTGCCGCAAATGCCCTTTTGAAGCTGCCGAAATCGCACCTTACGAGCTGACGATCCCGTACCTTGCGCATGCGCCCGCTGGCCTTCGCCGAGCGGCGCGCCGGGGACGGCTCGCGCGCGCCGATCTCGGGCGACATGGACCTCAAGCTGGCCGACGACGTCGGGGAGCTGCTCGCTTCCGGGCTGCCGGGCGTGCGCGGCGTCCTCGACGACCGCGTCGTTCGAGACGATCCGCGACGCCGCGAGCGCGGGCGAGGACGCGAAGCCGTCCAGGAACGCGACGCAGGCCTATCGCGGCGCGCTCGCTCGCAGACCCGGCGCTGGCCGCGCCGCTGCTCGGCGTCCAGGCGGGCGCGCCGCTCGGCGGCGGGCGATCGGCGGCGACCGACGCCCGTCTGCTCGGCGCGCCGTTCGAGAGCCTCGCGACGCTCTCGCTGCGGGTCTACGCGGCGCACGGCGAGACGCGCGTCAGGCACCTGCGGACCTCGCGCGGACGGCAGGAGGTCGACCTGATCGTCGAGCACGCACGCTTATCGGCGGCGGGACGGCATCGCCGTCGTTCCGCTGGCGCTGCTCGGCCACTGACGCGACGACGACGCGGGGTCGTACTACGGGGCGTCGAAGGATTTCAGGCAATTGTTTGAGGCGTCGCGGCCGCCGATTTCCAACCCTGGATGAGGGTTCAACAATCATCAATTGGGGGTTGGATGAAGGTTCGATGGATCGCGGCGGCAGCAGCCATGATGGCGCTGGCGCTGCCCGCAGCAGCGAAGGCTCAGGCGGTCGGCGAGGCCAAGGTGGTCCCGATCCAGGTGAGCGGGCCGCCCGATCAGCGGCTGAATCTCCTCGTCATGGGCGACGGCTACACGGCCGCCGACATGCAGAAGTTCCGCGACCAGGTCGACAAGCACCTGAACATCCTCTGGAGCATCGAGCCGTTCCAGAGCTACCGCGAGTACTTCAACGTCTACCGCGTCGAGGTCGCGTCGGGCGTCTCCGGCATCTCGTGCGACCCGGACGACGGCAACGTGATGCGCGACACGGTCTTCCACCTGCAGTTCGCGTCGCGCTGTCCGGCGCAGTTCGACGCCCGCGGGATCACGCTCGGCACCGGCGGCAACGCCGCCGTCGAGACCTACGCGGCGATGATCCCGGGCGTCACGACGGCCAACCGCCAGGTGCTGATCCTGGCGAACACGGACACCTACGGCGGCATCGGCGGCACGCTGGCGACCACCTCCGGCGGCTCGCCGCAGGGCCCGCTGATCACGCCGCACGAGCTGGGCCACTCGCTCGGCGGCCTGCAGGACGAGTACCCGGAGAGCCAGCGCAACGTCCCCGGCGGCGTCTACACCGGCGGCGAGCCGAGCTCGGTCCACCACACGATCATGACGCCCGAGCAGATGCTCGCCACGCACGCGAAGTGGTGGCGCTGGCTCGGCGAGCCGAGCGAGTCCGGCGGCGTCATCGGCGCCTACGAGTCGGGCAACCTGAAGTCGTCCGGCATCTGGCGGCCGAGCGAGCACTCGATCATGCGCTGGATCGGCAACCACTACGACCAGGTCGGCCGCGAGAAGATGGCGCAGCGGATCTCCGGTCGCCGCGCCTCGCAGGTGATGGCGCTGGCGAGCACGGCCGAGGGCAGCGTCGGTCCCAACCAGGTGCTCTGGCTGGACACCGGCCATCCGACCTACCACGAGCTGTCGGTGACCTGGACGCTGAACGGGACCGAGATCCCGGGCACGGCCGACAGCCGCAACCTCGAGCTCTCGAAGCTGACGCTGCACAGCGGCGACGCGATCTCGGCGAAGGTGGTCGACCCGACCGACTTCGTCCGCGACCCGGCGATCCGCGACTCGGCGTCGATGACGCAGGTCCGCAGCTGGACCGTCAGCGGCACGCCGGCCGCGCCGGGCGTCCCGGTCGCGCCGACGATCACCGGCTCGACGCCGACCACCGCGCCCGTCGGCCGCGACCACGAGGTGTGGATCGAGACCGGGCATCCGGTCGACCACGTCTTCAAGGTCGTCTGGACGCTCGACGGCAACGACCAGGCGAACGCGGGCAACAGCCTCAACTTCCACCTGCCGACGCTCAGCGCCGGCACGCACCACCTGACCGCGACGGTCAGCGATCCGACAGGGTCCGGCTCGGACAGCCGCTCGTGGACGATCGACACCACGGACCCGACGACCGCCGTGCAGCTCTCCGAGCCGCTCGCGTCGCTGCCGGGCGCCGAGACGCACAACGTCTACTTCGAGCAGTTCACGATGGGCCTGACGACCCACGACGACCAGCCGGGCTACGTCGTCGGCGAGTTCCGCCTCGATCACGACGGCTGGTTCAACTACTTCGGCTGGCCGGACGCTCCGGACGGCACGCCGTACCTGTTCACGCCGACCGGCACGATCATCAAGAACCTGACCTACGGCTCGCTCGGCACGGGCGGCATGTCGAAGGCGCCGTTCGAGCAGAGCTACCCGGACTTCAAGCCCGGGTACGGGACGCACACGGTCGAGCACCACGCGATCGACGCGGCCGGCAACATCGGCCCCGCCGGCGAGTACGAGGCGACGGTCATCCCGGGCGCGCTCGCCGCCTGCGACACGACGCTGACCGGCGCCCAGTCCGGCCTGACGATCGGCTCCGGCACGACCTGCCTGGACGGCGCGCACGTCAGCGGCGCCGTCACGGTCGCGCCCGGCGCCGGCCTGGTCGCCGAGCACGGCGCGCAGATCGACGGCTCGCTGACGGCGACGGGCGCCGCCAGCGTCCAGATCGTCGACGCGACGGTGCAGGGCGCGACGAAGGTCAGCGGCAGCACCGGCGACGCGACGCTGGCCGGGTCCAAGCTGTCCGGCGGCCTGACGCTGTCCGGCAACGCCGGCACGGTCAAGCTCGTCGGCAACACGATCTACCGCGAGCTCGTCTGCTCCGGCGACGTCGCCGACTACGGCGCCGCGAACGCGGTCGGCGCCGAGCCGTCCGGCGACTGCGCGGAGCTCGACACGACGCCGGCGACGGCCTCGACCGCCGTGCCGTCGACGGTCGGCGGCACGGTGGCGGCGACGCTGTCGCTGTCGCTCGGCGCGCAGGCCTCGTTCGGCACGTTCGTGCCGGGCGTCGCGGCCGACTACAGCACCGCGACCGCGGCGACCGTCACCTCGACGGCCGGCGACGCGACGCTGTCGGTGTCCGATCCCGGCCACCTCGCCAACGGCTCGTTCACGCTGCCCCAGGCGCTGCGGGTCGACATCGCGCCCGGCTCGTGGGACGGGCCGGTCACGAACGGCCCGTCGACGATCACGTTCCACCAGCACATCGGCGCCAACGACGCGCTGCGCACGGGGACGTACTCGAAGACGCTGACGTTCAGCCTCAGCACGACCACGCCGTAACGGCACGACGGGGTCGGGCCGCGCGCGTCGCGGCCCGGCCCCGTGCGACCTACCGCTCCGCGGCGATCCGCAGGCGCGCCGTCCGCGGGCTGCGCGCGTAGACGGCGCCGAGCACGGCGCTCGCGAGCAGGAACGCGAGCAGGATCCAGGCGAGCGTCGACACGCTCGAACGGCTCAGCGCCGGCACGACGAGGCTCCAGAGGCCGAGGCCGAGGCGGACGATCCCGAACATCAGGCCGAGCGCCGTGCCGCGCAGGCGCGTTGGGAACGCCTCGGCGCTCCAGAGCATGAAGAACGCCTGCGGGCCGGCGCCGCCGCCGAGCCCGACGAGGCCGACGTAGCCGACGGCGACGAGCGTGCCGAGTGGGAACAGCGCCAGCAGCACGAGCGCCACGATCTGCAGGCCGATGCCGAACAGGAACAGCCAGAGGTGGCTGGCGCGGTCGGCGAGGCGCATGAAGATGAAGTAGCCGCTCAGCATCCCGAGCACGAACTGCGCGGCTTGCAGCGCCAGCGACTGCGCCTGCGTCTGCGCGCCGACGGTCCGCAGCAGGTAGGGCAGGAAGAACCCGTTCGTGCCCGCCTGCAGGTTCCAGAGCCCGTAGGTCCCCATCAGCAGCAGCAGCGGGATCAGCAGCCGGCGTCCGAACAGCGCCGAGACGTCGTGCAGCCGCGGCCGCTCGACCCGCGTCGCGCGCTCCCACAGGCGCGACTCGCGCAGCGGCCGGCGCAGGAAGAAGAGCACGAGCGCGATCACGAGCAGGTGCGCGAAGACGATCCGGATGCCGAGCAGCCCGAGCCCCGAGAGCACGAAGGCCATCACCAGCACCGTCAGCGGCCCGAGCGCCCAGAGCAGCTGCGCGACGCCGGCGTGGCGGCCGCGCGCGCCGTCGGGCGCGTGCTCGAGGATCAGCGTCCAGGAGGCGGGGATGTCGGCGCCGACCGCGAGCCCGATTAGCGCGTAGCCGCCGATCAGCATCCAGGGGGAGACGGCGAAGATGATCCAGAGCAGCCCGAAGGCGTACAGCAGCAGGTCCCACTGGTAGATCCACTTGCGCCCGTAGCGGTCGGCGAGCCAGCCGCCGGCGAGCGCGCCGACGCCGGCGGAGATCGCGTTCGAGCTGATCGCGCCGATCAGGCCGATCGTGCCGGTGCCGAGGTCGAAATGCTGTGCCCACAGCGCCAGGCCGGCGCCGCCGGCGACGATCGATCCGGCATCGAGATAGCTCGCGACGCCGAGCAGCAGCGTCGGCCGCACCATGCTTCCTCCCCTCGATGTGCGCGTTTGAGCGCGAGCCGTCGCGGTCGAAGCTGCGGCCGCGGACGCTCGAACGCGCAGAACCTATCGCGAATGTGCTACTTCGCTCAACCCTGGCGTCAGGGCTTGGCGGCCATCAGGTAGACGATCGCGAGCAGCGCCAGCGCCGAGCCGTAGTTGCACCAACGCGACAGCGGGTCGTCGAGCAGGGCGCGCAGCCGCTCGCTCGGCGCCGCGCCCGCCGCGCTCTCGGCGACCGCCAGCTTGCGCGCCTGCTTCGGCCGCTGGCCGCCGACCGCGCCGAATGCGAGCGCGAGCGCGAAGACGACGATCGAGAGCCAGATCCAGCTGTCGCCGAAGCTCCAGCCCTCGAGCTGCACGAGCCAGAGGCCGCAGCCGCCGGCGACGAGCGCGCCGGCCAGCACCAGCAGCACGCCGGTGCGCGTCAGCGACAGCAGCACGGCGACCTCGGCGGCGGTCGCGCGCCGCCGCGCGGCCTCGAAGCCGACGCCGGCGACGACGGCGCCGGCGACGAACGCCATCGCCCCGATCAAGTGCAGGAAGAGCGCGACATGCGTCATCGTCCCGTCATCGTGGCGGATCCGATCGTCGCGCGATCCCGCCGTCAGGGGGCGTGCGTCGTCAGAGCCCGCGGCGCGCCTCGACGCGGCCCGCGGCGACCGCGGCCTCGAGCGCGTGGTAGTCGCGCTCGTTCTGCTCGGCGTAGTCGTGCGCGAACGCGAGCAGCGCGCGGTCGAGCTTGTCCGAGCCGCCGAGGTAGGCGGCGATCGCGACGCGGTCGCCGCTGCGCGCGTGCGCCCGCGCCAGCGTCCAGCCGCACATCCGCCCGTGCGTCGACAGCTCGCGCCAGCGCATCTCGTCGATCGGCACCGTGCCCTTCCAGTCGCGCAGCTGGCGCACGTAGTAGTCGACCGGGCGCTGACCGAGCGTGCTCGCGCGCAGCCAGCCGAGCAGGATGTCGCTGCTGGCCTGCATGATCCGCTGGCCGACGACGACGCGCTCGCCGTGGTTGGCGTACTCGCTCGCGCCGACGTGCTCCTCGAGCACCGAGGCCTGCGCCTCCTTGATCTGCAGGAACAGCGGCTCGCGGCCGTCGTCGGCCAGCAGCAGCGCGATCCAGGCGCGCATGCCGACGCTGCCGACGCCGACGACCTTCGACGCGACGTCGACCAGGTGGAACTGGTCGATCAGCACGCGCCGGTCGGGCTCGAGCGTGTCGCGGTAGTCGGCGAGCAGGTGCTGCAGGTCCCCGAGCAGGTGCTCGCGCTCGCGGCCCTCGGCGAGCTTGGCGATCGGCACGATCAGCGGCGACTGGTCGACGATGCGCGGCTCGCCGTCGACGATCTCCGTCCACTTCTCGAACGCCGACATGCTGTCGCGCGTGCGCGCCTTGGCGATGATCCGGTCGGTCCGGCGCGCCGACGAGGGCTTGATCTGGCCGCGGTGCTGCTCGATCAGCGTCTCGACCTCGAGCCGCGCGTACCAGACCGAGAGCGTGTCGCGGCCGGCGAACTCGCGCATCGCCTCGCGATAGGCGGCGACGGCGCCGAGCACCACCTGGTCGGCCCGGTCGGCGCGGTAGCCGTTCTCGCGCGAGGCCAGCAGCATGCTGACGGCGAGCCGCTTGAGGTCCCACTCCCACGGCCCCGGCAGCGTCTCGTCGAAGTCGTTGGCGTCGAAGACGAGCCGCCGGTCGGGCGAGGCGAAGGCGCCGAAGTTCGACAGGTGCGCGTCGCCGCAGGCCTGCACGCGCAGGCCGCTGCTCGGCGTCGTCTGCAGGTCGGAGGCCATCAGCTTCGCCGCGCCGCGGTAGAAGGCGAAGGGCGAGACGAGCATGCGGCCGTACCGGATCGGGACGAGCTCGGGCACGCGCGTGGCGGCCTGGCGCTCGAGCAGCGCGACGGGGTCGGCGCGGTCCGGCGCCGGCTCGAACGCGGCGTGGCTCGAGCGCGGCGCGCGCTCGCGGGCGGCCTTGCCGAGCGCGACGCGCTCCGCGGCCGTGTGCGGCGCGGCTGTCGTGGCGACGCTGATCATGCGCCGATCCAGTATCGCCGCGGCCGCGGCCGGCCGCGCCGGTGGAACGGGCGGCCGGCCGCGGCGTTCGGGCGTCCTAGCCGGCCGCCGGACCGCTGATCGCGACGACGCCGCGCTGCGGGTCGGCGATCAGCGCGCTGCGCAGGCCGTTGCCGTCGCTCGGCGCCAGCAGCACGGCGCCGCCGAGCGCGGTCGCGCGGGCCGCGGTCGCGTCGGCGTCCGCGACGGCGAGGGCGACCGCCCAGTGCGGCGGCACCGCGCTCCCGGGCTCGATCGGGCTGAGCAGGGCGACGACGTCGGCGGGCAGCGCGCCGCCGGGCGGGCGGACGGCCGCGCCGGGCAGCCGCCAGGCCGCCAGCGGCGTGCCGGCCAGCGGCTCCAGCCGCCAGCCGAGCAGCGCGCCGTAGAACGCGGCCGCGCGCTCGCCGGCGGGCGTGTGCAGGACGCTGATCGTCCACGCGCCCGGCGCGTCGACGAGCTCGGCGCCGGCGCGCGCGCCGGCCTGCCAGAGCCCGAAGGCGACGCCGTCGGGGTCGGCGACGATCGCGCCGCGCCCGGCCGCGCCGGCCTCGAGCGGCCCGGCGATCGCGCTGCCGTCGGCCGCGGCGACGCGCGCCAGCGCGGCCTCGATCCGCTCGACGGCGACGTAGCTGGTCCAGAGCGCGCTCGGCGTGCCGGCGGGCGCCTGGCCGATGCCGGCGACGAGCCGGCCGTCGAGCCGCGCCGTCAGGTACTCGCCGGCCATGCCGGCGGGCATCGGCGCGGGCTCGTCGACCTGCCAGCCGAGCAGCTCGCGGTAGAAGCGCGCTGCGGCGCGCGGGTCCGGTTGCAGGGTCTCGATCCAGCAGGGGACGCCGGGTCGGGCGTCGGGTCGTTCACGCATGTCGAAACGTGGTCCTCGTGTCGGGATGGGCGATTCGGCGGCGGCCCGGTCGGGGCCGCCGCGAGCAGGCGCTGCGCGCCGCGGAGTCAGCGGCGAGCGCGACGAGGCGCTGGGCGGCTCAGCCGGCGGCGCCGCGCGCCGGGCGCGTCACGAGGGAGCTTCAGTTGGCGTGCGCGAGGCGAACGATGCCCGGCACCGTAGCGCTCAGGCCGCCAGCAGCGTCGAGCCGACCCAGTCGCCGGCGCCGCGCGCGCCGCGCGGCAGGAAGTAGTAGCCGCCGCCGACCGGCGTGACGTAGTCGGTCATAGGCTCGCCGGCGAGCCGCCGCTGGATCGCCTCGAACTGGCGCTGGACGCTCGCGTTGTAGGCGATGAACAGCAGCCCCTGGTCGAGGCCGCCGGCCGCGTCGACGCCGCGGTGGTAGTTGAAGCTGCGGCGCAGGATCCGCTGGTCGGCGGTCGCCTTCGTGCGCGGGTTGGCGAGCCGGATGTGCGCGTCGAGCGGGATCCGCCGGCCCTTCGGATCGAGGTCGTAGCGCGGGTCCTGGAGCTCGCGGTCGCCGCCGAGCGGCGCGCCGCTGTCGCGCGTGCGGCCGATCATGCCCTGCTGCTCGCTCAGCCCGACGCGGTCCCAGAACTCGGTGTGCATGCGGATCGTGCGCACGACCTGGAAGGTCCCGCCGGCCGCGGCGCCGGCCTCCGGCCCGAGCCAGACGAGCCGCTCGCGCTCGGCGCCGGCGGGGTTCGCGGTGCCGTCGCGGAAGCCGAACAGGTTGCGCCGCGCGCTGCCCGGGCTCGGGCCGCGATCGGCGGCGAGGAAGCCGTCGAGCGTCCAGCGGATCGCGAACGCGCCGCGCACCGGCCGCAGCAGCTCGCGCAGCGCGTGCACGAGCGTGTCGCGGCGCTGCGCGTTGAGCGTCAGCAGCAGGTCGCCGTGGGCGCGCGCGTCGTCGATCGCGTCGTCAGGGAAGCGCGGCATCCGCGTCAGCCCGGCGGGCTTTCGCGCGGCGAGGCCGTAGCGGCCGTCGAACAGCGAGGCGCCGAAGCCGAGCGCGATCGTCAGCGCGTCCGGCGCGACCGTCGTCCCGAGCACGCCGGAGTCCGGCGGCGGGTCGCTCAGCTCGCGCACGGCGAAGCGGTAGCCGTGCGTCAGCAGCCGCGCCTGCGCGCTCAGCTGCTGGACGCCGGTGACGAGCTCGCCGGCGCTCGGCGCGATCGCGTCGAGCGCGACGAGGCTGAGCTGGTCGCTCGGCGCGCCGACGACGCCGGCCTGGTGCGCGCCGGCGAAGGCGACGCGGGCGTCGAGGCCGTGCGCCGGCACGGCCTCCGGCGCGTCGTCGCCGGACGCCGCCTCGACGCCGGCGACCGCGCCGGCGAGCCCGGCGGCGCCGAGCGCGGCCGAGCGGCGCAGGAAGCTGCGGCGGTCGAGGCTCATCCGGCGATCCGCGGGATCGCGGCGGGCGGCTGCGTCTCGAGCTCGCCGGGGATCCCGCGCAGCGCCTCGAGCGTCGCGCCGAGCTGCCCCAGCAGCCGCTCGCGCTCGCGCCGGCTCAGCGTCGCGGTCGTTGGGTAGGCGCCGCCGTGCGCGGCGCGGATCCGGCGCAGCGTGGCGCTCAGCCGGCGCAGCCAGAAGCGCGAGCGCGCCTGCGCGTCGCCGCGGCCGGCGAGCAGCGGCGCCAGCGTCGCGAGCACGACGTCGGTCGCGGCGACGCCGTCGGCCGTCGCGCGGACGCCGGCGTCGCTCGGCGTCGGCGCCGCCAGCCGGTCGCGCTGGACGTCCTCGAGGATCTCGTGCGCGCGCGTCGCATAGTCGAGCGGCGCGATCGGCGCGCCGGCGAGCGTCGCCCGCAGCCGCGCGACGTCGCGCCGCAGCGCGCGGCCCTGCGGCACCAGCGCGCGTGGGCTGCCGTGCTGGACCCAGAGCCCGCGCTCGATCCGTCGCAGCCCGCTCCAGTGCGGGTCGCGCACGCCGCCCGGCAGGCCGCCGGCGCCGCCGTCGATCGCCGCGCCGAGCGGCCCGAGCGCGCCGTAGGCGGCGCCGACGCGCGCGAACGCCGAGTCGGCGCGCTGCCAGGCGCGGCGCGCTCGCGCCCGGTCGCCGCTGGCCAACGCCGCGCCGAGCGCGTCGGCGCGGACGGCGAGCAGGCGCGCCTCGCGCCGCGCGTAGGCGCGGTAGGCGGCGATCGGCCGCGCGAAGGCGCTCGCGGCGAGCGGCGTCAGGGAGCCGCCGGTCGCGCCGCTGGCGGCGGCGGCGACGGCCGCGGCGCTGCCGCCGCTGTCGTAGACGCGCGCCTGCGTGACGCGCTGCGCGGCCGCCGGCCGCGCTCCCGGGCCGACGAAGCGGGCGCCGCCGGCGCCGCCGTCGTGGCGCACGAGCCCGGCGACGAGCAGCGTCGCCGCCACGGCCGCCAGCACGAACGCGCCGGCGCCGATCGCACGGGAGAGACCCAGCGTGCCCACGACCGCGCCGAGCATAGTCGCGCCCGCGGGCGTCGGATAGCGTCGGCTCGTGGCACGCCGCCTTCCCGTCCGCCTCGGTCCGCGCACGGTCGTCGCCGCGCTCGCCGCGACGGCCGCCGCCAGCGCCGGCTGGCTCGGCCTCGCGCACGGCGCCACGCCGGCCGCGCCGGCGTCGACGCCGATCCAGCACGTCGTCGTGATCTTCGACGAGAACGAGTCCTTCGACCACTACTTCGGGACCTATCCGAACGCGGCGAATCCGCCCGGCGAGCCGGCGTTCACGGCCGCGCCCGGGACGCCGTCTGTCAGTGGTCTGACAGGTGTGCTCCTGCATGGCAACCCGAACGGCGCCGATCCCGAGCGAATCGACCGCGCCAACGCGCTCACCTGCGACCAGGACCACGGCTACGCCGACGAGCAGAAGGCGTTCGACGGCGGCGCGATGGACAAGTTCGTCGCGTTCACGGCCGGCGGCTCCTGCGCCGACCGCTCGATCGTCATGGACTACGTCGACGGCAACACCGTCACCGCGCTCTGGAACCTCGCCCAGCACTTCACGCTCAGCGACGCCTTCTTCGGCTCGACCTTCGGGCCTTCGACGCCGGGCGCGCTGAACCTGATCGCCGGCACGACGCACGGCGCCGTGCCGGCGACCTCCGGGGCGATCGAGAACGGCTCGCTGATCGGCGACGAGGACTCGGCGCTGGACGACTGCGGCAGCGGCAGCGTCCAGATGGACGGCAGGAACATCGGCGACCTGATGAACGCCAAGGGCGTCACCTGGGGCTGGTTCCAGGGCGGCTTCCGGCGCACCTCGGTCGACGCCGGCGGGCGCGCGGCCTGCGCGGCGTCGCACGCGAACATCGGCGGCGCCGCCTCGTTCGACTACTCGGCGCACCACGAGCCGTTCATGTACTACGCGTCGACGGCGAACCCGCACCACCTGCCGCCGAGCTCGGTCGCCGCGATCGGCCAGACCGACCAGGCCAACCACCAGTACGACCTCGGCGACTTCGACGCCGCCGTGCGCGCCGGCAACCTGCCGCAGGTCTCGTTCCTGAAGGCGGCGCAGTTCGAGGACGCGCATCCTGGCTACTCGGATCCGCTCGACGAGCAGCACTTCGTCGCGCGCACGCTCGACGAGCTCGAGCAGTCGCCCGACTGGGGCTCGACCGCGGTGGTCATCGCCTACGACGACTCCGACGGCTGGTACGACCACGTCGACGCGGTCGCGCAGGGCTCGACCTCCGCGTCGGACGCGGCGGTCTGCAGCGCGGCGCCGCTGGCGCCCGGCGCCTACCAGGACCGCTGCGGCCCCGGCCCGCGCCTGCCGCTGCTGCTGATCTCGCCCTACGCGCGCGAGAACGCGGTCAGCTCGGCGCCGCTCGAGCAGGCCTCGATCATCCGCTTCATCGAGGACAACTGGGACCTCGGGCGGATCGGCGACCAGTCCTTCGACGCGCGCGCCGGCTCGCTCGACGGCCTGTTCGACTTCAGCCCCGGCGGCTCGCGCGCGCCGAAGGTCTACCTCGACCCGGAGACGGGCGAGGTCGTCGCGACGCCGCCCGACACGACAGCCTCGCCGAACGGGCTCGACAGCACGCCGACGCCGACCGCGACCGCGACGGCGACCGCCAGCCCCGAGCCGACGGCCACGCCGGCGGCCGGCACGCCGACGCCGGCGCCGACCGCCGCGCCGACGGCGACCGCCACGCCGGCGCCGACCGCGACGCCGGCGGCGAGGCGGACGATCCACCCGCGGCTCGGCACGCCGAAGGGCACGCGCAAGGGCAAGACGGTCACGGTCACCGTCAAGCTCTCCGGCCTCAGCGCGCGCGCCGGCAGGATCAGCGTCAGCGCGCGGCTGCTGCGCAAGTCGACGGCGGTCGCGACGTCGGCGTCGACCAAGGTCAAGCTCGGCACGATCAAGCTGAAGCTGAAGGGCCGCAAGTCGGTCAAGAAGGGCGCCTACACGCTCAGCCTGCGGGTGACGCAGGCCGGCGCGCGGGCGACGGTCGCGAAGAAGCTCACGCTGCGGTAGCCGTAGTCTCGGGCGCCGCGTGCGCGTACCCGACGACCTGCAGGGCCTGACCGAGCGGCTCGAGCGCGGCGGCTTCGTCGCCGCCGGCGAGGAGGCGGCCGAGCTGCTGGCGCGCGCGGCCGGCGACCGCGCGCTGCTCGACGCCATGGTCGCGCGCCGCGAGACCGGCGAGCCGCTGGCCTGGATCACCGGCACGGCGCCATTCCACGGGCTCTGGATCCGCGTCGACGCGGGCGTCTACGTGCCGCGCTGGCAGACCGAGCTGATCGCCGAGCGGGCGATCGCGCGGCTCGCCGACGGCGGCCTGGCGATCGACGTCTGCACCGGCTCGGGCGCGCTGGCGAAGGCGCTGGCGCACGCCCGCCCGCACGCGCGCGTGCTCGCCACGGACGTCGACGAGCGCGCGGTCGCCTGCGCCCGCGCGAACGGCGTCGAGGTCTACGCCGGCGACCTGTTCGCGCCGCTGCCGGGCGGCCTCGCGGGCCGCGTCGACCTCGTCACCGGCGTCGTGCCCTACGTGCCGACGCCCGACCTGCCGCTGCTGCAGCGCGACACGTTCGCGTTCGAGACGGCGCTGGCCTACGACGGCGGCGCCGACGGCACCGCGCTGCTGCGGCGCGCGCTCGCCGGCGCCGCGGCGCTGCTGCGCCCCGGCGGCGCGCTCGTGCTCGAGCTCGGCGGCGAGCAGGCGCGCGCGCTCGCGGACGAGCTGCGCCGGCTCGGCTACCGCGAGCCGCGCACGATCCGCGACGAGGACGGCGACGCGCGCGGCATCGAGGCGACCTTCGCGCCGCGCTGAGCGCGCGATAGCGTGTCGCGCCTTCCTTCCCTGCTCAGAACTCAGGCGGCAATGACGGTCATCTACACCTACACGGACGAGGCCCCCGCCCTCGCGACGCATTCGCTCCTGCCGATCGTCGAGGCCTTCGCCGGCCGCGCCGGCGTCGCCGTCGAGCTGCGCGACATCTCGCTCGCGGCGCGCATCCTCAGCCAGTTCCCGGCGTCGCTGAGCGAGGCCCAGCGCGTGCCGGACGCGCTCGCCGAGCTCGGCGAGCTGGCGAAGACGCCGGCCGCGAACATCGTCAAGCTGCCGAACGTCAGCGCGTCGATCCCGCAGCTGAAGGCGGCGATCGCGGAGCTGCAGGCCGCCGGCTACGCGATCCCGGACTATCCGGAGCCGCCGCGCGACGACGCCGAGCGCGCGGCCCGCGCCGCCTATGACCGCGTCAAGGGCAGCGCCGTGAACCCGGTCCTGCGCGAGGGCAACTCGGACCGCCGCGCGCCCGCCTCGGTGAAGGCGTTCGCGCGCTCGCACCCGCACGCGATGGGCGCCTGGTCGAAGGACTCGGCGACGCACGTGGCGACGATGTCCGCCGGCGACTTCCGCTCGACCGAGCAGTCGCTGACGCTCGAGCACGCCGACACGCTGCGGATCGAGCACGTCGCCGCCGACGGCACGGTGACGCCGCTGAAGGACGCGCTGCCGGTGCTCGCGGGCGAGATCGTCGACGCCGCGGTGCTGCGCCGCGCCGCGCTCGACGCGTTCCTGCGCGCGCAGGTCGCCGACGCGCGCGAGCGCGGCGTGCTCTTCTCGCTGCACCTGAAGGCGACGATGATGAAGGTCTCGGACCCGATCGTCTTCGGCCGCGGCGTGCGCGCCTACTTCGCCGACGTCTTCGCCGAGCACGGCGACGCGCTGGCGGCGGTCGGCGCGAGCGCCAACGACGGCATGGCCAGCATCCTGGCGGCGCTGAGCGCGCTGCCGGCGGCCGAGCGCGAGCCGATCGAGGCGGCGATCGCGCGCGCCTACGAGACCGGCCCGGCGCTGGCGATGGTCGACTCCGATCGCGGCATCACCAACCTGCACGTGCCGAGCGACGTGATCGTCGACGCCTCGATGCCGGCGATGATCCGCGCCTCCGGGCAGATGTGGAACGCGGCCGGCGTCCAGCAGGACACCAAGGCGGTGATCCCGGACTCCTCCTACGCGGCGCTCTACGCGGAGACGATCGACTTCTGCCGCGAGCACGGCGCCTTCGACCCGCGCACGATGGGCACGACGCCGAACGTCGGCCTGATGGCGCAGAAGGCGGAGGAGTACGGCAGCCACGACAAGACGTTCGAGATCGCGGCGCCGGGCACGGTGCGGGTCGTCGCCTCGAGCGGCGAGACGCTGCTCGCGCACGCGGTCGAGGCCGGCGACATCTGGCGCGCCTGCCAGACCAAGGACGCGCCGGTCGCGAACTGGGTCGCGCTCGCCGTCACGCGCGCCCGCGCGACGGGCGCGCCGGCCGTCTTCTGGCTCGACGAGACGCGCGCGCACGACGCGCAGATCCTCGCCAAGGTGCGGCGCGAGCTGGCCGGCCTGGACACCGACGGGCTGCAGATCGAGATCCTGCCGGTCGCCGAGGCGACGCGCTTCACGCTCGCGCGCGCGGCGCGCGGCGAGGACACGATCTCGGTCACCGGCAACGTCCTGCGCGACTACCTGACCGACCTCTTCCCGATCCTCGAGCTCGGCACGAGCGCGAAGATGCTCTCGATCGTGCCGCTGATGAACGGCGGCGGGCTGTTCGAGACCGGCGCCGGCGGCTCGGCGCCCAAGCACGTGCAGCAGCTCGTGCGCGAGGGGCACCTGCGCTGGGACTCGCTCGGCGAGTTCCTGGCGTTGGCGGTCTCGCTCGAGAAGGCGGGCGCGACGGTGCTGGCGGCGACGCTCGACGCCGCGACCGGCGCGCTGCTGGAGAACGGCCGCTCGCCCTCGCGCCGCGTCGGCGAGCTCGACAACCGCGGCAGCCACTTCTACCTGGCGCTCTACTGGGCGCGCGAGCTGGCGGCGCAGACCGCCGATCCGGAGCTGGCGGCGGCGTTCGCCGGCCTCGCCGAGCGGCTCGCCGCCGACGAGGCGACGATCGTCGCCGAGCTGGCGGCGGCGCAGGGCGGCGCGGTCGACCTCGGCGGCTACTACGTCGTCGACCGCGCGAAGGCCGACGCGGCGATGCGGCCGAGCGCGACCTTCAACGCGGCGCTCGAGTCGCTCACCGCCACGGCGGCGTAAGCCCGAGCCGCGGCGGCCGGCGGCGCCGCTTGCGCGCCGCCGCGGCGCGTCGTCGCCGCGCCCGGCTGCCGTGCGCCGCCACCGTGCCACGGTCCGTCATGCCGCGACGATCACCGGCACGCCGGTCTGCGCTTGCAAGCTGCGAGCGAGGCGCGCGTCGGCCGTGAGCAGCGGCACCGGCTCGGCGGCCAGCGCCTCGGCGAGGGCGACGTACGCCGCGTCGTAGGCCGAGAAGCCGTCGCGCAGCTGCCAGACCCGCGGCACGAGCAGCGCGTGCTCGTAGCGCTCGATCGGCAGCGCGAGCAGGTCCGCGACGGCCGCGTCGGCCCGCGCCGGCGTGGCGTCGCCCGCCGCGACCACGCGGCGCAGCGCGCTGAGCACCTCGACGTCGAGCAGGTGCGGCGCGTGCAGGTCGTAGCCGTGGCTCGCCAGCGTCTCCGCGACGACGGCGCCGGCGGGCCGGCCGAGCAGCAGCTCGACGACGGCGCTCGCGTCGACCACGAGCATCAGCGGGCCGCGCGCTCGTCGACCGCCGGCATCAGCGGGCCGCGCGCTCGTCCCCGATCAGCTCCGCGGCCGGCGCGCCGCCGACCGCCGTGCGCGCGCGGATCCGCCCGATCAGCTGCTCGGGCGACGGCTGGCTCGCGAGCCGCGGCAGCTCGTGGAGGATCAGGTCCGACAGCGTCGTGCCCTCGCGCGCGGCGCGCGCCTTCAGCGAGCGGTGCAGCTCGTCGGGGACGTTGCGGACCTGGATCATCTTCATGCTCGCCACAAGCTAGCATGCGCCGCACATGCACGCGAACGCGTGTTCGCGTGTAAGGTGGCGCGCATGGGAGAGCGAACGAGCTACCAGCCGGGCACCTTCTCGTGGGTCGAGCTGGCGACGAGCGACGCCGGCGCGGCCAATGCCTTCTACGGCGAGATCTTCGGCTGGACCTACGACGACCGCTCGATGGGCGACGCGGGCGTCTACTCGATGTGCCGGCGCGACGGCCGCTACGTCGGCGCGCTGTTCGACTCGACGCGGTTCCCGACGGCCTGGGGCTGCTATGTCAGCGTCGAGTCCGTCGACGCGTCGGCGGCCGCCGCGCGCGAGCTCGGCGCGACGCTGCACGGCGAGCCGTTCGACGTCTTCGACGCCGGCCGCATGGTCTCGATCGCCGATCCGGCCGGTGCGTCGCTGTCGCTCTGGGAAGCGCGTGAGCACATCGGTGCGACGCTGGTGAACGCGCCCGGCGCGCTGAGCTGGAACGACCTGCTGACGCCGGACGTCGGCGCCGCCGCGAGCTTCTACGAGCGGCTGCTCGGCTGGACCACGAGCGAGGTCCCGGACGGGATGGGCTACCGCGTGATCAGCAACCGCGGGCGCTCGAACGGCGGCATGATGCCGATCTCGGCGGGCGACGTCGCGCCGGCCTGGCTGCCGTACTTCGGGCACGAGGACGTCGACCGGCTGCAGCGCGAGATCGGCGCGCTCGGCGGCCGCGCGCTCGGCGAGGTCCGCCAGATGCCGCAGGGCAGGATCGCGACCTTCGCCGACCCGCAGGGCGCCGTCTTCGCGGTCTGGACCGGCGGCTACGACGACTGAGTCTCTCACCGGCGTGTCACAGCCTGCGGCCTGCCGCAACTGGGGGGCGCAACCCCTGAGAACTGAGTGCCCCGACGGGCCGGGCGCCGTGAGACCCGCACGGCGCCCGGTCTTTCGTCGTGGTTCCGTGTCACATCTGGGACCCTGGTGCAACTGAGGCCCTGAATGAGGAGCCGTTCGGGGGGGGAGGCACGGAAGCCGCTGGACGTCGATGCGCTCTACAAGCGCCATCGCGACGGCGTGCTGCTGTTCCTCGCCCGCCGCACGGCCGACGCCGAGGTCGCGCTCGATCTGTGGGCCGAGACCTTCGCGCAGGCGGTCGCCGGTCGCGACCGCTTCCGCGGCAAGACGGACGAAGAGGAAGCCGGCTGGATCTACGCGATCGCGCGCAAGCAGCTGGCGCTCTACTTCCGCCGGGGGCACGCCGAGCGGCGTGCGCTCGAGCGCCTCGGGCTGGAACGCCCCGAGGCCAGTGAGGAGCTGCTGGCGGACATCGAGCGTCGCGCGACGCTCGACGTGCTGCGCGAGGAGCTGCGGGTGGCGCTTGCGTCGCTGTCCGAGCCCGTGCGCGACGCGGTCCGCCTGCGCATCGTCGAGGAACTGCCCTACGAGGAGGTCGCGAGGACATTGAGCATCTCCGAGCTCAACGCACGCGCACGCGTGTCGCGCGGCCTCTCGAGGCTCGCCGACGCGCTCGACCAGGCAACGATCAAGGAGGCGACGTCGTCATGAGCGACGAGCGGCATGACCGCTACGAGCGGTTCGCGGACGACTTCGGTCGCCGACTGTCTCAAGCCGCCGCGCGAGAGGAGTCGCGGCGGTCAGTGCACGAACGAGGGGTGGCTTGGATGCCGAAGTTGAAGTGGAAGGGACTGCCGCAGCTGGCGGGCGCGCTCGCCGTGCTGGCCGTGCTGGCGGTCGTGATCGGGACGTCGGCCTCGACGTCCGGCACCTCGAAGGTGCTCGGGTCGAAGGCCAGCGGCGGCACGCCGCCGGCGATCGAGAACGACGCGCTGCAGGCGCCTGACGCGCCCGATCAGTACCAGGACTTGAAGGACAGCTCCGCGCAGAACGTCACGATCGCGCAGCTGAACCAGGCGCAGGCGCAGGCCGACGCGGTGCCGTCCGCTCAGGGCGATGGCCCGTGGCAGCTGGTCGGCCCGACCAACGTCGGCGGCCGCGTCGTCGACGTCGTCGTCGACAACCAGCAGGCGAACACCGTCTACACCGCGGCCTCGGGCGGCGGCGTCTGGAAGAGCACCGACGCCGGCGCGACCTGGTCGGAGGCCTGGCCGTCGACGCAGACGCAGACGATGGGCTCGCTCGCGCAGGCGCCCAACGGCACGCTCTACGCCGGCACCGGCGAGGCGAACCCGTCCGGCGGCGGCCTCACCTACTTCGGTGACGGCATGTACAAGTCGACCGACGGCGGCGCCAGCTGGACGCACATCGGCCTCGTCGACAGCGCCGCGATCGGCCGCATCGCCGTCGATCCGACGAACTCGAACACGGTCTACGCCGCGGCGTCGGGCTCGATCTCGCGCGTCGCCGGCCAGCGTGGCCTCTACAAGTCGACCGACGGCGGCGCGACCTGGACCCAGGTCCTGGCGCCGATCAACGACACGACGGGCGCGATCGACGTCGCGATCGACCCGGCCAACCCGCAGCGCGTCTACGCCGCGATGTGGGACCACAAGCGCAACAACGGCGCGCGCGTCTACGGCGGCGTCGGCTCCGGCCTGTTCCGCTCCGACGACGGCGGCCAGACCTGGACGCGCCTGCAGAACATCACCGGCGGCATCGAGAGCTGGGACAGCAACGGCTCCGGCCTGACGCAGAACGCCGACCTCGGCCGCATCGGCATCGCGATCGCGCCGAGCGACCCGAACCGCGTCTACGTCGTCTTCGGCACGCCGTACGGCCCTGACAAGGGCTCCTACGTCTCCAACGACGGCGGCGACAGCTTCCAGGCGATGGGCCGCGCCTACGCCTCGACGAACGGCTACCAGTGGTGGTTCGGCCGCATCTTCGTCGACCCGACGAACGAGAACCACGTCTTCAACACCGACGTGAGCCTGCGTGAGTCGACCGACGGCGGCCAGACCTGGCACACCTCGTCGGGCCCGCACTCCGATCACCACGGCATGGCCTGGGATCCGCGCGTGCCGGGTCGCGTCTACGACGGCAACGACGGCGGCGTCTACCGCTCCGAGCAGAACGGCGCCACGGGCACCTGGATCCACGCGACGTACGAGCCGTGGAACCAGAGCTACCACGAGGCGATCGCGCAGGACAACTCCAGCCGCATCGCGACCGGCCTGCAGGACAACGGCTCGGTCGCGTCGTGGACGGCGGCCAACCCGAACCCGACCGACCTGACGCAGTTCTCGGCGTACGGCGGCGGCGACGGTCACTGGGTGCTGATCGACCCGAACGACTCGAACACCTACTACGAGTGCTACCAGCCGTCGCCGCCGCGCCAGAGCTGCGCGGGCTTCAACGACGCCAACGGCAAGCGCACGTCGTGGAACTTCGGCAACACCGGCTTCCCGTCGAACATGCGCTTCACGACGGACACGCCGATCGCCTTCGATCCGAGCAACACGAAGACGATCTACATGGGCGGCACGACGCTCGAGCGCTCGACCGACCAGGGCCGCACCTGGACGGCGATCAGCCCGGCCGACGACGCCAGCAGCCTGCCCGGCCCGGTGCCGGCTGACGAGAACGACCTCGGTCCGTTCTACGCCAACGAGTACGCCACGGTCTCGGCGATCGGCCCGTCGAAGACTGACCCGAACACGATCTACGCGGGCACCGACACCGGCCGCCTGTGGAAGACCAGCGACCTCGGCGCCCACTGGACGCAGATGCAGGGCGTGCCGAACCGCTGGGTCAACGCGGTGATCGTCGACCCGACGGACGCCAACCACGTCTACGCCGCCTTCTCCGGCTACCGCGAGGGCGACGAGGCGGCCAGCGTCTACGAGTCCAAGGACGGCGGCGCGACCTGGACGAACATCAGCTCGAACCTGCCGAACGCGCCGGTCGAGATGATCACCTTCGACCAGAAGAGCGGCAACCTGTTCGCGGCGACCGACTACGGCGTCTTCGAGCTGGCCAGCGGCGACAGCAACTGGTACAGCCTCGACGGCGGCCTGCCGAAGACCCCGGTCCTCGACGTCAAGCTCTCGGGCGACGGCAAGTGGCTCTACGCCGCGACGTTCGGCCGCTCGATCATGCGCCTGCCGCTCTCGACGAGCGTGACGACCGGCACCGGCAACGGTGGCGAGAACCCGGGCGGCACGGTCGCGGCGACGCTGTCGCTGACGCTGGGCGCGCCGGCCTCGTTCGGCACCTTCACGCCGGGCGTCGACAAGTCCTACACGGCCTCGACGACCGCCAACGTGATCTCGACGGCCGGTGACGCGACGCTGAGCGTCGCCGATCCGGACACGACGGCGCCGGGCCATCTCGTCAACGGCTCCTTCAGCCTGCCGCAGCCGCTGCAGATGAAGGCGACTGACGCGAGCACCGCGGGCTCGCCGTTCAACAACATCGGCTCGATGCTGAACCTGCTGGCCTGGTCGGCGCCCGTGTCCAACGACGCGGTCACGATCGGCTTCCAGCAGGCGATCAAGTCGACGGACGCGCTGCGCACCGGCGACTACGCCAAGACGCTGACGTTCACGCTCAGCACCAGCACGCCGTAATCGGCACCAGCTGACCCCAGGGAAGCCTCCCGGCCACGGATGGCCGGGAGGCTGACCCGTCGCTGGTCCCTTCGCCGCAACGTCTCCGCGCGGCGCCCGTTGATGTCGATGTCAACCGACGTCAAGGGGACTGAAATGCTTCGAACGCTTCTCCGCGCGGCAGCATCGCTCACCGCGCTCTTCGCGCTCACCTCTGGCGCCGCGACGGCGCAGGCGCAGGCGCACGCGACCGGCGGCGGCGCGCGCGTGGTGCGCGACTGCGAGCGGCACGAGCGTCACACGGCTCAACCGACCTCGGCCCCACAGGTGCTCGGCGGCTGACGCACCGAGCGAACCGCGCTCTTCGGCGCTAGCGCCGATCGGGCCTGGCTACGCCGGCTCGATCGCGTGGGCGACGCGCTCGGTCAGCGCCTGCGGCGTCTCGCCGGGCCGCGGCGACAGCGGCCGCGCGAAGGTGACCGTCGTGCGCGCGCGGCGGTCGAGGCCGCGGTTCTTGGGCATCACCAGCGCGCTGCCGTCGATCCTGACCGGGATGATCGGTGCGCCGGTCGTCAGCGCCAGCTCGGCGACGCCGGCGCGGTAGCCGCCCGGGCCGCCGCCGCGCGTGCCCTGCGGGTACAGCAGCACGTTGCGGCCCTCGCGCAGGTGCGCGGCCGCCGCGGCAAGCCCGCGGCGCTGGCCGCTGCTGCGCTCGAACGGGAAGGTGTTGATCCAGAAGCCGGAGATCAGCGCGTAGGAGCGCTTGCGGTAGAAGCGGTCGGCCGCCGCGCCGACGACGGTCCGCGCGCGCCAGGCGTACGGCAGCGCCAGCAGCACGAGCGGCGTGTCGATGTCGCTCTCGTGGTTGGGCGCGAGGATCGCCGGCTGCGGCGCGTGCATCAGGTCGGCGGCGCCGATCACGCGCGGCCGCGCGACCGCGCGCGTCGCCGGGAACAGCAGCGCCTGCTGGGCGACCTCGCGCACGCGCGCGGGACCCGGCTCGCGCAGCCAGGCCTCGTCGTCGGCGGTCCGCTCGCGCCAGGGGTCCTTGCCGACGGTCAGCGTGCGCCAGCGGCGCGGCGCCGGCCGCGCGTCGCGCGAGCCGCCGTCGCCGCCGGCGAGCCGCTCCAGCGCGCGCCCGCCCGACGCGAACCTCACGCGTCGACCTCGGCGTAGAACAGCGGCGGGCAGTGGAAGTGCGTGACCGAGGGGTCGCGGCCGACGACCTGCTCGGCCATCTCGAGCGCGTCGCGCAGCGTGTCGGCGCGGCGGAAGCCGAGCCGCCGGCAGGCCTGCGCGTCGCCGCCGACGAAGATCACGTCGCCGAGGTGCTGCAGGCCGTGCGAGCCCCAGTACCACATGTAGAGCGGGTGCACGCCGTGGTAGGCGTACGAGGTCCGGTACAGGTGCCGGTACCACTCGTCCTCGGCGTACTCGCGCTCGTAGCGCTTGTGGATCTCCATCGGGTCGCGCGTCTCGCTCAGCACCTCCTCGTAGAAGTCGACGTACGAGGGGTGGTGGACGGGATGGAACTCGCGCGCGACCGGGTGCGTGAAGATCATCACGCCGCCCTCGCGCGCCAGCGGCACGCCCTTGTAGAGGTTGAAGAAGTAGCCCAGCGCCAGGCACATCACGAGCACCGGGTTCATCACCGAGTCGACGTTGTACGGGCAGACGTAGGGCAGCCCGGCGGTGACGACGTCGCTCTGCCCGTGCACCTGCACCGCCTGCTGGGCGGCGACGCGCTCGAGCGTGACGTCGTGCACCGGCGCGACCGCGCCGGCGCTGACGCCGGTCACGGCGTAGGGCGCGACCTGGCGCTGGAAGGCGGCGCGGCGCGCCTTCGCGGGGAGCCGCTCGGTCGCGCGCTTGACGGCCGCGAAGGTCGCCTGCTCGCGCGCGCTCCAGCGCGCCTCCGGCTTGGCGAGGAAGCGCAGCGCGCCGCCGAACATCGCGTTGTTGAGCGTCGTCTCGACGTGGAAGATCGGCACCGCCGCCTCGACGATCTCGCCCTGGCGCGAGGCGGAGCGGTGCAGCTCGCTCGAGCTCGGGTCCATGAACGAGCGCGACGCGCGCAGCGCGTGCGGCGTGTGGTGCGCCTTCAGCGACGCGTAGGTGCCGAGCCCGACCGCGACCGACTTGTGGCCGCCGTCCATCGAGACGAGGTTGATGTTGACGTAGACGAGCAGGTCCGAGTCGGCGGCGCGCTTGGACAGCTCGACCTTCTCGCCGCGGTCGGTCTCGCCGAGCGCGACGATCCCGTCGGGATCCTCGGCGTCGTGGTTGTAGAGCCGGTCCGGGAAGAACTCGTCGAAGACGCGCGCGCCGACGGCGCGGCGCAGCTCGGCCGGCGTCATCCGCCGGTGCAGCGCCAGCGCCGCGATCAGGTGGATGTCCTCGACGCCGGCGCGGTAGGCGCGCTCGAGCACCTGCTCGATCACCAGCGCGCGGATGTCCGGCTCGCGCATCGGCGGCAGCGGCAGGCTGACGTCGTCGAAGGCGATCGTCAGCTTCATGCCCGGGCGCAGCAGCGCGTCGAGCGGGTCCATCCCGAGCGGCGAGTCGAGCGCGGCGGCGATCGCCGCGTCGACGTCCGCCAGGCCGTTCAGCGGCGGCGGCGGGTAGACGATCCGCGAGCCGACCGGCAGCCGCTCGAGCCGGAAGCCCTCGCCGTTGTGGAACAGCGTCGGCGGCGACTTCTCGAGCACCTCGACGACGCACGCCTCGCGCTCGGCGGCGACGTGGCGGCGCGGCCGCTCGATCATGCGTGCGGGGGCGATGCTCATCAGGTCCCTACCTCGAACACGGTCTTCGCTCGGCCGGCCCGCGCGGCGCGCGGGGCCTGCTCGAGCGCCTTCTTGTAGGACTGCAGCGGCCAGCCGCGGTCGATCAGCCGGCCCGGCTTGAGCGTGCGCGCGAACGCGATCGCGGCGGGGAAGTCGTGCTCGTAGCCGTAGGCGCCGCGCAGCTCCAGCTCGCGCAGCCAGGCCGGCGCGAGGTCGGCCTTCAGCTCGCCCGGCATGCCGACGAGCACGACGCGCCCGCGCGGGCGCGTCAGCGTCACCGCCTGCTCGAGCGAGGCGCCGCTGCCGACGCAGTCGAGCACGCGGTCGAAGCCGCCGAGCAGCAGCTCGCGGCCCTGGTGGCCGACGAGCCGGCGCGCGCCGGTCAGCTGCGCGCCGTCGACGTGCGCGCGGTCCGGCGGGCAGACGTGGTCGGCGCCGAAGCGCCGCGCCGCACCCTCCTGGCCGCGGTGCTTGGCGACGCACAGCAGCGTCGCCGCGGGCGCGCGCTCGCGGACGGCGGCGAGCGTCAGCAGGCCGACGGTGCCGGCGCCGACGATCGCGATCCGCTCGCCCGGCTGCGGGTCGGCGATCGTGGCGGCGTGCAGCGCGCAGGCCAGCGGCTCGACCAGCACGGCGTCCTCGTCGGCGAGGTCGTCCGGCAGCGTGTGCAGCTGCGACGTATGCGCGACGAGCCCTTCGCTCCAGCCGCCGCCGGTGTCGCGCGCGTAGCCGGTCTGCAGGCCGGCGGCGATCGTGCCGTCGATCGTCGCGCGGCAGAGCGCCGGCAGGCCGGCGGCGCACTCCGGGCAGGCCGGGTCGAGCCCGCGCACCGCGCAGCCGAGCGCCGGCTGCAGCACGACGCGCTCGCCGCGCCGCTCGCCGGCGCCGATCTCGCCGACGACCTCGTGGCCGGGGACGAACGGCGTCGACGTCAGCGACGCCAGGTGCAGCGACGCCTTGCCCGACAGCAGCGCCTGATCGGAGCCGCAGATGCCGCTCAGGCGTGGCCGCAGCGGCAGCCAGTCAGGGCCGGGCAGCCGCGGCGGCCGCACGTCCGCGAGCGCCAGCGAGTCCAGCGGCAGGCCGGCGCGCGTGGCGGCGTAGCGCGCGATCGACGGCGTGTACTGGAGCGCGAGCATCAGGCGGCCGCGCGCTCGCGCGTCCAGGTCTCGACGGTCCAGCGGCGCCGGCGCGCCTCGCGGGCGAGCCGGAAGTCCGGGTTGATCGGGTGCGGATGGCCGACCAGCTCGAGCATCGGCAGGTCGGCGAGGCTGTCGCCGTAGGCGTGGCAGTCGGCCAGCTCGACGCCGTGGTCGGCCGCCAGCCGCGCGACCAGCGAGGCGCGGCCGTCCGCGGTCAGCGGCGGCTCGGCGAGCTCGCCGGTGAAGCGGCCGGTGCGCTCGACCAGGCGCGCCGCGATCAGCTCGTCGCCGAGGTGCTGGAGCGGCTCGACGAGGAAGTCGAGCGCGCCGGTGATCAGCACGACGCGGTCGCCGCGGCGCCGGTGCGCGCGGATCCGCCGCACCGCCTCGTGCTGGATCCGCGGCTGGATGAAGTCCGGCAGCGCCGCCTGCGCCTGCGCGCGCAGCTCGCGCGCCGGCAAGTCCTTGTAGAGCTTGTAGAAGCTGCGGCTGAAGGCGGTGCGCGAGCGGCGGTCGGCGAGCACCCAGCCGGGCACGCGCGTGGCGATCCCCGCCGTCCAGAGCAGCTTGTCGAGCTCCGGCATGTCGCGCGTGCGCAGCCAGGCGTAGACGTGCGCGACCGTCGAGTCGAGGATCACGCCCTCGACGTCGAAGACGGCGACCGCCGGCGGCCCGTCGGCGAGCGTCTCGCGGCTGCGCTCGCGCGTGCGCTTCGGGCGCGGTGAGGCCGGCACCGTCAGCGCGCGCAGCGCCGGCAGGTGGGCCTGCTGCAGGTACTCGGCCCAGTCGAGCTCGGTGATGTCGAAGCTGAAGCGCTCGCGGTCCTCGTCGCTCAGCTGCTCGAGCAGCGCGCGCGTGGTGCGGTCGTCGAAGATGCAGTCGAGCTCGATGTAGGGCGAGTAGATCGCGTCCAGGCGCTTGAGCCGGTCGACGCGCCGGCGCGTCTTGTGCAGCTTGAGCTCGAGCTCGTCGCCGTTCGGCAGCGGCAGCTTCTCGAGCACGTCGCGGCCGGCGTCGAGCAGCTTCGTGGTGCGCGCGATCAGGCTCTGCACGCGCTCCTGCGAGGTGAAGCGCCAGTCCGGCACGGCGACCGGCAGGCCGTCCTCGTCGGGCAGCGGGCGCTCGCGGAAGTACTCCGTGACGAGCCGCGCGAAGCGGTCGATCGTCAGCGGGTTCTGGGTGCCGCTGACGACGTTGAAGGTACGCGTCGCGCCGTCCGCGGGCGGCGTGCCGGCGGCGGCGATCGCGGCGTTGGCGACGACGTCGACCGGCACGATGTCGATCCGCACCGAGGGGTTGGCGGCGAAGCGGCCGCCGATCATGCCCGAGCCGTAGGCGAGCAGCACGGGGTCGGTCACCTTCAGGTCCTCGAGCCAGCCCGGGTAGGGCGTGCGCAGCGCCGACTCGATGATCGCGGGGCGGACGATCGAGAGCACGCGCGGGCGCTCGGCCTGCAGCAGCCGCTCGCCGATCGCCTTCGTCAGCGTGTAGGCGTCGGTCCAGCCGAGCGCGCGCGAGCGCTCGCGTCCGCGCTCGGACAGCTGCTGCCAGACCCAGCCGTAGCGCAGCAGCTCGGCGCGCGCGCCGACGGCGGGGCCGCCGGCCGGGCCGACCTCGCGGCGCGCGTCGGCGACGAAGCGGCGCTGGTGCTCGGGCAGGCGCGACTCGGCCTCGATGTCGCGGCGCCAGGCGCGCGCGGCGGCCAGCTCGGCGTCGAGGTCCAGGTGCGGCTCGGACGGCGCCGTGCCGGCGGGGCGCTCGAGCACGAGCCCGCTGCGCTGGCCGGCGGCGTAGGCCGTCGAGACGTGGACGAAGTGCGGGTCGCTGCCGGCGGCGCGCAGCGCGCGCAGCAGGCGCGTCGGGCCGCGGCCGTTGAGCTCCAGGCTCTCGTCGAGCGGCTGCTCGAAGCTGACGGACGCGGCGCAGTGGATCACGACGTCGATCTCCGGCAGGCCGCCGAGGTCGTCGCTGGTCAGGTCGCCGCCGTGCGCGCTGACGGCGCTCGCGTCGAGCCCCTGCAGCGGCGCGCTCGTCAGCACCTCGTCGCGCAGCCGCCGTTCGGCGTCGCCGCGCAGCAGCACGGCGACGCGCAGCTCCGGCAGCTCGCGCAGGCACTGGGAGAGCACCGCCTTGCCGACGAAGCCCGACGCGCCGGTCAGCAGCAGCGTCGTGCCCGACAGGCGCTTCCTGAGCGTCTCGGTCACAGGGGCACGACGCTACCACCGTCTCTACTAACGTGTCAGTAGATGGCCGCCACGGAGACCTCCAGAGCGCGGATCCTCGACGCCGCGCGCGGCGAGTTCGCCCGCCGCGGCTTCGCCGGCGCGCGCCTGCAGGACATCGCCGAGGGCGCCGGCCTGACGCACCCGACGCTGCTCTACCACTTCGGCTCCAAGGAGCGGCTCTACGCCGCCGTCATCGAGCAGGCGATGGAGGACTGGGCGGGCGTCACCGCCGCGGTGATCTCGACCGCCGGCGAGGGCTTCGACCGCGTCGCCGCGCTGATCGACGCCGGCCTGCTGTTCTTCGCCGGCCACCTGGACTTCGTGCGCATCTGGCGGCGCGAGGCGATCGAGGGCGGCGGCCGGCTCGAGCAGGCGATGGTCGACCATCTGCGGCCGTTCATGGGCAGCGCGGTCGCGTTCCTGCGCCGCGAGGTCGAGGCGGGGCGGCTGCGCGAGCACGACCCGATCGAGCTGATGCAGCTCGGCTACGGCGCGCTGATGTCCTACTTCAGCGACGCCGGCTTCCGCGCGCGGCTGCTCGACGAGGATCCGCTCGGCGAGGCCTCGCTGGAGCGCTTCCGCGGCGCGCTCATCGCGATGCTGCGGGACGCGCTGGCGCCTCGTTGAGCCGGCCGGAGCGGAACGGCTCGCGGTCGATCGCCGCGTGCGCGTAGCCGGCCCGCTTGATCGCCTCGGCGATCGCCTGCCGCTGCGCGAGCGCGCGCGGCAGATCGGCGGCGGCGACCTCGACGCGGCCGAGGATGCCGTGGTGGCGGACGCGCAGGACCGGGTAGCCGAGCGCGCGCACGGCCTGCTCGGCGCGGTCGATCTGCGCGAGCGTCGCGCGGTCGACGGCGGTGCCGTAGGGGATCCGGCTGGCGAGGCAGGGCGTCGCCGGCTTGGCGGCGCTCGGCAGCTCGAGCATCCGCGCGAGCGCGCGCACCTGCGGCTTGCCGACGCCGTGCGCGAGCAGCGGATGGTGGACCGCGTGCTCGGCGGCGGCGCGCAGGCCGGGGCGCCAGTCGCCGGCGTCATCGGCGTTGGCGCCGGACAGCAGCGCCGCGAAGCCGCGCTCGCGCGCCAGCTCGGCGAGCACGTCGTAGAGCTCGGACTTGCAGAAGTAGCAGCGGTCGCGGCCGTTGGCGCGGTAGCCGGGGCGCGCCAGCTCGTCGGTGGCGACGACCTCGTGCGCGATCCCGGCGGCGCGCGCGACGGCCTGCGCGCCGTCCAGCTCGCCGGCGGCGACGGCGGGGGAGACGGCGGTCACCGCCAGCGCGCGCTCGCCGAGCGCGCGCGCTGCGACGGCGGCGACGACCGACGAGTCGACGCCGCCGGAGAAGGCGACGACGACGCCGCCGAGCGCGGCGACGCTCGCCTCCAGCGCCGCGAGCAGCGCGCGCGTCGCGGCGGCGTCGTCGAGCGCGGGCGCGCCCGCGTCGGCCGCGGCGGACGCGGGCGCCGCGGCGCCTGGCGCCGGCGCGCGCTCGTCGGGGGCGGTCGCCGCGGCGTCCGGCGCCGGCGCGCCGCGCGGGATCGCGGCGCTCACGCGAGCGCCTCGTAGGCCGCGGCGAGAGCGCGCGCCCAGATCGCCTTGACCGGCTCGCCGAGCGCGCGCGCGACCGCCTCGCAGTCGGCGTGCTCGGGCGCGACGTTGACCAGCTCGCCGTCGAGCCGGCCGAGCTTGACGCGCACCTCGCGCCCGCCGACGCGCACGCTGCGGTGCTCGCGCTCGAGCTCGATCCGGTCGTGGCGCGCCAGGCGGATGCCGAGCGTGCTCGTCTCGCGCAGCAGCGCCCGCGCGACCGCGCGCTCGTCCCGCGGCCGCGCGAGCGCGTGCAGGACGAAGCCGGGCCGGCCGTGCTTCATCGTCACCGGCGTCGTCCAGACGTCGAGCGCGCCGGCGGCGAACGCGGCCGCGCTCGCGTCGGGCGCCAGCTCCGGCAGCAGGTCGTCGAGCGTCGCCTCGATCAGCGTCACCGCGCCGGTGGCGCCCGCCGCGCCGGCGCCGCTCGCCGCCTCAGCCGCGCCGTTCGCCGCCTCAGCCGCGCCGTTTGCCGCCTCAGCCGCGCCGCTTGCCGCCGCGCCCGCGCCCGCGCCGCCCGGCGCCGCAGCCGCGCCGCTCAGGCCCGCGCCACCCGGCGCCGCGGCCTCGACCGCGCGCCCGAGCACGGCGCGGACGACGTTCGGCAGCTCGTCCGGGTCGCGCGTGCCGGCGCCGTAGCCGCTGCGCTCGACCGTCATCGGCGGCAGCGGCCCGTAGCCGGCGGCCAGCGTCGTGACCAGTGCGGCACCGGTCGGCGTCACCAGCTCGGCGGCCAGCTCGACGCCGTACAGCGGCGCGCCGGCGGCGGCCAGCAGCTCCAGCGTCGCCGGCGCCGGCAGCGGCACCTTGCCGTGCGCGGCGTCGGTCAGCCCGCGCCCGGCCGGCAGCGGCGAGCAGACCACGCGGTCGACGGCGAGCGTGTCGAGCGCGAGCGCGACGCCGCAGACCTCGCCGATCGCGTCGACGGCGCCGACCTCGTGGAAGTGCACGTCCTGCGGGTCGATCCCGTGGATCTTGCCCTCGGCCCGCGCGAGCGCCGCGAACGCGGCCTGCGCCCAGGCGAGCGGGCGCGCGGGCAGGCCGGCGGCGTCGAGCTGCGCGCGGATCGAGCGCCAGTGGCGGTGCGGCTGCTCGTCGTCGGCGCGGATCGTCGCGTGCGTGGCGGCGATGCCGTGGCGCGGCGCCGGCGCCGTGACCAGCTCCAGCCCCTCGACGCCGAGCCCGCGCAGCCCCCGGCGCACCGCCTCGGCGTCGGCGCCGGCGTCGAGCAGCGCGCCGAGCAGCATGTCGCCGGCGGCGCCGCCGATGCAGTCGAGGTAGAGGACGCGCCTCATGCGCCCGCCGCCGTGCGGGCGCCGCCCGCGTGGTCGAGTCCGCGTGTCATGCGCCCGCCGCCGCCCGCGCGATCCGCGCTGCGATCGTGCCGGCGCCGAAGCCGTCGTCGATGTTGACGACCGCGACGCCGGCCGCGCACGAGTTGAGCATCGCCAGCAGCGCGCTGACGCCGCCGAACGCGGCGCCGTAGCCGGTGCTGGTCGGCACGCCGATCACCGGCGCGGCGACGATCCCGCCGACGACCGAGGTCAGCGCCGCGTCCCAGCCCGCGACGACGATCACGCAGTCGGCGCGGCGCAGGTCGGCGAGCGCCGGCACGAGCCGGTGCAGCCCGGCGACGCCGGTGTCGGCGTGCGCCACGACCTCCGTGCCGAGCAGCCGCGCGCGCACCTGCGCCTCGATCGCGACCGGCCCGTCGCTGGTCCCTGCCGAGACGACGGCGACGACGCCGCGCGGCTCGGGCAGCGCGCGCTCGAGCCAGGCCAGCCGCGCCCGCTCGTCGACGTGCGCGAGCTCGGGCGCGACGCGCACGAGCGCCGCGCGCGCGTCCGCGTCGGCGCGCGTCGCCAGCACGCTGCCGGCGCCGCCCTCGAGCAGCGCACGGGCGATCGCCTCGATCTCGTCCGGCGTCTTGCCCTCGGCGACGATCGCCTCCGGCGCCCCCTGGCGCGCCTCGCGGTCGGTGTCGACGCGCGCGAAGCCGAGGTCGGCGAAGCCCGCCGCGTCGCCGCCGCGCCCCAGCGCCTCGAGCACCGTCGCCAGGGAGCTCTCGTCCACGCGGACGAGGTTATCCGCCGGCGTCGGGCGTCAGGGCGCGGGCGACGGCGACCAGGAACGCTCGCGCGGTGGCGAGCTGTGCGCGCAGCTCGTCCTGCGTGAGTCCGACGTCGTAGCTGCGGTAGTGGCAGGCATCGGACAGCGCGGTCCAGGCGTACTCGGCGGCATGCGCCGCGGGCCGCTCGCCCAGGTAGGCCGGCAGGCAGAGCCAGCGGTCGCTGGTGCTGAGCTGCAGGACGGATGGCGCGCGGCGGCGCCAGAAGAGCGTCAGCGCCAGCTCGATCGCCTCGCGGATCAACAGCGCGGCGGTGCGCTGCCAGACGCCCGCGCTCGCGGCGTCGTCCTCGTCGAGCAGGCGCTCGGCCGCGTCCAGCAGCTGCGACGCGTTGAGCCGTCGCGTGGCCGCCGCTGACGCGCTGGTCACGCCGCCAGTCCGTGGACGAGCTCGATCGCCTGCGCGGGCAGGCGCCTGACCGACTCGTCGCCGGCGATGCCGCCGTGCGCGCCGCCGTTCAGCAGCTTGACGAGCGACAGCTCGGCCCCGTTCAGCATCTGACCGAGATCGCGGACGCGCTCGACGTCGTCGAAGAGCGCGAGTGCGAGCGCCTGGCGCAGCGTGCGAGCCCCGCGCAGGCGCCGCTCGACGTCGTCGACGCCGACGCCCGTCCGCGCCGCACGCTCGCGCACCAGCTCGGCGCAGCGCGCCTCGACCGCCGTGCGACAGAGCGTCGGCACGATCCGCGCGCGGACGTCGAGCGGCATGTCGCCGTTCGCCGCGACGCGCTTGGCGTCGTCGAGGTGGCGGCGGACCGCGCTCGGCGAGACGCGGATCGCGACGCTCGAGCGAGCGCGCCGGTCGACCTGCAGGACGCTGGCGGCGAGATGCAGCCGCCGCACCGCCTCCGGCAGTCGGTCGTCATGTGTGAACACGATCAGCTGGCGCGTCGCGGCCGCGGCGTGCAGGACGCGGGCAAGCCCATCGACCTTCGCCGGGTCCATCGCCTGCACCGGATCGTCGATCACGGCGAAGCGGAACGGCGACTCGTCGAGTGCCGCGCGCGGCAGGAAGACGCTGACCGAGAGCGCCAGCAGCTCGCCCTGCGACATGACGCCGAGCGCGTTGGCCGGCTCGCCGTCGGCACGGACGTCGAAGTCGGCGCGGCCGCCGCGACCCTGACGACGCAGTGCGATGTCATGCAACTCCACGTTCGAGCCCTGCCGCAGCTGCCGCCAGTTCGCGATCGCCTGGTCGGCAATCGGCGAGAAGCGCTCGGCGCGTAGCTCGTCCGCGACCGTCTTGAGCCACGTCTCGGCGGCCTTGTGCGCGCGCAGCGAGGCCGCTTGGCCGGCGACGGCCCGCGCGTCTTCGAGCCAGACGGCGGTGGCGGCGGCGCGCTCCTGCCAGGCGCTGTCGCGGCGATCGAGCTCGTCGCTCGCGCGCTCGCGCAGGCGTGCGAGCGCCGCGGCGGCGGCGAGCGCGGCAGCCTCGTCCTCGAGCACGCCGTCGAGGTCGACCGCGGCGTTCTCGAGGCCGGCCGCGGCGGCGAGCGCTCCGGCGTCGCGGGCGGTCGCGTCGAACAGCCCGGCGAGTGTCGCCCGGCAGGCGGCCAGCGAGCGCGTGGCGTTGCGCAACGCGGCGGCCTGCTCGTCGAGCGCTTCGGCCGCCTCGCTCGCGTGGCGCTCCCACGCCGCGTCGAGGGCGTCGGCCGCGCCGCAGACGGGGCAATCGTCGGCGGGCCGCCCGTGGTCGCGCAGCCGCAGTGCGGCACGCAGCAGATCCGCGAGCTGGGAAGCGCGCGCCGCGTCGGTCGCCGCAGTCTCGGCGTGGATCGCGGTGGCGGCACGCAGGTCGGCGAAGGCGTCGGCGACCGCCTGCGGCTCCGGTGCCGCCAGCGCCGTTAGCCGGCGCAGCGCCGTGGCCGAAGCGCCGGCGTCCACGCGCCCGGCGCGTGGCTTGGCGAGCTCGGCGATGGCGTCGAGGTTGCGCTTGGGCGCGCGCAGCGCCGCTGCCAGCGCGAGCTGGCGGGCGTCCGTGTCGTCGAGCGCGTCGGCGAGCCCGCGCGCGGCGTCCTTCGACTCGGCGGCGCGCTTGGCCATCGCCAGCCGCTCGCGGCCGAGCGCGGCGAGCAGATCGTCGACGTCGCCCAACCCGAGCACCGGGCTCAGCGCGTCGTAGAGCGACGTGAGCGTGTCGAACATCGTCGCCAGCTCCGCGTAGGAGAGGAACGGGCGGAACGACGTCAGCGCCGCGTCCCAGGCGGATGCCGCACGTCGGCTCGTCGGCGCGTCGTGGGCGGCGCCGCGATCCCAGGTCTGCGTGAGCGCGAGCGGCTCGTCCGTGCCAGAGCGCAGGAACGTGGCCGAGATCCGGGTCGGGCCGTCGTAGTGCAGGCACTGCCAGGCCTGCGTCCACGCCTTCGGTCGCTTCGCCCAGCGCTTGAGCGTGCCGGTCGTCAGCAGCTCCAGGCCTTCGGCGAAGGAGGACTTGCCGCTCCCGTTGCGACCGACGACCAGCGTCAGGCCCGGGCGCGGCTCGAGCGCCAGCGTCGCGCTCGGTCCGATGCCGCGAAACCCCTCGACGGCGATCGAGCGCAGCCAGATCGGCTCCGGCGCCGCGTCGATCGCGCCCCGTTCGCCCTCGGCGCACGCGGCGACGATCAGGGCGACGGCCTCGTCCCCGAGCGCGCTCGCCCGCACGCGTTCGAGCAGGAGCTTACGGACGACCTGGTCCATGTCCCGTCATGACCGGCGAGACCGCGTGCATGATCGGGGATGCTAGAGCGATCCGTCGGTGTCTGCTCAGCGGTCGGGATCGGCCCGCCGCGCGCGCAGCAGCAGCGTGCGGTAGCGGTACTCGAGCCGGCCGCCGCCGACCTCGTCGATCGCGCGGCGCACGGCGGCCAGCAGCGGCTCGCGGCGCTCGCGCTCGAGCAGCACGTGATCGGAGTGCGTCGCCAGCAGCTCGGCGTAGCTCTCGGCGTCGTAGACGGCGGTCCACTCGAAGCGCTCGACGCGCCAGGGCGCGAAGCCCTCGGCGGGCTCGGCGTCGGCGTCGATCCGCGACTTCGCGCGCAGCCGGTCGCGGCGGTCGAGCGCCGGCGCGTGGCGCGCGTAGGCGGCGCCGATCGCGTCCCAGACCGGCCCCGCGAGCTCGCTCGGGCGGTTCCACCAGAGGCACAGCTCGCCGCCGTCACGCAAGGCGTGCGCGGCGACCCGCGCGCCGCGCACGCGATCGACCCAGTGCCAGGCCTGCGCCGAGACGACGCGGTCGAACGCGCCCGGCTGCGGCGCGCAGTCCTCGAAGACACTCAAGCTCAGCTCGACGTCGAGCCCGGCGGTGCGGCGGCGCGCGACGGCCGCCATCGCCGGGTCGGGCTCGATCGCCAGCAGCCGCGCGCCGCGGCTGGCGAGCCCGAGCGTCGCGCGGCCCGTGCCGGCGCCGGCCTCGAGGATCCGCGGCCGCTCGAGGCCGTCGAGCACGGCGGCGTAGAGCGCGTCCGGGTAGTCGGGCCGCCAGCGGTCGTAGGCCTCGGCGACGCGGCCGAAGCTGCGCGCTCGCTGCTCCCTGCTCGGGGCTTGCCGCTCGCCGTCCACGCCCAGCGAGCTTAGGCAGACCTGCCGCCTGGCACCATCGGTCGCATGATCACTCGCCGGACGCTGCGCTTCGACCACCCGCTGCTCGCCGACCTCGACCATCCCTGCTTCGAGGCGCGCGGCGCCCACGACGGCCCGCGCCTGACGCTGATCGCCGGCGTCCACGGCTGCGAGTACTCGTCGATCGCCGCGGCCACGCGCGTCATGCGCGAGCTCGACGCGACCCAGCTGCACGGCAGCGTCGTCGCCGTGCCGATCGTCAGCATGGAGTCGTTCCGCCGGCGCTCGCCGTTCGTCGTGCCGGCCGACGGCAAGAACCTCAACCGCTCGTTCCCTGGCTCGTTCGACGGCAGCTACACGGAGGTGCTGGCGCGCTCGCTGTTCGAGCAGCTGTTCGTCGGCTCGGACGCGCTGATCGACCTGCACGGCGGCGACCTCGTCGAGGCGCTGGAGCCGTTCGCGCTCTACGACGAGTCACCGGTGCAGGAGCGCTCGCGGGCGCTGGCCGAGGCCTTCGGCCTGCCCTACGTCGTCCGCCAGCAGGCGAGCCTCGGCGGCATGACCTGCACCGAGGCGGCGCGCGCCGGCATCCCGGCGATCATCGCCGAGGCCGGCGGCATCGGCCAGGTCGACGAGCGCGCCGTCGCGCAGCTCGCGCAGGGCGTCGTCAACGTGCTGCGCTCGCTGGACATGCTGCCGGGCGATCCGGAGCCGTCGAGCCCGCGCCGGCTGGGCGAGTTCACGTTCGTCTACGGTGAGCGGGCGGGCTGGTGGGAGACCGCGGTCGCGACCGGCGCGACGGTCGCCGCGGGCGACCGGCTCGGCTGCATCCGCGACCTCTTCGGCGACGTGATCGAGGAGGTCAGCGCGCCGGCCGGCGGCGTCGTGCTCTGGCAGACGACGAGCCCGGCCGTCGGCGCGCCGGGGCTGCTGCTCGGGATCGCCTGAGCCGGCAGCCGCCGCGCCGCTACGCGTCGTGGCGCAGCAGGTAGTCGATGTAGATCGGCCGGCGCGCCTCGAGCGCGTCGGGGTCGTGGCGCAGCACGTCGAGCAGCTGGCGGCTCCAGTGCGCGCGCTCCTCCTCGCTGCGCTCGACGTCGCCGCCGGCCGCCTCGGCCGCCGCGCCCTCCTGGGCCAGCTGCCAGAGGAAGCCGACGTCCAGGTGGCGCTCTGCGCGGTGGATCGCGCGGTCGTGCAGCTCCCGCGAGGAGAGCGCGTCCAGCTCTTCGAAGGTCGTCATCCGTGCATCAGCGTAGGGAACGCGGGCGCGCCGCGCGTCAGCCGGCGGCGGGCTTCCGCGGGGTCCTGAGCCACTCGCGCTTGTGCAGCTTCTTGGCCGCCTGGTAGGCGGCCAGTGCGTCGAGCGAGTCGACGTCGCCGAGCGTCGGGTGCGAGGGCACGAGCGGCTCGGCGAGCGCGACGCCGTAGCGCTTGCTGAGCACCGTGCCGAGCGACGCGATCTTCATCGTGCCGAAGCCGGGCAGCTCGGCGATCCGCGCGCGCAGCTCCTCGGCCGAGCCCGCGTCGCGCCAGATCGCCGCGGCGTCGCCGTCGTAGCGCTCGACGACGAGCGCGGCGAGGTCGTGCACGCGCGTCGCCATCGCGCCGGGGAAGCGGTGGATCGCCGGCCGCTCGCGGAAGATCGGATCGAGGTCGGCGGCGGCGACGGCCGCCGGGTCGAGCGTGCCGAGCCGCTCGCGCAGCGCGAGCGGGCCGGTGAAGGCCTTCTGGACGGTCACCTGCTGGTCGAGCGCGAAGCCGACCAGCAGCGCGAACGGGTCCTCCGCGATCAGCGCGTTGGCCGCGTCGTCCTCGGTGAAGTACAGGCGCTCCGGCATGTGGCGACTCTATCGCCACGGCGGCGGACGGCTCAGCCGGCGGCCGCGAGCTCGCCGTAGGCCTTGTCGAGCGCCTCCAGCAGCGCCGCGGCCGGCTGCGCGCCGGAGACGCCGTAGCGGCGGCCGAGCACGAAGAACGGCACGCCGTTGATGCCCATCCGGCGCGCCAGGTCCTCGTCCTCGCGGACCTCGGCGACGTAGCGGTCGGAGGCCAGCACGGCGCGCGCCTCGTCGGCGTCGACGCCGACCTCGGCGAGCAGCCGCACGAGCGTCTCGTCGTCGCCGATCGGCTCGCCCTCGGTGAAGTAGGCGCGCATCAGCCGCTCCTTCGCCGGCTCCTGCAGCCCGTGCGCCTCGGCGAGGTGCAGCAGCCGGTGCGCGGCGAGCGTGTTGCCGCCGCGCGTGGCGTCGAGGTGGTACTCGAGCCCGTCCTCCGCGGCCAGCGTCGTGATCTGCTCGCGCATCGCGCGCGCCTGCTCGACGCTCATGCCGTACTTGGCCGCGAGCGCCTCCGGCGAGCCGCCCTCGCTGCTGCGCTCCGCCGTCGGGTCGAGCTCGAAGCTCCGGTAGCGCACCGTGACGTCGTCGCGGTGCGGGAACTGCGCCAGCGCGGCCTCGAAGCGGCGCTTGCCGATGTAACACCAGGGGCAGACGACATCGGACCAGATCTCGACGGTGAGCGGCATCGAATCGCAGCATAAGAACGTCGATCCTCCGCGACCAGCCGTGCGTACGATCGGGCATCGCCCTTCTGCTCGCCTTCGCCTTCGTCGCCGGTGCCGGCACCGCCATCAGCCCCTGCGTGCTGCCGGTGCTGCCCGCGCTGCTGAGCGCCGGCGCGACCGGCGGCCGCCGCCGCCCGCTCGGCATCGTGCTCGGGCTGACGGCGACGTTCACGGTCACGATCGTCGGGCTGGCGAAGGTCGTCGACGGCGTCGGCCTCGGCGCGTCGGCGACGCGCGACCTGGCGATCGCCGCGCTCGCCGTCTTCGGCGTCGCGATCGCGCTCCCGCGCGTCGCCGACCGGCTCGAGGCGCCGCTCTCGCGGCTGGCCCGCTTCGGGCCCAAGAGCCGCGGCCGCGGCTTCGCCTCGGGCCTGGCGGTCGGCGCGGCGCTCGGCTTCGTCTACGCGCCGTGCGCCGGCCCGATCCTCGCCGCCGTCGTCTCGGTCGCCGCCTCCGGCCGCTCGCTCGCGGTCGGCCTCGCCTACGCGCTCGGCTCGGCGGCCGTGCTGCTCGTGCTGGCGCTGGCCGGCCGCGCCGTGCTCGAGCTCGTCCGCCGCGCCGGCCGCGGGCTGGCGCTGCAGCGCGTGCTCGGCGGCGTGATGGTGCTGACGGCGGTCGCGATGGCCTTCTCGCTCGACGTGCGCTTCCAGACCGCGATCGCCACCCACCTGCCGGCCGCGATCGTCAACCCGACGAACGGGATCGAGGGCTCGAACGACGTCACGTCGCGGCTCGCGAGCCTGCGGCCGCCGTCGCGCTACGCGAAGGCGGCGACAGGGGCGGCCGCGCGCGGAGACCAGCACGTCGCGCTGCAGAACTACGGGCCGGCGCCGGACTTCACCGGCATCGCGCACTGGCTCAACAGCAGGCCGCTGACGCTGCGCCAGCTGCGCGGACGCGTCGTGCTGATCGACTTCTGGACCTACACCTGCATCAACTGCATCCGCACGCTGCCGCACGTCACGGCCTGGGACCGCGACTACCGCAAGGACGGGCTGACGATCGTCGGCGTGCACTCGCCGGAGTTCTCGTTCGAGAAGGTCACGAGCAACGTCGAGGCGGCGATCGAGCAGGACCACATCCGCTACCCGGTCGCGCAGGACAACGACCTCGCGACCTGGAACGCCTGGAGCAACGAGTACTGGCCGGCCGAGTACCTGATCGACGCGCAGGGCGACGTGCGCTACGTCAGCTTCGGCGAGGGCGACTACGCCAAGACCGAGCGGGCGATCCGCACGCTGCTGGCCGCCAACGGCGCCAAGCTCGGCGGCGACGCGAAGCCGTCGCGCACGTACGACCCGACGAACCAGGCGACGCCGGAGACCTACGTCGGCCTCGCGCGCCAGGAGCGCTTCCTGCCCGGCAAGTCGTCAGCCGGCACCGCCAGCTACACGCCGTACGCGGGCAGGCTGCCGCTCAGCCACTTCACGCTCGGCGGCACCTGGACGGAGACGCAGGAGTCGGCGACGGCCGGTATCGGCGCCACGCTCGCCGGCAACGTGCAGGGAAAAGACGTCTACCTCGTGCTCAGCCCGCCGAAGGGTGAGCACGGCCGCGTCGAGGTAAATGTTGATGATAGGTACACAAAGACGATCGACGTCAGCTCGCAGCGGCTCTACCACTTGTTCTCACGGCCAACATCGAGTGCGCATCGGCTCAAGCTCAGCTTCTCGCCCGGTGTCGCCGCGTTCGCGTTCACCTTCGGGTAGCCGCGGCGCCTCGCGAGGTGGTGCCTCGGTGGTATTACCAACCGCCTCGCTGACCGAGATATACAGCATTGTGTGTAGGGGTCGATCGCATGAGCGTCGCCCCCGAATGCTGTGATCGGTGCGTTGGCCCAGGCGTAGGAGCGGACGAGGATTCCGGCGCGCTGCACGGCCGCCCGGAGGCGACGGCCGCGGCCGCGTGTCCACCCCCGGGATCCCGCGCTGCGGGCGGGGTTTGACCGCGTTGCGGAGCTTGCCTGGACAAATGTTCGACGAGCGCTCTGCCGCGCTCGCGCATGGCCCGAAAACCCCGGTCGTGCGGCCTCTTTGCGGCGGCTGGGCGAGGTGAACCGGCTGCCCCGACCGTTAACGAGCGGCGCGATGTTTCGCCAAAGGTCTACTGATCGACCGTATAGTTGATCCCAGCTACAACCCCCGTTAGCCTACTCGGACAGGACGTGCTGACGTCATATCTCGGGGTGGCACGGCCGATGCGGCGCTAGGCGTCCGGTGCCCGCTGCCGCGGGTCATCAATCGAGAAGAGGATCGTTATGGACTGGTTGTGGGCGCGCTTGCGCGCACGCGCGAATATGGGGGGATCACGGCGCTGGACGCTGGCTGCCAGTGTGGCGCTGGTGAGTCTGGTGGCCCTGATCGGCGGGGCCGCGCCGGCGAGCGCCACGCAGTTGACGTCGCCGGGCGGTGGCGAGGGCGGGTTCAGCATCGCTCCGGGCGGCCTGTTCAAGGTTGGTTATCACTTCACGATTTCTGGCAATAACTCTGCCGTGACCGTGAAGTTCACTAATCTGAAGGCGACCGTCAACTTCACTTGTTCTGGTGGCGGGTCCGGGTCCTTCGTGATCCCGATGCCGGACTACACGGTGACTGTCAGTGACGGGCAGTGGTATCCGACGAACGATCAGCATGACCCGCTGGTGTATCAGGGGTCGATCGCCGCGCCGGACGGCTGTGGTGACGGCAGTCAGATGCACCAGAACAAGATCGCGGTGTTCACGGGTGATGTCACCTCCAGCCCCTCCAACGTCAAGCTGAACTACCAGTTCCACGACGTCTACGAGAACGCCTCGGGCTCCTGGAGCTCGACCGAGTCGGTCACGACGAGCCCGATCGTGCAGACGATCCAGGGCGAGATCTACCGCTGCGAGAACGGCGTGCCGTCGACGACGCTGGCCTCGGGCGGCACGGTCGCCGTCAGCTCGGCGAGCCTGTCGAGCACGAACCCGCTGGCGGCGTCGGAGGTCGCGGCCGGCACGTACACGATGAGCGCGGTGGCGCCGTCGGGTCAGAAGTTCGTGGCCTGTGGTCAAACCGGTGTGACCGGTACCGGGACGGGATCGGCAAGTCAGTCGGTCACGGTGCCGTCCGGTGGTGCCGGTGACGGCAAGTTCTACGTCGAGTCGATCACGCAGACGATCCAGGGTGAGATCTACGAGTGCGACAACGGCACCCCGACGGCGACGCTGGTGTCAGGTGGCACGGTCGCGGTCGCTTCGGAAAGTCTTTCAAGCAGTAACCCGCTGACGGCGACGCAGGTCGCGGCCGGCAATTACACGGTGAGCGCGGTGGCGCCGGCGGGTCAGAAGTTCGTCGCCTGTGGGCAGACCGGTGTGACCGGTACGGGGACCGGCTCGGCGAGTCAGTCGGTCACGGTGCCCTCCGGTGGCGCGGGCGACGGCAAGTTCTACGTCGCGCCGATCACGCAGACGATCCAGGGCGAGATCTACCGCTGCGTCAACGGCGTGCCGTCGATGACGCTGGCCTCCGGCGGCACGGTCGCCGTCGCGTCGGCGAGCCTGTCGAGCAGCAATCCGCTGGCGGCCACGCAGGTCGCGGCCGGGGACTACACGATGAGCGCGACGGCGCCGGCGGGCCAGAAGTTCGTGGCCTGCGGCCAGACCGGCGTCAGCGGGACGGAGACCGGATCGGCGAGCCAGTCCGTGACGGTGCCCTCCGGCGGTGCCGGTGACGGCAAGTTCTACGTCGCGCCGATCACGCAGACGATCCAGGGCGAGATCTACCAGTGCGTCGGCGGCGCGCCGACGACGACGCTGGTCTTCGGCGGCACGATCGCGGTCACGTCGGCGAGCCTGTCGAGCGGCAACCCGCTGCTGGCGACGGAGGTCCCGGCGGGCAGCTATACGATGAGCGCGACGGCGCCGGACGGCCAGGAGTTCGTCTCCTGCGGCCAGGGCGGCGTCACCGGCGTCGGCACGGACTCGGCGAGTCAGTCGGTCACGGTGCCGGTCGGCGGTGCCGGTGACGGCAAGTTCTACGTCCAGCAGGTGATCGTCCCGATCACGCAGACGATCCAGGGCGAGATCTACCTGTGCGTCAACGGCAATCCGACGGCCACGCTGGCCTCGGGCGGCACGGTCGCGGTCAACTCGGTGAGCCTGTCGGGCAACAACCCGCTGGCGGCGACGCAGGTGCCGGCCGGCACGTACTCGGTGAGCGCGACGGCGCCGTCGGGCCAGAAGTTCGTCTCCTGCGGCCAGAGCGGCGTCAGCGGGACCGGCACCGGCTCCGCGAGCCAGTCGGTCACGGTGCCCGCCGGTGGCGCCGGCGATGGCAAGTTCTACGTCGAGCCGATCGTCCAGACGATCCAGGGCGAGATCTACGAGTGCTCGAGCGGCAACCCGACGACGACGCTGGTCTTCGGCGGCACCGTGGCGGTCGCCTCGGCGAGCCTGTCGAGCAGCAACCCGCTGGCGGCGACGCAGGTGCCGGCCGGCAGCTACACGATGAACGCCACGGCACCGGCGGGCCAGGAGTTCGTGGCCTGCGGCCAGACCGGCGTCAACGGCGTCGGCACCGGATCGGCGAACCAGTCGGTCACGGTCCCGGTCGGCGGTGCCGGCGACGGCAAGTTCTACGTCCAGCCGGTCACGCAGACGATCCAGGGCGAGATCTACCAGTGCCTGAACGGCGTGCCGACGACGACGCTGGTCTTCGGCGGCACGATCGCGGTCACGTCCGCGAGCCTGTCGAGCGGCAACCCGCTCACGCCGACGAAGGTCGCGGCCGGCAGCTACACGATGAGCGCGACGGCGCCGGACGGTCAGGAATTCGTCTCCTGCGGCCAGAGCGGCGTCAGCGGGACGGGGACCGGCTCGGCGAGCCAGTCGGTGACGGTGCCGGCCGGTGGCGCCGGTGACGGCAAGTTCTACGTCCAGCAGGTGATCGTCCCGATCACGCAGACGATCCAGGGCGAGATCTACCAGTGCGCCAACGGCACCCCGACGACGACGCTCGTCTCGGGCGGCACGATCGCGGCCGCCGGCCTGTCGGGCGGCAACCCGCTGGTCGCGACGCAGGTCGCGGCCGGCAGCTACGCGATGGACGCGACCGCCCCGGCCGGCCAGAAGTTCGTGGCCTGCGGCCAGAGCGGCGTCAGCGGCACCGGGACCGGCTCCGCGAGCCAGACCGTGACGGTGCCGTCCGGCGGTGCCGGTGACGGCAAGTTCTACGTCGAGCCGATCACGCAGACGATCCAGGGCGAGATCTACGAGTGCGTCAACGGCGTGCCGACGACGACGCTGGCCTCCGGCGGCACGGTCGCCGCGGCCGGCCTGTCCGGCGGCAACCCGCTGACCGCGAGCCAGGTCGCGGCCGGGACCTACGCGATGAACGCGACGGCGCCGGCTGGCGAGGAGTTCGTCGCCTGCGGCCAGAGCGGCGTGACCGGGACCGGGACGAGCTCGGCGAGCCAGCCGGTCACGGTGCCGTCGGGCGGCTCCGGCGACGGCAAGTTCTACGTCCAGCGGATCGTGCAGACGATCCAGGGCGAGATCTACCGCTGCGTCAACGGCAGCCCGTCGACGACGCTGGTCTCCGGCGGCGCGATCGCGGTCGCCTCGGCGAGCCTGTCGAGCAGCAATCCGCTGGCGGCGACCCAGGTGCCGGCCGGCACGTACACGATGAGCGCGACCGCCCCGTCGGGCCAGCAGTTCGTGGCCTGCGGCCAGGGCGGCGTCAGCGGGACCGGGACCGGCTCGGCGAGCCAGTCGGTGACGGTGCCATCCGGCGGTGTCGGTGACGGCAAGTTCTACGTCGAGCCGATCGTGCAGACGATCAAGGGCGAGATCTACGAGTGCGTCAACGGCGTGCCGACGACGACGCTGGCCTCGGGCGGCACGGTCGCCGTCAGCTCGGCGAGCCTGTCGAGCGGCAACCCGCTGCTGGCGACGCAGGTGCCGGCCGGCGACTACACGATGACCGCGACGGCGCCGGCGGGCCAGAAGTTCGTCGCCTGCGGCCAGAGCGGCGTCGGCGGCACCGGGACGGACACGGCTGACCAGACGGTCACGGTTCCGCCCGGCGGCTCCGGCGACGGCAAGTTCTACGTCGAGCCGATCACCCAGACGATCCAGGGTGAGATCTACCGCTGCGTCAACGGCAGCCCGTCGACGACGCTGGTCTCCGGCGGCACGATCGCCGCGGCCGGCCTCTCGGGCGGCAACCCGCTGGCGGCGACGCAGGTCGCGGCCGGCAGCTACGCGATGGACGCGACGGCGCCCGCCGGCCAGCAGTTCGTGGCCTGCGGCCAGAGCGGCGTCAGCGGCGTCGGCACCGGCTCGGCCAGCCAGACCGTCACGGTCCCGGCCGGTGGCGCCGGCGACGGCAAGTTCTACGTCCAGCCGATCGTCCAGACGATCCAGGGCGAGATCTACCAGTGCGTCAACGGCGACCCGACGACGACGCTGGTCTTCGGCGGCTCGATCGACGTGGCGTCGGCGAGTCTGTCGAGCAGCAACCCGCTGGCGGCGACGCCGGTCGCGGCCGGCAGCTACACGATGACCGCGACCGCGCCCGCGGGCCAGGAGTTCGTGGCCTGCGGCCAGAGCGGGGTCAGCGGCACTGGGACGGATTCGGCCAGCCGGACCGTGACGGTGCCGTCCGGCGGTGCCGGCGACGGCAAGTTCTACGTCCAGCAGGTGATCGTCCCGATCACGCAGACGATCCAGGGTGAGATCTACCGCTGCGTGAACGGCAGCCCGTCGACGACGCTCGTCTCGGGCGGCTCGATCGCGGCCGCCGGCCTGTCGAGCGGCAACCCGCTGGTGGCGACGCAGGTCGCGGCCGGCGACTACTCGATGGACGCGACGGCGCCGGCGGGCCAGGAGTTCGTGGCCTGCGGTCAGAGCGGCGTCAGCGGCATCGGGACCGGGTCGGCCAACCAGACCGTGACGGTGCCGTCCGGCGGTGCCGGCGACGGCAAGTTCTACGTCCAGCCGGTCCCGACCCAGCAGACGATCAAGGGCGAGATCTACGAGTGCGTCGACGGCAACCCGACGACGACGCTGGTCTCCGGCGGCACCGTCGCGGTGGCGTCGGCGAGCCTGTCGAGCGGCAACCCGCTGGCGGCGACGCAGGTGCCGGCCGGGACCTACACGATGACCGCGACGGCGCCGGCGGATCAGCAGTTCGTCGCCTGCGGCCAGAGCGGCGTCAGCGGGACCGGGTCGGACGCGGCGAGCCAGTCCGTGACGGTTCCGTCCGGCGGTGCCGGCGACGGCAAGTTCTACGTGGAGCCGAAGTCGATTCCGACGCCGACGCCGACCCCGACGCCGACCCCGACGCCGACGCCGACTCCGACGGCGCCCCCGTCGCAGACCCCGACGCCGAATGCGACCTCGTGCCCGACCCCGAACCCGAAACCCACGCCGACGCCGACGCCGACGCCGA
>Ga0153956_1000253_pt1 | contig 65804 bp, 75 predicted proteins | sample TSFL040MetaG_FD_104704 | JGI IMG/M metagenome (GOLD analysis project Ga0153956, IMG submission 104704) | Attine ant fungus gardens microbial communities from Florida, USA - TSFL040 MetaG | ecosystem: Host-associated > Fungi > Mycelium > Unclassified | place: USA: Florida, Wekiwa Springs...
GCGGAAGCCGCGGGCTTGAAGGTCGTGATGGACCGATGCCCGGCGATCGAGCTGCGCCGGCTGGGAATTGCACCGCTTTCGTAACGACTTGTGCTTGCGGCCGATGCTTGCGCAGCGTAAGTCTTTCGCGACGCTCGGGAGCTTCTCACATGCTGTCGTTGATCCTCGTGATGCTGGGACAGGCTGCCGCGTCGGGCACGGCGCTGGATACCCATCCGGCCAAGACGCAGGCCTATGTGAAATGCATCGCGCCGACCGGCAACGATGTCACCATTTGCGGGCGGCGGACGGCCGATCGCTATCGTGTGCCGCTGATTGAGCATGATGCCGGCGATCCCAAGCACGAGGCGGTGATGGACGAGCGCAAGCGGCTGCTCGCGCCGACCAACAATTGCGAGGAAAAGAGCACCTTCCTGGTCGGCTGCGGTGCGGCGGGCGTGTCGGTGAGCACGCAGACCGGGGTGACCGGGGGCGGTGAACGGCCGCTGGCGCCCTGATGGCCGGCGCGATCCTGCTCGCGCTGGCGATGCTGCAGGCAGCGCCGCCCGCCACGCAGACCACCGCCACCGTGGCGCAACCCGAACGCACGCCCCATGGCGGCGAGCGCTTCTCGATTCTCGTTGATACGCCGCCTTGCCCGTCCGGCAAGGCCAGCAACGAGGTCGTCGTCTGCGGGCGCGAGGGGGAGTCGCAACAGCCGCGCCTGCCGCTGCCTGATGAGCGCGGGCCGCCGGAGGGGCCGGCCCCGTCCAATCCCGAACTGAGCGGGAGCGGCGCGCTCGCCGCCGAGGGCACGCCCTGCGCCGCGCATATGGGCGGGTGTCAGGTCGGATTCGGGCCGCCGGTCATGCCGATTTTGGCGGGCGCGGTAAGGGGCGTGAAAAGCCTGCTTGCCAAGCATCCCGACAAGTCGCAGCGCGTGCCGATACCGCTCGGTGATCCCGTGCCCGCCGACGTATCGGATCGGGTGCACTGATCCGCGGTGCAAGCGCCAGTTGGTTGTACGCCTCCCCGGCGAAGGCCGGGGCCCAGCTGCCAGCCGTCGCGTTGGGGCGCGTTGAGCTTCGTTACCACGGCCTTCCCAACCAGGCCCTGGCCTTCGCCGGGGAGGCGTTAAATCTTTGCGTCAACCGAGGATGTGCATCCACAGCGGCTGGCCGATCAGGCTCTGCGAGCCGCGCAATTTCTCAAGGGCCTGTGCGACGCTGCGCTCCGGCCCTTCGTGCGTGACGATCGCGACGAGCACGCCGCCATCGGCCATCTGGCCGCGCTGGATCAGGCTTTCGATCGAGACGCCCGCGTCGCGCATCGCCGCGGCGATCTCGGCCAGCACGCCCACCTTGTCGGCGACGGTGAAGCGCAGATAGGCGCGGCCGCGGCGGTCTCCCGCGTCGGCGGCGGGCTGCTTTGTCAGGGCGGCGGCGGGCATCGCATAAGGCGGGCCGAACTCACCGCGCGCGATGTCGATCAGGTCGGCGACCACGGCGGAGGCGGTCGGACCGTCGCCCGCGCCCGCGCCCTGGAACAGCAGCCGGCCGACGAAATTGCCCTCGGCGACGACGGCGTTGGTCGCGCCGGTGACGTGGGCGAGCGGATGCGCCAAGGGCACGAGATGGGGATGGACGCGCTGGAACAGCCCGCGCGGCCCGTCCTCGGCGATGCCGACGAGGCGCACGCGATAGCCGAGTGCGGCCGCCTCGGCGATGTCGGCGGCGATGACGTGGCGGATGCCCGAGGCGGACACTTGCTCGAATGCGGGCTGGGTGCCGAACGCCAGACTGGCGAGGATCGAGAGCTTGTGCGCGGCGTCCACGCCGTCGATGTCGAAGCTCGGATCGGCTTCGGCGAACCCCAGCGCTTGCGCCTCCGCCAGCACGTCGGCGAAGTCGCGGCCTTCCTCCTCCATCTTGGTCAGGATGAAATTGCAGGTGCCGTTGAGGATGCCGTAGACGCGCGCGATCGCATTCGCCGCCGCGCCCTCGCGCAGGCCCTTGATGACCGGAATGCCACCCGCCACCGCCGCCTCGAACTTGAGCGCCGCGCCCGCTTTTTCCGCGGCCTGCGCCAGTTCCAGCCCATGATGCGCGAGCATCGCCTTGTTGGCGGTGACGAGGCCCTTGCCGCTCGCGAGCGTGTTGCGCGCGAGCGTGAGCGCGGGGCCATCCGATCCGCCGATCAGCTCGACCACGACATCGGCCTTGTCGTAGCCCGCCAGCGCGGCGGTATCGTCCACCCAGTCGAACCGCGCGATATCGACGCCACGATCCTTGGCGCGGTCGCGCGCGGAGACGGCGACGATCTCGATCGCCCGTCCGGCGCGGCGCGCGACCAGATCGCGATTGGCATCGATCAGCCGGATCACGCCGCCGCCGACGGTGCCGAGTCCGGCAAGGGCGACGCGTAGAGGGTCTGTCATATCACCAACTCCGTCACCCCGGACTTGGTCCGGGGCCCACCGCGCGGCGAAGGCAGCGCTCGATCGTGAGGCGGTGCGCTAGCGGAGGAGTAGGCCCCGGAACAAGTCCGGGGTGACGAAGAAATACTTACGCCTTCACCAGCCCGATCTCGACCAGCCGCTCGTGGAGGTAATCGTGCGCGGTGATCGGCTGCGGATAGCGGTTGGGGTTGTCCGCGGTGATCGTGCCCGGCAGCGTCTCGATCAGGAATTCCGGATTGGGATGCAGGAAGAACGGCATCGAATAGCGCGAGAAGCCGCGGCGCTCGGGCGGCGGGTTGACCACGCGGTGCGTGGTCGAGGGCAATACGTGGTTGGTCAGCCGCTGCAGCATGTCGCCGACATTGACGACCAGCGCGCCCTCGGGCGGGCGGATCGCCAGCCAGCGGCCGTCGCGGTCGAGCAATTCCAGCCCCGCTTCCTCGGCGCCGAGCAGGAGCGTGATGAGGTTGATATCCTCATGCGCCCCAGCGCGCACGCCCTCGGCATCGGCCGGGATCGGCGGATAATGGAGCAGGCGCAGGATCGAATTGCCGTGATCGACCACGGTATCGAAATAATCGGGCGAGAGCTTCAGGTGCCGCGCGATCGCCGAGAGCAGGCGCAGGCCGGCGCGGTCGAACGCGTTCCACAGGTCGGTCAGCGCTTCCTGGAACTCGGCGGGGCGCGCGGGCCAGACATTGGGCATCATCGTGCCGGCCGAGGGATGACCTTCGGGCAGATCGCGGCCGACATGCCAGAATTCCTTCAGATCGACATGCTTCGCGTCCTTGGCGATCTCGGTCTTGAACGGCGTGTAGCCACGCTGCCCGCCCCATGCCTTGTCGTAATAGCCCTGCTTTTCCTCGACCGGCAGCGCGAAGAACGCTTCCGTCAGGCTCCAGGCGCGCTGGATCAACGTGAGCGGGATGCCGTGATCGGCGATCACCGCAAAGCCGTAGCGCTCGAACGACCCTCCGAACGCGGCGGCGAAAGCGTGCGGGTCGCGCGCCTCGTCGGCGAGGCTGAGCGTGGGCACCTGGGCGGCGGGGGTATCGAGCATGATCTGTTCCGGACGCGGTTTACTGAAAGCGCAGGCTCATACGCTCTTCACGCGCCCGGGAACAGCCCGCGGGAGGCGCATCACCCCATCGTGATGACGCCCTTGGCCTTGTCGCTGCCGTCGGGCGAAAGATCGAGGCGGAAGGGCTTCTTGTCGTCGGTGAAGCCGGAGAGCCCCGTGCCGTCGGTCTTCACCGAGAAGCCGGCATGGTTGAGCTTGTCGAGGAACCAGCCCTGCACGACGCCGGGTTTGGCGGGGCTGGAGAAATTGACGGTGACGGTACCGTCATCATCGCCATCGTCCTTGCCGCTGTCATGCGCGTTGACGTTCATGCCGCTGACCGTCGAGTCGGGATAGAGCTTCACCCCGTTCATGTTGAAGTCGCTCGAATCGATATGGATCTTGGGCAGCTTGAGCGAGCCCGAGAAGCCCGGCGCGTTGATCGAGACCTGCCCGCTATTGCCGTCGATGACACCGGTCGTGTTGCCGTCCGCGTCGCTCGAATTGAACTGGATCGTGGTACCGCCCTTGCCGCCATCGCAGGCGGCGAGCGGCAACGCGAGCAAGGCGGTGGCGATCAGAAAGCGGTTCATCATCGTCTCCACTGATTTATTTCTCTAATACACTACATCCGCACGATCCGCGCCGCAAGGGGGTGACCTGTCGCGATCGATGCTGCATGTGCGAAGAATGGCCCGCGCCGAGTCCTCCGATCCGCAGCAACAGCGTCCGCCGCTCGTGATGGCGGAGTTCGTGCCGATGGTCGCGGCGCTGATGGCGCTGGGTGCGCTTGGCGTCGATACGATGCTGCCCGCCTTGCCGACGATCGCGGCGCGGATGGGTGAGAATGCGGATGCCGCGCCGTACATCATCTCAATCTATCTCGTCGGCCTGGGCGTCGGGCAGGTCGTACACGGGCCGCTGTCCGATCATTTCGGGCGGCGACCGGTAATGGCGGTCGCGCTGCTGATCTACGGCGTCTGCAATGTACTCGCCGCCATGGCGGGCAGCTTCGAATTGCTGCTGATCGTGCGCTTCGTCGCCGCCGTAGCGGTGGCGGCGACGCGGGTGGTGACGGTGGCGATCGTGCGCGATTGCTTCACCGGCCGGCCGATGGCGCGGGTGATGAGCCTGGCGGCGATCGTCTTCATGATCGCGCCGGTGATCGCGCCGACGCTCGGGCAGGGCATATTGCTGTTCGGATCGTGGCGGCTGATCTTCGCGCTGATCGGCACGCTCACGGTGATCGTCGTCGCGTGGTTCTGGTGGCGATTGCCCGAGACGCTGGCGCCCGACAACCATATCCCGGTCTCGCTGCCGCGCATCGCCTCGGGCTGGCGCACGACGCTCACCGATCGCTTGTCGCTCGGCTACATGCTGGCGTCGTGCGCGCTGCAGGGCGCGCTGTTCGGCTATATCGTCTCGGTGCAGCAGATCGTCGCGATCACCTTCGCGGCGGAGAAGAGACTGAACATCGTGTTCGCCTGCACCGCGGGCACGATGGCGTTGACCAACCTGATCAACTCCCGGCTGGTGATGCGCCTCGGCTCCCGCCTGCTTTCGCACAGCGCGCTGGTGATCCTGATCGTCGATGCCGCGACCAGCCTGGCGCTGAGCCTCTCGGGGCATGAGACGATGTTCGATTTCGTCGTGCTGCAGGCGATCGCGATGGGCTGCTTCAGCCTCGCCAACGCCAATTTCCAGGCGATGGCGATGACCAACATGGGCGGGATCGCCGGCACGGCGTCGAGCGTGCAAGGCTTTTTCATCACCACCCTCGGCGCGCTGATGGGCGCGCTGGTGGCGCAGTGCTTTGCCGGCACGACCGTGCCGCTCCATGTCGGCTTCCTGGGCGGCGGGCTGTTCGCCTTCGCCGCGGTGGCGATCACCGAGAGAGGGAAGATGTTCCGCCCGGCCTGAGCGCATTTTTGTCGCAAACGCCCGGAACCGGCACCGTGCTCGCGCCGTTCGCGCTTCGACAGTCATGGGAGACGGACGATGGGCGGTTACCAGGTGCCGGGCGGCGGCTCGGGCGACGACGGGTATGACGAGGACGGCTATGATGAGAGCCAGCGCGCCGAAATCCTCGAAGCGACGCGCGACGGACCCAGCGATGGCACGATCCTGACCGACCTCAATCCCGATCTCGGCGAGGGCGACGATGACGAGCCGGCCGACGACCTCGAAATGTCCGACGACGAGATCGGCGACGAGGCCGAGGACGAAGGCGATGCCGACGAGGATGATACCGAAGACTCGTTGCAGGACGATTTCGACAACGACACGGTCGAGGATGACGAACTCGATGACGGCGACGATGTCGCGCTGAAACCCTGAGGCGCGATTGACCTGATCCGGCTCCCGGCGCAGCATCGGCCTCGTTCCATGAGCGAGGCCGTTATGCCCACCGATCCCCGCGTCGATGCCTATATCGAATCGAAAGCCGGATTCGCCCGGCCGATCCTCGACCACATCCGTGCCCGCATCCACGCCGTCTGCCCCGATGCCGTCGAGACGATCAAATGGGGCATGCCTTTCTTCACGTATCGCGGCCGCCCGCTTGCCAACATGGCGGCGTTCAAGGCGCACGCCTCGTTCGGCTTCTGGGATCGCAGCGCGATGGGGATGAGCAAGGAAGCCGACGGGATGGGGCGGTTCGGCCGCATCGAATCGCTTGCCGATCTGCCGGACGATGCGGCGATTGACGCCATAATCCGCGACGCGGTGGCCTTCGCCGATTCGGGCGAGCGCCCCAAGCGCGCGGCGAAGCCGGCCAGGGCCGAGGCCGAGGTGCCGTCTGAATTGGCCGAGGCGTTGGCGGGCGATTCGGCGGCGAACGCCACTTTTATCGCCTTTCCACCAAGCTGCCGCCGCGAATATGCCGAGTGGATCGCCGACGCGAAGCGGCCCGAGACCAAGGCGAAACGCGTCGCCGAGGCGATCGGCTGGCTGCGCGAAGGCAAGCGCCGCAACTGGAAATACGAGAATTGCTGAAGGGGCTTGCCAAACTTCCGGCCACATGATGTTATGATGTAACATCAATGGGAGATTGCCATGCTCGCTCGCGCCTATGCTTCGCCCGCGCGCCAGCTCGATCCCGAGCCGCTGTCCGCGATCAACATTACGCCGCTGATCGACGTCATGCTGGTACTGCTGATCATGATGATCCTGAGCATCCCGGCGATGACCAACAAGGTGCCGATCGACCTGCCGCAGTCGGGGCCGTCCGATCCGAAGCTCGCCGTAACGCATATTATTGCACTCGATGCTGCCGGGGTAACGACGCTCGATGGCGCTGCAGTGAGCGACGCGGCGTTGCAGACGCGTCTGACGGCGATGCGCGCCGATCCGAACAACGAGTATCAGCTGCGCATCGATGGCCACACCCGCTACGAACGCGCCGATCAGGTCTTCGCGGCGATCAAGCGCGCCGACGTGACGCGGCTCGGCTTCGTCGGCAACGATCGGTTCGCCGATTTCGACCATTTCTGAGGGGAACGGCCGCGGGGCAAACGCGTTCGTTTCCGAAAGGAGATCAATGTGCGCGCCCTGCTTGCGTTGTCCGTGCTTACCCTTGCCGCCTGCTCGCGACCGGCCGACACCGCCAACAATGCGGGCGTCGATATCAACGCGGCGGCGGATGCGGCGCGCAACGACATCGATGCCTATGCGGCGGCCAACGCCGAGAATGCCACGGTGGGCGATCCCGCTCCCGCTGCGACACCCGCCACGCCCGAGCCGCTCAATCCGCCTGCACCTGGCACGCCCGGCGGCTTGCCCGACGATCGCACCCCGGTTTCCGAAGCGCCGTTCACGCCCGGCAGCGCGCAGGGCGCGGCGAATGTCGTGCAGACCTATTATGCGCTGCTCGGTGAGGGCAAATACCGCCAGGCCTGGAAGCTGTGGGATCATGACGGGCAGGATTCGGGGATGAGCGCCGATGCTTTCGCCGCCAGCTTCGCGCGCTATTCCGAATATCACGCCAATATCGGCGCGCCGGGCTGGATCGATTCCGGGGCCGGGCAACGCTACGTCACGGTGCCGGTGCAGGTCTATGCCCGGCTGAAGGATGGCGGCAAGCCGGTCTACGAAATCGGCGGCATCGCGCTCCATCGCACCGGCGATATCGACGGCGCGACGGCGGAGCAGAAGAGCTGGCACCTGCACAGCGTCGATCTCAAGCCCGCGCCGGCGCCCGGGCACTGATTTCCGCGCCGCGCGCCGCCGCGCTAGGAACGCGCTTCCGCAATCGAAGGCGCGATCATGCCCACCATCCTGCTGCTGCTCCTCTCCAACTGCTTCATGACCACCGCCTGGTATTGGCATCTGAAGGGCGGGATGCAAAAGCCCATCGCGCTGGTGATCCTGATCAGCTGGGGGATCGCTTTGTTCGAATATTGCCTGGCGGTGCCGGCCAACCGGTTGGGCTATGCCAGCGGCTGGAGCGGCGGGCAGCTCAAGATCGCGCAGGAGGCGATCACGCTGATCGTGTTCGGCGTCTTCATGGTCGTGGTGCTCGGCGAGCCGCTGCACTGGCGCCAGCTCGGCGCGTTCGCGTGCATCATGGGCGCGGTCGCCTTCATGTTCTGGGGCAAGCCGTGAAGGGTCAGTTGCTCGATATCGCGTTGGCCAGCACGGCAAGGTCGGCATTGTCGATGACCGCGCCGGTGGCGTCTTCCGCTTGCGCCGGTGCGCTGGCATTGGCGGCGGCGGGCTTGGACGGTGCGGCCGACGCGACGTCATAGGCGGTCCACAGGATGCCGGCGGACCACCAGAGCGCCGACCAGCGGCTGCGGAAGATCTTGCTCGAGATCATGGCGATATTGTCGCACCGCGCGGTTAACGCCTCGGCTAGAAGCACGGTTAATGCGGATCGGCGGTTGCGGCGCAGGCGACCCGGGCCTAGCCTGTGCCGGCCATAGCACGGAGCACGCCCGATGAACGCCAAGCTTCTGTCCTTGTCCGCCGCAACCGCCGTCTTCATCGCCGCCGCCGCGCATGGCGCGGACGCCCCCGCGACCGCCGATGCGATCGGCGGGCGGCAGGCGGCGTTCCGCCTCTCCGCCGCGACGATGGGCGCGATCAAGGCGGGCCTCGCCAACGGCGTCGACGTGAAGATGCTGGGCTTCCCCTCGGGTGCGATCGCGAAATGGGCGCATGCCATCCCCGGCATGTTCCCGGCCGGCAGCGACGGCGCGCCGACCCATGCGCTGCCGACGGTCTGGAGCGATCGCGCGGGCTTCGAGAAGGCCGCCGGCGACTATGCCTCCGCCGCCGACGCGATGGCCGCCGCAGCAAAGGCGGGCGACAGGGATGCGTTCAGCGCCGCCTTCGCGAAGACCGGCGCGGCGTGCGACGCGTGTCACAAAGTCTATCGCCAGCCCGACGGGCATTGATCGCTTTTTCGCGGAGCGCCTCCTCAACGGTCTCGCCGCTTCGGGTGTGAGCACGATCGTCAGTCCGGCCGGTCTTTCGAGCAGGGTCCGACCTTCTTCGGCCACCGCGTTGATCGGTGTGCTATAGGGTTTGCGCGCGGCCATGCTATTGTCTCCCGGGGGAAACGGGGGAGCGCGCATTCCGCGGCGCCGACGTTCCCGTGCTGGGTTGCCGCGCATGTATTTCGATCTGTTCCTGAAGACTCACCGTATCCCCCGGATCAGCGAGGAGGATGTTCGCCGGCTGGAAGAGTCGGTGGAGCGCACCGCCAGCTTCCGCACGCGCCAGGTGATCGTGCGCGAGAACGTCCCGCTCACCCAGTGCACTTTGGTGCTCGAGGGATTCGTCGAGCGCTACAAGGATACCGCCGAGGGCAAGCGGCAGATCCTTGCGATCCATCTGCCCGGCGATTTCGTCGATCTCCATTCCTACCCGCTCAAGCGCCTCGAACATTCGGTGGCCGCGCTCACCAGCACGAAGGTCGCGATCGTGCCGCACGCCGCCGTCCGCGCGCTGACCGAGACATCGGCGGCGCTGACCGAGCTCCTCTGGCGCAGCACGATGATCGATGCGGCGGTGAATCGCGAGTGGATCGTCTCGCTCGGCACGCGGGCGGCCGATGTGCGGCTGGCGCACCTGTTCTGCGAGCTGTTCGTGCGCATGGGCCGGATCGGCATGGCGCGGGGCAACACCTTCCCGCTGCCGATGACCCAGATCGACCTCGGCGACGCGACCGGGCTGACCGCCGTCCACGTCAACCGCATGCTGCGCCGCCTGCGCAACAACGGGCTGGTCGAGGCGCGCCAGGGCGAGATCGAGATACTCGACTGGCAGGCGCTGCAGGATTTCGCCGACTTCGATCCGAGCTATCTGTTCCTCGATTGAGATCGCGCCGATCCGGAGCGGGTTGATGCGAGACTGCGCCGCGACGGATCGGCCTGTTGAGGTTCCTGTTACGCCACCGCGCCACAATGGCCCGCGATGCGGTACGATTATCGATGGCACCGGCAGCGGACGCGAAGGTCCCGGCGCTTCGTTTCTCCAAAGCCGATCGGGGTGATGGCGGCGATCGGGGCGGCTGCGGGCCTCGGCTTCGCCGCCTTGACCGCACCGGCGCCGCGCGCGGATGCGGCGGGTAGCGCCTACGCAGCACGGTTCGGCCTGTGCAAATGGGGCGGCGGCACGAATTGCGTGGTCGATGGCGACACGTTCTGGATCGATGGCGAGAAGGTGCGCGTCGCCGATATCGATGCGCCCGAGACGCACCCCTCGCACTGCGCCGGGGAAGCGCGGCTGGGCGATGCCGCGACGCTCCGGCTGCAGGCGCTGCTCAACGCCGGGCCGGTGACCCTGGCGAGCATCGACCGCGACACCGATCGTTATGGCCGCAAGCTGCGCATCGTCGAGCGCGACGGCCGCTCGCTGGGCGCGGCGCTGGTCGCCGAGGGGCTCGCGCGGCGCTGGGAAGGGCATCGCCGGCCGTGGTGCGGCGTGGACGCCTGAGCGGCCGGTCCGCTCACCGTCCTTTGGCGTACTCGTAGCGATCGCGGACATGGTCGTGGAAGAAGCGGCCGTGCGACTCCGCCGCGCGGAACGCGTCGTACAGCGCGCGCGGCACGGCGAAGTAGCGATACCAGTCGCCGTCGACGAAGCGGACGAACAGCGTCTGCGTCTTCGCGTCATGGTCGATCTCGCGGATCGCTTCGGATTCGACGTGGGGCACGGTCCCCGATCAACGGCGTAACGTCCCAAAAGTCGCACCTCCATCGCGCGCGGAGCGAAATAGCCGCGCTATTTCGTGCCTCGGCGCGACGCGCGGACGGCGGGCGCATCGCGGCCCGGCCGACCCCGGCCCGCGCCGGGGCAGGCTCGCGAATTCACTTCGCGCCCCGCCACCATAAAGTCGCAAAAGTCGCACCTCCATCGCGCGCGCGACGCGCGAGGACGAGGGTCGCGTGAGGTGCGGCGTGCTCCTGCGAAGGCAGGAGCCCAGGGTGATGAAGCGTGGCGCCCTTGGTTCTGGGCTCCTGCTTCCGCAGGAGCGCGGGCAGGAATTTTCGTTGCGCGAGGCGGCTCATGCCCAGTCCTCCTCGTCCGACCAGTCCGCATCGAACGGCTGCACGCGCGCGTCGGGGTCGCCCGGCGGGGTGCCGAGGAAATCGGCCTCGCTCAGCGGATCGCAGGGGACGTCGCAATCGGTGAGGCCGTCGAGCACGGGCGCGAGCGCGCCGGCCGCGTCGCCGCTGGTGCCGAGCAGCTTGGCCCAGCGCGAGCCTGGCCCCGATTGCCACGGCGCGAGATTGCCGAGCAGGAAGATGAGCAGCCGGTCGGACGGCGTGCGCGTCTCGGACACCAGTTTGCCGTCGCGCCACGTCTCGCGGATCGATCCGCGGATCGCGCGCTCATAGGCGAGCGTCATCAGCCGCGCGGTGGCGTAGCGCAGCGCCGCGTCCCACGCCTCGGCGAAGCGCGCGCCGAGCCTGTGCGCGCGCAGCCGATAGGCCGATCGCGCGGTGATCCCGGCGAGGCGGCAGGCTTCCGAGATGCAGCCCGTCTCGGCCAGCGCGATCAGGAACGCGCGCTGCCGCTCGGCGGTCCAGCCATCATGCCGCTGGCGATGGAGCGCGACGGGATCGTAACCCGCGACCGCATCGTGCGTGCCGGGCGCGGTGTCGGAGGGTGTGGGTTCGGGCTCGGCCGGAGGAACGGTGGCGCGCAATCGGGTAGCCATGGCGTAAAGACTCCTTGTGGTTCGAAAGGAGTCGAGTCACATAACCATATCGGTTCGTGTAGGAAAGCCCGGCGTAGCGGAATAGCGCAGCTATTCCGCGCCTCGATCGCCGAGCCCGCCGGCGGACGGCGCAGCCGATCCGGCCGACCCCGGCCTGCGCCGGGGCAGGCATTGCGGATTTACTCCGCGCCTGACTCCTCCGCGGTTTTGCGGTCCGACTTACAAACACCATCGGATTGCGCTATAATGGGAGCCATGAAGCCGGTCATCGACATGGACGACAAGCTGGTGGACGAAGGCGGCGTGCCCGAAGCCGGCTATGCCGCTTGGAAGCGCGCCAAGATCAAGCGCGGGCTGGCCGAGAGCCGGAACCGCGCGGCGATGATCCCGGTCGAGCAGGTTTGGCGCGACCTCAAGCTTGAACGTTAACTTCACGCCGCAGGCACGGGATGATCTGGCCGCGATCCGCGACTGGATCGCGGAAAACGATGATCGCGCGGCGGATCGCGTGGTCAGCCGGATCGTGCAGACGGCGATGATGTTCGGGCAATTCCCGATGCTCGGCCGCGCCGGGCAAATGGAGGGCACGCGCGAATTCTCGGTGGTCGGGCTGCCCTATCTGATCGTCTATACGATCTCGTCGGAGACGGAGATCGACGTGCTGACCGTGTTGCACACGCGGCGGCGGTATCCGCCGGTATAGTTGATCCGCGCCGGCCGCGCATAGCCAAGCGTCAAGGCTTTGCGGCGATCGCGGAGGCGTCACCGCCGCTTGCCGCTACCCGCCCCATCGCATAGAAGAATCCACCCGCGGAGACGCGGGCGGGGCGTGGAAACCCCTAACAAGGAGCCGGTTCGAGTTACCGGGTGGCGGACGCGCATGTCCAGGCCACCCGGCTAAAGGCGTCCGCGCCTATCCTTGTTATAGGTTTCCAACACCCGGTTCTTTCGAAGCGACGGCGCGCCCCTTGCGGGCACGCCGCCGGCTTCGCGCGCGGGAGACGGGCATGGCACGATCGAAGGAAATCGCAGTGATGCTGATGCGCATGGCGCTGGCACTGCTCGACAAGGCGGGCGAGCCGGAGGCAGCGGCGCGGCTGCAACATGCGATCGATGCGGTGGATGCGCGAGGACATTGTCCGCCGGGCGGTTAGGTATCGTGCCCCGGATTTCCAGGCTTCGTTGGATATTGCCTGTCCGCCTCTGCGCGACGAAAAGGCAGACATGGCCTTCGAAATCGATTCACTGCTTGAGACAACGCCTGCGCTTTCGGCAAAGGACGATAACCTAAACTCCATCTTGCCGCAGCCGTTTCTCGATCGCTTCAATGTCCTGAGCTACCGCAATGCAGCGCGCATTCTCTCGAGCGCAGCCGGCAAGGAGCTTGGCGAGCTGATCGACAGCCTGATGACTTTCACCATTTCAACCCCCGAAATGGTGGAGGGCGGCGGCAACAAATCCAAGATCGCGAAGAATATGGATGCGTTGCTCAATCCCAAGGGTTGGTTCGAGACTCGCATCCGCGCCGATATGCTGATTGAAAAGATCGTGACGCGGCCCAATCCCTTGCATGGCAAGAAGGGCGAGAAGAAGACGACCGTATCGTCCGAGCGCTTCAAGATTCTCAAGGTGATCGACGGACACAAGATCGATTTCGTCAAGAATCGCGTTGCATTCGACATGGAGTGGAACAGCAAGGACCAGACGTTCGATCGCGACCTGTATGCGATGCGCGCGTTCTATGAAGCCGGGATCATCGATGCTGGCGTCGTGTTGACACGCGACGCGTCACTTGGGCCGATGTTCAAGGAGATCGGCGATCGCGTCTCGATCAAGAATTTCAAGAGCAAATACGGTGCGAGCACGACATGGATGGGCAAACTGACCTATCGCCTTGATGCTGCGCGCAATGGGGGATGTCCGGTGCTGGCAATCGGCATCACGCCGCAGGTGGTCGCCGACTACGAAGCGTGGAAAGCTGCGCACCCGATCATTCGGGATACTGGGGATCTCGGCAACCTGCTCGAGCCAGTTGACGAAGCGGAAGCGGAGGAGACGGAAGAGGCGTAGCTACTCCGCCGCGATTTCCATCGCGCTGTTATAGCCGTAGGTATCCCAGGTCGGCTTGTAGCTTTCGTCGGCCTGATTGCCCCACACCGTCCAGCCGCGCCGCTTGCCGCGGCTGAACATTTCGAGGCGCGGGCCCCAGCTGCAATCCTCGATGATCTTGTATTGCTCGTCGGGTTTGCGACTGTGTTCGCGCTTGCGCGTCGCCATCAGATTGACCTGGCTGCGGCCGGGCGCGAGCGTGCGCGCGTTCTTGCCGCGCACGCCGAACAGCAAAAGCTCGGTGACGTTGCGAAAATAGAAGCCGACGCCGCGCCCGTCCGATCCGCCGTCCTTGCGCACCTTGTGCCAGACGATGTTCGAAATGTAGCGATAGCCCCAGCTTTCCATCACGCGCAGCCCCTCGGGCAGCAGCGCATTGGGCACCCAGAGATAGAGGTGGCTAGGCTCTGCGGCGATGTCGGCGACCGGCAACGCGCAAATCTCGTCGAGCGTCATCGTGCCGTAGCGGTTGAGCCTTTTGTGCTCGGGCGCGACTTTGCCGGTGCGGTTCTGAAACTGCCACGGCGGATCGGCGAGGATCGTCCCGAACTTCTTGCCCTTCGCGGTGGCGAGGAGATCAACATTGGCCGCAATGTGACCGGCAGGATCGAACATAATGACTCCTGTCGCGCTGAGGGAACAAAACCGGATCTTATTGACAGCGAGTATCGCGGTCAAACCAAAATTAGCTGTTCAGAGATCGCGACGCGGGAGTAAATCCCGCGTCGTCGGTCGGCGCTGATGGCGCCGCCGGCCGGGCGCGCCGCTGGGGAGCGGGATTTAGCTGACGCTAAATCCCTGCTCGACGCGCCTTACTCCGCCGCCACCCCAGCCTGGCTAAACATATCCCCGCCGGCCTCTCCGCCAGCATCTTCGTTCGCCGCCGGCTTCGCACCCTTCGCCTTCTGGCGCTTGTCGAAGCTGTCCCACACGTCGTTCCACTGGCCCTTGGTCGCGGCCTTGGAATATTCGGTCGCGCGGGTTTCGAAGAAGTTGGCGTGCTCCACGCCGTTGAGCAAAGGGGTGAGCCAGGGCAGGGGATGCTCGTCGATCATGTAGATCGGCTTCAGGCCCAGTTGGCCCATGCGCCAGTCGGCGATGAAGCGGATATACTTCTTGATCTCCTTCGGGCTCATGCCGTTCACCGGGCCCATCTCGAAGGCGAGATCGATGAAATTGTCCTCCAGCCGGATCGTGGTCTGGCAGACGTCGGCGATGTCGTCCTTCACCGCCTTGGTCAGGCAGTTGCGCTCCTTGGTGAAGGCGTGGAACAGCTTGATGATGCCCTCGCAGTGCAGGCTCTCGTCGCGCACGCTCCAGCTGACGATCTGGCCCATGCCCTTCATCTTGTTGAAGCGCGGGAAGTTCATCAGCATCGCGAAGCTGGCGAACAGCTGCACGCCTTCGGTGAAGCCGCCGAACATGGCGAGCGTGCGGGCGATGTCCTCATCGGAATCGACGCCGAACTGCTGCAAATAATCGTGCTTGTCCTTCAGCTCGGCATAATCGAGGAACGCGCCATATTCGCTCTCGGGCATGCCGATCGTGTCGAGCAGGTGGCTGTAGGCGGCGATGTGCACCGTCTCCATGTTGCTGAACGCGGTCAGCATCATCTTGACCTCGGTCGGCTTGAACACGCGGCCGTATTTCTCGTGGTAGCAATCCTGCACCTCGACGTCGGCCTGGGTGAAGAAGCGGAAGATCTGCGTGAGCAGGTTGCGCTCGTGCTCGGTCAGCTTCTGCGCCCAGTCGCGGCAATCCTCGCCCAGCGGCACCTCCTCGGGGAGCCAGTGGAGCTGCTGCTGGCGCTTCCAGAACTCGAACGCCCAGGGATATTCGAACGGCTTGTACTGCTTGGAGGCTTGGAGGAGGGGCATTCGGGTTACTCCGACAGGAATTCGGTAGAGAACGGATGGGAGGGCAGGAGGATCATCGCCCCGGCCCCCATGACTGGATCACGCCGGCCGAGATCGCGAGCAGCGCGCCGGCGGCGATCGTCATGATCCCGACCATGCGGAACACATAGACTTTGGCCGGGCCGCTCGGCCGCGTCAGCGCGAGCAGCAGGCCGATGCCGGTCAGCACCAGCAAGACACCGACCGCGAACATGGCGATGACGCCCCAGCTCATGCGCGGCGGCTCCGCACATAGACGGTCTTCGTGCCGCGGTGCGAGCCGACGCCGAACACCGTGATGCCCAGGAAGAAGCCGAAATTGTACCAGCCGCCCTGATTGGGCACCGCGTAGACCGCGATATTGTCGACGAACAGGCTCAGGATCCACGCCACCGGGAAGATGAAGCCGTGCCAAGCCCCAAGCAGGAAGCCGGGCGTCCCGGGCGCGTGGTTGACCGCGCTCGGCACCTGCTGCGCGCAGGCCGAGAGCGCGAGTGCGGGGAGGAGGGCGAGGCGCTTCATATCCCCTCTCCCTTTGGGAGAGGGGCAAGGCGCATCAGCGCCGCGGGGTGAGGGTGAGTGCGGAACGTTCATGGTTCACCCTCACCCTTCCGCGCCTTCGGCGCTCCCTCCCTCTCCCACAGGGAGAGGGAATTGCGGACCGCTTCGATCACTCCTTCGATATTCTCCATCACGTCGCCATTCGCCACGCGCAGCACGCGGAAACCCTCGCTTTCGATGATCCGCGTCCGTGCCGCATCGCGTTCAGCCCTCTCGAAATGCGTGTCGCCATCCACCTCGATCACCAAACGCTCCGAAAAGCATAGAATGTCGGTGTAGAACGGCCCAACCGGCGCTTGATGGCGCCATTTCAGCGCCGGGAAAGCTTCCCGCAACGCGCGGAGCAGGCGGCGTTCCGGCCCGGGCGCTTCGCGGCGGAGGCGTCTGGCGCGATTGACGGTGCCCGATGGCCGGTCCTGATAGAGACGCATCACCCTCACCCTTCCCACGAGCCTTCGGCTCGCGGGCCCCTTCCCTCTCCCGGTGGGAGAGGGAGGGAGGCGCGAAGCGCCGGAAGGGCGAGGGTGATTAGTCCGCACACCTCACTGGCACGCGAGACATTCGTCGTAGTCCGTCGATTCGCCCAGATTGAACTGCGGCTTCTCGATCGTGTTGTCGGCTTCCACGCCGCCCGCGAAGCCGGCGCGCTGGACGCTTTTCGAGCGCAGATAATAGAGCGACTTGATGCCCAGCTCCCAGGCGCGGAAGTGGAGCATCAGCAGATCCCACTTCTCGACATCGGCCGGGATGAACAGGTTCAGCGACTGCGCCTGGTCGATATAGGGCGTGCGGTCGCCGGCCAGCTCGAGCAGCCAGCGCTGGTCGATCTCGAAGCTGGTCTTGTAGCAGTCCTTCTCTTCCTGGGTCAGGAAGTCGAGATGCTGCACCGATCCGCCATGTTCGAGGATCGAGTTCCACACCGCATCCGAATTCTTCGACTTCTCGACGAAGATCTTCTCCAGATACGGGTTCTTGACCGCGAAGCTGCCCGACAGCGTCTTGTGCGTATAGATGTTGGCCGGGATCGGCTCGATGCACGCGCTGGTGCCGCCGCAGATGATGCTGATCGACGCGGTCGGCGCGATCGCCATCTTGCAGCTGAACCGCTCCATCACGCCCATGTCGGCGGCGTCGGGACACGGCCCGCGCTCGACCGCGAGCTGCATCGACGCCTCGTCGACCTGCGCGCGGATGTGCTTGAAGATGCGCAGGTTCCACGATTTCGCCATCGCGCCCTCGAAGGGCAGCCCGCGCGCCTGCAGGAACGAGTGGAAGCCCATCACGCCCAGCCCGACCGAGCGCTCGCGCGCGGCGGAATAGGCGGCCTTCTCCATGCCCGGCTCGGCGCGGTCGATATAATCCTGCAGCACGTTGTCGAGGAAGCGCATCACGTCCTCGACGAAGCCCTTCTCATCCTTCCACTCGTCCCAGGTTTCGAGATTGAGCGAGGAGAGGCAGCACACCGCGGTGCGCTCGTTGCCGAGATGGTCCTTGCCGGTCGGCAAGGTGATCTCGCTGCACAGGTTCGAGGTCGAGACCTTGAGGCCCAGATCGCGGTGATGCTTGGGCATGTTCGAATTCACGTGATCGGCGAACACGATATAGGGCTCGCCGGTCGCGAGGCGGGTCTCGACCAGCTTCTGGAACAGCGCGCGCGCATCGACCTTGCCGCGCACCGACTGGTCCTTGGGGCTCTTCAGCTCCCATTCCGCGCCGTCGCGCACCGCCTCCATGAAGGCGTCGGGGATCAGCACGCCGTGGTGCAGGTTGAGCGCCTTGCGGTTGAAGTCGCCGCTCGGCTTGCGGATTTCGAGGAACTCCTCGATCTCCGGGTGCGAAATGTCGAGATAGCAGGCCGCCGAGCCGCGCCGCAGCGAGCCCTGCGAGATGGCGAGCGTCAGCGAATCCATCACGCGCACGAACGGGATGATCCCGCTGGTCTTGCCGTTGAGGCCGACCGGCTCGCCGATGCCGCGGACATTGCCCCAGTACGTGCCGATGCCGCCGCCGCGCGAGGCGAGCCAGACATTCTCGTTCCAGGTGTCGACGATGCCGTTCAGGCTGTCGGGCACCGAATTGAGGAAGCAGGAGATGGGGAGGCCGCGCCCGGTGCCGCCGTTCGACAGAACGGGAGTCGCGGGCATGAACCACAGCTTCGAGATATAGTCATAGATGCGCTGCGCATGCGCCTGATCGTCGGCATAGGCCGAGGCGACGCGCACGAAGAGATCCTGATAGGTCTCGCCCGGCAGCAGGTAGCGGTCGTTCAGCGTGTCCTTGCCGAAATCGGTGAGGAGCGCATCGCGCGAATGATCGACCTCGAGCGGATACGGCTCGGCGCGCGACTTCGATCCCATCGCCTCGGCCTTGGGCTTCGCCGCCCCTTCGGCCTTGCTCAGGGCAGGCTTCTTCGCCTTGGTCTCGGGCGCGCTCACCGCCGCCTCGATCGCATCCGTCGCCATGCTTACGCTCTCTTCCCGGCTGTCCCTGAAATCCATCGACGCCACACCCTCTGCTCTACGAGGAACATCCCGCGATGTTCCGCTTGTGTTCGAATCGGGGGACGAACCCCCATGGTATCAGTTCAGGCCCGATCGCGCAGAGCAAAATTCACCTTCCCCGCGGCAACACGCCGCGGGGAATGGTCTTCCGCAATATGGTGTTGCGGTGTCCGCTCTACCAGCGATTGGGCTCGCCCCCGAACTCAACCCCAACAGATTGTGCCCAAACCGGTGTGGAAGCAAGACGGTAAATGACGGTTTAGAGACTCATTTCGTCGCTCGTTTGATTCCTTTCGTCGCACGGCCCGAATGCCGCAGCGCAGCGACGCGCGGACTTCCGCCACCCGCGCGAAAGGCAAGAGGACGAACAGGGAACGAAAAAAATTTTCGCGCGCTTCCGGTGAAGTCCGGATGGGATTGGCGAGCGACGTTTGCGCATGATCTAGAGCGAAGGCGCAGCCTGAATCCTGACGGTATCGAGCGCCTGAGCGATCGCCGCCGCCGCGGCGGTCGCGCCATGCTCAGCCATGACGGGGGCGCCGATGCGGCGCGCTTCGGCCTGCATCGCGCCATCGCCCAGCATGGTCCGGAGCACGGGCGCGACGCGATCGGCCTTGAAGCGGTTCGGCGCGATCGAGTGGCCGAGGCCGAGGCGCTCGATGCGGATCGCATGGTCGTTCTGGTCGCCCATGTGCGGCACCACCAGTTGCGGCTTGCCGGCGCGCAACGCCTGGCCGGTCGTGCCGACGCCGCCGTGATGCACGATCACCGAGGCGTGCGGGAAGATCGCGGAGTGCGGCGCATAGGCGCAGGCGAAGATCGACTCGTCGAGCCCGTCGGGAATCGGCCCGCCGGTCAGCAGCACGGCGCGGGTGCCGAGCCGCCGCGCGATCTCCGCCGCCTCCTCGTAGAAGCGCCCGGCGGCGTGGATGGCGAAGGTGCCGAGCGTGAAGACGAGCGGCGGGGCGCCGGCATTCAGGAACGCGGCCAGCGCGGAGTCGAGCGCGTCGCCGCCGCCGCTCGCGCTGTCGAACAGCGGAAAGCCGGTCAGCCGCGTGTTGGGATAGGCGTCGGGCGGCAGCGCGGCGAAATGCGGCGAATAGCAGCCGAGCGCCAGCAATGCGTCCTCGCGCGCCTCGAACATCCGCGCCCCGCCCGCCGGGGGCAGGCCGTGCTCGCGCCGCGCGGCATCGATGCGGCGGCCGTAGAGCAGATCCAGCACTTGCCGCGCGACGGCGTACATCGCGCGGTTCCAGCGCGCGCCGACCGGGCCGACCGGCGCGCCCTTCATCATCCAGAAATCGGGCGTGTGCGGCGGATCGAATGCCGAGAGCATCGCCATCGGCTGCAGCACCACCGAGACGAGCGGCAGATGGCGCTTCTGCGCGACGATCGGCGCGGCGAGGAAGAAGGCCGAGGCGACGATCGCTTCCGCATCGTCCGCCATCGCGTCGAGCGCGGCGGCGCAGGAGGAGAGATCGGGCAGGATCACGCGCTCGAACATCTGACGCTGGTCGTTGATGATGCGCTTGGCCGCCTTGCGGTCGCTCACGCCCATGCGCGCGAAGATCGTCGCGAAGCTCGGCAGCACCGCGACCGCCTCGATCCCCGCGGCTTCGGCCTTGGCGAGATGATCCTCGGGCACCGCCAGCACCGGGCGGAAGCCGCGCTCGCGCAAGGCATGGGCGATCGCGATGAAGGGGTGGAGATCCCCCATCGTGCCGACCGTGGCGAGGATGATCTTGCGCGTCATGGCCCGTCGTCAGTGCCCGGCCTGCCGCCGGACGACAAGCCGATAGCCTATGCCGCTGCCAGAACGAAGGGCGAGGCGAGCCGATCCGCCGGATCGTGCTGATCGGCCCAGTCGGTGCGCCGCCGCAGCCGCGGATTGAGGAACAAGGCGGGCAGCTTCAGGAACAGCAGCTCGGAATGGATGAAGGTGTCGATCGCATGTTCCCACCAGCGCGACGGACGCTTGCCGTTGGCGCTCAGCCAGGCCTCATAGGGCGCCCAGTGGCTCGGCTCATCGCGCTCGATGATCGTGAAGATCTTCGTCATCACCCTGTCGTGGCGGATGAAGGGATGGCGCAGCAGGATCTCGACCTGGCGATAGCCGCGCCGCTCGGTCAGCGAGATGACGCGGCACAGCCGCTCGAACAAAGCGTCGTCGGCGATCACGGCCTGGGTATCCAGTTCGTCGATACCGGTGCGGAACATGATCTCGACGAAGCGATCGATATGCCCGCAGGTGCGATCGACCCGGAACGGCATCTCGCCGCGCAGTTCGAACCAGCGGCGGAACATCACGTAATGCTTGCGCTCGTCGGCGCGGTGCTTCTCGATCGCGGCGATCAGCGCGTGATCGTCGGGTGCACGCGCGCGGACCGCGTCGAGCACGCGATCGATCGCGGTGTAGCCGCGATGCTCGTTATAGATGTAGATCGATGCCAGCAGACGCAGGTAACGATCGCGGATACCTGTCAGCATGGACCGATGGCGTAGGGCGTCCGCCGCGCGGCGTCAACGCGAGTCCGGCGCGGCCTGATCCCAGGCCTGATCCCAGGCCTGATCCCAGGGAGGACGAGCGGGCGCGGATCAGGCCGAGCGGCGGATCGAGCGGGGAGTCGGCTGGTTGAGCCGTTCGAGATTGAAATTCTGGGAGAATTCGATGCCGGCCTTGCCATCCTTCGCCCAGCGCAAGGTGCCCGCGAACATCTGCCCTTCGAGCAGTTCGATTTGGATATCGATCCCGGCCGGACTGTTGGGGAATTCGATCCCGTCGATCATCGCGCCGGTCGATGAGATGTTGCGGATGCGCACCTCGCCGCGGGCATTGCCGAGATCGAGCGTGGCCGAGCGCAGCATCGTGTTGCGCGGCGCGCGGCTGACCTTGTAGCCGAGCGCGGTCGCCTGCCCGCCCGCCGCGGCGAGCTGCTTCTGCACCTCCGTGGCGCGCGCCGGCTTGCCGTAGACATAGCCCTGGATGTGGCTGCAGCCGAGCTCGCGGATCAGGTCGATCTCGTCGTGCAGCTCGACGCCTTCCGCGGTGGTTTCCATGCCGAGCGTGTCGGCGAGCGTGACGATCGCCTTGATGATCGCGGCGTTGCGATTGCCCGCGGCGGCCGCGCCACGCACGAAGCTCTGGTCGATCTTGATCTTGTCGAACGGCGCCTTCTTCAGATAGCCGAGCGAGGAATAGCCGGTGCCGAAATCGTCGAGCGCCAGCCGCACGCCGACCGCCTTCAGGCTCTTGAACATCTTCTCCGACGAGGCGTCCTCGTTGAGGAACACGCCTTCGGTGATCTCCAGCTCCAGCCGCGCCGGGGCGAGGCCGGATTGCGCGAGCGCGTTGGTGACGATCGCCGGCAGTGCCGGATTGGCGAACTGGATCGGCGAGACGTTGACCGCGACGCGCACGCCGCCCGGCCAGGTCGCCGCCTCGGCGCAGGCGGTGCGCAACACCCATTCGCCGATCGATTCGATCAGGCCGCATTCCTCCGCCACGGGGACGAACTCGGCCGGGCTGATCGCGCCGCGCGTCGGGTGATCCCAGCGCACCAGGGCTTCGTAGCCGACGATCTTCTCGGTCTGCGTGCTGACCACCGGCTGGTAGGCGACGTGCAGCTGGTCATGCGCCAGTGCGTTGCGCAGATCGTCTTCGAGCTGCTTGCGGCTCTGCGCGCCGACCAGCAGCTCTTCCTTGTAGAAGCGGTGCACGCCGCGCCCGTCGGCCTTGGCGGCATAGAGCGCGAGATCGGCGTTGCGGATCAGGGTTTCGGTGTCGGCGCCATCCTCGGGCGCGATGGCGATGCCGATCGAGCAGCCGATGGTGATCGACGAACCCTCGATGAAATAGGGCTGCGACAGCGCGGCGATGACGCTGCGCGACAATTCGCCCAGCACGTCGCGATTGCATTCCTCGGGCAGCACGATCTGGAATTCGTCGCCGCCCAGCCGCCCGACCAGCCCGCCTTCGCCGATCCCGCGTTGTAGCCGTTGCGCGACCTGCTTGAGCAAAGCGTCGCCCACCGCATGACCCAGCGTGTCGTTGACCGCCTTGAAGCGATCGAGATCGAGCAGCAGCAGCCCGGCGGCGCGGCGCGCGCCGTGCGCGGGGCTCAGCATCTTGTCGAGCGCGCTGCGCATGCGCTGGCGGTTGGCGAGGCCGGTGAGTCCGTCGAACAAGGCCAGCTTGGTGATCTCGGCTTCCGAGCGGCGCTTCTCGGTCAGGTCCGATCCCGAGCCGACGAAACCCTGGAAGCGGCCGAGGTGATCCGCGGTCGGGCTGCCCGAGATCGAGAACCAGCGCTCGTCGTCGCTGGCCTTGCCGGCGAGGCGTACCGAATATTCGCTGAACGAGGTGCGCGAGGAGAGATGGAAGCTGAGCGTGCGCTGCCCCGCCGCGCCATCGCCGTCCATGCGGAAGACGGCGTTGAGGCGCTCGCCGATCGGCTGCGCGCCCGACGCGGCGATCTCGCGCACGACCTTGTCGGACAGATAGGTGAGGTTGCCGTGGCGGTCGGTTTGCCAGAACCAGCCCGCGCCATGCTCCTCGAACTCGCGCACCAGCAGATTGGCCAGCCGCCCGCCGTCGTCGCCGGCGCGGCGCAACGCGGATTGCGCCGCGTCGAAGATCGCGAGGCGGCACGTGGCGATGACGAGGCAGAGCAAGGCGAGCGCGGCCATCGCGGTCGGTGCGTCGAACCCGGCACGCACCGCGACCATCGCCGCCAGCGCCGCGGCATAGGCGAGCGTCGCCGCGCGCAGCGGATGGATCGCGATCGCGGTGATGCAGATCGCGCCGAACACCGCCACGAAGCAGGTGAGATGCAGCGGACCGAGCTGCAGGAAATTGGTGGTCCAGAGCAAGGCGAGCAGGCCGATGCCGATGCCCGCGCCGCCCAGGGCGATGACGCGCGTCTGAACGTGTGTCGGCCAGCCCTGGCATTGGCGCAGCCGGAGGACGGCGAGCATGGTAAAGGCGAAGCCGCCGATCAGCAGCCCGGGCCGGATCACCAGATCCTGCATCGCGGCTTGATGATCGAGCCGCGCCGCCACGACCAGCGTCGCGATCGCGATCGCCTGAGCCAGCATCGCGAACGGCCAGATCGCGCGCAGTTCGCCGAGCCGGGCGACACGCGCCTCGGTGACGTCGACATCCTCGTCGGAGGCGAGCGCCAGCGCGCCCCATCCCGAGCGTATGCGTGCGACGAATCCCGGCCGGACGTCCCCCTTCATGGCTGCGGGAATGCATCCAAAACCCTTCAAATCCGGTTTCACCCGATGCTTAACCAAATCCCACCGGCCAAATCAGCGGGTTGTTTCGCAAGCTCGGGCATGGAGCGCCAAGGGACGCTAATTGTATTTCATCAAGATACCATCTGGTTGATTCGGAAGCGGTGTGGAGAGGATCGATGGGCAAGGTAAGGGTCGCGGGCTTTTCGGTCTCGGTCGACGGCTTCGGCGCGGGACCGGAGCAGAGCCTGAAGGATCCGCTCGGCAAGCGCGGGACCGAGCTGCATGGCTGGTTCTTCGACACGCGCTTCTTCCGCGCGATGACGGGGCAGGAGGGCGGTGCGACCGACAGCGTCGACCAGCGCTTCGCCGCGCGCGCGATGACCGGATACGGCGCGTTCATCCTTGGCCGCAACATGTTCGGCCCGGCGGGCAACGATTGGGGCGGCCCCGATTGGAAGGGCTGGTGGGGCGACAACCCGCCTTATCACGCGCCGACCTTCATCCTCACGCATCATCCGCATCCGCCGATCGCGATGGAGGGCGGCACGACGTTCGTCTTCGTCACCGGCGGGATCGAGAGCGCCCTGGAACAGGCGAAGGCGGCGGCCGGCGGCCTCGACGTCAAGATCGGCGGAGGGGTCTCGACCGTGCGGCAATATCTGCGGGCCGGGCTGATCGACGAGCTGCATTATGCCGTCGCGCCCGTGATGCTCGGGCAAGGCGAGGCGATGTTCGAGGGGATCGACCTGCCGACGCTGGGCTATGCGCCGATCGAGCAGGTGCCGGGCGAGAAGGCGCTGCATATCGTGCTGGCCAAGCGATAAGGGGACGAGCGATGACGATATCCCTGTACGATCTCGGCGTGCCCACCTTCCTGCAGACGGTGGGCGCCGTCGCGCATTTTCTCGATCGCGCCGCCGCGCATTGCGTGGAGACGGGCAACAACGCGGACGATTTCGTGGATGCCCGGCTCTATCCCGACATGGCGCCGTTCCACTTCCAGATCGAGGCGCTGTGGCACCATGCGGTGTGGGGCGTGGAGGCCGTGACGACCGGCGCGTTTACCCCGCCGCCGCTCATAGGGTCGATGCCGTTCGCCGATCTGCGCGCCATCATCGCAAAGGGCGAAGCGCGGTTGCGGGCGTTCGATCGCGCTGCGGTCGATGCCTGTGCGGGCAGGGAACTCGATCTGCAGATCGGGCCGCGCCGGCTCGCCTTCACCGCGGAAACCTACATCCTCTCGTTCGCGCTGCCCAATTTTCATTTCCACGCCGTCACCGCCTACGACATCCTGCGCACGCGCGGCGTGCCGATCGGCAAGCGCGATTACGAGGGGCGGCTGCGCACCCTGTAGCTGCGAGTCGCTCTCAGTTGAGTTGGTGCGCCGCGGCGCGCTAGAGGCGCGGCCATGACGACGATCATCCGCACCGCCGACCTGATCGAGAGCGTCGCCGACGCGCTCCAGTTCATCAGCTATTACCACCCGATGGATTACATCCGCGCGCTGGGGAAGGCGTACGAGGCGGAGCAATCGCCGGCGGCGAAGGATGCGATCGCGCAGATCCTGACCAACAGCCGCATGTGCGCCGAGGGGCACCGGCCGATCTGCCAGGATACCGGCATCGTCAACGTGTTCGTCGAATGGGGCATGGATTGCCGCCTCGACGACACCTCGCGCTCGCTGCAGGAGGTGGTGGATGAGGGCGTGCGCCTCGCCTACCTCAACCCCGAGAACAAGCTGCGCGCCTCGGTGCTGGCCGATCCCGCCTTCACGCGGCGCAACACCAAGGACAACACGCCGTGCGTGCTGCACGTCGACATGGTGCCGGGCAGCACGGTCTCGGTCGATGTCGCGGCGAAGGGCGGCGGCAGCGAGAACAAGTCGAAGTTCAAGATGATGAACCCCAGCGATTCGATCGTCGACTGGGTGCTCGAGATGCTGCCGCAGATGGGCGCGGGCTGGTGCCCGCCGGGGATGCTGGGCATCGGCATCGGCGGCACGGCGGAGCATTGCGTGCTGCTCGCCAAGGAAGCGCTGATGGAGCCGATCGACATGGGGCCGCTGAAGGAACGCGGGCCGAAGACCGATATCGAGGCGCTGCGCATCGAGATTTTCGACAAGGTCAACGCGCTCGGCATCGGCGCGCAGGGGCTGGGCGGCCTTTCGACCATCCTCGACGTGAAGATCAAGGACGCGCCGTGCCACGCGGCGGGCAAGCCGGTGGCGATGATCCCCAATTGCGCCGCGACGCGCCACGCGCATTTCACCCTCGACGGATCGGGGCCGAGCTTCCTCGAAGCGCCCAGGCTCGACGAATGGCCCAAGGTCGACTGGAAGCCGGACAAAGCCGCGATCCGCGTCGATCTCGATACGCTCACGCCGGACGTGGTGCAGAGCTGGAAGCAGGGCGACCGCCTGCTGCTCAACGGCAAGATGCTCACCGGCCGCGACGCCGCGCACAAGCGCATCGCCGACATGCTGGCCAAGGGAGAGGACCTGCCGGTCAGCTTCCGGGGCCGCGTGATCTATTATGTCGGCCCGGTCGATCCGGTCGGCGAGGAAATCGTGGGCCCGGCCGGCCCGACCACCGCGACGCGGATGGACAAGTTCATGCGCATGATGCTCGATCAGGGCCTGCTCGCCTGCGTCGGCAAGGCCGAGCGCGGCCCCGCCGCGACCGAGGCGATCAAGGACGCGAAGAGCGCGTACCTGATGGCGGTCGGCGGCGCCGCCTACCTCGTCGCGCGCGCGATCAAGGGCTCGAAGGTCGTCGGGTTCGAAGACCTTGGCATGGAAGCGATCTACGAATTCGAGGTGCGGGATTTCCCGGTGACCGTGGCCGTCGACAGCGAGGGCAACAACGTTCACCAGCTCGCGCCGCTGGTGTGGCGCGAGAAGATCGCGAAGGAAGGCCTGCTGGAGACGGCGTGAGCCGTCGCTATTCCTCCGCGTCCACCGGGAGCGGGCGCATCGCCCAGCTGGCGTAGAGCGTGGGCAAGGCATTGAAGACGGTGAACAGCGTGAAACCGAGCGCGTTCACGCGGCGCACGAGCAGGTCGGGCGCCCATTGCCCGGCCGCGACAAGCACCGGCAGCAAGAGCAGCGCCATCGTCGCGGTCAACGCGATGATCGATACCGTCACGAAAAAGGCCCGCCGCCGCAGATCGCGCTCGCGTTCATCGACGCTCTCGTTGCAGGTGCCCCAGGGCTTCAACGGGCCGAACATCGGTATCCAGACCGACACAATGAATCCGACCATGACCATGCTGTAACCGGACCAGAGGCCGTTGTACCCGGCGATGCACAGCACGACGCCCGCACAGGCGAGCAGCAGCGGCAGGATCGGCAGCCAGCGCATCGCGCGCCGTCGCGGCTGGCGGTGAGCCAGCGCCGGAACTCCCGTCCATTCGGCGGCGGCGTCGAGCCGCCGGATCAAGCGATCGCCGGTCACATCAATTCTCCATCGTCGTCGCCCGGTTCGGCTGGTGGCGGCAGCGGCACCATCCACTCGGCGTAGACCGCGGGCAGCGACAGGATCGCCGCCGACAAGGCGAAGAACCACGCCGACCAGGCGGCGGGCGTTTTGGGTGAGGGCCAGCCGGTGAGGCTGGCGAGCCACAGCCAGACCATGCCGGCGAGGACGATGCAGGCCAGCGTCGCATAGGCCGAGACGGTGGCGCGATGCAGCGCCGCAGTTTCGAACTCGTCGAACTCGGCGCGCGCTTTTGCGCTGAACAGCCATGGCGCACGCGCGAAAGGCGATCGCAGCATACCCAGCATCAGCGGCAACATGATACAGATGCTGAAGCGGGTGACGGTCTGATCGCCGCCTTTGTCCAGAATCGTTTCCGCGATGGGAATCGGCAGCGTCATCAGCAGGCCGAACGCCAGATACCAGCGCAGCCACACGCTGCGCCTTCGCCGCGCTGCGGATCGGTAACGGGGATCATACGGCATCATTCGTCTCCGGCCGGCGGGAACGGCACGCGCCACTCGGCGACCAGCGCGGGCAATGCCAATGCGGTATAAAGCAGGACGTACATCACGGAGATCCATTGCATGGAGCTATGGGGAAAGGGGATCGGGTTGGTGGCGGCGACCGAACCCCAGATCGTCATCATGACCGCCGCACACGTCATGATGCCGAACCCGACCGTCCGCCCCTCCCGCAGCGCAGCCAGTTCGCGCTCGTCATACGGAGACGGCTCGCCATAACGCACCCACGCCGCACGCTGGAACGGCGACGCAAGGATCGAAAAGAATCCGGCCGCGCCGATCGCCCATGCCAGCCACGCCCAGGCCTGTCGCTGCTCGGGAATTGCGATCTGGATGGCTGCGGCCGTGAGGAACCCGAGAATACCCAGCGGCAATGTCCATCTCACCCAGCGCCGCCGGCGCTCGCTGAATTGCGCCGCCCACTTTCGGGCATCATAGCTCATCATTCGTCTCCGGCGCGGCGCAATGCCGCTGCGATCGGGGGAAAGGGTTCGAAGGAAAACAGATGCTCGATCGCCACGCCGAACTCGGCGGCGATCTTCATCGCGAGCTCGAGGCTGGGCTTGTAGTCGCCGCGCTCGAGATAGCCGATCGTCTGCGGATTCACGTCCACCGCCTCGGCCAGGCCTTTCCGCGTCAGGCCGCGTTCGGCGCGGAAGAGGGCGATACGGTTGTAGAGAATCATATAGCGACTTTCATATACATTCGTTGTGTAAACACAACAGAAATTCGCCCACGCGATTCTGCTTGTCCGCCGCCTGCGGATGCGCGAGGGAAAGGCGATGCTGTTCGTGAAATATGCCGCGATCGCGGTGCTGTTCGCCGTCGTCGCGCTCTGCCTCGCGATCACGATCGTCCCGCGATTCCTCGACCGGGTCTATTATCGCGGGCCGGTCTCGGACCATTTCGACGGCGAGCGCTTCTTCAATCCCGACGGCGACGCCGACACCACGCGCCTGCCGATGCCCGCGGGGAACAGCCGCACGCGCTTCTTCTGGAACCAGCTGACCGGAAACGACGGCCGCCCCGCCTGGCCGAAATCGGTCGCGGTGCACGCCGTCGCGCCGCCCGTCCGTGTCGAGGGCGAGCGGATGGTGGTGACCTGGGTCGGCCATGCCAGCGTGCTGGTGCAGACGCAGGGGCTCAACATCCTGACCGATCCGGTGTGGAGCGAGGTCGCCGGGCCGCTCGGCATCGGCCCGCATCGCGTCGCGGAGCCCGGGATCGCGTTCGACCAACTGCCCAAGATCGATCTCGTGCTGGTCAGCCACAACCATTACGACCATCTCGACCTGCCGACGCTCAAGCGCCTCTGGCAGCGCGACAAGCCGCTGGTCGTCACCAGCCTGGGCAATGATAGCGTGATCGGCCAGGCCGGCGTGCCCGCCAGGGCGCTCGACTGGGGCGGCGAGGTGAACGTGAAGCCCGGCATCGACGTGATCGTCACGCGCAACCATCATTGGGGCAGCCGCTGGGGCACCGACCGCAACCGCGCGCTGTGGTCGAGCTTCGTGGTGCGCATGCCGGGCGGCAACGTCTTCTTCTCGGGCGATACCGGCATGGGCGACGGGCTGTGGCCGGGCGAGGCGGCGGCTTATGGCCCGGTCCGTTTCGCGATGATCCCGATCGGCGCGTTCCGCTTCGTGCCGGGTCAGATGGAATCGGGCAGCCATGTCGGCCCGGCCGACGCGGTCGAAATCTATCGCCGGCTCGGCGCCGCGCAAGCGCTGCCGATCCACTGGGGCACGTTCCGCCTGTCGTTCGAGGCGTACGACACGCCGCCGAAGATGCTGGCGGCGGCGATGGCCTGCACCGGGCAAACGGGATTTGCGCCCGAGCCGATCGGCGTGCCGTTCGATGTGCCGGCTTATGTCGCGCCGAAGCCCGTGACTGCGATGCCGCGCGAGGCTTTGCTCAAGTGTCTGGATACGCCCGAGGTGCGGGCGCTGCGCTAGGCAGCTTCGCCAGGAAGGTCTCGGCCAGCCCCTCGTAGAGCTTGACCGGGCAGATCTGCCGGCTGGCGAAATCGGCGACAAGGGCGCTGGCGATCAGCGGCAGCATCAGCCCGCGGCTGTTGGTGGTCTCGGTCAGGATGAACACCGCGGTCAGCGGCGCGCGCACCACGCCGGTGAAGTACGCGACCATGCCGAGCAGCACCACGGCGCTGGCCGGCTCGCCCGGGAACAGCCAGCGTAGCATGTTGCCGAACCCCGCGCCGGTGGCCAGGTTGGGGGCGAAGATGCCGCCGGGCAGCCCGGCGATCGCCGTCGCCGCGGTGGTCACGAACTTGGCCGGGCCGAACCAGAGCGGCGCGTGGACGCCGACGATCATCGCGTGCGCCGCGCCGTAGCCTGCGCCCCAGGTCAGCTGCGTGGTGCAGCCGATGATCGCCACCACCAGTCCGCAGACCCCGGCGAACAGCACCGGTCGCTGTTGGAACGCGCGCAGGAAGGCGAATTCGCGATGCGCGACGCCGAGCAGCAGCCGCGCGAAGAGTCCCCCCGCGATCCCGCCCAGCACGCCCGCGACCGGCGCGACCAGGATCGCGCCGCCCAGCTTCATCGAGGCGCCGATGCTGCCGAAATAGACATAGTCTCCCGCCAGCCCGAGCGCGACCGCGCCGGAGATCAGGATCGCGGTCATCACCAGCATCGCGGTGCGCTGTTCATAGGCGGCGGCGAGCTCCTCGATCGCGAAGGCGATGCCGGCGAGCGGGGTGTTGAACGCCGCCGCCACGCCCGCCGCGCCGCCGGCGATCAGTACCGACGCGCGCATCGGCACGCGCAGCACGTTGTGCCACACGGCCAGCATCGCGGCGGCGAGTTGCACCGTCGGCCCCTCGCGGCCGGTGGAAGCGCCGACCATCAGGCTGCCGAAGGTCAGCACCGCTTTCACCAGCGCGATCGGCAAGGTGAGCAAATTGCGCACGCCCTCCTCGGGATGCTCCTTGGCGGCGATCACCTGCGGAATGCCCGATCCGCGCGCGGCCGGTGCGTAGCGGTTGGTGATCCACACCATCAGCGCGAAGCCCGCCGGGGTGAGGAGCATCGGCAGCCAGCGCCAGCGCGCCGCGACCTGATCGAACAGCGCGCTCGAACGGTCGGCGAGGCCGGCGAACAGGATCGCCATCAGCCCGATGGTCACCGCCCCGCCCAGCATCGCGACGCGGCGGCGGAACAAGGGCGAGCGCGGCCCGTGCAGCCGCGCCAGCGCCCGTGCGCGGCGGGACGCGCGCGACCAGTCGGGCGATCCGTGCGGCAAAGGGATTCGGGGCATGAGCGGCCTTTAGGGTGCATCGCGGCCGGATTGCACGGGTTTTTCCCAATGTTCTCATCCCTGCCCCTGGAGGATATCGGGCACGCAGGGGCTTGGCGCGGCGTGCCTGCGTGATATGCATCGCGCCGGGGAGGGCCATGAGCCTTGGCGGAGCGGGTCGCTTGCGCGCGCCGATATGAGACGTCGCTGGATCGTGCCGGGCTGGCGCTCGGCGCGGGCGCGCTGGTGGGCGGCGTGTTCGCTTGCATCCTGACCGGAATCGGCAGCGGCTTTGCGCCGCTCACCCTGTTCGTCGGCTTCGTGATCGGGATGGTGATCACCGCGATGGCCGCCGTCGGGATCGGCGGGCCGCTGTGGCTGATCCTCCACGTCGCCGGGCGGCGCGGACCGTTCGCCGCCGCGCTGACCGGCGCGGTGGCGGGATTCGCGCTGTTTCTCGGCGGGCAGACCTACGGCTTCGGCCTGTTCGACGCGCCGCTCACCGATCAGCGCACGATGCTGTTCCGCTGGCTGAGCGCGATCGCCGTCAGCCTGATTCTCGCGCTGGTTTCCGCATTGATCGGCTGGACGATGTGGCGCGTGGCGTACCGGCGCATCTTCTGAATCCCCGGCTCGCCGCATCGAGGCTTGCCCAACGCGCCGCGATGCGATCAAGCGGCGCGCGATGACATTCCAGATCGACATGGGGCTCGATTCCGGTGGGCGCACGGCGTCGATCGATCTCGAGGAATTGCTTGCCACCCGCCTGCTCGTCCAGGGCAATTCGGGTTCGGGCAAGTCGCATTTGCTGCGCCGCCTGCTCGAAGGCAGCGCGCGCCAGGTGCAGCAGGTGGTGATCGATCCCGAGGGCGATTTCGTTACTCTGGGCGAGGCTTACGGCCATGTCGCGATCGAGGCGAACGATTATGCGCTGCCCGAGATCACCCGCTTCGCCGCGCGCTGCCGCGAGCATCGCACGTCGGTGGTGCTGAGCCTCGAAGGGTTGGAGATGGAGGGGCAGATGCGCTGCGCCGCCGCCTTCCTGTCCGCGTTGTTCGATGCGCCGCGCGAGCATTGGTTTCCCGCGCTCGTCGTGATCGACGAGGCGCAGATCTTCGCCCCCGCCGCGGGCGCCGAGGTGTCGGAAGAGGTGCGCCGCGCGTCGCTCTCGGCGACGACCAACCTGATGTCGCGCGGGCGCAAGCGCGGGCTGGCCGGGATCATCGCCACGCAGCGCCTCGCCAAGCTCTCCAAGAACGTCGCGGCCGAGGCGAGCAACTTCCTGATGGGGCGCACCTTCCTCGATATCGACATGGCGCGCGCGGCCGACCTGCTGGGCATGGAGCGGCGCCAGGCCGAGACGATCCGCGATCTCCAGCGCGGCACGTTCCTGGGGCTGGGGCCTGCGGTAGCACGCCGCCCGGTAACGATCCGGATCGGTGCGGTCGAGACAAGCGCGCGCAGTTCCAGCCCGTCGCTGGTGCCGCTGCCGGAGCGCGACGATGCCGATCTCAGCGCCTTCATCCTCGCGCCGGTCGAAGACACCGGGCCGCCGCCCGCGCCGATCCCCGCGCCGCGTTCGCGCCCGGCCGCCGAATTGCTCGAGACGCTGGTGCATACGCCGCCCGCCGAGGCCGGGACGATCGAGGCCGATCCGATCGATGCGGACGCGGTCGTCGCCGAGGCATTGCGCGCGATCGCCGACGATCCCGATGCGACCTTCCGCCCGCAGCCGGCTTTGTTCCAGGATTTCCAGGTACGCTGCCGGATGGTGGGCCTGCGCCGCATCCCGCTCGATCCGGCGAGCTTCGGGCGCCGGCTGGCGGCGGCACGCGCCGGCATCCTTGCGCCCGAAGACGAGGACTGGGCGCGCGCGCTCGCGGTGGGGGCGCAACTCCCCGATGAGATGCTCGGCGCGTTCCTGCTGATCGCGCGCGCCGCGCATGATGGCGAGCCGTGTCCCGGCGACGACGCGATCGCGCGCATCTACGGCACCAGTTCGCTCGGCCGCGCGCGCCGCGTGCTTGGTTACATGGAAGAGCGCGACGTGATCGTCACGCGCACCGATCTCGCCGGGCGGCGCTCGGTGACGATTCCGCAGCTCGGCTGGACGACCGCCGCCACCGACGGCTGAGGTCAGTAGCGGGCGATCAGCCGCTCCACGGTGCTGTCGGTGGTGGATTCCTTGCCGCCGGCATCCTGCACCTCCTCTTCGAGCGCCTCGCGAATCCGGCGGATTTGCGCATCGGTCAGATGCTCGATCCCGACGAACGCGCCGCGCGCCTTGTCGACCGCGCGGAGCAGCTCGTCGAGCTTGGCCTGCATCGCGGCGCCGTCGCGATTCTGGCTGTTCTGGATCAGGAACACGGCGAGGAAGGTCAGCACCGTCGTGGCGGTGTTGATGATCAGCTGCCACGTGTCCGAATAATGCAGCAGCGGCCCGCTCGCCGCCCAGACCACGACGGCGAGCGTGGAGATGACGAAGGCGAGCGGGTGCCCCATCCAGCCCGCCGATTTCGCCGCCACCCTGGTGAAGATTTCGTCCATCTCAAGTTCCTGCCCGTTTCGAGGAAGCATCGAAACGTCTTCTGGATTCAATGGTTTCGGCGTGTGATGCAGATCAAGGGCGCATTGGCGTGCCGTGCCGTGCCGTGGCGTAGCAGGCGGTGGTCGACAATGCCGAGGCCGGCAAGTCTGTGGAGGCGTGAATGCTGAAGGGCTGGTGGACAGGGCTGGATTCGAACCAGCGTACGCTTGCACGGGCAGATTTACAGTCTGCTGCCTTTAACCACTCGGCCACCTGTCCAGATGGGCCGCTTTATAGAGCGAGGCGGCTCCATGCCGAGCCGGGCGCGCGGTGTCAACGCCGTTCCGGGGTTGCGTAGCGCATCCTTGCCGAATACCGCCTGAGCCATGAGCCGCCGCGGACATCGCCCCTCGCAAGCCCCCACCGGGCGCCCGCGTTTCTGGGGGCGGCATCCGGTGACGGCGGCGCTCGCCAATCCCGAGCGCGTCGTGCGCAAGCTGTGGGCGACGCGCGAGGCGCTGGCGCAGCTCGATATTCCACCGGTGATCCCGATCACCTATGCCGATGCCGCCGATCTCGCACGGCTGGTGCCTGCCGACGCGCCGCATCAGGGGCTCGTGGCCGAAGTCGATCCGCTCGAGGATGTGTGGCTGGGCGATCTGCTCGAGCAGGGGGCGGACGACCGCCGCCCGCTGATCGTGCTCGATCAGGTAACCGATCCGCACAATGTCGGCGCGATCCTGCGCTCGGCGGCGGCGTTCGATGCGCTGGGCATCGTCACGCAGGACCGCCACGCGCCACCCGAATCCGGGGCGTTGGCACGATCCGCGTCGGGCGCGCTGGAGACGGTGCCGTGGGTGCGCGTCGTCAATCTCTCCCGCGCGCTCGACGAGATCGCCGAGGCGGGCTTCTGGCGGATCGGCCTGACCGGGCATACGCAGCAGACGCTCGGCCAGGCGATAGGCAATGCCCGCATCGCGATCGTGCTGGGCGCGGAAGGCGAGGGGATGCGCCAGAATACCGAGGCGCATTGCGACCAGCTCGCCCGCCTGCCGATCTCTGACAAGGTTGAGAGCCTGAACGTCTCGAACGCCGCGGCGATCGCGCTCTATGCCGTCGCCGCGCGCGGGGAGTCTGCCAGCTGAAAGGGGAAAGCCTGTGCCACGAACGTTGCACACCGCATTGGTGCTGATCGCCGCCTTCGCGCTGTCCAGCTGCGTGCTGACGCCGGGCAAGTTCGTGTCGAAGCTGACGATCAACGCTGACCGTAGCTTCGCCTTCACCTATACGGGCCAGGTCATCGCGCTCGACATGGACGATCCGGTGAAGGGGCTGGGCGATTCGCTGAACGATGACGGCGCCAAGCCCGCGGACAATGGCGACGCCGATACCGACAAGGGCACGCACAAGATCGCGCTGCAGGATGACGGCAAGGCGCAGACCGCCGCGCAGAAGAAGGCCGTGACCGAGGCGAAGAATCGCGCGATCGCCGAGGCGCTCTCGAGGGAAGCGGGCTATCGCAAGGTCACCTATATGGGCGACGGCGTGTTCGACGTGGACTATGCGATCAGCGGCACGCTGACGCACAGCTTCATCTATCCGTTCAACATCGATGCCGAAGCGGTGTTTCCGTTCATCGCGGTCGAACTGCGTGCCAACGGCACCGTCCGGATGAAGGCGCCGGCGTTCGGCAACGAGGACAGTTCGAAATCGATGCCGGGCAGCGATCAGGCACAGAACCGCATGGACGGCAGTTTCACGCTCGATACCGACGCCGAGATCGTCAGCCAGAACAGCGAGGACGGCGCTACGACGAACGGCTCGCGCAAGGTGATCATCTGGCGCGCGACGCCGGCGAGCAAGAGCGCGCCGATGGCGGTGCTGCGCTTCCCTGCGGGGAAGTGATCAGTCCTCGGCGGCGATCCGCACCTTGAGACCGTCGAGCGCGACGCCGAACTCGATCTGGCACGACAGGCGCGAGGTGTCGTCTCGATCGGACGACGAATCGAGCAGGTCGTTCTCGTCCTCGCTCATCTTCGGCAGTTTGACCGCAAATTCCGGATCGACATGGACGTGGCAGGTGGCGCAGCTGCAGCAGCCGCCGCACAGCGCAAGGATCTCGTCGATCCCGGCGTCGCGCAACACTTCCATTACCGAAAGGCCGCTCTCGCCCGTGATTTCGCGCTCTTCTCCGTCGCGCAACGTGACGATAAGCTTCGGCATGCCCGTTCCTCTGGATGTCAGTCTCACCCGCCATGCCGCCCGAGGCGGCGCGAATCAAGGGAAGCCGTCATGGGGCTGACCCAAGCCCAGCTTCACGCCGCGCTCGACGCGCTGGGCGCGTGCGAGCCCGCTTTCGCGGAGGCGGTGGCGCGCGCGGGCTATCCCGAGCCGCGCATCCGCGAGCGCGGCCATGTAACCTTGCTGCGCACGATCGTTGGCCAGCAGGTGTCGGTTGCGGCGGCCGCGTCGATCTGGGGCAAGATGGAGGCGGCGTTCGGCGACATGAGCGACATCGCGCCGCTCGCCGCCGCCAGCGACGAGGAGCTCCGTGCGGTAGGTCTCTCGCGCCAGAAGGCGAGTTATGTCCGCAGCCTCGCCGAGGAGGTGACGGGCGGGCGGCTCGATTTCAATGCGCTACCCGAGGACGACGAGGAAGCGATCACCGCGCTCACCCGGATCAAGGGCATCGGCCGCTGGTCGGCGGAGATCTACCTGCTGTTCGCGGAGGGGCGGCCCGATATCTGGCCGGCAGGCGATCTGGCGGTGCAGGCCGAGATCGGGCGGCTGTTCGGCCATGACGAACGCCCGTCGGAAAAGGCGCTGCGCGAGATGGCGGAAGCCTGGCGCCCGCATCGCGGCGCGGCGGCGATCCTGGCCTGGCACCATTACAAGATCGAGGTGATCTAGGGGTAAGGTCGCCAGGTCTGCGTCTTGCAGATGATGAAGAAGCAGCCCTTGATCTTGAGCGTCCCGTCGGGATTGCGGCTCATCACCGAAGTGTAGGTGTTGCCGTATTGGGGATCGTAAATGTGTCCCTTCCACTCATTGCCGGCATCGGAATAATCGAGCAGGATCGGCAGGCCGACCAAGGGGCGGGTGCGCAGCTTGGGATCGGAATTGCGCACGTCGTTGTAGATGCCGGCATCGGCGGCAGGCAGCAGCTTGACGATGTGCCCGCAGATATGGCGCCCGCACGGCGCGATCTCGACCACCGCCTTGTGGTTCTGCGTTTCCCAGCGGCCCAGCACGGGTTGCGCGGCATGGGATGCGGCGGGCATCGCAGCGAGGGCCAGCGCGAAGGTGGTTGAAGCGCCGCGCGCGAGAGCGTTCGAGATCGGGGAGGACATCGGGCGGGCTATGGGGGCGATTCGCGACAGGATTGTGGCGGTACACGAAGGATTGGGCCGGGATTGTGGTGCACAGATTACCGATCGTTCACACTGGCCGCGCTGAGCGCGATCATCCGTTCGGCTTCGGCGAGGTGCAGGCGCTCGATCATCGCGCCCTCCAGGCGGATCGCGCCCTTGCCGGCGTTTTCAGGCGCATCGAACGCGGCGATCACCGCGCGCGCCCATGCCAGTTGGTCGGGCGTCGGGCCGAACGCGGCGTTGGCCGCATCGATCTGAGAGGGATGGATCAGCGTTTTGCCATCGAAGCCGAACGCCGCGCCCTGCGCGCATTCGCGCGCGAGCCGCTCCGGATCGTCGATCGCATTGCATACGCCGTCGAGCGCGGCGATTCCGGCCGCACGCGCGGCGGTGACGATCATCGCGAGGTGACCGAGCAGCGTTGACCGGTCAGCGCCGGGTGTGCAGCGCATCTCCTTGGCGAGATCGTTGGTGCCCGCGACGAGGCATTCCAGTCCCTGGCCGCGCGCCGCCTCGGCGATGGCGGGCAGATACAGCATCGCGCGGCAGGTCTCGATCATCGCCCAGATCGGCGCATGGCCGAGCGAGGCGCGCCAGCGCACCAGATCGTCGGCATCGGCCAGCTTGGGCACCAGCACCGGCACGCCCCGGCCGATCAGCGCGGCGCAGTCTTCTGCGCCCCAAGGCGTGTCCAACGCGTTGACGCGCACCACCAGCTCGCGCGGCCCGAAGCCGCCTTCTTCGATCGCCGCCAGCGCCTGATCGCGCGCCATATCCTTCGCATCGGGCGCGACCGCGTCCTCGAGATCGAGGATCACCACGTCGCTGGCGAGCGTGCGCGCCTTGGCGATGGCGCGCGCGTTGGACGCGGGCAGGAACAAGGCGCTGCGGCGCGGACGGATGCTCATGATTTGAGCAACTCGGCGATGGCGTGCGCCACGCCGTCCGCATCATTGCTGGTGCTGACGAAATCGGCCTTGGCGCGGACTTGTTCCGGCCCCTGTCCCATCGCCGCCGACCACGCGGCGCGCGCGAACATCGGCAGATCGTTATATTGGTCGCCGAACGCCGCGGTCTCGGCGAGCGGCACGTCGAATGCCTTGGCGAGCGCGGTGATGCCGTCGCCCTTGTTGGCAGTCGTGGCGGTCACATCGAGATAATAGGTCTGCGACTGGCCGATCGTCGCGCGGCCATCATATTTCGCCTGCGCTTTCTTCAGCAGGTCCGCCAGCACCTCCGGCGTATCGCTCACGAACGTCACCTTGTCGGCGCGGTCGTAGAGATGCGTGAAGTCGTCGGTCAATACCGGTTCGCTGTTCGAGGCGATCCGCTCATGCTCGACATGCGTGCCCTGATCCGAGGTCGCGAACCAGCGATCGTCGGCGAACAGCCAGCGATCGACGGGCGCGTCCTTGGCGAGGTCGAACACCCCCTTTACGACCTTGGGATCGATCGTCTCGTGCGCCAGCACCGCGCCGTCGCGGCGGAACACGATGCCGCCGTTGAACGCGCCCATCGGCACGTCCAGATCCAGCGCATCGGCGATCGGCATGATCCCCGAGCGCGGCCGCGCGCTGATCACCGTGAAGCCGATCCCCGCCGCCTTCAGCCGCCCGACCGCCGTGATTACGCCCGGCGTCAGTTGCTTGTGCCCGTCGACCAAAGTCCCGTCGACGTCCGAAACCACCAGCCGGATGCCCTCCGGCACCGGCTTGCTCACTGCGGCATCTCGACATGGCCGCCGAAGCCGAAGCGCATCGCCGAGAGCAATTTCTCACCGAACGTATGCTCGACGCGGCTGCGGTAGCGCGCGAACAGCGCGGTCGCGAGCACGTCGGCCGGCACCGCTTCCTCCATCGCCGCCTCGATCGTCCAATGGCCTTCGCCCGAATCGGCGACCTTGCCGGTGAACTGTTCGAGGTCGTTATCCTTGGCGAGGCCCTGCGCGCACAGATCGAGCAGCCAGGACGAGACCACGGAACCGCGCCGCCAGACCTCCGCGATGTCGGTGAGGTTCAGATCGAACCGCTCGTCCTCGGGCAATTTGTCGGAGGCCTTGCCCTTCAGGATGTCGAAGCCCTCGGCATAAGCCTGCATCAGGCCGTATTCGATGCCGTTGTGGACCATCTTCACGAAATGGCCCGCGCCCGCCGGCCCGGCATGGATATAGCCTTTCTCGGCGCGCGGATCCTCGTTCTGATGGCCTTCGCGGCCCGGTGTGCGCGGGATCGTGCCGAGGCCGGGCGCCAGCGCCTCGAAGATCGGATCGAGCTGCTGCATCGCCTCATCGGGGCCGCCGATCATCATGCAATAGCCGCGCTCGAGGCCCCACACGCCGCCCGACGTGCCGACATCGATATAATGCATGCCCTTCTCGGCCAGCGCCTTGGCGCGGCGGATATCGTCCTTGTAGAAGGTGTTGCCGCCGTCGATGATCATGTCGCCCTTGGCTGCTTTCCCGGCGAGCGCGGAGACGGTCTGCTCGGTCGGATCGCCGGCCGGGAGCATCACCCAGTAGATCGCCGGGCTGTCGAGCTTGCCGCGCATGTCGTCGAGGCTGGAAGCACCGATCGCGCCGTCCCTCACCACGGCATCGATTGCTTCCTGCGCGCGATCCCACACTACCGTCTGGTGCCCCGCGCGCATCAGCCGCCGCGCGATATTGGCGCCCATCCGGCCCATGCCGATGATACCGATCTTCATATGCAATCCTCAACTGCCGTTCGCCCTGAGCTTGTCGAAGGGCGGTGTGTCTCAACGTGCTTCGACAAGCTCAGCACGAACGGATCGGGAGGGAGGTGGTTCAGACAGGCGCAGGATGCTTGGCGGCGATCGCGGCGAGCAGATCGTCGAACGCTTTGGAGAAGCTTGCAACACCCTCTTCGACCAACGTGCTGGTTACGCCGTTGAGATCGAGCCCGAGCCGATCGGCATCGGCCAGAACCTTCTTCGCACCGTCCACATCCTGCGTCAGCGTCTCCGCCACGGTGCCGTGATCGCGATAGGCGTCGAGCGTCTTGGGCGGAACGGTGTTGACCGTCTCCGGCCCGATCAGCGTGTCGAGATAGAGCACGTCCGAATAATCGGCGTTCTTGGTGCCGGTCGAGGCCCAGAGCAGCCGCTGCGGCATCGCGCCCTTGGCGGCGAGCGCCTGCCAGCGATCCGATGCGCTGAACTCCTGCCACCAGGCATAAGCGAGCTTCGCGTTGGCGATGGCGACCTTGCCCTTCAGCGCCTTGGCCTCGTCGCCGCCGGTGCCGGCATCGATCGCATCGTCGATCTTGGTATCGATGCGGCTGACGAAGAAGCTGGCGACCGAAGCCACCTTGTCGATCGGCTTGCCCGCCGCGACGCGCGCCTCCAGCCCTTCGACGAACGCCATCGCCACTTTCTTGTAGGCTTCGATCGCGAACAGCAGCGTCACGTTGATGTTGATCCCGTCGGCGATGCTCGCGGCGATCGCGGGGACGCCTGCGGCCGTGCCGGGAATCTTGACCATCAGATTGGGGCGATCGACTTCCTTCCACAGCCGCGCCGCTTCCTCGCGGGTACCGTCGGTGTCGTTGGCGAGATAGGGCGAGACCTCCATGCTGACATAGCCGTCCTTCGCCCCCAGCCGATCATAGACCGGGCGAAGCGTATCGGCCGCTTCCTGGATGTCCTGGATCGCGAGATGCTCGTAGCGCGCCATGGTCGAGGCATCGGGCTGCGCCTTGTCGAACTCGGCGAGGGCGGAATCATAGGCATCGCCATGCCCCATCGCCTTCTCGAAGATCGACGGATTGGAGGTGACGCCGGTGATGCCGTCCTCGTCGACCAATTTCTTCAGACCGCCTTCCTTCAGCAGCTTGCGGTCGATGAAATCGAGCCAGATCGCCTGGCCGAGTTGTTCGAGATCGTTGAGTCTGCCCATCGTCGTTCCTTTTCACGTCACCCCAGCTTCCGCCGGGATGACTTCGCTTATTTGGTGTTGGCCAGTTCCTTCGCCACCTTCACGACATTCTCGACCGTGAAGCCGAACTTGTCGGAAAGCTTCGCCAGCGGCGCCGAGGCGCCGAAGGTCGACATGGTGATCGTCTTGCCTTCGTGCCCGACATAGCGATCCCAGCCGAGCTCGCTGCCCATCTCGATCGCCAGGCGTGCCTTCACCGCCTTGGGCAGGATGCTCTCCTTGTACGCGTCCGACTGCAGTTCGTAGCGATACCAGCTCGGCATCGAGACGACACGGCTGCGCACGCCGTCCGCCTTCAATTGCTCGTGCGCCTTGGCCGCGAGCGCCAGTTCCGAGCCGGTCGCGATCAGGATCATCTGGGGATCGTCGCTGTCGGCGAGAATATAGGCGCCCTTCGCCACACCCTTGGCGCTTGCGTACTTCGAGCGGTCGAGCGTCGGCAGCGCCTGGCGCGACAGCACCAGAGCGGTCGGATGTCCGCCATCCTCGATCGTCGCGCGCCACGCTTCGGCGACCTCGTTGGCGTCGCCGGGGCGGATCGTGTCGATCCCCGGCGTCGCGCGCAGCATCGCGAGCTGCTCGATCGGCTGGTGGGTCGGGCCGTCCTCGCCGACGCCGATCGAATCGTGCGTGTAGACCCACACGCACCCCAGTTCCATCAGCGACGACAGGCGCACCGGCGGGCGCATGTAATCGAGGAACACGAAGAAGGTGCTGCCATAGCCGCGCAGGTGCGACAGCGTCATGCCGTTCACCACCGCGCCCATGCCGTGCTCGCGCACGCCGAAATGGAAGTTGATGCCGCTATAATCGTTCGGCTCGAACGAGGCGGCGCCCTTGATGTCGGTCTTGGTCGAGGGCGCGAGGTCGGCCGAGCCGCCGACCAACCACGGCAATTTCGGCACGATCGCGTTGAGCACCTTGCCGCCCGCATCGCGGCTGGCGATGCCCTTCTCGTCCGCGTCGAAGGTCGGGATGTCGGCATCCCAACCCTCGGGCAATTTGTCGGCGAGCATCAGATCGAGCTCCTTGCCGAGATCGGCATGGGCCGTCTTGTAGCTCGCGAAGGTTTCTTCCCATTTCTCGCGCAACGGACGGCCGCGATCCTTGATCGCCCCGCTGAAATGCTCGGCCACGCCGTCGGGCACGTAGAAGAACTTGTCCGCCGGCCAGCCGTACGCTTCCTTGGTCAGCTTGACATTCTCTTCGCCGAGCGGCTCGCCATGCGCCTTCTCGCTGCCGGCGCGGGGGGAGCCGTAGCCGATCACCGAATGGACGACGATGAAGGTCGGGCGGTCATTCGTCGATTTGAATTCTTCGATCGCAGTGGCCAGCGCGGCGCAATCATTGGCGTCGTCGACATGGATGACGTTCCAGCCATAGCCCTCGAAGCGCTTGCCCACGTCCTCGTCGAACGCGATGCTGGTCGAACCCTCGATCGAGATCTGGTTGCTGTCGTAGAGCCAGCACAGGTTGGAGAGCTTGAGATGCCCGGCGAGCGATGCCGCCTCGGCCGAGACGCCCTCCATCATGTCGCCGTCGCCGCACAGCGCGTACACGTCATGATCGAACAACGGGAAGCCGGGCTTGTTGTAGCGCGCGGCGAGCCAGCGCTCGGCGATCGCCATGCCTACCGAGTTGCCGCAACCTTGGCCGAGCGGACCGGTGGTGGTTTCGACGCCGGTGGTATGGCGATATTCGGGATGGCCCGGCGTCTTCGAGCCGAGCTGGCGGAAATTCTCGATGTCGTTCAGGCTGACGGCTTCCTTGCCCGTCTTCCTGCCGTCGGCGTCGATCTCCTCGATTCCGGCGAGGTGGATCAGCGAATAGAGCAGCATCGAGGCATGGCCGACCGACAGCACGAAGCGATCGCGATTGGGCCAATCGGGCCTGGACGGATCGTAGCGCAGGAATTTCGACCAGAGTGTGTAGCCGACTGGCGCCAGCGCCATCGGTGTGCCGGGATGGCCCGAATTCGCCTTCTGCACCGCATCCATCGAGAGCGTGCGGATCGTGTCGATCGCGAGGCGCTCGGGGCTGCCGTCTTCGTGCACGCCCGGATCGGTGCGGGTCTGGGTATCGGTATCTGCCATGGAAAAATCGCCTCGCTCGTCACTCACAGAACGCCCGCGGGGACGATCCGTTTCCGGGATTCGCAGGCTATTTAGTTCTTCGTCGCGCCGCGTTCCAGCCGCGTAACGACACCGTCCGCGGCGATATAGGCCGCATCCACCTGATCGACGAACAGCCCGTGCCCCAAAGCGCCTGGAATCGCGGCGATCGCGGCGGCGGTGGAGGCTGGATCGGGCAGGGCGGCAAAGCGGCAATCGAGGATCGGATTGTCCTGATCGGTGCGGTAAGTCGTGCCGTCCGCGAGCCGCAGCACCGGCTCGGAGCCGAGTTCGCGCAACGCGCGCTCGGCATAGGCCTGCGCGAACGGCAATATCTCGACCGGCACGATGCCCGAGAGTGCCTCGACGCGTTTTGTCCCGTCGCAGATGACGATCATCCGCGTCGAAGCGGAGGCCACGATCTTCTCGCGCAGCATCGCCCCGCCCGCGCCCTTGATCGCGCGCAATTGCGGGTCGATCTGGTCGGTGCCGTCGATGGTGAGGTCGACCGTCGCCACTTCCGCGAAATCGAGCATCGCGATGCCGAGCGACTGCGCCAGATCGTAGCTGGCCTTGGAAGTGGCGACCGCACGAATCGTCAGGCCCTGCGCAACGCGCCGGGCGACGGCGTGGATCGCCTCGGTCGCGGTCGTGCCGGTGCCGAGTCCCACCAGCATTCCGGACTGGATTTCGGCGACCGCCGCCTCGGCCGCGGCGCGCTTGTCGTCAGCCTGAGCCACTCACCACCGCGCGTTCGGGTTTTTGCCGGTGAATGTGTCGGGCTGGCAACCAAGCACCGGATCGTAGCGCGCCGAGCGATGCGCGATCAGCGGCACCGATGCGGTGACCGTCTTCGTCGTGGGATCGTCGGACAGGCGGATCGGTTCCATGCCGGGCTCGAAATCCTTGTAGCAGCTTTGCAGGTCGCGATTGCCCTCGTAGCGGCAACCGCAGGCGACGCGTGCGGCGTAGCCCACGCCCAGTTGCAGCTTCGGCGTCATCATCCGCGCATAGACGAACGCGGCGACGAGCAGTGCCACGAGGATCAGGCTCAGGCCCAGCACGATGCGTCTTGCCTTCATGTCGCCATACCCTATCGTGCCCGCCATGCTGCGCAAGGCCGCGTTCGCTCTGGCTCTGGTGCCGCTGCTCGCGGCGGGCGCTGACGCGCGCGAAGGCCCCAGCTTCATGATCGGCGCCTGCCCCGATGCGGCGATGGGCCGCGCGCTGCCGCCGGTGCAGCGACTCTTCTCCGATCATCCCGAAACGCGTGCGGTGCTGATCCTCCAGGACAATTGCCGCGCGCTGAAGGCCTATGCGCCGGGCTATTCGGATAACGAGCGCTTCGTCAGCTGGTCGATGGCCAAGACGATCACCGGGCTGCTGATCGGTGCTCTGGTTCACGACGGCAAGCTGAAACTCGACGCGCCCGCGCCGGTGGCGGAATGGCACAAGCCCGGCGATCCGCGCGCCGCGATTACCTTGCGCCAGATGATGCAGATGTCGTCGGGGCTCGAGCATGTCGAGGTGGGCGATCCGGTCGAGCGCTCGGATACCAACCAGACTTTGTTCGTGCGCCACACCGACGCGATGGCCGCCGCGGCGATCGCGCATCCGCTGGAACGCGCGCCGGGCACCGAGTTCAAGTACAGCTCGCTCACCAGCCTGATCCTGTCCGAGATCATCACCCGCACGCTGACGCCGAGCCGCGACCCGCGCACGCGGGCGCTTGCCTATCAGGCCTTCGCCAACGCGCGGCTGTTCGGCCCGGCCGGCATCCGCAGCGCGAAGCTGGAATTCGATGGGGCGGGGACGCAGATCGGCGGCTCGCTGATCTACATGACGCTCGACGATTGGGGGCGGATCGGCACGCTTTTGCTCGACGGCAAGAATGCGGCAGGCGAACAGGTCGTCGATCCCGTGTGGCTCGCTTTCATGAAGACGCCCGCCACGACCGACGGCGAATATGGCGCGCAGCTCTGGCTCAACCGCAGGGGGCTGAACGGCGAGTCCTCGATGTTCCCGGGCAAGGGCCCCGACACGGCGGTCGCCGCGGAAGGGCATCTCGGTCAATATGTGATCGCCAGCCCCGACAGCGGCCCCGGGCGCGGCGTGGTGATCGTCCGGCTCGGCAACACGCCAGAGCCGAAGATGCCGGCCTTGATGCAGACTCTGGGCGATGTGCTGAAGGTGTTCGACCGCCGCTAGATCGATCCCTCCCGGGAAAAGCCGGATCAGGGCAGCAGGAAGGTGCCCTCGATCACCGTGACGCACTGCCCGCCGAGGATCACGCGATCGCCTCCGGCCTCCGCCGGGGCAGGCTTCAGCCGGCACGTCAGATACCCGCCACGCTTGCTGGCCTGATAGGCGGTGAAGCTTTCGCGGCCGAAGCGCTTCGCCCAGTAAGGCGTCATGACTGCGTGTGCTGAACCCGTCACCGGATCCTCGTCGATCCCGGCGCCGCAGGCGAAGACACGGCTGATCACGTCGGAGCCTGTCCCGGCCTCCGGGCGGGGGTCGCCCGGCGCGGTGACGATCGTCAGCACGTCGCCCTGCGTCGAGAGCTTGCGGAAATCGGGATCGAGCGTGCGCACGATATCGGCATTCTCGACCACGATCAGCCCGTAGCGATGCGGATGCCAGAGCGTCTCGACCGCGCTCTCCAGCCCGAGCCCATCGAGGATGTCGGGCAGCGGCTTCGGGCTCGGCCCCCAGGCGGGCAGCGCCAGCTCGTAACCTTGCCCGGCGCGCGCCACGGCGAGTTGCCCGGCCTTGCGCGTGCGGAACGTCACGCGCTCGCGCTCGGGATCGGACGACAGCACGAAATGCCCGCTCGCCAGCGTCGCATGGCCGCACAGCACGACTTCGGCGGCGGGCGTGAACCAGCGCAGCTCGAAATCGGAGTCGCCGCTCGCATCGGGAATGATGAAGGCGGTTTCGCTGAGATTGTTCTCCTCGGCGATCGCCTGGAGCTGATCGTCATCCAGCCATGCAGAGAGCGGCATCACCGCCGCCGGGTTGCCGGAGAACGGCGCGCGCGCGAAGGCGTCGATCTGGGCGAACGGAATCCTCATGATTGCTCCCTCGTCAGCAACGCCAATTGGTCCGCCTCGACCAGCGGATTGTCGGTATCGATCTGCCCTTCGGGATCGACATGGATCAGGATCTCGGTGCCGGGGAATTCACGCTCCAGCGCCTGCTCCAGTTCCTCGATCACGATATGCGCATCGGCGATCGTCATCTGCGGATCGACCCAGATGTGGAATTGCGCGAAATCGCTCGCCCCGCTGGAGCGGGTACGCAGATCGTGCAGGTTGCGGAATCCCGAGCAGCGGCTGGCGACCTCGATCAGGCGCAGGCGCTTCTCCTCGGGCCATTCCTTGTCCATCAGCTGGTCGACGGCTTCCTTGCCCGAATGCCACGCCCCCCACAGCAGCCAGAGCGCGATGCCGATGCCGAACAACGGATCGGCGCTGCCCCAGCCGACATAGCGCTGGAGGACGAGCGCGACGATCACCGCGAGGTTGAGGAACAGATCGGACTGGTAGTGGAGATAGTCGGTGCGGATCGCGAGGCTGTTGGTCTTCGCGATGACGTGGCGCTGATAGGCGAGCAGGCAGGCGGTGATCGCCATCGCCACCACCGATGCGCCGATGCCGAACTCGGCGGCAGCGGCGGGTTGGGAGGCGCTGAGCCGGCTGATCGCCTCAAACAAGATCGCGATCGACGATCCGGCGATGACGATCCCCTGGAACAAAGCGACGATCGCCTCCGCCTTCCCGTGCCCGAAGCGGTGGTCGTGATCGGCGGGGAGAGCGGCGACGCGCACGCCGATCAACGTGACGAGGCTGGCGATCAGATCGAGCGCGGTGTCGGCAAGGCTGCCGAGCATCGCCATCGATCCGGTCGCCCAGGCGGCATAGCCCTTCAGCACCATCAGCACGCAGGCGACAGAGACGCTGGCGGTCGCGGCGCGCGCGGTCAGGCGGCCATGTTCGCTCATGGGTAGAGCAAGCCTTCGGTCCAGCCGTCTCCGTCGCGCGTGAAGAGGCGGCGCTCGTGCAGGCGATGCGCGCGATCCTGCCAGAATTCGATGGCCGTGGGCGTCACGCGATAGCCGCCCCAAAAGGGCGGTCGTGGCACGTCCTGCCCCTCGAAGCGCGCCTTCACTTCCGCGAACCGCGCCTCGAACGTGGCGCGATCGGCCAGCGGGCGCGATTGATCCGAAGCCCAGGCGCCGAGCTGCGAATCGCGGCTGCGGCTGGCGAAGTAAGCATCAGATTCGTAGTCTGATGCACGAGAGACCGGCCCCTCGATCCGCACTTGCCGACGCAGCGACTTCCAGTGGAAGAGCAACGCGACATGCGCATTGGCGGCCAGCTCGCCCGCCTTCCGGCTCTCGCGATTGGTGTAGAAGACGAAGCCCTCCGGCCCATGCCCCTTTAGCAGTACCATCCGGACCGACGGCCTCCCCTCCGCATCCGCCGTCGCCAGCGCCATCGCATTGGGGTCGTTCGGCTCGCCGGCCTTGGCCTCCGCGAACCAGGCATCGAACAGGGCGAAGGGATCGGTCACGTCCGGCTCTCCGCTGCCCTAAAGTCGCAAAAGTCACACCTCTTACGCGCGCGAGGGCGTGCTTCGTCTTCGATGGCGAAAACGGGCAGGGGAAGGCGCGGCTCGACCATGGATCGGGCCATAGCCGCGAGGGACGATGTAGGACAGCGCATTTGCGGTTTTGGACAGGGGATGATAATTATTATCACGATTGGAGATAGGTCATGCCCAGCAGTGTCAAACTCGGCGAAACGCTCGAAGGCGTCGTCGATCGCCTCGTCAGCAAGGGGCGCTTCGGCTCGCGCAGCGAGGTGCTGCGCGAAGGCGTGCGGCTGGTGCAGGAACGCGAATCCTGGCTTGAGATGGTCGAGCGCAAGGTAGAGGAGGGGCGGGCTCAAGTCGCCGCTGGGCAGGCCATTGATCTCGATGAAGCCTTCGATCAATTGGCTGCGCGTTACGTCGCGAAGTGAGGGTTCGGCTCAGTCCTCGCGCGCTCCGCGATCTCGCCGAGATTACCGACTGGATTGCGCAGGATGATCCGGCTCGGGCGAGAACCTTCGTCGACAAGTTGCGCGAAGCCTGCCGCGATCTCGGTCCCTTCCCACGCGCTTATCCGCCGCACCGCAGTTCGGCGAGACGGCACGACGCCGGCTCTACGGCAACTATCTGATCATCTACGATCTCGACGATGTTGGCGTAATCGTTCTTACCGTGGTGCATGCCGCGCGTGATCTCGACCGCTTGAACTGACCACCGGAACGACTCCCGCTCCCGCGAATTGAATCGGCTTCGCAATGGTGGAGAAGCGACATGGCCGCGCGGGCCTATTGGCAGGGACAGATCAGGCTGGCGCTCGTCTCGATCCCGGTGGAGATCTATTCGGCGACCAAGAGCGGCGCGAGCGTCAGCTTCCGCCAGATCCACGAACCATCGGGCAAGCCGATCCATTACGAGAAGGTCGTCACCGGGATCGGCCCGGTCGATGCCGACGAGATCATGAAGGGATACGAGTTTGATAAGGGCGAATACGTCCTGCTCGATCAGGACGAGATCGACGCGGTGAAGCTCGAATCGAAGAAGACGCTGGAACTCACCCAGTTCGTCGATGCGAGCGAGATCGACGTGATGTATTTCGAAAAGCCCTATTTCGTCGTCCCCGCCGACGATCTTGCCGAGGAGGCGTTCGTGGTGCTGCGCGAGGCGCTGCGCAAGACCAAGAAGATCGGGCTCGGCCAGCTGGCGATGCGCGGGCGGGAGTATGTCGTGAGCCTGAAGCCGTGCGGGCGCGGGATGGTGCTGGAGACGCTCCGCTATGCCGACGAGGTCAACAAGGCGCAGGGCTATTTCCGCGACATCCCCGACAGCAAGCCCGATGCGGACCTGCTCGATCTCGCCGAGGCGCTGATCGAGAAGAAGACCGCTGCCTTCCATCCGCAGGAATTCCACGATCGCTATGTCGATGCGCTGAAGGCCCTGATCGAGCGCAAGCGCAAATCGAAAAGCGGCAAGAAGATCATCGAGGAAGCCGACGAGCCGAGCGGCCGTGGCGCGTCCAACGTGGTCGATCTGATGGCTGCGCTCAAGAAATCGATGGGCGCGAATGCCGCACCCAAGAAAGCGCCCGCAAAGAAGGCGGCGCGTAAACCGGCCGCGAAGAAGCATGCTTGATGCTCGGTTCGTCACCCCAGCGAAAGCTGGGGTCTCAAGCGGCAAGCGCGCTCGCTATCACCGGGAGATCCCAGCGTTCGCTGGGATGACGGCTCTTGGCTAGGGGTGCGAAAGCCGATCCGCTTGCGCTGTACAACGCCAAGCGCGATTTCTCGAAGACGCCAGAACCTTCAGGCTCGCCGGCGGGCGAGTTCGCGCCGGGCAACGGCCACAGCTTCATGGTGCAGAAGCACGACGCGACGCGGCTGCACTGGGATTTCCGGCTTGAGATGGACGGCACGCTCAAGAGCTGGGCGGTGACGCGCGGGCCGAGCCTCGATCCGGGCGAGAAGCGCCTCGCGGTGCGCACCGAGGATCATCCGCTGAGCTACGCGACGTTCGAGGGCACGATTCCCGAAGGCGAATATGGCGGCGGCACGGTGATGCTGTGGGATCGCGGCACCTGGACGCCCGCGCCGGGCAAGGATCCGCGCAAGACGCTGGAGCAGGGTCATCTCCACTTCACGCTGCATGGCGAGCGAATGAAGGGCGACTGGCTGCTGATCCGCCTGAAGCCGCGCGGGAAGGAGCGCCATGAGAATTGGCTGCTGCGGAAGCTCGACGATGCCGAGGCGGGCGGGACCGACACGTTGGTCGAGACGGCACTGACCAGTGTCGCGACCGGACGGACGATGGTGGAGATCGCCGAGGGGAAAAAGGCTGCCGTGCTCCCGCGAAGGCGGGAGCCCAGGGCCAAGAGCGCTCCGCCCAAGACTCTGGGCTCCCGCCTTCGCGGGAGCACGAAGAAGGCGGCGGGAACAATGCCCAAATTCCGCGAGCCCCAACTTTGCACCCTCGTCGACAGCATCCCCACTGGTTCCGCGTGGATGCACGAGGTGAAATATGACGGCTATCGCGCGCTGATCGCGATCGGCGGCGGCAAGGCGAAGGTCTTCACCCGCTCGGGGCTCGACTGGAGCGACAAATTCCCCGGCATCGCCGAAGCCGCTGCCGCGCTGCCGGTCGGCTCGGCACTGATCGACGGTGAGATCGTCGCGTTCAAGGATGGGCACCCCGATTTCTCGACCCTGAAGGATGCGATCTCGGACGGCGGCGAGATGACGTTGTTCGCCTTCGACCTGCTGATGCTCGATGGCGAGGATCTGGCCAAGCTGCCCAACGTCCAGCGCAAGGAGCGGCTTCGGCCGCTGCTCGATGGCGCCGACGCCCATCTGCAATTCTCGGAACATATCATCGGATCGGGCGAGCAGCTGTTCGCGACGCTGTGCCGCGAAGGCTATGAAGGCGTCGTCTCGAAACGCGCCGATGCGCCCTATCTGGGCAAACGCACGCAGAACTGGCTCAAGATCAAATGCCTGCACCGGCAGGAATTCGTGATCGTCGGCTGGACGAAGAGCGACAAGAGTCGGGGTTTCCGCGCGTTGCTGCTCGGCGTGCAGGACAAGAACGGGCTGCGCTACGCCGGCAAGGTCGGCACCGGCTTCAGCACCGACACGATGAACGATCTCAGCGCGAAGCTCGCCCGTCTCGCGCGCAAGACGCCGACGGTCGAGGCGCCGCGCGCGGCGGTGCGCGGCGCGCAATGGGTGACGCCCAAGCTGGTGGCGGAGATCGCGTACACCGAAGTGACCCCTGAGGGTGTATTGCGGCATCCGAGCTTTCTGGGCCTGCGCGGCGACAAGGATGCGGACGAGGTGGTGATGGAGAAGGCGAAACCCGTGCCCAAGACCTCGGAGATCGACGTGAAAATCTCGCATCGCGACCGCGTGATCTTCCCCGATGCCGGGATCACCAAGGGCGAACTGGCCGATTATTATGCCGCGATCGCCCCCGCGATGCTGCCCTGGACGGCGCATCGCCCGGTCAGCCTCGTGCGTTGCCCGGCCGGGCGGGCCAAGGCCTGCTTCTTCCAGAAGCACGATGCCGGCACGTTCGGCGAGCATGTCCATCACGTCCCGATCAAGGAGAAGGACGGATCGACCGAGCAATATCTCTACATCGACGATGCCGAAGGGCTGGTGACCTGCGTGCAGATGGGCACGATCGAGTTTCACGGCTGGGGCTCGTCGGTCGATGCGATCGAGCAGCCCGATCGCATGGTGTTCGATCTCGATCCCGACGAGGGGCTCGATTTCGGTGACGTGAAGAAGGCCGCCGCCGACATCAAGGAGCATCTCGCCGAGCTAGGGCTGACGAGTTTCCCGATGCTGTCGGGCGGGAAGGGCGTGCATGTCGTCGTGCCGCTCACGCCCGAGGCGGAGTGGCCCGCGGTCAAGGATTTCGCCGATCGCTTCAGCCGCGCGCTGGCGCAGGCCGAGCCGGATCGCTTCACCGCGACGATGTCCAAGGCCAAGCGCAAGGGGAAGATCTTCCTCGACTGGCTGCGCAACCAGCGCGGCGCGACGGCAGTGATGCCTTATTGCGCGCGCGCCCGGCCCGGCGCGCCGGTCGCGACGCCGGTCACCTGGAGCGAGTTGCGCGACATCGAGAGCGCGCATCGATGGTCGATCCGCGATCTCGATACGTTGATCGCGCGCGCCAACGGCCGCGCGCTGCAAGGCTGGGGCTCGGCGGCGCAGACCCTGCCGGACCTTTGAGCTTTTTTGCACGTATTGATCGCTCCCCCGCGAAAGCGGGGGTCCAGGACTACGAGCGACATTCTCTCGTTACTCTGGACCCCCGCTTTCGCGGGGGAACAGAAGCGGCTTTCCCGGGCGCGCGTCGACGGATAGAGGCGCCCTCATGCGAATCCCCCTGCTCGCCGCCGCGGCCGTCGCCGCTTTCTCGTTCGCCGCGCCCGCCCAGGCCTATTGGGAATATGGCCACCAGACGATCGCCGAGATCGCCATGGCCAACGTCAAGCCGCGGACGCGCGCGGCGGTGAAGCGGTTGCTGAGCCATGCCGATCTGCTCGGCACGCCGAGTTGCCCGGCGCACAGCGTGGACGATGCGAGCATCTGGCCGGATTGCATCAAGACCATCAAGGACGCCAACGGCAAGCGCCCGTTCGATTACGCGTACAACTGGCATTTCCAGGACGTGGACATCTGCAAGCCGTTCGACCTGGAGGCGCCGTGCAAGGACGGCAATTGCGTCTCGGCGCAGATCACGCGCGACGTGAAGCTGCTGCGCGACCGTTCGACGTCGCTCAAGGACCGCGTGCAGGCGCTCGCTTTCCTGATCCACTTCGTCGGCGATCTGCACCAGCCACTCCACGCCGCCGATCATGAGGACAAGGGCGCGAACGACGTGAAGACCAATTACGGTATCTACGAAGCGCGCCGGCTCAACCTGCATTCGGTGTGGGATGGCTATCTGGCGGAACGCGCGATCACGACGGGGCCGAATCTGGTGCGCCGCTATCCCGCCGCCGAGCGCGCGAAGATCGCGGCGGGCGGCGTGACCGACTGGAGCCGCGAGGGCTGGCAGGTCGCGCGCGACGTCGCCTACGCCTCGGCGATGGGCGGCGATCCGTGTGACGGCCAGCACACCAAGGCGCATCTCGACGAAGCGACGATCGCCTCGCTCGTGCCGGCGGCGCGGCTCGAGGTGAAGCGCGGCGGGCTGCGGCTCGCCAAGCTGCTCGACGCGGCGCTGGGCTAAGACACGCCGCCAACCTTGTTCTCCCGCGAAAGCGGGAGTCCAGAGTCGCAAGCGATGGCCCATATTTCCCTGGGCCCCCGCTTTCGCGGGGGAACAAGAAGGGAGACTAACCCTTCTCCCCCTCCGCCATCACCTCGGCGAGCAGGTCCTTGCGGCTGAGCTTGCCGATCAGCGTCTTGGGGAGCGTCAGCCGCACCACCACCTGATCGACGCGCTCGTGATGGCCGAGCTGAGGGTTGAGCCAGGCCTTCAGTTCCTCGCCGGTCGCGTGCGCGCCGTCCATCAAAGTCACGTAGGCGCGCGGATGCTCGCCGCGATAGGCGTCGGGCAGGCCGATGACGAGCGCTTCCTTCACCGCCGGATGATGATGCAGCACGGCCTCGATCTGGCTCGGGAAGACCTTGAAGCCGCTGACCGCGATCATGTCCTTCAGCCGGTCGACGATGCGGATGAAGCCGTCTTCGTCGATCGTGCCGACGTCGCCGGTGCGCAGCCAGCCGTCGACGAACACCTCCGCGTCGGCATCGGGCCGGTTCCAATAGCCCTTCATGATCTGCGGACCCGAGACGACGATCTCGCCCGGCTCGCCCTCCGGCACCGGCTTCGTCGGGTCTTCCTTGTCGCGCAAGGAGACGCGCGTGCCGGGGATCGGCTGGCCGATCGTGCCGGGCTTGCTCTCCGCCTCGTAGGGATTGGAGGCGACGACGCCCGAACTCTCCGACAGGCCATAGCCCTCGATCAACGTCGCACCGGTCGCCTTCTCGAACCGCGCCTTCAGCTCGGCCGAAAGCGGCGCGCCGCCCGAAATGCAGGCGCGCAGCGACGAGAAATCGGTCGCGCCGAGCTTCGGGTGATCGAGCAGCGCCTGATACATGGTCGGCACGCCGGGCAAGGCGGTCGCCTTGGTGCGCGTGATCGCGGCGAGCACCTGGCCCGCGTCGAAGCGCGGCAGCATCACGATGCACCCGCCGTTCGCCACAGTGCGGTTGAGCACGCAGGTATTGGCGAAGACGTGGAACAGCGGCAGCACGCCGACGATGCGGTCGGGCGGCCCCGGATGCGGATCGAGACCCACCACTTGCCGCGCGTTGGCCGACAGATTCTGGTGCGTCAGCATCGCGCCCTTGGGCGTGCCGGTGGTGCCGCCGGTATATTGGATCAGCGCGACATGCTGTTCGGGATCGACGGTCGCAGCCGCGCCCGCGCCGTCGTTTGCGATCAGCTTCGAGAAAGCGACGATGCGCGGATCGTCGGGGCGCTTCGTTACCTCCTTGCCGCGGAACAGGCGATAGAAGAGCGACTTCGCCGCAGGCAGCGCGCCGGCGACCGAACCCACTACCAGCCGCTCGAGCGAACTGCCGTCGAGCACCTTCAGCGCGGTCGGCAACAAAGCGGAGGCGGAAAGCGTGAACAGCACGCGCGTACCCGAATCCGCGACCTGGTGCGCCAGTTCGTCGGCCGTGTACAGCGGCGAGAAATTGACCACCGTCGCGCCGAGCCGGAGGATGCCGTAGTACGCCGCGAGGTAGTGCGGCACGTTGGGCAGGAACAGCCCGATCCGGTCTCCGGGGCCATAGCCCAGCGCCCTCAACCCCGCCGCGACGCGCTTCGCACCGTCGAGCGTCTCGGCATAGCTGTAGTGACGGCCGAGGAAATCGATCAGCGGCGCATCGCCGCGCTGCGCCACGGCATCCTCGAACAGGGCGTTCATCGACAGCGGCGGATACGGCGTCGTCCAGGGTGTCGGGTGACGATAGGCGTTGCGCCAGGCGCTGTCGAAATCGCTCATTGACACTGGTGTAAACAGCGCGTCCGGGCCACGCAAGCTCAGTGCGCGATGAGCCGCTTCGAAGTCCAGGTGATCAGCACGTTCACCCCCATCACGCCCAGATCGAGTGCCGCCTGCACGCGGTGCGGCGCGGCGTCGGCGCTGTCATGAGTCAGGATGCGGATGTCGGCGCTGGGGTGCCGCCATGCCAGCGCGAGGAACAGCAGAGCCACGACGGCCAGACCGATCCGACGATTGCGCATGCGCTCGACCACCCTTTCCGCGGGCAGAGATAGGGCGCCGCGCGACCGGCGGCAAGCGAGCAGGATCAGGCGGCGACCGGAATGGCGGCGCGGGCGCGGTCGCGACCGGCGGCCTTGGCTTCGAACAGGGCGCGGTCGGCACGGCGGTACAACGCTTTCCAGTCGATTTCGCGCGCAAGTACGCCCGAGCAGGTGCCGATGCTGGCGGTCACGGTGAGGTCGAACGGCATGCGCGTCGCGCGCAGGCGGACGAGAATCGCCTCGGGTTGCGGTGCCAGCGCGGCCGGCACGACCATGGCGAATTCCTCGCCGCCGAAGCGGGCGATCAGCCCTTCGGCCGGGGCCGACTGGCGCAGCACGCGCGCGAGCAGGCGCAGCACCTCGTCGCCGCCGTCATGGCCGATCGTGTCGTTGACGCTCTTGAAGTGATCGATGTCGAGGATCAGCAGGGTCTGCTCGCCCTCGCGCCCGATCGCGCGGGCGAGGAAGGCGCGGCGATTGAGCAGGCCGGTCAGCGGATCGGTATCGGCGAGCATCCGCGCGGCGATCTCCTGCTCGCGCGCCTCGTCGCGCTCGCGGCTCAGGATGCGGATGCGATAGGCGATCGCCAGGCTGGAGAGCAAAGCCTCCATCGCCATCGTCACGATGGTCGAATTGTCGAGCCAGAAGTTCCAGCCGATCAGGTGCAGCGAATTGGCGACGCGCGAGCAGGCGAGCAGGATCGGCGCACCCCAGGCCAGCGCGAACAGCCACAGGTAATTGCTCCGCGTCCGCCAGCCGCGCCACAGGATCGGCACCACGATCGCGATCTGCGCGACGAAGACGAGCGAAAAGGCCTTGTCGAATTCCGGTATCGCGCTGTCCGGCAGCCCGACCAGCATCGCGGCGGTGACGAACATCAATGCGCAGATGAGGTTGCTCGCTCTGGCCAGCCAGCCGGCGAACACGCGCGGTTCGAAGAAGCTGCGCGCGAACAACATCGCGGCGACCGCGGAGAGGCCGAGCGAGATGTAGTTCAGCCGCAGCCGGTCGTTGTTGAGGATGTCCGGCCAGACCCAGGCGAGAAAACCCGACGACGAGAAGGCATAGACCATCAGCCCTGCCAGCATCGCGCAATAAGCGAGTTGGAAACGATAGCGCAGCGCCCCGTAGAGCGCGAGATTGTAGAACATGAGCGCGATGCACAGCCCGCCGAACCCGGCATACACGCTGTCCATGAACAGGTTGGCGCGCGCGCTTTCCTCGGGCGTGGCGATGCGCGGGCCGATCACGATGCCGCGCATGTTGGCCGAATGGCCGACATGCCAGAGCAGACGCACGAGCGGGGCGTCGCGGGCGGGAAAGCCGCGCTCGACGACGGCGCCGAGCTGCATGTGGCGCGAGGCGCCCTTGCCGTCGGTGGCGCGGGTGAGGATCGTGCCGTCGGCATAGAGCGCATGGAGCGTCATGTCGTGCTGCCACAGGCTGCCGCTGCGGACCTCGGCGGGGCCTTCGACCGACACGGGGGACGACAGCACCCAATAGTCGCCGCGGCCGAAATCGGTCTGCGGCGTGCGGCAATCGAACCTGGCCGGCGAAGCGAACAGGCCTTGCGGCGTCAACCCCGGCGCATCGCGCAGCACGCAGGTATCGACCGGCCGCCCGGCGACGCCGGTTTGCGCGAAAGCGGGCGTCGCGGCGAACATCGCCGCGACGAAGGCCAGCAATCTGAAAAACCCCACCCGTGTCACGCGGCACGGTCTAGGCCCGATATGCCGAACGGAAGGTAAAGATGCCCGGTGATCCGGCATCAATGCCGCTTGACGGTGCCATAGTCCGGATCAGGGACAATCGCGGCGCGTGGCTCTTTTTCCGGCGCGCCGACAGGTGTAGCGTTAACCATGTTTGGCCGGAGACAGATCATGGTCCGTGGAATGCTGATCCTCGCCGCATTGGGCATCGCGGGCGCCGCGCAGGCGGGTGGCTGGGACGATCGCTACGAGACGCAGTCGATCGTCGTCCCGGCATCCGATCTCGATCTTTCGACAAGCGCGGGGATCGCCACGCTCTATCACCGCGTCGATAATGCGGTGGATCGCATCTGTGGTGATGATCGCGATTGCCGCGAAATGGCGTGGGAAAGCACCGAGGACCAGGCCTCGGCGCACATCGCGCACGACAAGTGGATGCGCCGGCTGGCCGAGGAACGGCTCGCCGAACTGCGCGCCTGCGGGCGGCGCGGCTGCCGGCCCGAGCCCGTCGTTTATCCTTCGGGAGATTATCCGCCTCAGAGCCAGCGCATGGTCGTGGCACCGGGCACGCGGGTGACGGTGCGCATCGTCACCCAGCCGCCGCCCATTCCCTATATGATTCCCTGAGTTGCATCAGGCGCGGAAATTACGCCTCCCCGGCGAAGGCCGGGGCCCAGCTGGAAAGGTTGGGGTAATGTAGCGCGGCGCGAGTGATATGATGGCCCGCAACTGGGCCCCGGCCTTCGCCAGGAGGCGTATTGTACTTCGCCACTAAAAGTTCGGGCCGGGAATTGCCCCGGCCCGTTTCGTCCTACTTGGCGTCGACCTTCTCGGCCTTGCCGCCGCCTTTCTTCTTCGGCTTCTTGGGCGCCGCGCCGACGATCTCGAAGGCCAGCGCGCCGTCCTTCATGTGGACCTTCACCTCGCCGCCATGGACGAGCTTGCCGAACAGCAATTCCTCGGCGAGCGGCTGCTTGACCTTCTCCTGGATCAGCCGGCCCATCGGGCGCGCGCCGTAGAGCTTGTCATAGCCCTTGTCGGTCAGCCACTTCTTGGCCTCGTCGTCGAGGCTGATGTGGACGTTTCTGTCCGCCAGCTGCAGTTCGAGTTGGAGGATGAACTTCTCGACCACGCGGGCGACCACTTCCGGCGGCAGGTAACCGAACGGCACGATCGCATCGAGGCGGTTGCGGAATTCCGGCGTGAACATGCGCTGCACCGCCTGCTCGTCCTCGCCCTCGCGCGTGAGGTTGCCGAAGCCCACCGTCTCGCGCGCCATGTCGGATGCGCCGGCATTGGTCGTCATGATCAGGATGACGTTGCGGAAATCCACCGTCTTGCCGTGCTGATCGGTCAGGCGGCCATGGTCCATCACCTGCAACAGGATGTTGAACAGGTCGGGATGCGCCTTCTCGATCTCGTCGAGCAGCAGCACCGAATGCGGCTGCTGGTCGACCGCGTCGGTGAGAAGGCCGCCCTGATCGTAGCCGACATAGCCCGGAGGCGCGCCGATCAGCCGCGAGACGCTATGGCGCTCCATATATTCCGACATGTCGAAGCGCTGCAGCGGGATGCCCATGATCTGGGCGAGCTGCCGCGCGACCTCGGTCTTGCCGACGCCGGTCGGGCCGGTGAACAGATAGTTGCCGATCGGCTTCTCCGGATCGCGCAGCCCCGCGCGGCTGAGCTTGATCGCCGAGGCGAGCTTCTCGATCGCGTCGTTCTGGCCGAACACCACGCGCTTCAGGTCGGTCTCGAGCGTGGCGAGCGCCGCCGTATCGTCGGCCGAGACCGATTTCGGCGGGATGCGCGCCATCGTCGCGATCACCGCCTCGATCTCCCGCGTGGTGATCGTCTTCTTGCGCTTCGACGGGGCGACGAGCATCTGCATCGCGCCCACCTCATCGATCACGTCGATCGCCTTGTCGGGCAGCTTGCGGTCGTTGATGTAGCGCGCCGACAATTCGACCGCCGACTTGATCGCGTCGGGCGTGTACTTGACCTTGTGATGCTCCTCGAACGCCGAGCGCAGCCCGGCCAGGATCTTCACGGTGTCGTCGATCGTCGGCTCGTTCACGTCGATCTTCTGGAAGCGCCGCAGCAAGGCGCGGTCCTTCTCGAAGTGATTGCGGAATTCCTTGTAGGTGGTCGATCCGATGCAGCGGATCGTCCCGCCCGACAGTGCCGGCTTGAGCAGGTTCGATGCATCCATCGCACCGCCGCTGGTCGCGCCGGCGCCGATCACGGTATGGATCTCATCGATGAACAGGATCGCGTCGGGCAGCTTCTCCAGCTCGTTGACGACCGCCTTCAGCCGCTCCTCGAAATCGCCGCGATAGCGCGTGCCAGCGAGAAGGGCGCCCATGTCGAGCGAATAGATGACGGCGGGCTTGAGCACGTCGGGCACGTCGCCCTCGACGATCTTGCGCGCCAGGCCTTCCGCAATGGCGGTCTTGCCGACGCCGGGATCGCCGACATAGAGCGGGTTGTTCTTCGAGCGGCGGCACAGAATCTGCACCGTGCGATCGACCTCGGCGGAGCGGCCGATCAGCGGATCGACCTTGCCGTTCTTGGCCTTCTCGTTGAGATCGACGGTGAACTGCTTGAGCGCGGACTCGCTCTTGCCCTTGTCGCTCTTCTTCTCTTCCTTCTCCTCGGCGCCCTTGGGGGCGGAGGCCTCGGCGGCAGTCGCGCCCTTGCCGACGCCGTGGCTGATGAAGCTGACGGCATCGAGGCGGCTCATGTCCTGCTGCTGCAGGAAATAGACGGCATAGCTCTCGCGCTCGCTGAACAAGGCGACGAGCACGTTGGCACCCGTCACTTCGTCGCGGCCCGAGGACTGGACGTGGAGGATCGCGCGCTGCACGACGCGCTGGAAACCCGAGGTGGGCGAGGGGTCGGTCGCCTGCGCGACCTTGAGCGTATCGAGCTCGGTATCGAGATACTGTGCGACGGTGGCCTTGAGCTCGTCGAGATCGACGCCGCACGCGGTCATCACCTTGGAGGCGTGTTCGTCGTCGATCAGCGCGAGCAGCAGATGCTCCAGCGTCGCATATTCGTGGCGGCGCGTGGATGCGGCTTCCAGCGCCTTGTGCAGGGTGGTTTCGAGCGCGGAGGCGAAACTCGGCATTAGATTACTCCTGAGCGGCCGCAGGGACGCGCGGCCCTTTCCGTGAATATCGGAAGGCGGGGGCCCCGCATCAAGCGCCGGCCGATTTCCGCACCATCCTGTCGGGGAGCCTTGAAAGCCGGGCCCGGCGCGAGGGTGCGGTTCGCGCTCATCGCTTGAATAGGTCTTCGGCGATTGCCCGATGGTTAACGGCGCGTTGTTTATGTTTCCTCACGCGCTCGATCTCGGCCTCGAGCGTCGCGACACGCTCGTCCAGCTCGGCGACCGATAGCGGATCGAGGTCCTGCTTGCCGAGGTCGGCGAGCGGATTGGGCTTGCGCGAAAGAGCTTCGTCCGCATCCATATTCCGAGCGTTGACCGCGGCGCATGCGATGTCAATAAGGCGCGCAGGGGGATCAGGGTGATGCGGGCAATTCCCGAGACGATGCAAGCGGTTGATCCGGATCAACCGGGCGGGCCGGAGGTGCTGGTGCCGGTCTCGCGGCCGGTGCCGAAGCCGGGCGCGGACGAGGTGCTGATCCGCGTCGCGGCGGCCGGGGTGAACCGCCCCGAGATCATGCAGCGCAAGGGCATGTATCCGCCGCCGCCAGGCGCGCCGTCGATTCTCGGTATGGAGTTGTCGGGCACCGTCGTCGCGACGGGCGCGGACGTGCCGCGCGAGGTGATCGGCCAGCCGGTCTGCGCGCTCGTATCGGGCGGCTCCTATGCCGAATATGCCGTGGCACCCTGGGGCCAATGCCTGCCGGTGCCCGAGGCGCTCAGCATGGTCGAGGCGGCGGCGATGCCCGAGACGCTGTTCACCGTGTGGACCAATCTGTTCGAGCGCGGCTATGCGGCCGAGGGCGACATTGTGCTGGTGCACGGCGGCACCAGCGGCATCGGCACGATGGCGATCGCGCTTGCCAACGTGTTCGGGCTCACGATCATCGTCACCGCCGGATCGGACGAGAAGTGCGCCGCGGCGCGCAAGATCGGCGCGGATCACGCGATCAACTACAAGACCGAGGATTTCGTCGAGCGCGTAAGGGCGATCACCGGCGGCAAGGGCTGTGCGGTGGTGCTGGATATGGTCGGCGGCGATTATGTGCCGCGCAATCTGCAATGCCTGGCGGACGACGGGCGCCACGTCTCGATCGCGGTGCAGGGCGGGCTTCAGGCCACCGTCCCGCTGTTCGAGATCATGCGCCGCCGCCTGACGCTGACCGGATCGACGCTGCGCCCGCGCGATACCGCGTTCAAATCCATGGTCGCGGACGAATTGCACCAGAATGTCTGGCCGCATGTCACCGCGGGCAAGCTGAAGCCGGTGATCGACAGCATCTATCCGCTCGCCGAGGCGGCAAAGGCGCACGCGCGGATGGAATCGGGCGATCATGTGGGGAAGATCGTGCTGACGATGCCCGACTAGGGCGGCAAAAGGGGGGTAGATGGCAAAGCAGGATTTTCCGCCGCGGGTGCGGCGGCTGGCCGTGATCCGCAACGTCGCGTTCGGGCTGGTCGTCATCTGGTTCTGGGCTGCGTTGCTCCTGTCCGAGAAGCCGCTGGTCATCGGCCGCACGCCGCTCGTCATGCAAGGACAGGAGATGCCGGCCAGGATATTGCCGCCCGACTATCTCGACTCGCTCGACCAATACGGCCTGCATCAGATCAAGCTCGGCCATCCCCCGCTCATCGGCGGCGGGCGCCGTACGTTCGAAGCGGTCGGCGAGACGGCGCCGCGCGGAACGCCGACCCGGCTCGGCTATTCGATTGTCGAGACCGACATCATCGGCATGCCCTTCTGGTACACGCGCAATATCGGGCCCGTGATCTATTACGAGACCAAGGACGAGTTCGTCTGCGCGCCTGTGACGGACGATTATTTCCGCCAGCTCAAGATTCCCGCGCCGCGCCTCGACAGCCTGCATTGGCCCTGGTGGAACCACATCTGGGGCTGGCTGTACGTGCTGGCGCTCGCCGCGACGGGATGGCTCGCCTGGCGGGTGAACGAGGGAAAGCGCGAGGCACTCGGCATCATCTGAGCGACCGGTAAGGTCCGCTGATCATCCGCGGTTCTTATTTGGTTTGACCGCGCCGGCCGGGGCGGCATTACCGGGGCGCATGAAAAGGTGAGCCCGCCGATGTCCGCCTTCATCCTCCACGAATATGCCGCGTCGGGAAACTGCTACAAGATCCGCCTGACCGCCGCGCATCTCGGCATCGCGCTCGACCGGCGCGAGTACGACATCATGAAAGGCGAGACGCGGTCGCCGGGCTTCCTCGCCAACGTCAACGCCAACGGCCGCATCCCGGTGCTGCAGAGTGGCGACGATTATCTGCCCGAGAGCAACGCGGCCTGCTTCTTCCTCGCCGACGGATCGCACCTGGTCCCGCACGACCGGTTCGACCGCGCCGACATGCTGCATTGGATGTTCTGGGAGCAGTATAATCACGAGCCCAATGTCGCGACGCTGCGCTTCTGGGAGAAATGGCTCGGCGATACGCTGACCGATGCGCAGCGCGCCGCGGTACCCGCCAAGCGCGCGGCGGGCGAGGCGGCGCTCGCCTTGATGGACGAGCATCTGGCGAAGACGGACTGGCTCGTCGGCGGCCACCTCACGCTCGCCGATATCGCGCTCTATGCCTATACGCATGTCTGCGAGGACGGCGGTTTCGATCTCGACGCCTATCCCGCAGTGCAGGCATGGCTCGCCCGCGTTGCCGCACATCCGAAGCATATCGGGATCGATGCGTGAACAGAATCATGTCGTTTGCAGAACGCGTCCGCATGACAGTTCGATTACGCCAATAGAATCAAACTGTAACAGAAGAACGGCATAGCGGCCCGACGAAGCCAATTCGCGGGGGACTTCGCAATGGATGCCGTGACCAACCTGATCAACGACAATATCGCGCAACTGCACGACTTTGCGGACAGCCAGCCCTCCATTCCGGAGCGGACGGTCGCGGGCCGCCGCCAGTATCGCACGATCTGGATCAGCGACATCCACCTCGGCACGCGCGGCTGCAACGCCGACATGCTGATCGATTTCCTCGATCACGTCGACAGCGAGACGATGTACCTGGTCGGCGACATCATCGACGGCTGGCGGCTGAAGAAGAAATTCTATTGGCCCGCCGCGCACAACGACGTCGTGTGGCGCCTGCTCAAGCGCGCCAAGCGCGGCACCCGCGTGGTCTACATCCCCGGCAATCACGACGAGGTGTTCCGCCAGTTCACCGGGCTCGATTTCGGCGGCGTCGAGATCCGCCGCAAGGCGATCCACGAGACCGCCGACGGCCGCCGCCTGCTGATCCTGCACGGCGACGAGTTCGACGTGATCACGCTGGCGCACCGCTGGCTCGCGCATGTCGGCGACTTCGCCTACGAGACGCTGATGGGGCTCAATCGCCTCGTCAACGCCGTCCGCCGCAAGCTCGATCTGCCCTATTGGTCGCTGTCGAAGCACGCCAAGGCGAAGGTGAAGAACGCTGTCGAGTTCATCTCGCATTACGAGGACGTGGTGGCGCATGCCGCCGGCTCGCGCGGCGTCGACGGGGTGGTGTGCGGCCACATCCACACCGCCGAGATGCGCGATATCAACGGCGTCGCTTATTACAACGACGGCGACTGGGTGGAGGGCTGCACCGCTTTGGTCGAGCATTTCGACGGCCACATGGAGATCCTCCACTGGGCCGACGAGATCGCCGCGCGCGACGCCGAGCCGGTCACCGCGCTTGCGGCGTGATCGTATTCGCCGCCTCCGTCCCTTGCGTGCCTTCGCCGGCCGGCGGCTGGCGCGCAACGACAACGGGTTTCGCTACTCGCCCCCGACGGAGGCCGTGATGCGCATCGCGATCGTGACGGACGCCTGGTGCCCGCAAGTGAACGGCGTGGTGCGCACGCTGCAGGCGACGCGCGCCGAGCTCGAGCGGATGGGCCATAAGGTCCTGGTGATCTCGCCCGACCTGTTCCATTCGATGCCGTGCCCGACCTATCCCGAGATCCGGCTCGCCTTCGCGCGCACCGCGGCGGTGGGGCGGATGATCGAGGAATTCGGCGCGCAGGCGGTGCATCTCGCGACCGAAGGCCCGGTGTGCCTCGCCGCGCGGCGCTGGTGCCTGGCGCGCAACTTTCCCTTCACCACCGCCTATCACACCCAGTTCCCGGACTATGTCGCGGCGAGGACAGGCGTGAACCCTGAATGGGTGTGGCGCTACATCCGCTGGTTCCACAACCCGGCGCAGGCGATCCTGGTCTCGACCGAATCGATCGCCGATACGTTGCGTGCGCATGGCCTCAACCGCATCCGGCGCTGGGGCAGGGGCGTGAACCTCTCGGTGTTCGGCGGCGACGTCGCGCCCGATCCGGCGATCCGCGCCTTGCCCGGCCCGATCCAACTCTATGTCGGACGCGTCGCGGTCGAGAAGAATATCGAGGCGTTCCTGAACGCGAAGCATCCCGGCACCAAGGTGGTGGTCGGCGACGGGCCGATGCGCGCGCAACTCGCTGCCGCTTATCCGGATGCGCAATTCCTCGGGCCGCGCTTCGGCACCGAACTCGCCGCCGCTTATGCCGCCGCCGATGTGTTCGTCTTCCCCAGCCGCACCGACACGTTCGGGCTGGTGATGATCGAGGCGCTGTCGTGCGGCACACCCGTCGCCGCTTATCCGGTGCCCGGCCCGGTCGATGTGCTGACGCCGCTGACCGGCGCGATGGGCGAGGATCTGGATGTCGCGATCGCCGCCGCGCTCGATCTGCGCCGCAGCGATTGCGAACGCCACGGCCAGGGCTTCACCTGGGAAGCGAGCGCGCGGCAGTTCCTCTCGGCCTTGGTCCCGGTGACCGAGGACGAGGCGCTTGCGGCCTGAGACAGCCCTTCCAAGCGCGTCCTTGCCCTCGCGCGCCATTCGCATTAAGTCGCACGGCGTGACACGGCCGCTCCGCGAGGGGCGGCCCTTATTATTTCTACCGGAGTTTCTCTCGTGGCCCAGCCGCTCATGCCTCATGCGACCGCTTCCTGGCTGGTCGACAACACCGCGCTCAGCTTCGAGCAGATCGCCGAATTCTGCGGCCTTCACATCCTCGAGGTGCAGGCGATCGCCGACGATACGGCTGCGACCAAGCTGACGGGGCGCGATCCGGTGCGCGCTCACGAGCTGACGCAGGCGGAGATCGACAAGGCGCAGGCTGATCCCGATTATCGCATGCAGATGATCAAGGGCCCAGAGCAGGTCCGCCGAACCAAGGGCCCGCGCTACACGCCGGTTTCCAAGCGCCAGGACAAGCCCGACGGCATCGCCTGGATCATCCGCAATCATCCCGAGATTTCGGACGGGCAGATCAGCACGCTGATCGGCACCACGCGAACCACGATCGCGGCGATCCGCGACCGCAGCCACTGGAACATCGCGAACATCACGCCGAAGGATCCGGTGACGCTCGGCCTGACGACGCAGCGCGAGCTGGACGCCGCGGTCGCCAAGGCGGCCAAGTCAGCGGGGATCGAGGCGCCGGTCGATACGCGCCTCGAGGGTGACCGCGACGCACTGATCGCCGAGCTCCGCATGCAGCGCGAGCAGGCCGCGCGCGACGCCGGGCTGGCGGGCGAAGAGGGCGAAGCCGCCCCGGCCGAGCCGACGGCGGAGACGCTGTTCAAGCATTGAGCCGTTGTTCCCTTCTCCCCTTGCGGAAGAAGGATACCGAGGCCTGGCAGCTTGCTGCCTAGCGGAGGTTGGATGAGGGGTGTGCGAAGCAAAGCTTCGCGCGGCACCATGTGCCGCTTACCCCTCTCCCAGCTTAGCCTAGGACGGATCGACATTTACCGATCTTCCCCGCCAGGGGGAGCGCGCGAGGTCGCCCATGCCCCCGCCAGGAAGGGATTTTAGAGCGGGATGATGCCTGGTGGAATCACGCCATGCTCCCCC
>Ga0153956_1000254_pt1 | contig 65801 bp, 62 predicted proteins | sample TSFL040MetaG_FD_104704 | JGI IMG/M metagenome (GOLD analysis project Ga0153956, IMG submission 104704) | Attine ant fungus gardens microbial communities from Florida, USA - TSFL040 MetaG | ecosystem: Host-associated > Fungi > Mycelium > Unclassified | place: USA: Florida, Wekiwa Springs...
ATAACTTTCGACGACTGCGCATCCGCTTCGAACGTCTCGCGTTCATCCATGAAGCCTTTATGAAAATCGCCTGCTGCATCATCTGCTGGCGAAAACTGAAGAACTCATTTTGTTAACGCTTCTTAGGGAGAATCTTCATCGAAGGCATACCGGACGGGGCTCGCGGGCTTTAATCGAAAAAGTTCGGTTGGGCCGGGCGACGAGGAATCCGTCCTGTCAGCGACGGGTCGCGCGGACACTTGCCTGGCGAAGAAACTGCCAATGCCTTGAGTCAAAAGCGTTTCCGGCGGCAGTGTTACCAGCGTCGTCGAGTTGCGCGGACCTCATTCAAAGTCGCTAGGCACAGTCCAGCAGATAGCCGATGCCGTCGATCGCGCGCACGCCGTACCACGACGTCATTTCCCCGTCGATCAGCGCGATGCGCTTGCCCATGAGCCGTGGATCGCGCGCGAGCGCATCGCGATGCGCGGACGTGAAGCGGTACGGTTCGCTCGACAGCAGGATCCGGTCGACTTGTGCGAGCCACGGCGCGTCGTCGAAATCGACCACCGGATAGCGCGCGGCGCCCGCAAGGCCGCCTTGCGTGTCGGGCAGCGTATGCCAGCTCACGAGTTGCAGCATTGCGGCGATATAGGTGTCGCGCGCGACCGTCATCCACGGTTCGCGCCAGATCAGATACAGCACGTGCTGCGCGGCGAAGCTGCTCGCGGCGGCTTCCCGCAGGCGAGCTTCGAGCGCATCGCTGAGGCGCCGCGCTTCCCGCTCGCGCCCGAAGATCGCGCCGAGCAGCGCGTAGAGCGCGAGGTTGTCGCGCGGTGTCCGCGGATGGGTGACGACGATATGCGGAACGAACGTACGCAGCTGCTCGACGGTCTCGCGTTCGTTTTCGTCGATATTGACGATCAGATGGGTAGGACGCAGCGCGCGGATCGTGTCGAGCTTGACGGCCTTGGTGCCGCCGACTTTGCGCACGGCCCGCGCCTTGTCGCGCGGATGCACGCAAAAGCCGGTGCGTCCGACGATCTGCCGCTCGAGACCGAGCGCGAACAAGGTTTCGGTGATGCTCGGCACCAGCGACACGATACGCGCATCGGCGCCAGCCGGCTCATGCGTGACGCCGGCAGCATCGCGCGCGCCGGATGACATCGCTTACCCGGCGGCGGCGCGCGGCTTGCGCGGCGCGCGTTCGAACACGCGGTCGTAGAGCCAGCGCGGCAGCACGTGCAGCAGCATCGCGGCAACACGCATCTGCCATGGGAAGACCGCGAACGACACCTGCCGCTCGACCGCCCGCGCGGCCTTCGCGGCGAAGCGGTCCGCGTCCATCAGGAACGGCATGTTGTACGGGTTGTGATCGGTCATCGGCGTACGGATATAGCCGGGCGCGATCGTCACGACGCCGACGCCGAACGGCCGCATCTCGACGCGCAACGCTTCCAGATACTTGAGCGCCGCCGATTTCGACGCGCTGTACGCGCCCGAGCCGGGCAAGCCGCGCACGCCCGCGACGCTCGCCACGCCGACCAGCGTGCCGCGTTTGGCTTCAGCCATCGCGGCGGCGAACGGCTCGAACGTCGCGACCATGCCGAAGTAATTGATGTCCATCACTTCGCGAAACGTGCGCAGATCGCCGTGGCCGGTCAGCGCGCCGCGGCTGATGCCGGCGTTGGCGATCACGATATCGGGCATCCCGTGCGCGGCGATGAAGCGCGCGGCCGCGTCCGCGAGCGCTTCCGCGTCGCGCACGTCGACCGGATAGATCGATACGGTGTTCTGGGGATGGGACTGCTGGAACGCGGCGAGCGCTTCGCCGCGGCGGGCGACGAGGCCGAGAATCGCGCCGCGCCGCGCATATTCGCCGGCGAGCGCGAGGCCGATGCCGCTCGAAGCGCCGGTAATGAAAACCTTCAATGCAGAGGTCATACCGGCGCCTCGTGATTACATCTTCTTCGCGCGAACTTGCGAGACGAGGTAGTCGAGCACTTGCAGCGTGCCGGGCAGGCTGCCGGTCGCAGCCGGGCCGGTTTCATACTTGCCCTGCACCGCAAGCGTCGGCACGCCGTCGATCTTGTAGTCGTCGAGCAGTTTCTTGTCCTTCTGCAGCGCGCTTTGCGTCGAGAACGAGTTGTACGCTTCCATGTACTTCTTCGGATCGACGCCGAGCGTTGCGAGGAATTTGGACTGATCTTCCGGCGTCAGCAGATAGTTCTTCTTCACGTGGATTTCGTTGAAGACCTTCGGCGTGAGGTCGTTGGCGACGCCGAGCGCGTCGAGCGCGTGGTACATCTTCGAGTGCGGGATGAAGTCGTCGCGGAACGCGACCGGCACGCGGCGGAACACGACGTCCGGGCCCTGGCGCTTGACCCAGGACTCGAGGAACGGGTCGAATTCATTGCAGTGCGGGCAGCCGTACCAGAAGAATTCGGTGACTTCGATCTTGCCGGCCGGCACGTCGGTCGGCTGCGGCGTGGCCAGCACGGTGTAGTCCTTGCCGGCGACCGGCGCGGCCGGCGACGCTTGCGCCGTGGCCGCGATCAGGCCCAGCGAGAGAAACAGGATGCTCAGCAGCTTTTTCATGTTCGAGATGACCCAGGTATGGCGATAGAGCGGTGACGCCATGCTGGATGCCTGGGCCGCCGCTTTGCGGTTTTCGATTCGGCATGGCCGCGTCGCCGGACTGTGAGACAGGCGGCGCCGCCATCGTGCTTCTGACCTGTGTGGCGCGCCGATAGTTCGGTGCGCCACGCGGGCCGGCGTTACCGTTTATTTATTGTTTGGTGAAGCGGATTACAGCGGTATCGACGCCCGCATCCGACAGACGCTGACGGCTCGAATTCATCTCCTCGAATTTCGAGAACGGCCCGATGCGCACGCGATAGTACGTCACGCCGCCCGCATCACGCTGGGTCACCTTCGATTCGAACCCCTGGAACGCGAGGCGCGCCCGCTGCTGTTCGGCGTCGGCGGCGGTCTTGTACGCACCGACCTGCAGGAAGTAGCCGGTGTTCGCGTCGCCCGGCGCCGGCGCGGCGCTGTTGCCCTTCGGCGCGGAGCCCGTGCCGGTCGCGGCGGTGGCGGCGGGCGTGCTCGACGCCTGCGGCTTCTTCACCGGAGCGGGAGCGGCGATGCCGCCGGTGCCGTTATCCTGCGCGGGCTTCGGCGCGACCGCGGTGCCGTTCGCGTTGTTGTTCGCATTGCCGGCCGACGGCGGCACTTCGACGATCTGCGGCTCTTCGAGCATGCCCGACTGCGTCTGCGAATTGGTCTGGCCCGGCGCGGTGTTCTGCGGCGCCGGCTGCGCGGCCTGCGGCACCGGCTGGCCCGGCGTCTTGCCTTGCAGCGGACGGTTCGGATCGTATTGCGGCTGGCTTGCGCCGTTCTCCGGCGCCGCGGGCGGTGCGACCTTCGACACGAACGGCGTAGGCGCACGGGTGATATACAGCGCCACCACCACCGCGATCGCCAGGCCGACGATCAGGCCCAGCACGATACCGAGAAACGTGCCCCCGGTTTGCTTCGACTGCTTTGTTGTGCGGCGTGGTTTTGCCATCGTACGAATCACCTGCAAAAAGAATCCAGGAACGGCCGCCGATTATATAGAGCGACGGCCGCGTGCATATTACGCCGGAGGAGTTACATCTTGACGGGAGCGGAGACGCCGATCGTCGCGAGACCGTTGGCCAGCACCTGGCGCGTGGCCGCGAGCAGCGCCGCGCGTGCGTTGCGTTCGGCCGCATCGTCGACCAGCACGCGCTCGGCCTTGTCATTGTAGAACGAGTGGAATTCCCCGGCGAGGTCGCGCAGATAGAACGCGACCGCGTGCGGCGCGAGTTCGTCGGCCGCGTGCTGCAGCATGTCCGGGAACTCGGCGAGCTTGTTCAGCAGCGCCATCGCGCGCTCGCTCGCGAGCGGCGCGAGGTCCACGCTCGCGAGCGTGCTTTCGTCGAGACCGTAGCGGCTGTTGCACTCGGCGATCACCGAGCAGATCCGCGCGTGCGCGTACTGCACGTAGTGGACCGGATTCTCGTCGTTCTGCTTCAGCGCGAGGTCGATGTCGAACACGAATTCGGTGTCGGCCTTGCGCGAGATCAGGAAGAAGCGCACCGCGTCGCGGCCGCGGCGGATGGTTTCTTCGTCGATCAGATCGACGGCCGCTTCCGAGCCCGGCGTCGCGCCGCCCGACCATTCGATCAGGTCGCGCACGGTCACGTAGCTGCCGGCGCGCTTCGAGATTTTCACCTCTTCGCCGTTGCGCATCACCCTGACCATCTTGTGCAGGATGTAGTCGGGGTAGCCCTTCGGAATGCCGATGCCGAGACCCTGCAGGCCGGCGCGCACGCGCGCGACCGTGCCGTGGTGGTCCGAGCCCTGCACGTTGATGACCTTCGTGAAGCCGCGTTCCCACTTGGCGACGTGATACGCGACGTCCGGCACGAAGTACGTGTAGGTGCCGTCGCTCTTGCGCATCACGCGGTCCTTGTCGTCGCCGTCGTCGGTGGTGCGCAGCCACAGCGCGCCTTCCTGCTCGTAGGTCTTGCCGGCGGCGATCAGCGCATCGACCGTCGTTTCGACGCGGCCTTCGGTGTACAGCGACGACTCCAGGTAGTAGCGGTCGAACTTCACGCCGAACGCCTGCAGGTCCATGTCCTGCTCGCGGCGCAGATACGCGACCGCGAAGCGGCGGATCGCATCGAGATCCTCGACGTCGCGTGCGCCGGTGACGGGCGTGCCGTCGCTCGCCTCGACCGTGACGCCGTTCATATAGTCCTGCGCGATCTCGGCGATGTACTCGCCGTTGTAGGCGGACGTGGGCCAGCCGGCGTCGTTCGGAGCGAGGCCGCGGGCGCGCGCCTGGGTCGACAGCGCGAGCGTGTGGATCTGCACGCCGGCGTCGTTGTAGTAGAACTCGCGGTGCACGTCCCAGCCTTGCGACGCGAGCACGTTCGCGAGCGCGTCGCCGAGCGCGGCCTGGCGGCCGTGACCGACGTGCAGCGGGCCGGTCGGATTGGCCGACACGAATTCGACCATCACGTGCTTGCCGGCATCGCGCTGCGAGCGGCCATATGCGGCGCCTTCGGCGAACACGGCGGCAACCGCCGCCTGCTTCGCGGCGGCGGACAGGCGCAGGTTGATGAAGCCGGGGCCCGCGACCTCGGCGGCGTCGATCAGACCTTTGGCCCGCGGCTGCGCGAGCAGCGCATCGACGATCTGTTGCGCGAGCTGGCGCGGATTGGCGCGCAGCGGCTTGGCGAGTTGCATCGCGACGTTGCACGCGACGTCGCCGTGAGCGGCGACTTTCGGGTGTTCGAGCGTGATGGCGGGGGAGACGAAAGCAGCTTCGGTGGCGCCTTGCGTGGCGAGCGCGACCTGTGTCACTGTCTCGGCGAGCAGTGTTTCGAGAATGTGTTTATGTGCAGGCAGCATGCTTGTTGCGAGTCCAGTGAGGCAATCCGATAAGGCGGAAGAGGCGCCGGCCGAGGCCGGTGTCGGAAGCAGCGAAAGCGGCTGCGAAGCGTCGCGGCGCCGGTGCCGGCGCTCCGGCATCCGGCCCGCGATGCGGCGCACCAGTCACGCCGGCTTGCCGCGGCACGCCCGGCATATGGCTTTCGGCACGAAGTTCGGTTAGCCTGTCGCGCGCTTGCGCCGTGCCGGTCCTCACGCTTGCCGCGCTTCGCCGCGGGCGGCGGATGGCGGCGCGCTTTTCCGTTCAGACGGATTTTAGCAGGTGCTAATATGTTCAATGAGATGCCCGTCAGGGGCGTGGCCGGCACGCTTGCAGGGCGCCAGGTCAGGCGCGCCGGCGTCATCCACGGGGTCGCTTATGCGTCAACCCGATATAACGAAAAAGGGAACAGTCATGCTGATTACTTTCAAATGCCACGCCTGCCCGGACGTGATGATGCTGGAAAATCTGGCGCAGTACCTGGTCGGCATTGTCGGCAAACGCCTTGGGGAGCGGGGCGTCATCACTCATGAGGAAGCCGGTCCGGCGATCGAAAAACTCGAAGCGGCCATCAGCTTCGACAAGCAGGAGCGCGCCGAGCACGACGGCCATTTCCATGAAGGCGAGGACGGCCACGAGCATCATGAGATTCCGCCCGGACTCGCGCAGCGCGCCTATCCGTTCCTCGACATGCTGCGCGCGGCGCAGAAGGAAGGCTCGGATATCGTCTGGGGGATCTGATGCTCGAGCGGCCTGGCTGAGCGCCGGTCGCGGCGATACGGAGCGCGGTTGCTGCACGCTCCCCGGCTGTGAAGCTGGAGCGCGGCCCCCGGCCGGGCAATAGCGCGGATTCCTCGCGTAACGAAGAAAAGAGCCCGCACGATGCGGGCTCTTTGTCATTGAGCAGGCGGCGCGGGTCGGTTACTGGCTCGCGGAATCGGCCGGAGCGGCCATCGGCTCGGATGCGCCTTTCTTCATCTTGTGCTTCTTCGGCTTCTTCACATGCTTCTCGGTCGGCGGCGAGTACGAACTGACCGCGCTCGCGGCGGGTTGCGCGAGTGCCACGGAAGCGCCCGCGGCCAGTGTAACGGCGGTCAGTAACAGTGTCAGCTTCTTCATACGATTTCTCCGTTGTCGGTTGCAATCTCGATGAGCCGGCGCGTTCTGGTCGCGCCTGACAGGATGAAAGCCGAATCAGTCTACCGAGCCGAAAACGCCAAAAACGCAGTGGCCGCAAATATTCGGTCTTTCGGCGCCGATATAGTGGGTCGCTGGGCCGCCCGGGTAATGCACGGCGCTACGCTGCCGTGCGCCACCGCTTACAGCAACGGCGCCAACGCGCGCCGCGCATCCGCGCTCGACAGCGACATCCGCTGCGCGTAGTCCTCGAGCTGGTCCTGGCCGATTTTGCCGACCGAGAAGTAGGTGCTGTCCGGATGCGCGAGGTAGAAGCCCGATACGCTCGCCGCCGGCAGCATCGCGAGCGATTCGGTCACGCTCATACCGATCTCGTCGGCCTGCAGCACGTCGAACATATCGCGCTTCACCAGGTGATCCGGGCATGCGGGGTAGCCGGGCGCCGGGCGGACGCCGCAGTATTTTTCGCCGATCAGTTCGTCGTTGGACAGATTTTCGCCGTTCGCGTAGCCCCACAGGTCGCGCCGCACACGCGCGTGCATCGCTTCGGCGAACGCTTCGGCGAGCCGGTCCGCGAGCGCCTTCAGCATGATCGCGCTGTAGTCGTCGAGATCCTTCTCGAACTGGCGCTCTTTCACGTCGACGCCAAGACCCGCGGTCACCGCGAACATGCCGATGTAGTCGGCCACGCCCGAGTCTTTCGGCGCGATGAAGTCGGCGAGCGAGCGGTTTGGCCGCATCACGCCGTCGACCACCGGCCGCACGCTTTGCTGGCGCAGATTGCGCCACGTGAGCGCGACTTCGGAGCGCGATTCGTCGGTGTAGATTTCGATGTCGTCGTCGTTCACCGTATTGGCCGGCAGCAGCGCAATCACGCCGTTCGCCTGCAGCCAGCGGCCCTGGATCAGGCGCGCGAGCATCGACTTGCCGTCGGAAAACACGCGCCGCGCCGATTCGCCGACGATCTCGTCATTGAGGATCGCCGGATACGGCCCGGCGAGATCCCACGTCTGGAAGAACGGACCCCAGTCGATATAGTTCGCGAGCTCGTTCAGATCGAAGTTCTTGAACACGCGACGGCCGATGAACTTCGGCTTGACCGGCTGGTAGCCGCTCCAGTCGATTTTCGTTTTGTTCGCGCGCGCCTCGGCGAGCGTGACCATCGGCTGCGCTTTTTTGTTCGCGTGCTGGTCGCGAATGCGCGTGTAGTCCGAATTCAGTTCGTCGATGTACTTCGCCGCGCCTTCGTCGGACAGCAGGTTCGAGGCGACCGATACCGAGCGCGACGCGTCCGGCACGTACACGACCGGGCCTTCGTAATGCGGCGCGATCTTCACCGCGGTGTGTACGCGCGAAGTCGTCGCGCCGCCGATCAGCAGCGGAATCTTCTTGATGCGGAAGTAGTCGTCGCGCTGCATTTCCGACGCGACGTAGGCCATCTCTTCGAGGCTCGGCGTAATGAGCCCCGACAGGCCGATGATGTCCGCGCCCTCGACCTTCGCCTTCGCGAGGATCTCGCTGCACGGGACCATCACGCCCATGTTGACCACTTCGAAGTTATTGCACTGGAGCACCACCGACACGATGTTCTTGCCGATGTCGTGCACGTCGCCCTTCACGGTCGCGATGACGATCTTGCCCTTCGCGCGCACGTCGCCGCCGGCTGCCGCGAGCTGGCGCTTTTCTTCTTCGATGAACGGGATCAGATGCGCGACCGCCTGCTTCATCACGCGCGCCGATTTCACGACTTGCGGCAGGAACATCTTGCCCTGACCGAACAGGTCGCCGACGATGTTCATGCCGTCCATCAGCGGACCTTCGATCACGTTGATCGGACGGCCGCCTTCGGCGGCGATCTTCGCGCGCACTTCCTCGGTGTCTTCGACGATGAAGTTCGTGATGCCGTGCACGAGCGCGTGCGCGAGGCGCTTTTCGACCGGCTGGTTGCGCCACTCGAGGTTTTCTTCCTTCTTCGCGGCGCCGGTCTTGAACTTGTCGGCGATTTCCAGCAGACGGTCGGTGCCGTCTTCACGGCGATTGAGCACCACGTCTTCGACGCGCTCGCGCAGTTCGGGGTCGAGGTCCGCATACACGCCGAGCTGGCCCGCGTTGACGATGCCCATGTCCATCCCCGCCTGGATCGCGTGATAGAGGAACACGGTGTGAATCGCCTCGCGCACCGGGTCGTTGCCGCGAAACGAGAACGATACGTTCGACACGCCGCCGCTCACCTTCGCGTACGGCAGATTCTGCTTGATCCAGCGGGTCGCCTCGATGAAGTCGACCGCGTAGTTGTTGTGCTCCTCGATGCCGGTCGCGATCGCGAAGATGTTCGGATCGAAGATGATGTCTTCGGGCGGAAAGCCCACTTCGTTCACGAGGAAGTCGTACGAGCGCTTGCAGATTTGCGTCTTGCGCTGGAACGTGTCGGCCTGGCCCTGCTCGTCGAACGCCATCACGACCGCCGCCGCGCCGTAGCGGCGAATCAGGTTCGCGTGATGACGGAACGCCGCTTCGCCTTCCTTCAGCGAGATCGAGTTGACGATCGCCTTGCCTTGCACGCACTTCAGCCCCGCTTCGATCACTTCCCACTTCGACGAGTCGATCATGACCGGCACGCGCGCGATGTCCGGTTCCGATGCGATCAGATTCATGAAGCGCACCATCGCCGCTTTCGAATCGAGCATCGCCTCGTCCATGTTGATGTCGATCACCTGCGCGCCGTTTTCGACCTGCTGGCGCGCGACGGCTAATGCTTCGTCGAACTGGCTGTTCAGGATCATTCGCGCGAACGCTTTCGAGCCGGTCACGTTGGTGCGTTCGCCGACGTTGATGAAGAGCGTTCCGGTCGTGACGTTGAACGGCTCGAGGCCGCTAAGGCGCATGGTGTGATCGGTCATGGCGTGGGTGCGAATCGGGTGCGTGCGTTAAAGGGCTGCATTCGAGGGCTGCATTCGGGGGCTGAGTTCAGGGCCGCGTTCGGGCCCTGCCGGCGCGGCTGGCCTGGCGTTCCATGGCTTCGCTCAGGCCGCGTCGCGATACTGCGTCGGCCACTTGCGCGGCTTCAGCTCGGCGAGCGACTTTGCGATGGCCGCGATGTGCTCGGGCGTCGTGCCGCAGCAGCCGCCCGCGATGTTCACGAGACCGGCTTCGGCGAATTCCTTCAGCAGGCCGGACGTGTCGGCGGGCAGTTCGTCGAAGCCGGTGTCGCTCATCGGATTCGGCAGGCCGGCGTTCGGATAGCACGACACATAGGTGTCGCACAGCTTCGCCAGTTCGGCGATGTACGGGCGCATCAGCGCCGCGCCGAGCGCGCAGTTCAGGCCGAACGTGAGCGGCTTTGCGTGACGCAGCGAGTTCCAGAACGCTTCGACCGTCTGGCCCGACAGGATGCGGCCCGACGCGTCGGTGACGGTGCCGGAGATCATGATCGGCAGGCGCTCGCCGGTGTTCTCGAACAGCTCGTCGAGCGCGAACAGCGCGGCCTTTGCATTGAGCGTGTCGAAGATCGTTTCGACGAGGAACAGATCCGCGCCGCCGTCGAGCAGCGCTTTCGCCTGCTCGTAGTAGGCCGCATGCAGTTCGTCGAACGTGACGTTGCGCGCGCCCGGATCGTTGACGTCGGGGGAAATGCTCGCGGTTTTCGGCGTCGGTCCGATGGCGCCCGCGACGAAGCGCGGCTTGTCCGGGCTCGAGTACTTGTCGCACGCGGCGCGCGCGAGTTTCGCCGATTCGATGTTCATTTCGACCGCCAGCGACTCCATTCCGTAGTCGGCCTGCGCCACGGTGGTCGCGCCGAACGTGTTGGTCTCGATGATGTCCGCGCCCGCCGCCAGATACTGCTCATGAATCTCGGCGATGATCTGCGGCTGCGTGATCGACAGCAGTTCGTTGTTGCCCTTGATGTCGCGCTCGTAGTCCTTGAAGCGTTCGCCGCGATAGCGGGCTTCGTCGAGCTTGTAGCGTTGAATCATCGTGCCCATCGCGCCGTCGAGAATCAGGATGCGCGAGTTCAGCAGCGCGGGCAGCGCGGCGCCGCGCGTGTAGGCGGCGTCGGAACGGACTGGCTTGGCGGATTGAGCGGGCTGGGTCATGGCGGAAGAGGGCTTGCGCGGACGAAGGCGGAAAGCCTGTCATTGTAGCCGCTGCCGGGCGGACGCGCCCGGTGCGTACCGGTTTTCGGGGATCGGGCAGGGGTGCGGCGATCGGTCGCGGCGAGTGCGGATGGCAGAAAAAACGGCCCAGCAAGCGATAAGCCTGCTGGGCCGTTCGATGACTGCCGGCCGCCTCTTTGGAGCGCCGGCGGGGCCGCATGGTGCGGCCGTTTGATGTCGCCAGAATGCGGGGTGGTACTGCCTCGAGATCAGTGAAGGATGACCGGTTGGGTCATCAGGCTGTCGAACTGACCGAGGAATTCGTCGACCTCGTCGAGCGTGGGCTCGCCTTCGATCAATTTCTGCACATGCTCGCGAAAATTCGCCGCCATTGCACCGTCGATGAAGATTTCGCGCTGCATGTTCTTGTCGACGATCTCGTAGCCGCCCGACCTCATGGCCAGTTGGCCCTCTTGCGGCGGAAACTCGACGACACAATAGTTGGGGCTGTTGTAGATCATTTGCATGGCGACACTCCTTATTTCCGTTGGGCTCCTGCCCTTTCTGCACCCTAGGTGGAGCATGTGAGATGGAATTCAAGGGGTGGGTCCGGGTCGACGCTTGTAATACTTCCGGACCTGACGGTTAGACCTGCTGCTCCAGAAACGATTCAAGCAAGACGGCAAAACGTCGGGATTGCTCGATGGGCGCGAGATGAGCGGCATCGCGCAGTTCGAAGCGGGCGCCTTCGATCGCATCCGCTATCGCCCGGGTAGCAGCAGGCGGCGTGCCCGTGTCATGGCGGCCCGCTATCGCGAGTGTAGGGCAGCCGCTTACGCGCGGCGAGCTTTCAAGGTTTGATGATACCGGGAGCGGTCGAATCGACCGGCGCGGCGGGAGCGGTGTCGGGCATTACTGCCGGGGCGCCGGCGGGTGTGGTGGAGGGCGTATTGCCGGGCGCGGAAGCGGTGGGCATGGCGGGCGCCGCGGCAGGCGAGGTGCCGCCGCCGTTCGGCGACACGGCATTGAGGTCGAGCTTGCCGCGCCACACGAGTTCGAATTGCGTGCCGTTCGGCTCTGTTTGCAGGATGCGCGCGGGCAGCCAGCCGAGCGACGGCGCGAGCCACACGTCGATGCGACGCCGATCGCCGTCATGGCGCGGCAGCCGTTTGAAGTGACGCGTCTGCAGATAGCCTTGCGCCGCGCGAATCGTTTCATCGCCGATCGTCTCGATGGGCCAGCTCTCCCCGCTATCCGTATCGACGACGAAGAACTGCCGCGTGACGCCCGGCGTGTAAGCGCCGGGATCGCCGCGCACGAGGCTCGCGAGCTGCATCACGACGCTGAAGCGGTCCTGGGCGCCGTCGGGCAGCGGGAATGTCGTCGGCGTGCGCGTGAACGCGATTTTCCTGTCGGCGCGATTGAAGATCGCGATGTCTTCCGCGCGACGGCCGCGCTTCTCGCTGTACTGCGCCGGCGCGAGGCCGAATGCATCGATACCGCCGTGGCTCGAAAACACGAATGGACCGACGAACGGCAGCGGCACCGAAACGATCATCTCGTAACTCTGCGCGTTGCTGACCCAGTGAATCGTGCCCGGCTGGTTGCGCACGCCGTTGTAGAACGTGTCGTATTCGAGTTCGGCCGATGGCGGCACCGAAAACTTCACGCCCTTCGATGCCTGCGGCGCGCTCGCGGCGCCGGCGGTGCTGGCGGCGGCGCCGTTCGCGTTAGCGGACGCATTCGCATTGGCGCTCGCTGCGGCAGGCGGCGCGCTCGCGGCCGCGTCGGATGCGGGGGCGGCCGCCGGCCGATCCGGCTTGGCGGGCTGCAACGCGCTCAGCACATGTTGTTCGCGCGGCGCTCTGGCGGCCGGCTTATGAGCGGGCGCCGGCGCATGCTGCGCGGGCGCGGCCGGCGGCGGCGCCGGTTCGCGCTCGACCCGCTCGGGCGTCAGCAGCGCGACCTGCACCGGCACGTGCTCGCGATCCACCGGATTCAGATTCACGCGATTGCGCTCGAACCACTGCGCGGCGATCCAATGCAGAACCGCCACCGCGACGAGCACCGTGATCCAGCGCCACGCGCGCGTCGGCCGATGGCCTGCCGGCGGCATGCGATCGGCGTGGCGGGAGGTGGAAGCGAAGGCCATCGGCGCTCGAATGGGTGGGGCGTGTGGTGTGAAAAGCGCGGCGCGGGATCAACCGTTTTCGCTGCGTGGCGATGCGCTATAGCCCAGTTCGTACGACAGCTTGCGCGCGCATTCGCGCAGCGCCGTATCGATCTCGCCGCCCCAGCGGATATCGAACGCGCCTTCGTGGCCGAGCGCGACGATGCCGAGCGCCAGTTCACCGGTCGAATCGAATACCGGCATACAGAACGCGTGGATCGTCGGCAGCAGCATGCCCTCGACGCGCGCGGCCCGATGCTCGCGCACCTCGGCGAGCACGGTGTCGACTTCGGCGCGCGTGCGCGGCGCGCCGCTGTGCGAGCAGCGGCGCGAGTCGGCCAGTTCGCGCTCGAGCATCGCGGCGGTCTTGCCGGCCGGAAGATAGGCGGCGAACAGCAGACCCGTGGCGGAACCCAGAAGCGGCATCACGTCGCCGAGTTTCAGCGATGCCTTGGCCGGATAGCTCGACTCCATCCAGTGCACCATCGTCGGTCCCCGGTTGCCCCATACCGCGATGCCTAGCGTGAGATCGAGCCGGTCGCGCAATTCGGCGAGCGCGATGCGCGCCAACGTCACGCCATCGACGCGCGCGAGCCGCGCGAGTCCCAACTGCAACGCGAAGCCGCCCAGTTCGTAGCGGCCCGACAACGGATCCTGCGCGACCACGCCCAGGCGCAGAAAGCTCACCAGATAGCGATGCGCTTTCGCCGGGCTCATGCCCGCACGCTGCGCGAGATCGCGCAGCATCATCGCGCGCGGCTCGTGGGTGAGCACGTCGAGCAGCCTGAAGCCGACTTCGATCGACTGGATGCCTGAGCGCAGTTTCTCTTCGCCGAGCTCGCCGGCTTCGTCGTCGGCACCGGCGTCGAGCGGCCCGGCTGCATCGGCTGCATCCGAGATCGCGAGCGGCTCGTCGGCGGACGCGTGGACGGTGCGAGGGCGGGACGTGCCGGAGCGGGCGTTGGCTGACATGGGCAAAAGGGCGCGGGCGGCGCGTTCGGTAATCGGTAACGACGGCAGTCGCAGGGGTAACGATGATAGCGGCGCGTGCACGCGAAGCCACCCACACTGGGCCGCGCCGATTCACCATCGTAGAATAGATTCCTTCCATCGTCACTAACCCACGGTTCCCAGCTCTATGAAACTTGCCTCGCTGAAGGACGGCACGCGCGACGGTCAACTGATCGTCGTGTCCCGCGACCTGCACACCGCGGCCATCGCCGACGCGATCGCGCCCACGCTGCAGCGCGTGCTCGACGACTGGGCTTTCTACGCGCCGCAACTCGTCGATCTCTACGAAGCGCTCAACCAGGGCCGCGCGCGCAACAGTTTCGCGTTCGATGCGAAAGACTGCATGGCGCCGTTGCCGCGCGCATTCCAGTGGGCCGACGGCTCGTCGTACGTGAATCACGTCGAGCTGGTGCGGCGCGCGCGCGGCGCGGAAATGCCGCCCGAATTCTGGACCGACCCGCTGATGTACCAGGGCGGCAGCGACGATTTCATCGGCCCGCGCGATGACATCGTGTGCGCGTCGGAGGCGTTCGGCATCGACTTCGAGGCGGAGGTCGCGGTGATCACGACCGACGTGCCGATGGGCGCGACGCCCGAGCAGGCACTGCGCGGCGTGCGCCTCGTCACGCTGGTCAACGACGTGTCGCTGCGCAACCTGATTCCCGCCGAACTCGCGAAGGGCTTCGGCTTTTTCCAGAGCAAGCCGGCCACATCGTTCGCGCCTGTCGCGCTCACGCCGGATGAACTCGGCGAGCACTGGCAGGAGGGCCGCGTGCATCGGCCGATGATCGTGCATTGGAACGGCAGGAAAGTCGGCCAGCCCGACGCGGGCACCGACATGGTGTTTCACTTCGGGCAACTGATCGCGCATGCGGCGAAGACGCGCAATCTGCGTGCCGGCTCGATCGTCGGTTCGGGCACCGTGTCGAACAAGGACGCGAAGCGCGGCTACTGCTGTATCGCCGAGAAGCGCTGCCTCGAAACGATCGAACACGGCGCGCCGCAAACCGGGTTCATGAAATACGGCGACACGGTGAGGATCGAGATGTTCGACGAAGCGGGCAAATCGATTTTCGGCGCGATCGAGCAGAGCATCGCGCCGCTCGAATGAAGTCGAAAGGGTTTCGCCCGATGCCGCGACTTTGGGGCGCGGCTACACTGACTGGCGCAGCAGCCCGGCCGGGGTGGCGGGGCGCCGGCGGGGCCAAGCGGCCACGCAACGCATCGAGCCGTTGAGTACCCGGGCGGGACCGCATACGAATCACGCAGCACCATGACTCGAGACCCGCGCGCGCGTTTGCAAGCGTGTGAAGCGGCGGGCGCGGGCAGTCGACCAGAACGAAAAACCGACGTGAGGAGACAGACAGCATGCCGCGATTGAAATCCGTTGAATCTGCCAACCGGCGCGAACGTGCGCCGCATCCGCGCGCGAGTGCGAGTGCGAGTTCGTGTGTGGGCGCGGGCGCTTCGCGCGGCCCGCTCACGCGCTTCGCGCGGCGCGCCACCACGCTGTGCGCGGCGCTCGCCTGCGCGTTGCCGTTGACGTCGTTCGCGCAGGTCAAGGTCGGCCTCGTGTTGTCGCTGACCGGGCCGGCCGCGTCGCTCGGCATTCCCGCGCGCGATACGGTCGCGCTGCTGCCCAGACAGATCGGCGGACAGAACGTCGACTACATCGTGCTCGACGATGCATCCGACACGACCAGGGCCGTGCAGGACACCAAGAAGCTGATTTCGGAAGATCACGTCGACGCGATCATCGGCTCGTCGATCACGCCGAATTCGCTCGCGATGATCGACGTCGTGGCCGAAGGCGAAACGCCGATGATCTCGCTCGCGTCGTCGGCGAAAATCATCGAGCCGGTCGACGCGAAACGCCGCTGGGTCTTCAAGACGCCGCAGACCGACGCGATGATGGCCTCGGCGATCGCGGAACACGCGAGCACGCACGGCGTGAAGACGATCGCGTTCATCGGCCAGGCCGACGCGCTCGGCGAGACCTTCTACGCGGAGGTCGCGAAATTCGCGCAACTGCATCACATCGACGTGGTCGCGAGCGAGCGCTTCAATCGCACCGATCCGAGCGTGACCGGCCAGGTGCTGAAGATTCTCGCGACACACCCGGATGCGGTGGTGGTCGGCGCGGCCGGCACGCCCGCCGCGCTGCCGCCGAAAACGCTGCGCGAACGCGGCTACAAAGGCGTGATCTATCACAATCACGGCGTCGGCAATAACGACTTCCTGCGCGTGTGCGGCGCCGATTGCAACGGCACGTTCCTGCCCGCGAGCCCGGTGCTGGTGGCCGTGCAATTGCCGGCCGATCATCCGGCCAGGCGTCTCGCGCTCGATTACATCGCGCGCTTCGAGGCGCAGCACGGCGCGGGCAGCGTCTCGGCGTTCGGCTCGTACACGTGGGACGCGGGCGCACTGCTCAATCACGCGATCCCGGTCGCGCTGAAGGCAGGGGCGCCGGGCACGCCGCAATTTCGCCGCGCGCTGCGCGACGCGCTCGAAACGACGCGCGGTCTCGCCGATACCAACGGCGTCGTCGATATGAGCGCGGCCGATCATCTCGGGCTCGATCAGCGCGCGCGCGTGATGGTCGAAATCAGCAACGGGAAGTGGGTTTATCAACCGCGCTGACGCGTTGACGGCGATGCCTCGGCCGGTTCGAACCAGCATTCTGGAGATCGTTCATCATGTCCGAATCACCGCGGAGTCGTGACGGCGCCGGCAATACGCGTGACACGTATTACGCGCACTATCGCTCGCTGCGTGTGCAGCGTCATCCGCATGGCGTGCTCGAACTCGTGATGAGCGGCGAGGGCGCGAATAAAAGCGGCCTTGCGACCGCGAACACACGGATGCATTACGAGCTCGCGGAGATCTGGCGCGACATCGATCGCGACCCGGACACGCGCGTCGCGATCATTCGCGGCGAGGGCAAGGGCTTTTCGGCGGGCGGCGATCTGCAACTGGTCGAAGATATGGCGAACGATTTCGATGTGCGCGCGCGGGTGTGGCGCGAGGCGCGCGACCTCGTCTACAACGTGATCAATTGCGGCAAGCCGATCGTGTCGGCGATGCACGGGCCGGCGGTCGGCGCGGGGCTGGTCGCCGGCCTGCTCGCGGATATCTCGATCGCGGCGAAGACGGCGCGCATCATCGACGGACACACGCGGCTCGGCGTCGCCGCCGGCGATCATGCGGCGATCGTGTGGCCGCTGCTGTGCGGGATGGCGAAGGCGAAGTACCACCTGATGCTGTGCGAGCCGGTGAGCGGCGAGGAGGCCGAACGGATCGGGCTCGTGTCGCTCGCCGTCGCCGAAACCGAGCTGCTGCCGAAGGCGTTCGAGGTCGCGCGCAAGCTCGCCGACGGCTCGCAGACGGCGATCCGCTGGACCAAGTACGCGTTGAACAACTGGCTGCGCGCGGCGGGACCGGCGTTCGATACGTCGCTCGCACTCGAATTCATGGGCTTCGCGGGACCGGATGTGCGCGAGGGGGTGAGTTCGTTGCGCGAGCGTCGCGCGCCGGATTTTCGCGGCGGCGATCCGTGGCGCGACGCGCGTCACGGTGATCGCGGCGAGCGCGGCGACAGCTAGGGATGCGCGCCGCGCGCCCGGTCGATCGGCATTCGACGAACGATCGTGATCCCGCTTGGCGCACGGTATGATCGAATCAACGCGCGTGGCCTGTGCCGCGCGACATCTCTCTACGCACCGAGGCGACAAGCATGACCGACACGACTGGCTCCACGCCACCCTTTCCCGGTTTTCCCGGCTTTCCGCCCGCTGAAATGCTCGATCGCATGTGGAGCATGATGCGGCTCTCGCCGTTCGGTTCGGTGCTCACCGGCGCGCAGCCGGGTACTGGCGCCGCGCCGTCGCTATCGATGATGTCCGACATGATGGCGCCGCTCACCAACGTCGAGGAACTCGACAAGCGCATCACCGATATGCGTGCGGTCGAGCAATGGCTGAAGCTGAACCTGAGCATGCTGCAGTCGGCGATCCAGGCGCTCGAAGTGCAGCGCGCGACCCTGGCGACGCTGCGTGCATTCGGCGCGTTCGCGCAGTCGTCGATGGCGCAGCCGGCGGCCGCTGCGCCGAGCCCGGCGACGGATCCCGCGGCGGCGTCCGCATCGAGCTGGGCGAAGCCGGCCGAACCGGCGCCGGCCGCCGAAAGCGCGGCCGCGGCCGACGCGGCGCAAGAGGACCCGGCCGCCGCGCCGTCATTCGACGCATCCGCGTGGTGGAATCTGCTGCAATCGCAGTTCAATCAGATTGCGCAGTTTGCGATGACGCAACCGGCTGTCGCGGCCGCCGCCGCGGGTGGCGGCACTCAGGGCACGACCGCACCCGCGGGCGCCGCCGGCACGCCGGATCCGGCCGCCGACGGCGCGAAGCCCGCGGCGAGGCGGCCGGCCGCGAAGCGCGCGTCGGCGTCTGCCAAACGCGCTGCCGGCGGGGGGGCGGGCACAGCGGCGCCCAGGAAATCGTCCTGAGCGCAACGACGGGCGAATCAGCCGGTCATGGCGCTCACCATGGCCATGGTGGCCGCGGCCGTAGTGAGCGCGCCCCCCGCGTGACGGTGAGCCTGACATAAGCGTTGAGCGCGCGCGGATAAAGCGGCTCATGAGCACGCCGCGACGCGCAAACGGGCGTTGCAACACCACGTGCATCGTCTTCCGGCCCCCCTTTCCACTCGCCATTCCCGGCGCCGCCGCGCCATCCGCGCGAATCACCCGCTTTATTGAGAGAAGTCAATCCCACAGCCCGATTGCGAGGTTTTCGACACGAGTTTCACCGAGTCCGCGTGCTATCATCGTGTAAGCTTGATAAGACTTTGGGGCGCGCGCTGAAAAGAACCAATCCCGCCGCTCCGGCGTCGTTTGCCGCCGGCACTCCCGTGCAGAGCCGGACGGTTTCAACGCAGACTGGTTCGACCTCAGGCAAAGGGTATTCCCAGTGTCCCTCACCCATGGTTGGCCGCGCAGCGCCTGATTCACGCTTCAGGTCCTGCGCAAACGCCCGGACTTCTTTGCTGCCCGATGCATCTGGGCGGTTGATTAACGCGTAAAATTGAATGCTTGGCCGATAAACGGCACGTCCGTTCGTCGCAGGTAAAAACGGCTACACGTAGCAGTAACAGACACACAGTATGCGCAGACCAGGGGTGGGAAAATGAACACCATGCTTTATCCGGAACTTTATAAATCGCTCGAATCCGTTCGATGGGACATGGAGAAGGACATTCCCTGGGACAAGTTCGATGCATCGCTGCTGACCGACGAACAGGCCGCGACGATCAAGATGAACGCGATCACCGAATGGTCAGCGCTGCCCGCCACCGAAATGTTTCTGCGTGACAATCATCACGACAGCGATTTCTCCGCGTTCATGAGCGTGTGGTTCTTCGAAGAGCAGAAACACTCGCTGGTGCTGATGGAATATCTGCGGCGCTTCAAGCCGGAACTGTGTCCGACCGAAGAAGAACTGCACGCGGTGCGCTTCGAATTCGACCCCGCGCCGCCGCTCGAAACGCTGATGCTGCACTTCTGCGGCGAAATCCGCCTCAATCACTGGTATCGCCGGGCCGCCGAATGGCACACCGAGCCAGTCATCAAGCACATCTACGAAACCATCTCGCGCGACGAAGCGCGCCACGGCGGCGCGTATTTGCGTTACATGAAGAAGGCGATGGCGCAAACCGGCGACATCGCGCGCGCCGCGTTCGCAAAGATCGGCGTGCTGATGGCTTCGGCGCGCCGCACCGAAAAACCGCTGCACCCGACCAACCTGCACGTGAACCAGGCGCTGTTTCCGCGCGACACGATCCAGTCGCGTCTGCCGGATCCGGAATGGCTCGAACGCTGGCTCGACGAGCAGATCCGTTTCGACGACGGCTGGGAAAAGAAGGTCGTCGAGCGCATTCTGCACAACCTGTCGCTGTTGTTCGAGCGCACGTTCAACACCGCGCAGGAGCTGAACCGCTATCGCAAGGAAGTGGTCGCGCGCCTGCAGGCGGCCGATCAGAATCCGGCGCAGCAGCCGGCGTGATCGGATAGATACCGCGAGGTCGACGTCGGTATCGCGATCGGCGTTAGCGCTGTGATCCGGATTCGTGCGATGGGCGCGACGCGTGTTTCGCGGCAAATCCGATCGTATGGTTTCATGACAAATTCAAGACGGTCCGGCAGGCGTGAGCTTGCCGGACCGTTTTGCTTGGCTCTGCTTCATTGTGCTTGATGCCGCCGACCCTGTATCGTGGCGGCAATCTCCTTTCCTTTTCTCTGTAATTCTGCGATGGCCGCTATCTTTGAACGCAAGATCCTTACGCGCGACGACCTGGTGCAACTGCGTCCGTCGCTGCGCGCGCCGGTCGTGTTCACGAACGGAGTGTTCGATATCCTGCATCGCGGGCACGTGACCTATCTGGCCGATGCGAAGGCGCTGGGCGCCTGTCTGATCGTCGGCGTGAACAGCGATGCGTCGGTGCGCATGCTCGGCAAGGGTGACGACCGGCCGATCAATATCGAAGCCGACCGGATGGCCTTGCTGGCGGCACTCGAAAGCGTCGACTACGTGGTCGGCTTCGGCGAGAAAACGCCGGTCGAGTTGATTGCGGCGCTGCGGCCGGACGTACTCGTGAAGGGGGGCGACTACGACATGGATGCGTTGCCCGAGTCGGCGCTCGTGCGCGGCTGGGGCGGCAAGGCGCTGGCGATCGCGTTCGAGCACGAGCGCTCGACGACCGCGCTCTTGAAGAAGGTGCGCACCCGGCAATGATGGTGCGGTTTGCGATCGTGGGCGGACGGGAACCGCCACGCATTTAATCCCGGGGCGAATGCAAAGCCAAACCACTGGCCCGCATCACCCGCTGTCGGACCTTGCTACTGCGGCAATTCCGACGTCGAAATCGGCGCTGTCGGCGCGGGTCCGCCGACCACGGCCTGATCGGCTGCATCGGCGGCGCTGACCGGACGCACCTTTAGCCAATCCGGATGAATCTGGCGGTTCAGATGAGCCGGGTCGTGCCCGGCGGCGATAGGTGATGGGCCGAACGCGCCGCGCAGCGCGACAAAGGCGAGCACGTTGGCAAGAATCAGAATGGCGATCGGCCAGCGAAGCATTTTCTGTTATTCCAATCCGGAGGCAGGTTGAGGCGGGATCAAGGCGCGCAAGCCGGCGAAGCGGATTTCGGCGCCGCAGCCGGACCGACCTCGAAGCATCGATCTCAAAACGGCTCGCCGCCACCTCAACGCCGCAAGGTCACACGTGTGTCACACACGTGGCCCGCTCCCGCGAACTGTTCCCTTCATCGGCCGTCTGATCCCGCGCCCCGTTGCGCGATATCGTCAGCGGCAATCCGCGCAAGCCCCGACAGCACGAGCGAATCGTGGCGAGTATGCGGCACTTTGAGCGCGCTCGCCACCTCGTCGACCGCGCCGCCGCTGACGACGAGCCGCACCGGCACCTGCCACTCGTCCTGCAGATCGCGCCACATCCGCTCGATCAGTCCCGCCTGCGCAAGCGTGCAGCCCGCCGACAGCGAACGCGGCGTATCCGTCGCGAAGAACGGGCCGCGGCGGACCGCGCCGGCCACCCCCGCGCCGACCTCGGCCGAAGCGCCGGGTTCGAGCGCGCCGGTGTCGAGCAGACCGCGTGCGCGGGCGGCATCGAGCGTCGGCAGTTGCGCGGTGTGTTCGCCGAGCGAGCGCATCATCAGTGTCCAGCCCGGCGCGATCAGTCCGCCGATAAATGCGCCATCCGCGCGCAACGCTTCGAGCGTCGTCGCGGTGCCGAATGTCGCCAGCAGCAGATGTTCGCCGGGAAACGCCGCATGCGCGCCGATCATGCCCGCCCAGCGGTCGCTGCCGAGCGAATGCGGTTCCGCATAGCAATTGCTGACACCGCATTGGCGCTCGCTCGCGCGGATCGTCGTAAGCGGCAGGTGCGGCCATTGCGCGGCGACGAGCGCGGCAATGCGCGCCGCGACGTCCGCGCCCGCGACGTTGGAGACCCACGCGCCGCACGGCGCCGGCCAACCGGACCAGCCGGCCGGCGAGCCCGGACGGGAGTCTGGCTGGGAATCTGGCCGCGAATCCGGTTGCGAATCCGGTTGCGAATCCGATTGCGAGCCGGGCCGCCCTTCCGGCGGCGCAAGCTCATCGTGCGCGAGCGCGCCGGCCGCGAGCTGCGTGCCGTCCGGCTGCACCAGCGCCCATTTGATCCGGCTGTTACCTGCGTCGATCAGCAGATAAGGCGCGCGCCGCGTCATGCGGCACCGTCGGCGAGGCGCAGCGACACGTCGCCGGTCGCGATGCTCTGGCGGCCCTCGGCCGTATCGAGCAGCAACTGGCCGCGCTCGTCGACGCCCGCCGCGACGCCGCGCGCGAGTTCGTTGCCTTGCTCGAGCAGCACGACCTCGCGGCCCGCATACGCGTGCACCGCATTCCAGCGCGACTGGAACGGCGCGAAGCCGTCCGCGCCGAAGCGTTGCAGCGCCGGTTCGAGCGCGTTCAGCTCGGCGGCGAGCGTATCGGTCAGATTCGCGTTCGGCAACGCGCGCTGCAGCGCGGTCGGCACGGTGCCGCGCGCCTGCGGCGGCACGCCGGCGTTCAATGCGCCGACCTTCGCCGCGAGTTCGTCCGCGCCCTTCACGTTGGTGCCGATGCCGATCACGACCGCGCTCGCGTGCTCGGTGCTCCACGCCGTTTCGATCAGGATGCCGGCGAGCTTGTCGCCTTCGAGCAGCACGTCGTTCGGCCACTTCAGCGCAATCTGGCCGGGCCCCGCGACCGGCAGCGAGCGCAAGCCGTCGACCAGCGCGACGCCCACCGCGAGGCTCAGGCCCGCGAGCCCTTCGAGCGGCCGCGGCAACACGCACGCCACCGAAAACAGCAGCGCATTGCCCGGCTCCGCATACCACGGACGCCCGCGCCGGCCGCGCCCGGCGGTCTGCAGATACGCAACTCGCACGATCGGCCGCGGCAGCGCGTTCGCTTTGCGCGGCAGCGCCTTCATACGGGTCATCAGGTCGGCGTTGGTCGAGCCGGTTTCCTCGACGATTTCGATCGGCCAGTCATGCGCATGGGCGCCGAACAGTTTGACCGCGCGCTCGCGGTCGATACGCCAGTCGGCCGGCGCTGACTGGGCCGAGGCGGAGGCGGGCGAAGCGGGGGGAGTCGTGGAGGCATTCATGCCGCCTATTGTAGCGACAGCGACCTTGCGCGAGGTTTCGGGTTTTGAGTGAGGCTCATCGGCCGAGCCTTCGTTACAATGGCCGCTAATCCGATAACCAGATTCACGCGATCCTTGAACTACGACACTCCGCCGGGCCTTGAAGTCGCGGCCGGCAGCCAAGGCAAGATCGTCCGTCTCTCGGGCCAGTGGACAGCGCTCGCGCTCGCGCGCGACCGCGACACCGGGCACGTGATCCCGCTATTGCGGTCGTTGACCGGCGCGCCGGGCATCGGCGAGTGGGACCTGTCACGCATCGACCGGATGGACCACGTCGGCGGCCAGGCACTGTGGCGCGTATGGGGCCACAAGATGCCGCCCGGCACCGCGCTCACCGACACGCAGCGCGACATCTTCGATCGCATCGCGATGCTCGACACCGTGCGCGAGAGCGCCGAACCGGTGCCGCGCTTCGATCCGTTCACACGGCTCGGTCTGTCGATCTTCTCGTTCTTCGAGCATCTGTATGGCGGCGTCGCGATGCTCGGGCGCGTGATACTCGATCTGCTCGCGGTAATCCGCAAGCCGAAAATCACGCCGTGGACCGAAATCTCGGCGAACGTCTACAACGCCGGCGCGCGCGCATTGCCGATCACCGCGCTGGTCGCGTTTCTGATCGGTATCGTGCTCAGCTATCTGTCCGCGCAGCAGTTGCGGATGTTCGGCGCGAACCAGTTCATCGTCAATATTCTCGGGCTCGCGGTGATTCGCGAGCTTGGCCCGGTGCTGTCGGCGATCCTGGTCGCGGGCCGCTCGGGCTCGGCGATCACCGCGCAGATCGGCGTGATGCGCGTGACCGAGGAGCTCGATGCCATGCGCGTGATGGGCATCCCCCACGGGCTGCGGCTGATCCTGCCGCGCGTGATCGCGCTCGGCGTCGCGATGCCGCTGCTGGTGATGTGGACCAACGTGATCGCGTTGACCGGCGGCGCGCTGGCCGCGAAGCTCGTGCTGAACATCGACATGAGTTTCTTCGCGCGGCAACTGCCGAGCGTCGTGCCGATCGCGAATCTGTGGATCGGGCTCGGCAAGGGCGCGGTGTTCGGCATGCTGATCGCGATCGCCGGCTGCCATTTCGGCTTCCGCATCAAGGCCAATTCGCAGAGTCTCGGCGAAGGCACGACGACCTCGGTGGTGAGCTCGATCACGATCGTGATTCTCGCCGATGCGGTGTTCGCGATGCTGTTCCAGAACGTGGGGCTAGGATGATCGCGCCGCTCTCCGAGGCCGTGCGCGGCCAACCCGCCCCGTCGATCGAGGAGCCGGTGATCGAGGTGATCGACATCACCAAGCGCTACGGCCGCAACATCGTGCATCAGCATCTGAGCTTCGACGTGCGGCGCGGCGAGATCGTGTCGATCGTCGGCGGTTCCGGTTCGGGCAAGACCACGCTGGTGCGGCAGATTCTCGGCCTCGAGCGGCCGTCGTCGGGCACCATCAAACTGTTCGGCGAAGACCTCTCGACCATCTCCCCCGAACTCGCGCTGCTGATGCGCAGCCGCTCCGGCATGCTGTTCCAGCGCGGCGCGCTGTTCTCGTCGCTGTCGGTGTTCGACAACGTCGCGCAGCCGGTGCGCGAGCTCGGCAAGGTGCCCGAGGATCTGCTGCGCGACATCGTGATGCTCAAGCTCGAAATGGTCGGGCTGCCGTGCAAGCACGCGTCGAAGATGCCGTCGGCGCTGTCGGGCGGGATGATCAAGCGGGTCGGCATCGCGCGCGCGATCGCGCTCGAACCCGAACTGCTGTTCCTCGACGAACCGACCGCCGGGCTCGACCCGCAGGCGTCCGACGAATTCGTCGAACTGATCTCCGGGCTGCATCGCGCGCTCGGCCTCACCGTCGTGATGATTACGCACGACCTCGATACGATGGTCGCGCTGTCCACCCGCGTGGCCGTGCTCGCCGATCGCAAGGTGCTGGTGAATGCGCCGGTCGAGGAGGCGGCGGGCGTCGATCATCCGTTCATCCGCGAATATTTCCTCGGGCTGCGCGGGCGCCGCGCGCTGCAGGCCTTGCCGCCCGAGCGCCGCGCGAGGCTGCCGCAGGCGGCGCTCGAGCCGGCCTCGTCCGAGATCTCGCTATGAGGGCGGCTATGAAGCGGGCTATGAAGCGGGCTATGAAGCGGGCTATGAAGCGGGCTATGAAGCGGGCTATGAAGCAGGCTATAAAACAGGCCGCTATGAACCAGGAAACCTGACAATGGAAAACAAAGCGCATGCGTTCTGGGCCGGGCTGTTTACGGTCGTGCTGACGGTGGCCATCGCGATCGCCGCGTTTCTGTTCAACGTGGACCGCACGGTGCGCGTACCGTACGACCTGATCGCGCGCACCAACGTGACCGGGCTGTTCGCCGACGCGGCGGTGCGCTATCGCGGGCTCGACGTCGGCCGCGTGCAATCGATCAAATTCGATCCGAGCCATCCTGGGCAGATCGTGATTCGCATCATGGTCGACGAACACGCGCCGATCACCCGTTCGACGTTCGGCAGCCTCGGCTTGCAGGGCGTGACCGGCATCGCCTTTATCCAGCTCGACGACACCGGCCGCGATCCGACGCCGCTGCCGTCGTCCGTCCATCAGATCGCGCGACTGCCGATGCGTCCGGGCCTGCTCGACCAGTTGCAGCAACGCGGCGACGTGCTGCTGCGCAAGCTCGAAAAAGTCACCGATAACGTGAACGACATGCTGTCGCCGGAAATGGTCGCGCAGCTGCACGATACGGCGGCGAGCATCGCGCAGGCGGCCTCGGGGGTGGCCGTGTTGACGCAGCAACTGGCGCCGGTCGCCGGCAAGCTGCCGGGCACGGTCGACCAGCTGAACCACACGCTGGCGTCGACCAACCAGATGATCACGAGCCTGAACCGCCCGGACGGGCCGTTCGAGCGCAATCTGAACAAGGTCGGCACGGCCGCGCAACAGGCCGGCGATGCGCTGACGCAGATGAACTCGTCGCTGCAGGACGTGTCCGCGCGAGTCGGCTACGAAACGCTGCCGCGCGTGAATTCGCTGACCGAGGATGTGCGCTCGGCGGCGCAGTCGATCGATCGCGCCGCCGATACGTTCAGCACCAATCCGCGCAGCGTGCTGTTCGGCGCGCCGCGCGCGGCGCCGGGCCCCGGCGAAACGGGCTTCACGTGGCCCGCCGCTCAGTCGGCCCAGGCGGCCCCGGCAGCCCCCGCAGCCCCGGCGGCCCATTAAATCCGCAGGCCAGAACAGAGGAAGATGCCCATGTCACGCTCGATTCACCGACTGTTGTCCTCGCGCGCCGCGCTCGCGGCGCTGCTCGCGTTCGGCGTGCTGACGGCGGGTTGCGCGGGCACGTCCGCAGTGGTGTCGGACGTCCGCTATGACTTCGGTCCGCCGCCGCAGACCGCCGCGGCCGCGCCGCTGCCGGCCGTCAAGGTGCTCGAAGTCAGCGCGCCGCCGGTGCTCGAGTCCGACCGGCTGGTCTATCGGCTCAGCTATGCCGACGCGCAGCAAACCGCCGCCTATGCGAACAGCCACTGGACGATGATGCCGTCGCAACTGCTGACGCAGCGTCTGCGCAATGCGTTGAGCGCGCGCGGCACCGTGCTCACCGGCGCCGACGGCGTGGCCGCGCCGGTGCTGCGGGTCGACCTGAGCCAGTTCGAACAGGTATTCGACAGCCAGACCGAGAGCCACGGCGCGATCATCGCGCGCGCGACGCTGATGCAGAACGCGAAGGTGGTCGGCCAGCACACGTTCGTCGTGCGCACGCCCGCGCGTTCGGCCGATGCGGCCGGCGGCGCGCAGGCGCTCGCCGCGGCCAGCGACGACCTCGTCGCGCAGATCGGCACGTGGCTCGGCTCACAGGCGCTGGTCGCCACGCAATGACGCGCCGGCGGCGCACGCACCGGAGCGCTGCATGATCGAGCGGCCGTGGCTGCGCCGGCCGTCGGCGCTGGCGCGTCAGGCGCTGCTGCTGTACACCGCGTTGATCGTCTACGGTTCCTGGTATCCGTTTTCCGGCTGGCGCTCGCTCGGCATCGCGCCGCTCGCGTATCTGTTCGATCCGATGCCGCAATACCTGACGGTGTTCGACGTCGTGACCAACGTGCTCGGCTATATGCCGTTCGGCGCGCTGGTGGTGATCGCGGTGTATCCGCGCTGGCGCGGCACGCTCGCCGTCGCGCTCGCGTTCGTGCTGGGCGGTTTGCTGTCCGGCACGATGGAGGCGGTGCAGACCTGGCTGCCGACGCGCGTCGCCTCGAATCTCGATCTCGCCGCCAATACGCTCGGCGCGCTGCTCGGCGCGGCGATGATGTCGCCCGCGACCGGCGCGCTGCTCGATCGCGGTTTGCTCAGGCGATTACGGCTGCTGTGGTTCGAGCGCGGCCACGCGGCGCTTGCCTGCCTCGTCGCCGCGTGGCCGTTCGCGACGATGTATCCGGCGCCGCGGCTGTTCGGCCTCGGCAACTGGCCGCGCGCGCTGTGGCTGAGCGTCGATCCGGCGTCGCAGGATGCACTGCTCACGTGGACGCCGTCCGCGTGGCACGTCGGCGCATGGCCGGCGGCGGCCGCTGCGTGGCTGCCCGACGATGCGTGGGAAGCGGTGATTACCGCGCTGAACCTGTTCGCGGCGCTCGCGCTCGCGTCGCTGCCGGCGCGCCGCCATGCGCCGCGCGTGCGTCTGCTGCTGCTGTTCGTCGTCGGCGCGTTGTGCGTGAAGGCCGGCGCGACATTTCTGCAATCGCAGTCCGGTCTCGCGTTCGACTGGGCGACGCCGGGCGGGCTGATCGGGCTCGCGTGCGGCACCGTCGCGGCGCTCGCCGCGCTGCCGCTCAGGCGGCGGGTGCGCGCGGCGCTCGCCGGGCTCGCGCTGGCCGTCGCGCTGGTGTTCGTCAATCTGCTGCCGGTGAATCCGTATTTCGACGCGGTGCTCGCCGACTGGCGACAAGGGCGCTATCTGCATTTCAACGGACTGGCGCACTGGCTCGCGTGGGTGTGGCCGTATGCGGCGCTGGTGTGGCTTGCGTTCGCGCTCGAACGGGCGTGCTTGAAGCGGCGGGCGAAACCGGTGTGGTCCTGTACCACGCGCCGGTAAAAGCCCGACGCGTTTGCTCACCCCCGGCGTCCTTACAAGCCGCTCGCTATAATCGTCCGCACGGCAGGCGCCGCATCACAGGCACGCGCCGCAGGCACCGCACCACAGGCACCGCATCACAGGCATATTACGCATACCACGCGCTGACGGCGCCCTTGCACTCCCTTTCAGTCTCGCCCCCGACACCATGGATTCCTTCTACAAGCACCACGTGTTTTTCTGTCTGAATCAGCGCGACCCCGGCGCCGAGCGTCCGAGCTGCGCGAACTGCAACGCGCAGGCGATGCAGGAGTATGCGAAAAAGCGCGTAAAGCAACTCGGCCTCGCCGGTCCCGGCCGGGTGCGCATCAACAAGGCAGGCTGCCTCGATCGCTGCGAGCTCGGCCCGACGCTCGTCGTCTACCCGGAAGGCGTCTGGTACACGTACGTCGACGAGAGCGATATCGACGAGATCGTCGAATCGCATCTGGCGAACGGCAAAATCGTCGAGCGTCTGAAGATCGATCAATGACTCGAACCATCCAGCGCGAATCACAGCCCGGTCAACAGGCCTCTCCATGAATTCGAACACGAAGAAATATCTGATCGACGGCCCGGTCGGCAAGATCGAGGTCGCGCTCGACCTGCCCGATGGCGTGCGCGAGAACGGCGCCGCGCCGCGCGGCATCGCGCTGGTCGCGCATCCGCATCCGCTCTTTGGCGGCACGATGGACAACAAGGTCGCGCAGACGCTCGCGCGCACGCTCGTGCAATTGAACTACGTCACGTATCGCGCGAATTTCCGCGGCGTCGGCCAGACCGAAGGCGAGCACGACGCGGGCATCGGCGAACGCGACGACCTGCGCGCGGTGCTCGAACACATGCGCACGGAAAGCGGATACGGCAATCTGCCGCTCGTGCTCGCGGGCTTTTCGTTCGGCACTTTCGTGCTGTCGCACGTCGCCGCGGCGCTGCGTGACGAAGGGCAGGAGATCGAACGAGTGGTGTTCGTCGGCACCGCGGCGAGCCGCTGGGAGGTTGCGCCGGTTCCCGGGAACACGCTGGTGATCCACGGCGAACTCGACGAGACCGTTCCCATTCAATCCGTTTACGACTGGGCGCGGCCGCAGGAGCTGCCGGTCGTCGTGATTCCGGGTGCCGAACACTTTCTGCATCGCAAGCTTCATGTGTTGAAGCGGATCATCGTCGACGCGTGGCGATAGAAAAAGCGCGGCCGCTGCGTTTTGTGGGGGACAGGTACGCGCAAACGTGTGCGAATCGCGACTTTCGGCGCGATTTTGGCCGGGTGCCGCGCGTATAATGGGCGCTCTTTTTTTGGGCGCAGCGCCGCTCATCCGGGGGTTCGCGCGCGGCGAAGTTGCTTCGCCCGCAGCGCGGCCGGGTGCGAAGCGCTGCGCTTGCGAACCGTTTGCGCCGCCGGAAGTCCAACGGGCGCCGTGCCGTTTTTGCGGCCAGATGCCCGCCGACCGGCTCCCCCCAACTATGCGCGCTGCCGCGCGACGTATTTTTCTGCACGAATCGACCCTATGCGTTTCTCCCTCTCTGGCCGCACGTCATTCCCGTCAGTCGCTTCCTTCGTTCCCACCTCGCTGAATCGCGCCGTCACCGTCGGTCTCGTCCTGCCCGCCACGCTCGTCGCAACGAGCGCGTTCGCGCAGGTGCCGCCGCCGGGCGTGAACGCGCGCTCGTGGGTGCTCGTCGACGCCACCAGCAACCAGGTGCTCGCTTCGGGCAATGCCGACGAGCGCGTCGAGCCGGCTTCGCTGACCAAGCTGATGACCGCGTATCTGGTGTTCGAAGCGCTCGACACGAAGAAGATCACGATGGATCAGACCATCGAGCCGAGCGAAGCGGTGCGTCGCGTGAAGAACGACGAATCGCGCATGTTCATCGAGGCGCTCAAGCCGGTCACCGTGCATGACCTCGTGTACGGGATGATCGTGCAGTCGGGCAACGACGCGGCGATCGCGCTCGCGGAACTGGTCGGCGGCAGCGAAGCGCAGTTCGTCAGCATGATGAATGCCGAAGCGCAGAAGCTCGGCATGAAGCATACGCATTTCGCCGACGTGAACGGCATGCCCGACCCGCAGCACTACACCACGGCCGGCGATCTGGCGATCCTGTCGGCGCGTCTGATCCGCGACTATCCGGATTACTACAACATCTTCTCGGTCAAGGAATTCACGTACAACAAGATCAAGCAGCCGAACCGCAACCGTCTGCTGTGGATCGACCCGAGCGTCGATGGTCTGAAGACCGGCCACACGCAAGCCGCCGGCTACTGCCTGATCGCGACCGCCAGGCGTCCGTTGCCGGGCGCGCCCGACGCGTCGCGCCGTCTCGTTTCGGTGATGATGGGCGAGCCGAAGGAGCACGACCGCGTGCAGGACAGCCTGAAGATGCTGAACTACGGCTATACCGCGTACGACACCACGCGTCTGTACAAGGCGAACCAGGTGGTGGCCACGCCGCGCGTCTACAAGGGTACGGCGGACACCGTCCAGGTCGGCGTGAAGAGCGACCAGTACGTGACGCTGCCGAAGGGCGCGGGCGACAAGGCGAAGCCGCAGATCGAACTGAACGATCCGCTCGTCGCGCCGCTCGCGAACGGTCAGCAGGTCGGCACCGCGAAGCTCGTCGCCGACGGCAAGGTGCTCGCGCAGTTCCCGGTGGTCGCGCTGCAGCCGGTGCAGCAGGCCGGTGTGGTCGGCCGCGTGTGGGATTCGCTGATGCTGATGTTCAACAAGAAAAAGTAAGGGCTGCATCGCAACGAGCGCTGTCTGCGAGGTTTCGCGGGATCCGATCGTCTATCTGAACGGCGAAGTGGTGCCGTTGTCCGAGGCGCGCGTGCCAGTGCTCGATCGCGGCTTTATTTTCGGCGGCGGCATCTACGAGGTCACGCGGCTCGACGGCGAGCCGGTCGGAGCGGGCAAGCCGGGCGCGGTGTTTGCGGCGCTGTATGCGGCGTATCAGCGAGCCAGGGCCGGCGAGGCAGAAGAAGGAGTGGAAGAGAATGAATCCCGAGAACGACTCGCTGTTTGAGTTTCCCTGCGATTTCCCGATCAAGATCATGGGCAAATCGCATCCCGAGTTTGCGATGACGATCGTCGACGTGGTGCGGCGGTTCGATGCGGAGGTCGATGCGTCGCGCGTCGAAACCCGGCCGTCCAGCAGCGGCACCTACACCGGGCTGACCGTTACCGTGCGTGCGACGAGCCGTGCGCATCTCGACGATATCTATCGCGCGTTGACCGGCCATCCGATGGTCAAGGTCGTGCTGTAAAGCCGAAGCTAAAACTGAATCCAGCACTAATAAAGCCGAAGCGTCGGCGGCTTCGCATCACGGCGTGACGCGCAATGCGTCCGCCGTCGCCCCTTCCGCCGCGAGGCGCGCACTCGCCTGCGGACCCACCGTGCAGGCGAGATCGAAAAGCTGCCGGAAGCGCGCCACCTCGTCGAACACCCAGTCGCGAAACGCTCTGACCCGCTCGGTTTCGAGCATCTGCGGCTGACAGATGAAATAGTATTGCCACGGGCTCGGCCCATCCACATCGAAGAGCCGCACCAGCCGGCCCGCCGCGATTTCATGCATCGCGAGCGAGCGGCGCGTGAGCGCGACCCCCTGGCCGTCGACGGCCGCCTGCAGCAGATTCGACGAATCCTGATACAGCACGCCGCGCTTCGGCTCCGGCCAGTCGGTGAGGCCGGCCGCGTCGAACCATGGGCGCCATAGTTCGTCGTCGGAGCGCAGCAGCGGCACCCCGGCGAGGTCGGCGGGCGTTTGCGGCAGCTTGCCGCCATTGAAGTCCGGTGCGCAGGCCGGGAAAAAGATTTCCTCGAGCAGCAACTCAGCGTGCAGCCCCGGATATTTGCCAAAGCCGAACCGGATCGCGACGTCGACGTCATCGCGTGCGAAGTCCGTCAGCGCATTGGTGGACAGCAACTCGAGATCCCACTGCGGATGCGCCTCGATAAAGCTGCCGATGCGCGGCGTGACCCAGCGGGCCGCGAACGACGTCAGCATCGACACCACGAGGCGGCGGTCGCGGTCGCCGGCGCGGATTGCGCGCGTCGCATCGGCGAGTTGCAGCAGCGCGGCACGCACCTGCGCGGCGTAGCGCCGGCCGGTTTCGGTGAGCCGCACGCGCTTGCCGTCGCGGGCGAACAGCGACACGCCCAGTTCGGCCTCGAGCGCGCGAATCTGATGGCTGACGGCGCCGTGCGTGACGAAGAGTTCATCGGCGGCGCGCGAAAAGCTCTCGTGACGGGCGGCGGCTTCGAACGCCTTGATCGCGTTCAGCGCCGGAAGCTGGCGGAGGTCCATTCAAATATTTCTCACATAGAGGTGAAAATTGATCGTTTTGCCTAAACCCTTGCTGCACCTACGATTCTAGCCATGAAACGATTTTTGGCGAGGGCATCATGCGAGAAATTTCCTCTAGCATTGCATATGAAATCCGCACCGGCGAGACGCTGCCGCTGAAAGTGGCGCGCAGCACCAGGCTGACCGTGCGCGGCGGCGCGGTGTGGGTCACGCGCAGCGACGACACCTGGGACTATTGGCTGCAGCCGGGCAACACGCTGCATCTGCGGCGCGGCGAGCGGCTGTGGCTCAGTGCGGAAGGCGCCTCGTTCGCGAAAGTGACGTTTTCGGTGCCGACCCGCTACGACCAGCGCGCGCTGAACTGGCTCGCGCGCATCGGCGAGCGGTGGGTGATGCGGGTGCGCGGAGGCTGGCGCACGGTTTAAGCACGGCGCAAAGCCCCACACGGGGCGAGGATTCCCGTATTTCGGTAAACTGCCGGGATCATGTGTGCCGCTCCGGTTTCTCCGTCTCCGCTGCCTTTACCCGCCATTGCGCCGCCCACGCTGCGCTGGCTCGGCCGCGAACCCTACGAAGCCAGTTTCGACGCGATGCGCGCGTTCACCGACGCGCGCACCGCCGATACCCCCGACGAAATCTGGCTCGTCGAACATCCACCCGTTTTCACGCTCGGCCAGGCGGGCGACCCGGCCCATCTGCTTGCCGCCGACAGCGGCATTCCGCTCGTGAAAGTCGATCGAGGCGGGCAGATCACGTATCACGGGCCCGGTCAGGTGGTCGCCTATCTGCTGCTCGATTTGCGCCGGCGCAAGCTGATGGTGCGCGAGATGGTCACGCGCATCGAGCAGGCCGTGATCGATACCCTGGCGGCGTATAATCTCGCCGGAGAACGCAAGGCGGGCGCCCCCGGCATCTACGTGGCGCCCGGGCCCGACAGCGGGCTGCACGCCGGCGCCAAGATCGCGGCGCTGGGCCTGAAAATCCGCAACGGCTGCAGTTATCACGGCGTGAGTCTGAACGTGAACATGGACCTGCAACCGTTTCTCGCAATCAATCCATGCGGCTACGCGGGGCTCGAAACAGTCGATATGGCGACGCTAGGCGTCGCCGCCGGCTGGGACGACGTGGCCCGTACCCTGGCAGCACGCCTCACCGCAAACCTCGACGGCAATCCTGCGGCCGTCGCCCAACCGCAGGCCGGTGCGCTCACCGCCTGACTGGATCGAACGAATGACTGACGTTACCGCGAATTCCGCCGCCGCCCTCGCCACCGAAGGCGTGCCGGCCCCCGCCGCCTACGACGCCACCGCGAAGCAGAAAGCGCAAGCCAAAACCGCCCGCATCCCGATCAAGGTCGTGCCGATTGAAAAGCTGAAGAAGCCGGACTGGATCCGCGTCAAGGCGGCCACCGGCAATTCGCGCTTCTACGAGATCAAGCAGATCCTGCGCGAACACAATCTGCACACGGTGTGCGAAGAGGCGAGCTGCCCGAATATCGGCGAATGCTTCGGCAAGGGCACCGCGACCTTCATGATCATGGGCGACAAGTGCACGCGCCGCTGCCCGTTCTGCGACGTCGGCCACGGCCGCCCCGATCCGCTCGATCCGGAAGAACCGGGCAACCTCGCGCGCACGATCGCCGCGCTGAAGCTGAAGTACGTGGTGATTACGAGCGTCGACCGCGACGATCTGCGTGACGGCGGCGCGGCGCACTTCGTCGAATGTATTCGTCAGACGCGCGAGCTGTCGCCGCACACGCGCATCGAAATTCTGACGCCGGATTTTCGCGGCCGCCTCGACCGCGCGATCGGCATCCTGAACGCCGCGCCGCCCGATGTGATGAACCACAATCTCGAAACGGTGCCGCGTCTGTACAAGGAAGCGCGCCCCGGTTCGGACTACGCGCATTCGCTGAAGCTGCTGAAGGACTTCAAGGCGCTGCATCCGACCGTTGCGACGAAGTCCGGCCTGATGGTCGGCCTCGGCGAAACCGAGGAGGAAATCCTGCAGGTGATGCGCGATCTGCGCGAACACGACGTCGATATGCTGACGATCGGCCAGTACCTGCAGCCGTCGGAACACCATCTGCCGGTGCGCGCGTACGTGCATCCGGATACCTTCAAAATGTACGAGGAAGAAGCGTACAAGATGGGCTTCACGCACGCCGCGGTGGGCGCGATGGTTCGGTCGAGCTATCACGCCGACGTGCAGGCGCATGGGGCCGGTGTGGTCTGACGCGCTCGCGCATGGTTGCGCGCCGTAGCACATAGCAGCACAAAGCCCGCCGATGCGCGGGCTTTTTTATGCCCCTATGCGCCGATGTTTGCAGATTTGCCAGTCCAGCGGTCCGGCGGTTCGGCGACCCGGCTCTCGCCGCGGCGCGCCCGGCGCGCGATACTACGCGCGGGCTCACGCACCGTGCCTGCGCGCCGGACCGGCAGCGGCACTTTCGGCAACGCTTCAGTAACACGTCGCGAGCACACTGAACCGCTCAATCCCGCTCAATCCCGCTCAATCCCGCTCAATCAGCAAAGGACCGACACGTGGCATACGAGAACGATCACGGACTATCCGCACCATGGCCTTATCCGCGGCTGGTTGCGCATCGCTGCGGCGGCACGCTGGCGCCGGAAAACACGCTAGCCGGTTTCGACGCGTGTGTGCGCTATGGCTATCGGATGGTCGAGTTCGACGCGAAGCTCTCCGCCGATAACGAACTGTTCCTGATGCACGACGATACGCTCCAGCGCACGACCAACGGCCACGGGGCGGGCGTCGCGCTTGGCTGGCCGGAACTGTCCCGGCTCGACGCCGGCGCGTGGCGTGGCGAGGAGTTCACCGGCACGCGGCTGCCGACGCTGGCCGAAGCGGCCGAACGGTGCGCGCGCGACGGTATCGCGGCGAACATCGAGATCAAGCCGTTCACTGGCCGCGAAGTAATCACCGGCATGGCGGTCGCCAATGGCGCGCGGGAGCTGTGGCAAGGACAGACGCCGCCGCTTCTGTCGTCGTTTTCGTTCGACGCGCTCGCCGCCGCGCGCGCTGCCGCGCCGTCGCTGCCGCGTGGGATGCTGTTCGAGCAGGTGCCGGCGGACTGGCTGCGCATCGTGCGCGAACTGGCTTGCGTGTCGCTGCACGCGAGCCATCTTCATCTGAGCGAGCCGCTGGTCGCGCGGATCCGCGCGGCGGGGTTGCGGGTGCTCGCCTACACGGTCAACGACCCCGCCCGCGCGCGGCTGCTTGCGCAGTGGGGCGTCGACATGATCTGCACGGACCGCCTCGATCTGCTGACGCACGACATGCTGCCGCCGGCGCCGCCGCTGCCTGTCTGAGACCCGGCGCCGCGCAGCCGACCTGACAAAAGAACGGCGTTGCCGCCCGCCGCCTTCGCGCAAACCGCTGCGGGTTTTCCCTCGGCTCCTCGTCCCGCGAATTCCGGATTCCCCGACGCCTTTCGTCCGGATTTCCGGAATTCCGGACGGCGCTCGCCGTGCTGCGCCGGAAAACCCAAAAGAATCAAGGCTTCAGCCCCGGCAGCGAGCTGGCATCGACCTTGCAAAACAGAGCGCGCGGCCGCCACGGCCCGACAACTAAAGCAAGGAGACAACGATGTCCGATTTCCCTTCCCGGTATTTCTGAATTCGTCGTCCTGGTCACCCCGATGCAGTACGCCCCGCGAATGACGCTTCGTTCGCGCGCCACGTACCGCGGCGGGTCATGAGTCATCCACCTCGCAGGAATCATCGTGAAGAAACCTATCCATAAAGTGCTGTACGTCCAGGTGATCGTGGCGATCATCATCGGTATCGTGCTCGGGCATTTCTCGCCGAACTTCGCCATCGACATGAAGCCGCTCGGCGACGGCTTCATCAAACTGATCAAGATGGTGATCGGGCCGATCATCTTCTGCACGGTAGTGACCGGCATCGCCGGCATGGAGGACATGAAGAAGGTCGGGCGCGTCGGCGGCAAGGCGCTGCTGTATTTCGAGATCGTCTCCACGTTCGCGCTGGTGCTCGGCCTCGCGGCCACGCACCTGCTGCGGCCCGGCGCTGGCTTCAACGTCGATCCGGCCTCGCTCGACGGCCGCGCGGTCGCCTCGTACGCGGCCAAGGCGCACGGCCAGAGCACGGTCGACTTCTTCATGCACATCATCCCGGACACGATTTCATCGGCGTTCGCGCAAGGTGAAATCCTGCAGATCCTGCTGGTCGCCCTGCTGTTCGGCACGGTGCTCGCGACGGCCGGTGAGAAGGGCCGGGTCGTCACGAACTTCATCGAAGGCATTTCGCACGTGCTGTTCGGTATCGTGCGCATCGTCACGAAGCTCGCGCCGATCGGCGCATTCGGCGCGATGGCCTTCACCATCGGCAAGTACGGGATCGGCTCGCTGCTGCCGATGCTCAAGCTGATCGGCACGTTCTATCTGACCTCGATCGTGTTCGTCGTGTTCGTGCTCGGTGCGATCGCGCGTATGGTGGGCTTCAACATCCTGCGCTTCGTCGCGTACATCAAGGAAGAAATGCTGATCGTGCTCGGCACGAGTTCGTCCGAAGCGGCGCTGCCGCAACTGATGCAGAAGCTCGAAAACCTCGGCTGCTCGCGCTCGGTGGTGGGCCTCGTGGTGCCGACCGGTTATTCGTTCAACCTCGACGGCACCAACATCTACATGACGATGGCGGTGCTGTTCATCGCCCAGGCGACCAACACCGACCTCACGTGGGGCCAGCAACTGACGCTGCTCGCCGTGACGATGCTGACCTCGAAGGGCGCGAGCGGCGTGACCGGCGCGGGCTTCATCACGCTCGCCGCGACGCTTGCCGTGGTGCCGACGATTCCGCTGTCGGGCATGGTGCTGATTCTCGGCATCGACCGCTTCATGAGCGAGTGCCGCGCGCTGACCAATATCGTCGGCAACGGTGTCGCGACGGTCGTCGTGTCGGCGTGGGAGAAGGAACTCGACCGCAGCAGGCTGAGGTCGGTGCTGCGCGGCGATGTGGCCGTCAAAGAGCCGGCCGGCGTCTGAGCCGCGCGTAGATTCACCCATTCTGTCGTAACGAGCGCGGACGCCTGACTATGAAACCGGCGTCCGCGCGCTCATCCGGGGCGTCATCGACTGCTTGCGCGCCCCCCGCGCCTCCGGCGCCCCCCGCTCCCGATTTCGCGCCCGCAGCCGATCCCTCCGGCGAAGCCCGCCGCCGGCCCGAGCCCGACGCCGCGTTTGCTTATGCCACAATGTCCGATCCCCATCGACCGGACCTTGCCAACGTGACGCGCCGCCTGCTGATCCTCTTCGTGCTCGCAGCCGGGCTCGTGGCGGCGTGCTGGCTCACCTACGGCATCGCGTGGCGCAATGGCGTCGACACGCTGCGGCGCAACGCCGCGGTGCGCGCCGAGCGCACCGCGAGCGTGCTCAAAAGTACGCTCGAGCGCTACGAATCGCTGCCTTATCTGCTCGGCGAGCATCCGATCGTGCAGGACGTGCTGATCGATCCGGGTGCGGACAACGTGAAGCGCGCCAATCTCTACCTCGAAGACCTGAACCGCCACGCGCGCGCCACGGTCACCTACATCATTTCCGCCGATGGCTACTGCGTCGCCGCGAGCAACTGGCGCGGGCCGGGCAGCTTCGTCGGCGCGGGCTACCAGTTCCGGCCGTATTTCGCCGACGCGGTGAACGGCGGCGTGGGCCGCTTTTTCGGCATCGGCACGATTTCGCAGGCACCCGGCTACTACATCTCGCAGCCGGTGCGGCGCGACGGCAAGATCGTCGGCGTGGCTGTGGTCAAACTCGATCTCGAATGGTTCCAGGGGGTGGATGCGGCGGAGCCGCTCGTCGTGACCGACGATCACGGGGTGATCTTTCTATCGTCGGTGCCGGCATGGAAATATCACACGATCCGGCCGCTGCCCGGCCAGGTCGCCGATTCGATCTACCAGGCGCGCCAATACGCGCAGCAGCCGATCGCGCCGTTGCCGGTGACGATCGTGCGCGCGCTCGAAGGCAATGCGCAGATCCTGCGCATCGGCGGCGGGCGTTCCGCGCCGCGCTATCTCGCATCGCGCCACGGCATGGGCGAGCCGGACTGGCATCTGATCACGATGTCGCCAGTCGATCCGGTCGATGCCGACGCGCGCAACGCGACTATCGTGACCGGCTTCGGCTACGTGTCGCTGGCGCTGCTGGCGTTCTACTGGCGCATGCGCCGCGCGCGCGTGCGCGAAGTGATGCGCAGCCGCGCGCTGCTGCAAAAGGCCTACGCGGAGCTGAACCAGCGCGTCGCCGAGCGCACCGCGGATCTTTCCGAGGCGAACGAGCAGTTGCACAAGGAAGTCGCCGAGCGCACGCGCGCCGAGCAGGAGCTGCGTGCCGCGCACGACGAACTGATCCAGGCGAGCAAGCTTGCCGCGCTTGGGCAGATGGCGGCCGGCATCACGCATGAACTGAATCAGCCGCTCGCCGCGCTGCGCGGTTTCTCCGACAACACACGGGTGCTGCTCGAGCGCGGCGACCAGGCGTCGGCGCGCGAGAATCTCGAAGCGATCGCGGCGCTCACCGAGCGCATGGGCAAGATCACCAACCAGTTGAAGCTGTTCGTCGGCCGGGCGCGCCCGCGTAGTGCGCGCGCGCCGGTCGTGCGGGCGCTGCGCAACGTGGTCGCGCTGTTGCAGAAGCGTCTGCAAGGGGTCGAGCTTCAGTTCGTGCTGACCGGTGCCGGGGCGAATCCCGCTGCCGGCGCGCAAGCCGAAGCGGCCCCGGCAACGGCAGCAACCGTGGCGGCGGCAGGCGACGCGCGCGTGCCGCTGACGCTCGCCGACGATCATCCCGAGCTGGTCGCGCATTGCGATGATCTGCGGCTCGAACAGGTGCTGATCAACCTGCTTGGCAACGCGCTCGACGCGACCGCCGGCATGAGTGCGCCGCGCATCACCGTCACGGTCGAGGCCGCCGACGCGACGCTGTCGATCACGGTCGGCGACAACGGCCCCGGCATACCCGGCGACGTATTGCCGCACCTCTTCGAACCGTTCTTTACGACCAAGGAAATGGGCCAGGGACTCGGCCTCGGTCTCGCGATTTCGTCGTCGATCGCGCGCGATTGCGGCGGCTCGCTGGTCGTGCGCAACGCGCCGGACGGCGGCGCATTATTCATCCTGACGCTGCGCCGCGCGCGCGTGCAGACGAACCTTTCGCCGGACCCGCTGACCGCGGGCCCCTGATTTGACTCCGGAATACGTAATGAACGACGGCCTGCAAGTGCTGTATATCGAAGACGACGAACTGGTGCGGCGCGCGAGCGTGCAGAGCCTGCAACTGGCGGGCTTCGACGTGATCGGCCATGCGTCGGCGGAGTCGGCGGCCAGGGCGATCGGCGCGGACTTCTCCGGCGTGATCGTCAGCGATATCCGCCTGCCCGGCGCGAGCGGCCTCGATCTGCTCGCGCAGTGCCACGAACGCGCGCCCGACGTGCCGGTGATTCTGGTGACGGGGCACGGCGATATCTCGATGGCGGTGCAGGCGATGCGCGACGGCGCGTATGACTTCATCGAGAAGCCGTTCGCATCGGAGCGATTGATCGAAACCGTGCGGCGCGCGCTCGAGCGCCGCAAGCTGGTGCTCGAAAACCTCGCGCTACGGCGCGAGCTGGCCGGGCAGAGCACGGTCGCGGCGCGCATCATCGGCCGCAGTCCGGCGATCGAGCAGGTGCGGCGGCTGATCGCGAACGTCGCGCCGACCGACGCATCGGTGCTGATCAACGGCGACACCGGCGCCGGCAAGGAGCTGATCGCGCGCAGCCTGCACGAATTGTCGCCGCGTCGCGACAAGCCGTTTATCGCGGTGAACTGCGGCGCGCTGCCCGAGCCGATGTTCGAGTCCGAGATGTTCGGCTACGAGCCGGGCGCGTTCACCGGGGCGGCCAAACGCCGGATCGGCAAGCTCGAACATGCGTCGGGCGGCACGCTGTTTCTCGACGAAATCGAGAGCATGCCGCTCGCGTTGCAGGTGAAGCTGCTGCGCGTGCTGCAGGACGGCGTGCTGGAGCGGCTCGGTTCGAATCAGCCGATTCGCGTCGATTGCCGCATCGTCGCGGCGGCGAAGGGCGACATGGCGGGGCATGTCGCGGATGGCTCGTTCCGCCGCGACCTGCTGTACCGGCTGAACGTGGTGACGATCGCGCTGCCGCCGCTCGGCGAGCGTCGCGAGGACATCGTGCCGCTGTTCGAGCACTTCGTGCTCGATGCGGCCGTGCGTTATCAGCGGCCGGCGCCGATCCTCACCGATCGCCAGCGCGCCAATCTGATGAAACGCGACTGGCCGGGCAACGTGCGCGAGCTGCGCAATGCCGCCGACCGCTTCGTGCTCGGTATCGCCGACGAACCGGTGCTGTCGTTCGACGACGATCGCGCGGCCGCGCAGCCGCTGAAGGAGCGGGTCGAGCAGTTCGAGCGCGCGATGATTGCCGAGGCGTTGGAGCAGGCGGGCGGCGTGGTGGCGGTCGCGGCGGACCGTCTGCAGCTCGGCAAGGCGACGCTCTACGAGAAGATCAAGCGGTATGGCCTGGCGGCCAAAGGGGAAGGGGAGCGGTGAGGCGGTGGAGCGCCGGCGGCGCAAGCGCGCGCCGGCGCGTATCAATCAGTTCGACGTCGACGCGTTGGCTCAGGCCGACGTGCCTTTCAGCGCTTTCGCGAGCAACTGGTCGAGTTCCGCGAATTGCGGCTCGCCGACATAGCGCTTCAGGATCTTGCCGTCCTTGTCGACGACGAAGGTGGTCGGCGTGAGTTGAACGTTGCCGAACTGCCTGGCGGCCGAACCGTCGTCCATTGCGACCTTGAACGGCAACTGACGCGTTTGCGTGTAGTTGGTCACGTACATCGGCGCATCGTAGTTCATCGCGACCGCGACGAATTCGAGGCCCTGGCCTTTGAAGCGGTTATAGGTCTCGACCATCTTCGGCATTTCCTGCATGCAGGTGTCGCAGTTGGTCGCCCAGAAGTTGACGAGATAGACCTTGCCCTTCAGATCCGCGGTCGACAGCTTCTTGCCCGACAGCAGCGTAAAGGTCGCGTCGGGCACGCGCTGCTGACCGGCAAACGCGAAATAGCCGGCGATCGCGAGCGCGATGGCGACGACAAATGCGATCACGTAGCGAAGCGGATTCGTGCGCCGGGCAGCAGTGGATGGATTCGAGCTCATGAACGGAACCTCGGGAGTCGCGCGGGATGCGCGCAGCAGTGGGTCGGCAATCGGTTGATTCTGAGACGGTACTGGATAGCGCGACTATTGTAGCCTTATTGGTGCTGTTGCGCCGCCGTGGCGGGTCGGCGCAAAGCCGCGTCAGCAGGAGATCGGCGGATAATGGAGGCTTACGCTCCTTTTAGGCTCCTTTTACGCTCCTGTAAGCCCGATTTTTCGCCCCCATGCTCCGAACTGTCTTTGGCCTCTACCGTTTGTCTGCCCGCATTTCGTCCTGTCTTGCTCCGATAAGCCGTTTGTTGGTCCGCTCATGGGGCCGCTCATGGGCCCGCTCATGGGGCCACTCGCCGGACTCCGGCCGGCCGGCCGCTTCCGCCGGCGTTTCGGCAGGTTCGCCGCGGCGCGCGCGAACGTCGCTCGCCACGGTGCTCGGCGCGCTCGCGCTCGGCGTCGCACTTGGCGCGTGCTCGCCGACCTTCGACTGGCGCACCGTGATGAACAACGACAACGGCTACACGGTCGATTTCCCGGCCAAGCCGGGCAACGACCAGCGCGCGGTGCAGATCAACGGCACGTCGATGCAGATGGCGATGCAGACGGCCGAAGCCGGTCACGCGGTGTTTGCGGTCGGTACCGTGATGCTGCCGGACGACAGCGACGCTACCCGGCACGCCGCGCTCGATTTTCTGCGCGCCGGGCTGGCGCGCAATGTCGGCGCGGCGCCCGACGCGCAGCCGGTGCAGATTCCGCTCGCGGCGGGCGGTAAAACGCCCGGTCTCGAAATGAAGGTAAGCGGCGCGGCCGGCGCGCAACACGAGGCTCGTACCGTCTATGTGCGGCTCGTCGCGCACGGACGGCACGCGTACCAGGCGGCGATCATTGCCGATCAACCGTTGCCGCAGGACCAGGTCGACCAGTTTTTTTCGTCGTTCCAGCTGTATTGAGAGCGGTATTTCCAGCCGGTAGCGTGCGCAACGAGTGGTCGCGCACAGTAAAAGTTTTTTCGCAGGATTACGCGCTAATTCGCGGTTTACGTTGAGGTTTTTCGGTTGTTCGCCGCGCCTGTGGATAACTCTGTTGAGAACTCGACTTCATTTGCCCGAAAAGCCCGGCCGGTGGGCTTTCCGGCAAGATTCGCCAGTGCGCCGCGTTTTAAAAAAACCAATAAAATCAAGACGTTCTTGAGGGGGCTGCCGGTGGGCCTTTCACTTGTATCAAAATCTGTCAAAAGCTCGAACGTGTGCATAAGTCAAGTCTTGACAGTAGTTTTTTCTCCTTATAACGAGCCAAATGCGCGCCGGTATTGAATCGCTTCGGCGATCTGCGCGGCGCTCGGCATGGCCGCGCCGGCAAGGTCGGCGATAGTCCGCGCGACCTTCAGCACGCGGTAGTGGGCTCGCGCCGACCAGCCGAAACGCTCGCCTGCTTCGCGCAGCAGCGCTTCGCCCGCCGCATCCGGGCGACACACGTCGTCCACTTCCCGTCCCCCCAGTTCGCGGTTGGTTTTGCCTTGCCGGATTCGTTGCCGCTCGCGCGCGGCGCTCACCCGCGCGGCGATGGTGGCGCTCGATTCGCCCGCAGCCGCCGTGCGCGCCGCGAGTTCGGCGGGTGTCAGCGCCGGAATCTCGAGCTGAATATCGATCCGGTCCAGCAGCGGCCCCGACAGCTTGCGCAGATAGCGCGCCGCGATTTCCGGCGTGCAGCGGCAGCGCCCGCCCGGATCGCCACGCCAGCCGCACGGGCACGAGTTCATCGCGGCGATCAGTTGGCATGCGGCCGGGAAGTCGGCCTGCAGCGCGGCGCGCGAAATGGTGATGCGGCCCGCTTCGAGCGGTTCGCGCAGCGTTTCGAGCACCACGCGATCGAATTCGGGTAATTCGTCGAGAAAGAGCACGCCGAGATGCGCGAGTGTGATTTCCCCCGGCTGCGGCGGATTACGCCCGCCGACCAGCGCCGCCGCACTCGATGAATGATGCGGCGCGCGAAACGGCCGTTGCCGCCACTGCGACGGTTTGAAGCCGATCCGGCTCGCGGACAGCAACGCCGCGGACGTGAGCGCTTCGTCATCGGTCATCGGCGGCAGCAGGCCGGGCAGGCGGGCGGCGAGCATCGATTTGCCGGCGCCCGGCGGGCCGATCAGCAGCACGTGGTGGCCGCCTGCCGCGGCCACTTCCAGCGCGCGACGGGCGGCGCGCTGGCCGATCACGTCGGCCATGTCGGGCGTGCAGGACGGTGGGGCGCCACCGAGGTCCGGCGCTTCGACCGGGGCGAGGCGCGCGTCGGCTTCGCCAGCGAGGTGCGCGCATAGCGACGGCAGGTCGGCGGCGCCATACACATCGACGCCGGGCACGAGCGCCGCTTCGGCTGCGCTGGCGGCGGGCAGATAAAGCTGCGGGACCGGCATGGATTGCGCCGTGGCTTCCTCGCCGGGAGGCGGCGCGCGGGACGACGGAGATCGCGCATCCGTGTCGGCATCGCTAGTGCTGGCCGCCGCGCTGCCGCGCGCGGTGCCGCATGCCATCGCGAACGCGCCGCGCATCGGCCGCAGCGCGCCGGTCAGCGACAACTCCCCGGCAAATTCGCGATGAAGCAGCGACTCGGCCGGAATCTGCCCGCTCGCGGCGAGGATGCCGAGCGCGATCGGCAGATCGAAGCGGCCGGACTCTTTCGGCAGATCGGCTGGCGCGAGGTTGACGGTAATGCGCCTGACCGGGAAATCGAAGCCGCAGTTTTGCAGCGCAGCGCGCACGCGCTCGCGGCTTTCGCGTACTTCCAGATCCGGAAGGCCGACGATCGAAAAGGAAGGTAATCCGTTGGCGAGGTGAACCTCGACGGTAACTTCGGGCGCGCGGCCGGAGGCCGGCGCGCGACTGCGCACCACGGCAAGCGACATGTTTTCTCCCGTCGGACGGCGCGCTCGGGCGAGCGCAAATCCTGAAACGCTGATGACGTCACGGCTCGCTTGCCGGTGATGTGCAGCACGACGCAGCGCAATGGCTGCGTGCGGGGATTACGGCGTCTGGGTGAGCGGCAGTTTCTGCTCGAGTTCGGCGACGCGGCGCTCCAGTTCCTCGAGGCGTGCGCGCGTGCGCACCAGCACCTGAGTCTGCGTATCGAATTCGTCGCGCGTGACGAGATCGAGCTTCGAGAAGCCTTGCGACAGCATTGCCTTGACGTTGCGCTCGACATCCTTGGCGGGCGAGTTCTTGAACAGATCGCTGACGCGCGCCTGGAAGTCGTTAAAAACGTCGTTCGGTTGTTTCATGGTGTTCCCCTTGGTGCACAAAAAATGTGCATGTTTCGTTACGTCCGTGCCTCGTTGCGGCGAATGGGCGATCCTGGTGCGCTGCACTTCGCCGCGCGCGGCCGCGTGAGCGCATTTGGTGCGCGTCGTCGCGTTCAGAACCTTCGAACACTCTAGCAACGATCCCTATGCCGCGCCACCGCTGGCCGCGCCGCTGGCCGTTCGGACAAGGCCGTCCGGGCACGCCGCGCCATCCGCGCGACGCGCAGTCTGACACAAGTTGGCATGGCAGTTGCTCTTACTGCCCCGCGCGCACCGCCAGGGCGCTTTTACCGGCGATGCAACAGATCGCGGTCACGAGTACGCAACGGCATCAGCAACAACTAGCGAGGAATTTTATGAAGCTCATTACCGCAATCATCAAGCCTTTCAAGCTCGATGAAGCACGCGAGGCGCTGTCGGCGATCGGCGTGTCGGGGATCACGGTGACGGAAGTCAAAGGCTTCGGGCGGCAGAAGGGCCACACGGAGCTGTATCGGGGGGCCGAATACGTCGTCGACTTTCTGCCGAAGGTGAAGATCGAGGCGGCGGTGTCGGACGACATCGTCGATCAGGCGATCGAGGCGCTCGAGCGCGCCGCGCGCACCGGCAAGATCGGCGACGGCAAGATTTTCGTCACGCCGATCGAGCAGGTGGTGCGGATCCGCACCGGCGAAACCGGCGCGGACGCGCTGTAACGACCAAAACCAGGCGACACGGCTAGCGACAAAAGGAAAACCAAGATGCGCAAATTATTGATGTCCCTGCTGATGGCCGGCTCGCTGCTCGCGGGCGGCGTCGGCACCGCTCTCGCGGACGACGCTTCCGCGGCGGCCCCGAGCGCACCTAGCGCCGAGACCACGGCGAGCGCGCCGGCCGCGGACGCGTCGGCGCCCGCCGCACCGGCGGCCGCTGCACCGGCCGCAACCCCGGCCAGCGACGCCGCCGCGGCGCCGGCCGCGCCGACCGCGCCGTTCTCGGTCGATTCGTCGAAGATCAATTCCGGCGACACCGCGTGGATGCTGACCTCCACCGCGCTCGTGCTGTTCATGACGATCCCCGGTCTCGCGCTGTTCTACGGCGGCATGGTCCGCAAGAAGAACGTGCTCGCGACGTTGATGCAAAGCTTCGCGATCACCTGTCTGGTGACGATCATCTGGACCGTGATCGGCTACAGCCTCGCGTTCACGCCGGGCGGGCCGTTCATCGGCGGCTTGTCGCGCGTGTTCATGGCGGGCATGACCTATATCAAGGGTGACAAGGCCACCACGCTGAGCGTCAGCCACCTCGCGCCGACGATCCCCGAGACCGTCTACTTCGTCTATCAGATGACCTTCGCGATCATCACGCCGGCGCTGATCACCGGCGCGTTCGCGGACCGCATGAAGTTCTCGGCGATGCTCGTGTTCATGACGCTGTGGTCGATCATCGTCTACTCGCCGATCGCGCACATGGTGTGGGAACCGACCGGCTGGCTGGCGAGCGCGGGCATCCTCGATTTCGCGGGCGGCACCGTGGTGCACATCAACGCCGGTATCGCGGCGCTGGTCTGCGCACTGGTGCTCGGCAAGCGCGTCGGCTACGGCCGCGAGGCGATGGCGCCGCACAACCTGACGCTCACGCTGATCGGTGGCGCGATGCTGTGGGTCGGCTGGTTCGGCTTCAACGCGGGTTCGGCGGTGGCGGCGGACGGGCGCGCCGGCTTCGCGATGTTCGCGACCCAGGTCGCGACCGCGGCGGCCGCGCTTGCGTGGATGTTCGTCGAATGGGCGACCAAGGGTAAGCCGTCGGTGCTCGGTATCGTGTCGGGCGCGGTGGCGGGGCTGGTGGCGATCACGCCGGCTTCCGGCTTCGTCGGCACGCTCGGCGCGCTGGTGATCGGCGTCGTCGCCGGCGTGGTCTGTTTCTGGTCGGCCACATGGCTCAAGCACAAGCTCGGCTACGACGATTCGCTCGATGCGTTCGGCGTGCACTGCGTCGGCGGCGTCGTCGGCGCGCTGCTGACCGGCGTGTTCGCGGTCAAGGACATCGGCGGCCTCGACGGCAGCGTGCTCGTGCAGGCGAAGGGCGTGCTGACGACGCTGGTCTACAGCGGCGTGGTGAGCTTCGTGTTGTTGAAGATCATCGATATGGTGATGGGCATCCGCGTGACCGAAGAGCAGGAGCGCGAAGGCCTCGACGTGAGCCTGCACGGCGAGCACGTCGAATGACCGGCACGGCGGGCGAAATGGCTGCACGCCATCAAGCCCGCGCCGCCGGGCTCGGAGGACCGCTCGGATGCCGGCTCGGATGCCGGGTCGGACGACCGACCCGCTCGCGACCTCGACCCTGCCCGGCTCGGAAAACAAGCACGGCAATCCGCCCGCCTTCATGGCGGGTTTTTTTATATGCGCGGTTTAAAAGGCACGAGCCTCGGCCCGACCAGGGCCCGTAAAAGGCCGCCAGATCGCTCGAAAATGGCCGATGAAATTGGCCGGGGCGGGGTGGAAGCGGCGATTCTCCCGGCCTATCATCGCAATAGGGAGAATGCATTCAAGTCTGCTTGCGAATGGAGAAACCGTCCCCAAATGGACAAAGCATTTGCTCTACAATCTTTTTTCTCCAGTTTGCGAGTGATCAATGGTTCCGCACCTAGTTACGGCGTTAAACGGCCCGCTGCTCGACCTCGAGCGGAAGATCCTCGACGCCACGCCCGCTATCGAACGCTGGTTCCGGCTCGAATGGCAGGAGCACACACCGCCGTTCTACTGTTCGGTCGATCTGCGTAACGCGGGCTTCAAGCTCGCGCCGGTCGACACCAATCTGTTCCCGGGCGCATTCAACAATCTGCCTCAGGAAGTGCTGCCGCTCGCGGTGCAGGCGGCGATGGCATCGATCGAAAAAATCTGCCCCGACGCGAAGAACCTGCTGGTGATTCCGGAGCGTCATACCCGTAACGCGTTCTACCTCGAAAACGTCGCCCGGCTCGCGTCGATCATGCGCCAGGCGGGCCTGAACGTGCGCTTCGGCACGCTCGACGAAACCATCAACGGTCCTGTCACGATCGCGCTGTCGGACGGCCAGAAGCTCGTGCTCGAACCGCTCGAGCGCTCGCCGCGGCGCCTCGGTCTGAAGAATTTCGACCCGTGCTCGATTCTGCTGAACAACGACCTGTCGGGTGGCATTCCGCCGGTGCTCGAAAATCTGCACGAGCAGTATCTGTTGCCGCCGCTGCACGCGGGCTGGGCGGTGCGCCGCAAATCGACGCATTTCTCCTGTTACGACGATGTCGCGAAGAAGTTCGCGAAGATGGTCGAGATCGACCCGTGGATGATCAATCCGTACTTCGCGCATGTCGAAGGCGTCGATTTTCAGGAGCGCACCGGCGAGGAAGCGCTGGCCGATGCGATCGACGGCGTGCTCAAGAAGATCGCGCGCAAATATCGCGAGTACGGCATCTCCGAAAAACCGTATGTCGTGATCAAGTCCGACGCGGGCACGTATGGAATGGGCGTGATGACAGTGCACGACGCCTCCGAAGTCGCCGCGCTGACCAAGCGCGAACGCGCGCGCATGGCGGCGACCAAGGACGGCCTCGAAGTGCACGACGTGATCGTCCAGGAAGGCGTGTACACGTTCGAGCGTATCGGCGAGGAAGTGGCCGAGCCGGTCGTCTACATGATCGACCGCTACGTGGTGGGCGGCTTCTATCGCGTGCACGGCAGCCGCGAGCGCGACCAGAATCTGAACGCGCCTGGCATGCACTTCGTGCCGCTCGGCTTCGAACACACGGCGCTGCCCGATGCGCACGCGAAGCCCGGCGCGGCGCCGCCGAACCGCTTCTACATGTACGGCGTGGTCGCGCGGCTCGGGCTGCTCGCCGCGTCGGTCGAACTCGAAAAGACCGATCCGGAAGCGATCCAGGTCTAGGCCGCCTCGCGCACGGCGCTGGCCGCATGCGTGCCGCCAGCGTCCTGCGCGAAGACTCTATTGACGAATAATGCGCAGCCCGTCAGGGCGCACCGGGACTTTCATGGACATTCTTTTCATCGCCGATCCGCTCGGCCATTTCAAGATCTACAAGGATTCGACCTACGCGATGATGGCCGAAGCGGCGCGGCGCGGTCATACGGTGTACACGTGCGAGCCGAAGCAGCTCGCGTGGACGGGCGGCGACGTCGAGGCGAACGTCGAGCGCATCGCGATCGTCGGCGACACCACCGATCTGCATCGTGATGTCTGGTTCGCCGCCGATCCCGCCACGCCGCGCGCACTGAAAAGCTTCAGCGCGGTCGTGATGCGCAAGGATCCGCCGTTCGACATGGAGTACGTGACGTCGACGTGGCTGCTCAAGATGGCCGAGCGTGCCGGCGCGCGCATCTTCAACAAGCCGCAGGCGATTCGCGATCATTCGGAGAAGCTCGCGATCGGCGAGTTCGCGCAGTTCGTCGCGCCTACGCTGGTCACGCGCGACCCCGCGCGCTTGCGCGCGTTCCACGAGCAGCACGGCGACGTGATTCTGAAGCCTCTCGACGGCATGGGCGGCATGGGTGTGTTCCGCGTGAAGGCCGACGGGATGAACCTCGGTTCGATCATCGAGATGCTGAGCCACGATGGCGCGCGTACCGTGATGGCGCAAAAATTCATCCCCGAGATCAAGGACGGCGACAAGCGCATCCTGCTGATCGGCGGCGAAGCGGTACCGTATTCGCTCGCGCGCATTCCGCAGGGCAATGAAGTGCGCGGCAATCTCGCGGCGGGCGGGCTCGGCGTTGCGCGGCCGCTCAGCGAGCACGATCGCAAGATCGCCGATACGCTCGCCCCGGTGCTCGCCGCGCGCGGCTTGCTGCTGGTCGGGCTCGATGCAATCGGCGATTGGCTCACCGAGGTCAACGTGACGAGCCCGACGTGTTTCCGCGAGATCATGGATCAGACCGGCTTCGACGTCGCCGGGATGTTCATCGACGCGCTGGAGCGCGCGGCCGGCTGACGCGGCAAGTTTCGGCGCCGTGCAGGCGTAGCCGCCTTGAATCGCCGGCCGCGCCCCCAAACTACGTCGTGAACATGCATCGGGCGCGCCACGCGGTTTGGCGCGAAAATGAGCCTGCTACAATGCCCGCTCTCCCGCGCGACGCATCAGCCTCGGCGTTATCGGCTGCAGTGGGCGCCAGCGCGGATTGCGAATCCTGAACGGACAGCGTTTTCGCCGGCGACGGCAGGGCGTCGCGAACCACTCGCTCCGCGATGCATTCCCGCTCTCGCGACCCACGGCCGGCCGAGGGCGCTGGCGAACCGGGCTGCGGCCCGGTCTACGGTTTGGGGCCGTTCATTTGCAGTAAGGCTGACATGGCAGGCATTCTGATCATTGCGCACGCTCCGTTCGCCACCGCGTTGCGCGATTGCATTTCTCATATCTATGGCGGTTTGCCGGCACGCATCGGCGTGATCGACGTGTCGGCGGATTGCGATCCCGCGCAGGTCGTCGTGTTTGCGAATTCGGAAGTCGCGCGTCTGAAAGAGGAGAACGGCACGCTCGTCCTCACCGACATGTTCGGCGCGACGCCGGCCAACATTGCCGGCCGGCTCGCGACGATGCCGGACGTGCGCGTGCTGTGCGGCGTCAATCTGCCGATGCTGGTGCGCGCGGTCTGCTATCGCGCGACGCCGCTCGACACGCTCGTCGACAAGGCGCTCGCCGGCGCGACCAAGGGCGTGCATGCGATCGGGCCCGCGACGCCGGAAGCGGTCGCGCCACCGGCCGAATCGGACGATTGCCTGCCGGCATTACCACCCGATGCGGCGCCCGGCGACTGTATTCCGGCGCTGCCGGAACACGCCGGGCTGGCGCGCAAGCCGGATCCGGCCGGCGTATAAGCCAGGGTGTAAGCCGACTCGTTGCTGAAGGCTGCACCCGCGTTGCAACTGGTTTGCCGTTTCACCTTTCACTATTTCATTCACCCGCGCTTCGGATCATCACATGCTGCAACAGGAAACGACTATCGTGAACAAGCTGGGGCTGCACGCACGCGCGTCGGCCAAGTTGACGCAACTCGCGGGCAACTATCAGGCGGAAATCTGGATGAGCCGTAATGGCCGGCGTATCAACGCGAAGAGCATCATGGGTGTGATGATGCTCGCCGCGGGCATCGGCAGCACGGTGCTGATCGAAACCGAAGGCACCGACGAAAAGGAAGCGATGGACGCATTGCTGAAACTGATCGCCGATAAATTCGGTGAAGGCCAGTAAAGCGGCGCTGCAGACTCAACAGATTAAAAACCGCGGTCCGTCCGCGGTTTTTTTTCGTCACCGGCATTTGAATATCAACAGAGCTCGCGCGTGAACCAGGGCGAAAAGAGACGCGAAAGAGTGCGTAAGGCGCCAGGCGTTTGCAACGCGTCGCGCGCGTGGCGCGACCGGCGTGCCGATCGTCAGCGCTCATCGGCCATGCGTGAGCGCTGATTAGCTGATTACGATAATTCGTGCTGCGCTGCACACACCCTTGCGATACTTCAGAAAGGCACGGAATTTATAATGGCCGATAGAGTCTGAGAGCATTGCAGCGGTTTGCCGCGGCATCACACAACTAGAGGAGGTGCGCGTGTCATTCACGCTGCAAGGAATTCCCGTGTCACGCGGTATCGCCATTGGGCGCGCTTATCTGATCGCCCCGGCAGCACTCGACGTAGACCACTATCTGATCGAACCTGTCCAGATCGAAGGGGAGGTCGAGCGCTTTCGCGCGGCTCAGCAACGCGTTCATCACGAACTCGATGCGTTGCGCGCCGATCTCGCCGCCGATGCGCCCAGCGAAATGGGCGCTTTCATCAACGTCCACACCATGATCCTGAACGACGCGATGCTCGTTCAGGAAACCATCGATCTGATCCGTACGCGCCGCTACAACGTGGAGTGGGCGTTGACCGAACAGCTCGAACGCCTGTCGCGCCATTTCGACGATATCGAAGACGAATACCTGCGTGAGCGCAAAGCCGACATCGAGCAGGTCGTCGAGCGCGTGTTGAAAGCGCTCGCGGGTGCGCCCGGCATCGTCGACGGCGTGCATGGCGCGTGCGACGAGATGATCGTGGTCGCGCACGACATCGCGCCGGCCGACATGATGCAGTTCAAGACGCAAACGTTTCAGGGCTTCGTCACCGATCTCGGCGGCCGCACGTCGCATACGGCGATCGTCGCGCGCAGCCTCGGCATTCCGGCCGCGGTCGGCGTGCAGCATGCGAGCGCGCTGATTCGCCAGGACGACCTGATCATCGTCGACGGCGACCACGGCATCGTGATCGTCGATCCGGCGCCGATCGTGCTCGAGGAATACTCGTACCGTCAAAGCGAAAAGGAACTCGAGCAGCGCAAACTGCAGCGCCTGAAGTTTTCGCCGACGCAAACGTTGTGCGGCAACCGCATCGAGCTGTGCGCGAACATCGAGTTGCCGGACGACGCGCGCGCGGCGGTCGAATCGGGTGCGACGGGTGTCGGCCTGTTCCGTACCGAGTTCCTGTTCATGAATCACAAGCACCGGATGCCCGAGGAAGAGGAGCAGTTCAGCGCGTATCGCCACGCGGTCGAACTGATGAACGGCTTGCCGGTGACGATCCGCACGATTGACGTCGGCGCCGACAAGCCGCTCGATTCGATGGGCGGCGGCGACGGTTATGAAACCGCCGCAAACCCCGCGTTGGGATTGCGCGCGATTCGCTGGAGCCTGTCCGAGCCGCAGATGTTCCTCACGCAGCTGCGCGCGATCCTGCGCGCGTCGGCGTTTGGCAAGGTGAAGATCCTGATTCCGATGCTCGCGCACGCGCAGGAGATCGACCAGACGCTCGATCTGATCCGCGAAGCGAAGCGTCAGCTCGACGACGCCGGCATCGCCTACGATCCGAATGTGCAGGTCGGCGCGATGATCGAGATTCCGGCCGCTGCGATCGCGTTGCCGCTGTTTCTGAAGCGGCTCGATTTCCTGTCGATCGGCACGAACGATCTGATCCAGTACACACTCGCGATCGATCGCGCGGATAACGCGGTTGCGCACCTGTACGACCCGCTGCATCCGGCGGTGCTGCATCTGATCGCGTTCACGTTGCGTGAGGCGAGGCGCGCCGGTGTGCCGGTGTCGGTGTGCGGCGAGATGGCGGGCGATCCGGCGATGACGCGTCTGCTGCTCGGCATGGGCCTGACCGAGTTTTCGATGCATCCGAGCCAGTTGCTCGAGGTCAAGCAGGAGGTGTTGCGCTCGAATCTGAAGACGCTCGAAAAGCCGGTGGCCGACGTGCTTGCTTCGTTCGAACCGGAAGAGGTGCAGGCGGCGCTGAAGCGGGTCGCGCTGGTTTGACGTGCCTTGCCCGGTTGCGCCGACGTGTTCCGATGCGATGAAGAAAACGCCGCCTATGCGCGGCGTTTTTTATTCAGCGTTGCAGACTCGGGCCCGCGCATCAGGCGTGATGCGCTTGCCCGCAAACCGGACAATCCGGCTGACGTCCGATGCGCATCGTGTTCCATTCCATCCTTAGCGAATCGAGCATCGTCAGGCGCCCCACCAACGGCGTGCCGATTTCACCGATCACCTTGAGCGCCTCGGCGGCCTGCATCGAGCCAATGATGCCGACTGTCGGCGCGAACACGCCCATCGTCGAGCACGCGACTTCCTCGAGCGGCTGATCCTCGGGGAACACGCATGCGTAACACGGCGACGCGTCGTTGCGAAAATCGAAGGTGCTGATCTGGCCGTCGAAGCGCAGCGCCGCGCCCGACACCAGCGGCACACGATGCTTGACGCACGCGCGGTTGATCGCGTGGCGCGTCGCGAAGTTATCGGTGCAATCGAGCACGACACTCGCATGCGGCACCTCGCGCTCGAGCCACGCATCGTCGACGCGCTCGGCCACCGCGCTCACGATGACCTCCGGGTTGATCCGCGCGAGCATGTCGCGCCCGGACTCCACCTTGCTTCGTCCGACCGATGCGCTGACGTGCAGAATCTGCCGCTGCAGATTGGTCAGGTCGACCGTATCGGCATCGACGAGCGTCAGACGGCCGACGCCCGCGGCCGCCAGATACATCGCGGCCGGTGAACCGAGGCCGCCCGCGCCGACGATGATCGCGTGCGCGTCGATAAAACGCTGTTGCGCCTCGATGCCGATTTCGTCGACGAGAATATGGCGGGAATAGCGGAGGAGTTGATCGTCATTCATGGCGGGACGCGCGAGTGTGTCGCGCAGGAGAAGACGGACGGAGAGTCCGTGCTGCGCGTTTCGTGGCTGTTATTTTAATCGCGCGTAAAGACGCTTGTTGCGGCGGGGTTGCTGCTGGCCGGGCCTCTGTGTGACACATCACCGGCCATGCCGCGGTTTTTCAACGGCAGTGGCATGTCTTCGCGGCAAATCGCGCCGCGAAGACATGCGTGGGTTACTGCTTACTTGCCAGCCGGGGCCGACGCGGGAGCCGACGCAGGCGCCGATGCGCCCGGCACCGGTTGCGTCGGTTTTACCGCGACCGGCGCGGAGGCCGACGTGGCCGGCTTGTTCTGCGCGAGGCGGCGTTCCATGAGCGACTTCGATTCCTGAACCGGCTTGCCTTCGAGCTTGTCGACAGCCTGCTGCAGCATGAAGTCGTCGGCGGAACCGAACTCGATCGGCTTGCGCTCGCGATCCTTCTGGCGCTGTTCCGGCGTCTTCTTGTCGTTCTGCTCTTCGAGCTGGCGCAGTTGCTCCATGCGTTCCTGCTCGCGTTGCTCCGCTTCCTTCTTCTCGTTCGGATCCTGCGTGTTCGCAAGGTGATTCGAATAGTCGACTTCGCGCGTCACGAGCGCGTCATCCGGATCGCCGTCCGCGTATTGATCGACAGGGATATCGGGGCGAATGCCCTTGTTCTGGATCGAACGGCCGCTCGGCGTGTAGTAGTACGCGGTGGTCAGACGCAGCGCGGTGTCGGCGGTCATGGGCCGCACGGTCTGCACCGAGCCTTTGCCGAACGTGGTCTTGCCGAGAATCAGCGCGCGATGCTGATCCTGCAGCGCGCCCGCGACGATTTCCGATGCCGACGCCGAATACGCGTTGGTCAGCACGATCATCGGCACGGTCTTGAAGATCGCCGGGACGTCCTTCAGCGGATCGCTGTCGAACGATTGCAGGCGGTAGTTATCGTAAGTGTCGCGGTAGATCTGCTTCGAATCCGGAATCTGGCCGTTGGTGGACACGACGACCGAATTCGGCGGCAGGAACGCGCCGGCCACGCCGACCGCGCTTTGCAGCAGACCGCCCCCGTTGTTGCGCAGATCGAGGATCAGGCCCTTCAGGTTCGGCTCCTGCCGCGCGAGGTCTTGCAGCTTGGCCGCGAGATCAGGCGTGGTGCGTTCCTGGAAGCTCGTGATGCGCACGTAGGCGAAGCCCGGTGCGACGATCTTGCCCTTGACGGACTGCACCTTGATGATTGCGCGCGTGACCGTGAGCGGGAACGTGCGGTCGTCGGTCTTGCGGAAGATGGTGAGCGTGACCTTGGTGCCCGGATCGCCGCGCATCTGCTTGACCGCCTGGTCGAGCGTCATGCCGCGCACCGGCTTGTCGTTGATCCGCGTGATCAGGTCGCCCGGACGGATGCCGGCGCGGAACGCGGGGGTGTCTTCGATCGGCGAAATCACCTTGATCAGGCCGTCTTCCGACGAGATCTCGATGCCGAGGCCCGCGAAGCGGCCCTTGGTCTGCTCCTGCAGCTCTTCGTAATCGGTCTTGTCGAGGTAGGACGAGTGCGGGTCGAGGCTGGACACCATGCCCTTGATCGCGGCGGTGAGAAGCTTTTTGTCGTCGACCGGTTCGACGTATTCGTGCTTGATCTGCCCGAACACTTCGGCGAAGAGCCTGAGCTGGTCTAGCGGCAGCGGTGCGATAGCGGCGCTAGCCGGTTGCTGGGCCGAGGCGGAGAATTGCAGGGTGGCAAACACACCGGTAGCAAGGCCCGCGGCAATCAGGCCGATATTTTTCAGGTTCTTTCGCATAGAGTCTGTTGCGGTCGGAAGCGCGTGGCAGCGTCGATAAAAGATTGGACGGACAAGTATAACTGCACACCCGTCTGCTCAGGGGTGAGGGGTAGGCAATCGTGCTTCGACAGTGCGGGAGGGGCGTGGTTCGCGGGATCCGGACCGCGAATGGCGAAGCCGTGTGACCGGGTGCGCGGCGGTCAGCTTCGGATGACTGCCGCGTCAAGCCAGTCAACGTCGGCGGCCGCGGTGGCCGCCAACTCTGGCCACCCGGCGCAATACAGTATTTCCTGTCGGCCGGGGGGCGCCGTACCGGCGCCGCGCGGTTCCGCCACACGGCGCCGCGCGGTTCGGCAAAGGGCTTAACCGGCCTTGCCCTGGTTCGCGACTGCGGCTTGCGCCTTGGCGATCGCTTCCTGGTCGCCCAGATAGTAGTGCTTGAGCGGCTTCAGGTTTTCGTCGAGCTCATAGACGAGCGGCACGCCGTTCGGAATATTGAGGCCGACGATGTCGTTGTCCGAGATGTTGTCCAGATACTTGACCAGCGCGCGGATCGAGTTGCCGTGCGCGGCGATCAGGATCTTGCGGCCCGACTTGATGGCCGGCGCGATCGACTCGGTCCACAGCGGCATCACGCGCGCGACGGTGTCCTTCAGGCACTCGGTGAGCGGCAGCTGCTCGCGCGGCACTTTGGCGTAGCGCGGATCGCTGTACGGCGCGCGCTCGTCGGTCGGCTCGAGCGCGGGCGGCGGCGTGTCGTAGCTGCGGCGCCAGACCAGCACCTGCCCGTCGCCGAACTTCGCGGCGGTTTCGGCCTTGTTCAAGCCCGACAGCGCGCCGTAATGGCGCTCGTTCAGGCGCCACGAATGCACGACCGGCAGGTACATCAGATCCATCCTGTCCTGCACGTGCCACAGCGTGCGGATCGCGCGCTTCAACACCGACGTGTAGGCGATGTCGAACGTGTAGCCCGATTCCTTGAGCAGCACGCCCGCCTGCTGTGCCTCGAGGTTGCCCTGCTCGGTCAGGTCGACGTCGACCCAGCCGGTGAAGCGGTTTTCCTTGTTCCACGTCGATTCGCCGTGGCGGATGAGAACGAGTTTGTACATGAGAATTGCCGGTCGGTAGTAAGGAAGCGGTCAGCGCTGCGAGGTGCCTCCGGAGGCGCGTCGCCATCGCGTCAAACGGTTATTTTATAATGGCCGGATTACCCTTTTCGATTTCTCTCTTTCCGGCGGATCCTCCGTGAAGTTTTTCACCGATTACATAAACCTTGTACTGATCGCAATCGTCCTTATCTCCGGTGGGTTGCTGCTGTGGCCGACTATCAGCCGGCGTGGACGCGGCGGCCTGTCGGCCGCCGAAGCTACCCAACTGATCAACAGGCGCAACGCGGCGGTCATCGATCTGCGGCCGTCCGCCGATTACGCCAGCGGGCATCTGCCCTCGGCGCGGCATTTCGAATTCGCGGAATTGCAGGCGAAGGTCGCACAACTCGCGAAGAACAAAAGCAACCCGGTGCTGCTGGTATGCCAGACCGGCCAGCAGTCGAACAAGGCGGCGCGTATCGTGCAGGAAGCGGGATACGCGGAAGTCCACGTTCTCGAAGGTGGGCTCGACGCCTGGCAGAAAGCCGGTATGCCGGTTGTGAAACAAGGAGCAGCCAAGTGAACAAAGTGATCATGTACAGCACGCAGGTGTGCCCGTATTGCCAGATGGCCGAACGTCTTTTAAAGTCGCGCGGCGTCGAGCACGTCGAAAAGGTACTGATCGACAAGGACCCGGCCCGTCGTGAGGAGATGATGACCCGGACCGGTCGTCGCACGGTGCCGCAGGTGTTCATCGGCGAGACGCATGTCGGCGGCTATGATGACCTTTCGGCGCTCGATCGCGCGGGCGGTCTGACGCCGCTGCTCGAAGCAGCCTGAGTCGGCGTCGCGCGCCGCGCGAGCGGCCGGACGCCGCGGACTCGACAAGCCGGCGCATGCGTGCCCGCCGTGGGCGCGCGACCCGTCGCAACAATCTGGCGGCCCATGCATGCATGGGCCGCCGTTACGCATACCTATCAGGGAATCACCATCATGTCCGACGAGAATAATCAGCCGTTCTTCAACATCCAGCGCATCTATCTGAAGGACATGTCGCTCGAGCAGCCGAATTCGCCGGCCATCTTCCTCGAGCAGGAAATGCCGTCGGTCGAAGTCGAAGTCGACGTGAAGGCCGAGCGCCTCGCCGAATCCGTGTTCGAAATCCTCGTGACGGGCACGGTCACCGCGAAGGTATCGGAAAAGGTCGCGTTCCTGATCGAAGCGAAGCAGGCCGGTATTTTTGACATTCGCAACATTCCCGCCGAACAGATCGATCCGCTCGTCGGCATCGCATGCCCGACCATCCTGTTCCCGTACCTGCGCTCGAACATCGCCGATGCGATCACCCGCGCGGGCTTCCCGCCGATCCACCTCGCCGAGATCAACTTCCAGGCGCTCTACGAGCAGCGTCTCGCGCAAATGAGCGCGGCCCAGCCGGGCAACGGCGCGCAAAACGGCGTCACGCACTAACGCGCCGCGCGCAGTGCCGGCTATGAAAGTCGCCGTTCTCGGCGCCGGCGCCTGGGGCACGGCCCTCGCCGGTCATCTGGCGTTACGGCACGACACGCTGTTGTGGGCGCGCGAGTCCGCGCTCATCGCCGAACTTTCCGCTTCGCACGAAAACGCCCGCTATCTGGCGGGCGTTGCTTTGCCGGCCGCGCTTCGCTATCAGGCGGACCTCGGCGCGGCGCTCGAGCACGCGCTCGCCGATGACGCGCTGTGCGTCGTCGCCACCCCCGTGGCGGGCCTGCGCGGTCTGCTGCGGACGATGCGCGACGCGGGCAAGGTGCCGGCGCACATCGTGTGGCTGTGCAAGGGTTTCGAAGCCGATTCGCAGTTGCTGCCGCATCAGGCGGTCGCGGCCGAACTGCCCGAGCACGCGAGCAACGGGGTGCTGTCCGGCCCGAGCTTCGCGCGCGAAGTCGGGCAGGGGCTGCCGGTCGCGCTGACGGTCGCGAGCGCTTCGGCGGCGTGCCGCGCGCGCACGGTCGCCGCGTTCCATCACGGTGCGATGCGTATCTATACTGGCGACGACGTCGTCGGCGTCGAAGTCGGCGGCGCGGTGAAAAACGTGCTGGCCATCGCGACGGGCATCGCCGATGGCCTCGGGCTCGGTCTGAACGCGCGCGCGGCGCTGGTCACGCGCGGACTCGCCGAAATGTCGCGCCTCGGCGTGACGCTCGGCGGCCGGGCGGAAACGTTCACGGGCCTCACTGGCCTCGGCGATCTGATTCTGACCGCCACCGGCGACCTGTCGCGCAACCGCACGGTGGGCGTGCAGCTTGCCTCCGGCCGTACGCTCGACGATATCCTCGGCGGTCTGGGTCATGTTGCCGAAGGCGTGCGCTGCGCGCGGGCCGTGCTGTCGATCGCGCGTGCTCACGCGATCGACATGCCGATCACGGAGGCGGTCTGCGCGGTGCTGTTCGACGGCGTGGCGCCGCGCGACGCGGTCAGCGCGTTGCTACGGCGCGATTCGAAGGCCGAGTAGGCGAGGCGAAATAAGCAAGGCGAAATAAGCCGCACCCGGCCGAGCCTTTCGCGTTAGTTCTTGCCGTTAGCCCTGATCCACCCGGTCCCTATCGTCAGCCGTTCGGCGCATCCGCGTTGAACGGCTGTCTCGCCTTGCTGTCCACCTCGATATCGAGGCTCGGATCAGCGAGGTTCCCATGCCCACATTCAATCTCGGTCACGGAACTTGCGCGCTCGAAGCGCGCGTGGTCGATATCACGACACTCGCGGTCGATGCGATCGTCAATGCCGCGAATACGTCGCTGTCAGGTGGTGGCGGCGTGGATGGCGCGATTCATCGCGCGGCCGGCAAGGAGTTGCTGCGCGAATGCGAAACGCTCGGCGGCTGCTCGACCGGCGACGCGAAAATCACCGGCGGCTACCGTCTGCCGGCGAAGCACGTGATTCATGCGGTCGGCCCGGTGTGGCGCGGCGGCGCGCATGGCGAGGCCGAGCTGCTCGCATCGTGCTATCGGCGCGCGCTCGAACTGGCGCGCGGTGCGCATTGCACGAGCATCGCGTTTCCGGCGATCAGCTGCGGCATCTACCGTTTTCCCGCTGATGACGCGGTGCGCATCGCGGTCGCGACGGTGCTCGACACACTGCCGCGCACCGCGCATATGAAGCACGTTACGTTCGCCTGTTTCGACGACGCGATGTTCGCGCGCTATGAGGCCGAACTCGTACGTGTTCAGGCGCCGCCTTCGAAGCCGGCCTGACGCCACGCTTCGAACACGACGATCGCCACCGTATTCGACAGGTTCAGGCTGCGATTGCCCGGACGCATCGGCAGACGCACGCGCTGTTCATTCGGAAACCGCTCGAGCACCGCGGCGGGCAGGCCGCGCGTTTCGGCGCCGAACACGAACCAGTCGCCGGGCTGGAATGCGTGGTCGTGAAAACGGCCCGAGCCGCGGGTCGTGAACGCGAACATACGCGCGGGGTCCGGCGCTTCCTTGGCGACGAACGCCGGCCAATCGGCGTGCACGTTCATTTGCGCGTACTCGTGATAGTCGAGGCCGGCGCGCCGCATCTTGGTGTCGTCGAGCGGAAAGCCGAGCGGCTCGATCAGATGAAGCCGCGCGCCGCTATTCGCGCACAGGCGAATCACGTTACCGGTGTTCGGCGGAATTTCAGGTTCTACGAGAACGACGTTGAACATAGTGAGGCCACGTGGAGCTAGTTTTTCGGGGTGCGCAGCGCGACGAAGTTCGTGACCCGCCGCGCGCCGGCCGCCTTCAGCGTATCGGCGATCGCTTCGAGCGTCGCGCCGCTCGTCATGACATCGTCGACGATGCCGACATGCAGGCCGCGCACCGTACCCGCGACGCGAAACGCACGGCCGACGTTCAACCGGCGCGCCTCGCGATCGAGCCGCGACTGCGGCGCGGTGTCGAGCGTGCGTTCGAGCAGCGTCGCTTCGCTGCGCACGCCGAGTGCGCGGGCGAGCGGTCTGGCGATCTGCCAGGCCTGGTTGTAGCCGCGCGCGGCAAGCCGGCGCGCGGCGAGCGGCACCGGCGCGATCACGTCGGGCCGGTCGGCTTCGTCTGGCGAGGCGTCCTGCGCGAGGCGCGCGAGGCGTTGCGCGAAGTCGCGCGCGAGCATCAGGCGCGCACGGAACTTGAGGCCGAGCGCGAGAGTGTCGAGCGGCGCGCGATAGTCGGCGAGCGCGAAGCTCGCGTCGAACGGCGGAGGTTCGGCCATGCAATCCGCGCAGCGATAGCGCGCGCGAGCGCTCCAGCGCGAAGCGGGCAGCGGCACAGCGCAGGCGGTGCAGCGCAGACGGCTCTCGTTCCAGTAGGCTTCGTCGCAGCCGGCGCACAGCGTGGTGTGCGACAAATTGCCGCATAACGCGCAGAGGTTCGGCAGCGCGGCATGGAGCACGCGCGGCCACGCCGAATTCAGGCCGCGCGCCAAACGCGCGACCCGATTGCGACAGGACGAAGAAAATGACTGAAATCGCACGAAGGGGTGGCGGAGAAGGCCGTTCACGCTGAATGCAGGGAAGCGAACGAGTATACTTCGAGCTCTACGCCAGCACGACACTCATGTCCCCAACATCCGCTCAATCTGGCCGTCCGGCCTATGATTCACGGCGCCTCAGGCGTATTTTCGACCGCCGCGCCGCCAGCTTCGACGAAGTGGCGTTCCTGCCGCGCGAAATCGCGCAACGCATGCGCGAGCGTCTCGATTACATCAAGGTAGCGCCCACGAGCGTGCTCGACGCCGGCTGCGGCGCGGGCGAAGACATCCCCGCATTGCGCGAACGTTTCCCCGAAGCACCGGTGTTCGGCTCCGATCTGTCGCACGGCATGCTCGAGCGCGCGCTTCGTCACGATGCCGGCGATACCGGCTGGCGGCGCTTTCTGCCCGCTTCGCTCGGCAAGGCGCTGGGCGCGCGCGGTCCGCGCTTCGCGCAGGCCGACTTCTCGGCGCTGCCATTCACGGCCGGCGCATTCGAATTCATCTGGTCCAATCTGGCGCTGCACTGGCACTCGCGGCCCGATCTCGTGTTTCCCGAATGGCAGCGGGTGCTGAAGGCACACGGCCTGCTGATGTTCAGCACGCTCGGCCCCGACACCCTCAAGGAATTGCGCGGCGCCTACGCGGAAATCGAAGCGGCGCACGGCGTCGCGTCGCGCAGGCATGTGATCGACTTCGTCGATATGCATGATCTGGGTGACATGCTGGTCGAGGCCGGCTTCGAGATCCCGGTGATGGACCAGGAAACCCTCACGATCACTTATAAGTCGCCCGAGTCGCTGCTCGCGGACGTGCGCCGCTGGGGCGCGTATCCGTTCGAGCGCGAGGCCGGGCAGGGTGCGATCGCGCGGCGGCTGCACAAGGCCTTGCTGGCCGCGCTCGAAGCGCGCCGGCGCGCCGACGGTACGATTGCGCTGAGCTTCGAAGTGATCTACGGGCACGCATGGAAGGCGGTGCCGCGCACCACCGCCGAAGGCCATGGAATCGTGCGGATCGAGGACATCGGCCGCGGGCCGGGCAGGCGCGGTTAGCGCACTGGCGCATGTCGCCGGCTGAAGGGCGAGCGTTGCAGGAGGCGTTGGGCAGGTGGTAAAGAGGACATCCGTTATGCCTGGGATTTGCCCTTCGAAAGAGCCGCAAAACGCCGGGCAAAATGGCGCGAAGGCTTGTCGCGTCTGGCTTGTGGGCTAATCGTGGCTTGCTTGTCGAGGCTATGGATCGCGCCTATAATGCGTCAGTTTGTCGCCCGGAGTTCCCACATTTGGGGTGGCAGGCTCAGCACGCAGGCTGCAATATGACGTGATGCGGTAAGGGTTGGCGCGGTCGCGGTCGAAGGCAAAAAGCGGCGGCCGCGAGATGCATCCGGAAGTAGAAGAAGGCAGACCGGAGGTGGCGATTCGCAGGAGGCGGCGATGGGCGCATCAGATCATCTGCTGGCGGGTTCGGAACCGGTCCTGAAGGACTGGACCATGAAGCGCAACTGTTCGATGTCGCCGCGGCAGTTCGTCTGTCTGTACGTGTCGCTTGCGTTGTTTTCGTTGGCAATTGCTTTCATGCTGGTTCTGGTCGGTGCCTGGCTGGTGTTACCGTTCACCGGAATCGAGTTGCTGGCGGTCGGCATCGCGTTTGCAATCTATGCGCGTCATGCTGTCGATTACGAACGCATCCGGTTGTTTCCTAACCGGCTCGTGATCGAGCAGGTCGACGCCGAGCAGATTACGCAGTTCGAATTCAATCCGCGCTGGGTGCGGATAGAGCTGGGCGCAACGCCGCGCGAGCGAATCAGGCTGGTTTCGCGCGGGCAGACGATCATGATCGGGCAACATCTCGCGCAGAATCGGCGCGCGCAGTTCGCAGGGGAGCTGCGTATGTGGCTGGCACGTTGCTAAGGTAGTGCCGGGCACGCCGCGTTCAAGGGGGCGCGCGACACGCTGCCAGCGGGGTCGAGGGGTTTGAATGGAAAATTTGGGTAAGGAAGCTATGAAAACAATCAAGCGAGCGCTCACGAGCGTGCTGGCGATGAGCGGACTGCTTTTGGCCGGTGCCGCCCTGGCGGTGGGCGATGCTCCCGGCGGCCCCGCCGTCAATGCGATCAATCTCCAGCCGCCTGCGTCGAGAATCGCTGAGGAGCTGTTCAGCCTCCATATGTTCATGCTGCTGCTGTGCACCGTGATCTTCGTCGGGGTGTTCGCGGTGATGTTCTATTCGATCTTTGCTCACCGCAAATCGAAGGGTCACAAGGCAGCCAATTTCCACGAAAGTACCACCGTCGAAATCATCTGGACGATCGTCCCGTTCGTCATCGTCGTGCTGATGGCGCTGCCCGCCACCAAGGCCGTCGTCGCGATGAAAGACACGTCCAACGCCGACCTCACGGTCAAGGTCACCGGCTACCAGTGGAAGTGGGGCTACGACTACGTGAAGGGCCCGGGCGAAGGCATCAACTTCCTGTCCACGCTCGCCACGCCGCGCGCCGAGACCGAAGGCCGCATGCCGATCTCCACGCTTTATCTGCAGGAAGTCGACAACCCGCTCGTGGTGCCGGTCGACAAGAAAATCCGCATCATCACCACCGCGAACGACGTGGTTCACTCCTGGTACGTGCCGGCCTTCGGCGTGAAGCAGGACGCGATCCCGGGCTTCGTGCGCGACACCTGGTTCAAGGCTAACCGCGTCGGCACGTTCCGCGGCTTCTGTACCGAGCTGTGCGGCAAGGAGCACGCGTTCATGCCGGTCGTCGTCGAGGTGCTGTCCGCCGACGACTACGCGAAGTGGGTCGACGTGCAGAAGAAGAAAATGGCCGCCGGCCAGGACGATCCGAACAAGACCTACACGATGGCCGAGCTGATGGAGCGCGGCGGCAAGGTCTACGCGGCCAACTGCGCGGTCTGCCACCAGCCGACCGGCAAGGGCGCGGGCGCATTCCCGGCGCTCGACGGCAGCAAGATCGCCAACGGTCCGATCGCGCAGCACGTGAGCCTCGTTTTGAAGGGCAAGAACGCAATGCCTTCGTGGGCGCCGACGCTGAACGACGTCGAGATCGCGTCGGTGATCACATACGAACGTAATTCGTGGGGCAACCACACCGGCGACATCCTGCAGCCGAGGCAAGTCGCGGACGCGCGCAACGGCAAGCTGCCGGAAGGCGGCGATCACCTGGCTGCCGCCGGTGCCGCCGCGGCGTCAGGGGCCGAGGCAGCGTCGGGCGCGGAAGCAGCGTCCGCGCCGGCCGCGTCGGATAACGCAGCCGCTTCGAACGGCGCCGCGGCATTGCCGGCGAGCGTCTACTTCGATACCGGCAAGAGCACGCTGCCGGCCGACGCAAAAGCGGCGCTCGACGCCACCGCCGCGTACGCGAAGGCACATCCGGATGCGAAATTCACGCTGTCGGGCTTCACCGACGCCACCGGTTCGGCCGATCTGAACGCGAAGCTCGCGAAGGAGCGCGCGGAAACCGTGCGCGACGCGCTGAAGGCAGCCGGCATTGCCGAAGATCACATTATTTTGAAGAAGCCGGAAACGATCACGGGCGGTACCGACGCGAAGGAAGCCCGGCGTGTTCAGATCAGCGCGGCTGCCAGCCCGGCGGCCTGACGTGTTCATGGTCAGCATCGCAGAATTCGCTTTAGGAGATTGTCATGTCTAGCATCGGACACGATGTAGTCGCGGGCCACGAGCACGTGCACGGCGACCATGCCCACGAAACGCCGCACGGCTGGCGTCGCTGGCTGTTCGCAACCAACCACAAGGACATCGGTACGCTGTACCTGATCTTCTCGTTCACCATGTTCCTGTCCGGGGGTGTGATGGCGTTGATGATCCGGGCCGAGCTGTTCGAACCGGGTCTGCAGATCATGCGCCCCGAGTTCTTCAACCAGCTGACCACCATGCACGGGCTGATCATGGTGTTCGGCGCGATCATGCCGGCGTTCGTCGGCTTCGCGAACTGGATGGTGCCGCTGCAGATCGGCGCATCGGACATGGCTTTCGCGCGGATGAACAACTTCAGCTTCTGGCTGCTGCCGGTTGCCGCGGTGCTGCTGGTCGGTTCGTTCTTCGCACCGGGCGGCGCGACCGCCGCGGGCTGGACGCTGTACGCGCCGCTCTCCACGCAGATGGGCCCGGGCATGGACTTCGCGATTTTCGCGATCCATCTGATGGGTGCTTCGTCGATCATGGGCGGCATCAACATCGTCGTGACGATCCTGAACATGCGCGCCCCCGGCCTCACGCTGATGAAGATGCCGATGTTCGTGTGGACCTGGCTGATCACCGCGTACCTGCTGATCG
>Ga0153956_1000257_pt1 | contig 65178 bp, 58 predicted proteins | sample TSFL040MetaG_FD_104704 | JGI IMG/M metagenome (GOLD analysis project Ga0153956, IMG submission 104704) | Attine ant fungus gardens microbial communities from Florida, USA - TSFL040 MetaG | ecosystem: Host-associated > Fungi > Mycelium > Unclassified | place: USA: Florida, Wekiwa Springs...
ATGCAGGCCTTCGACCTGTTCGCGACAGCCCCAGTAGCGCCCATACAGCGTCGTCGGGCTGCGCAGCATCACAGTGCCGGCGACCAGGTCGCCGCCGCGACGGCACAGCACCGCGACGACGTTGCGCGACATCGTGCGGCCGAGATGGCGGAAGAAGTCCAGGGTCAGCGCGGCGTGGTTGCCCTTGTCCTCGAAGGTGGCGAGGTAGAAGTCGTGCAGGGCGCGCCATTCGTCGTCGCCGAGTTCGTCGCCGTGGCGGATTTCGCAGGCCACGCCGGCACGCGCGACGCGTGCGCGCTCGTGGCGGATGTTCTTGCGTTTCTTGTGGTTCAGCGCGGCGAGGAAGTCGTCGAAATCGCGCCAGCCCGCTTCGTTGCGCCAGTGGAATTGCCAGTCGAAGCGCGGCAGCCATTGCGCGTTGGCGGCCAGCGTTGCCGCGTCGTCCGCGCCCGCGAAATTGAGGTGCGCCGACGACAGCCGCAGCCGTTCGGCTTCCGCGCGCATCGCCGCGACCAAGGCGTCACGCAGCTTGTCCGCGTCGCCATCGCTGCCGACCAGCAGGCGCGGTCCCGTCACGGGCGACCACGGCACGGCGCAGAGCAGCTTCGGATAGTAGTCGTAGCCGTGCCGTTCGTACGCGTGCGCCCACGACCAGTCGAACACGAACTCGCCGAACGAATTGCCCTTGAGGTACAGCGGCGCGGCCGCGACGAGGCGTTCGCCGTCGTAGAGGCCGAGGTGATGCGGTAGCCAGCCGGTACGCGGATCGACGCAGCCGTGCCGTTCGAGGCCGGCGAGGAACGCGTGCGCGAGGAACGGATTGTCGTCCGGCCGCAGCGCGTTCCATGCACCGGCGGGAATCTCGTCGAGCCGCTCGTGGAAGCGCGCTTTCACCGGGGATGTACAGGAGCTCGAAGATCGAACCGCGGGGCACGCGCAACACACGGGGAAGGAAAACGGGAAAAGGCTTTTCCTCTGTGCGCTCCGCGGTTCATGCTTTGCTTCGTCTCCCTGGCTTCCTCAGCCCTTGTCCAGATAGCGCTCCGCATCCAGCGCCGCCATGCAGCCGAAGCCGGCGGAGGTGACCGCCTGGCGGTAGACCTGGTCGGCGACGTCGCCGGCCGCGAACACGCCGGGCACGCTGGTCGCGGTCGCGCCGCCGTCGAGTCCGCTGCGGATCGTGATGTAGCCGTTCTTCATCTCGAGCTGGCCCTCGAAGATCGAGGTGTTCGGCGTGTGGCCGATGGCGATGAACGCGCCGCTGACCGCGATCTCGCGCGTGGAGTTGTCGGTAGTGCTGCGCATGCGCACGCCGGTCACGCCGCTGTCGTCGCCGAGCACTTCGTCGACGGCGTGGTTCCAGACGATGTCGATCTTGCCGGCACGCTGCTTCTCGAACAGCTTGTCCTGCATGATCTTCTCCGCGCGCAGCTTGTCGCGGCGATGGATCAGCGTGACCTTGCGGCAGATGTTGGACAGGTACAGCGCTTCCTCGACCGCGGTGTTGCCGCCGCCGACGACGGCGACGTCCTGCTCGCGGAAGAAGAAGCCGTCGCAGGTCGCGCAGGCGGACACGCCCTTGCCCTTGAAATGCTCCTCGGAAGCGATGCCGAGGTATTTCGCGGTCGCACCGGTCGCGATGATCAGCGCGTCGCAGGTGTATTCGCCGGCATCGCCCTTGAGGCGGAACGGGCGCTGCGTCAGGTCGGTGCTGTGGACGTGGTCGAACACCATCTCGGTATTGAAGCGTTCGGCGTGCTCGGCCATGCGGCGCATCAGGTCAGGGCCTTGCAGGCCGTGCACGTCGCCGGGCCAGTTGTCGACCTCGGTCGTCGTCATCAACTGGCCGCCCTGGGCGAGGCCGGTGATCAGCGTGGGCCTGAGGTTCGCGCGCGCCGCGTAGACGGCGGCGGTGTAGCCGGCGGGGCCGGAGCCGAGGATGATCAGTCGCGAGTGCTTGGCAGTGCTCATGTATAATCCGGGCCGCTTTCAAGGCGACCATCTCGTACGTTTTTCCGACGCCGGCGCAATGGATGAACGCCGCCGGCGAACCCGATCCCGAATCCTCGCTCGCCTGCCGCGCTGCGGCAGGCGGTCGTGCGGGGAACCGGGAGAATGGAGGGAACACGTGCCCGATTCAAGGCGCCGCCCGGCGATCGTGCAGAACACCTCTCGAGGATTATCGCAATGCGTATCGGTGTACCTTCGGAAACCAAGACCCTGGAAGGGCGCGTCGCCCTCGTTCCCGCCGCCTGCGGCGATCTCGTGCGCCGCGGCCACGACGTCTACGTGCAGGCAGGCGCCGGCCTCAAGAGCGGTTTCAAGGACGAGGACTACGAGCGCGTCGGCGTGAAGATCGCCGCGACCGCGAAGAAGCTGTACGAGGCGGGCGAGCTGATCGTCAAGGTCAAGGAGCCGATCGCCGGCGACCTCAAGCACCTGCGCAAGGACCACTTGCTGTTCTGCTACCTGCATCTGGCGGCCGAGCCGAAGCTGACCAAGGCGCTGCTCGAGATCGGCCTGACCGGCGTCGCGTTCGAGTCGGTCGAAGAAGCCGACGGCACCTTGCCGTTGCTGGCGCCGATGTCGATCATCGCGGGTCGCATCGCGACGCAGATCGGCACGCACCTGCTGCACCAGCCTGCCGGCGGCAAGGGCAAGCTGCTCGGCGGCCTGCCGTCGACCGAGCGCGGCAAGGTCATCGTGTTCGGCGCCGGCGCGGCCGGCCGCAACTCGGCCGAACTCGCCGCCGCCGGCGGCGCCAACGTGATCGTGTTCGAGAAGCGCCAGGACCGCCTGCGCGAAATGATGAACCTCGCGCCGAACATCACCGCGCTGTATCCCTACGAGGAAACCGTCGCGCGCGAGATCAAGACGGCCGACCTCGTCATCGGCGCCGTGCTGATCCCGAGCGCGAAGGCGCCGCGCGTGGTCACCCGCGCGATGGTGAAGTCGATGGAACCGGGATCGGTGCTGGTCGACATCTCGATCGACCAGGGCGGCTGCTTCGAGACCTCCAAGCCGACGACCTATGCCGAGCCGACCTACGTCGTCGACGGCGTCACGCATTTCTGCGTCACCAACATGCCGGGTGCGGTGCCGCAGACCTCGTCGCAGGCGATCTGCGCGGCGATCCTGCCATACGTCAACCGCCTCGCCTCGGACAAGAACTGGAAGAAGTTCGAGCCGCTCAAGGTCGGCATCAACGTCGAGAACGGCAAGATCGTGCACCCGGCCCTCAAGGGCTGAGTGCAGCCGGCCGGGCCGACCGGTCCGGTCTTTTGCCGACGGTGGAACGACGATGGCCCCGCAGCGATGCGGGGCCATCGTCGTTTTCGCGTCCCCGGCCGGGGCGGCTTCGCATCGGTCGAACGCGTGAAGGGTGTAGTGTGCGGCCGGGACCTCGATCCCGGCGGCCGGCCCGACTCGCGGACACGAAGCATGAATGCGGAACCCGACATCACCGATTTCCTCGCCCGCGCCGCGCAGGGCGATCCCGCGGCAGTCGACGCACTGATCCCTCGCATCTATGCCGCCCTGCGCCAGCTGGCCCGCCGCCAGCGCGCGCGCGAATCGGCGCACACGCTGGAGACGACGGCGCTGGTCCACGAGGCGTACCTGACCCTGGCGAAGCAGGGCGGCATCGAGTTCGTCGACCGCACGCATTTCTACGCCTACATGAGCCGCGTCATGCGCCATGCCCTGATCGATCGCGCGCGGCGGCGCAACGCGCACAAGCGCCAGGCGGTCGAGATCGTGCCGGTCGAGCCGGACGTGGATGCGGTCGACCTGCTTGCGCTGGACCAGGCGCTGGATCGGCTGGCCGGCCTGGACCCGCGCCTCGCGCGCGTGGCCGAGCTGCGCCTGTTCGCCGAACTTCCCTGTCCGGACATCGCCGCCATCGTCGGCGTCAACGCGCGCACGGTCGAGCGCGACTGGCTGAAGGCGCGCACGTTCCTGTCCGCCTGCCTGGCGCCGGAGACGTGACGGTGTCGGTCGGCGGCGCCCGATTGCGCTATCGAGGCATGCCCCAATGGAACACGCATCCCCGATGATCGCCGACTTCGCCCGCCGCTGGCACGAGATCGAGCCGCTGCTCGATCACCTGTTCGACGTACCCGCGGACGAGCGCACCGACTGGCTGCAGCGGCATTGCGAAGACGTCACATTGCGCGCGCTGGTCGCGCAGGCGCTCGACGACGCGCCCGGCGTCGAGGCGCTCGAACGCGGCATCGCGCAATGGCTGCCCTCGCTCGCCGATGACCGCCCCGATCGGCTGCCAGCCGTGCCCGGCTATCGCATGCTCCGCTTCGTCGGCGCCGGCGGCAGCGCCAGCGTGTTCGAGGCCGAACGCGCGTTGCCAGGCGGCCCGCAGGTCGTCGCGCTGAAGCTGCTGCGCGTCGACGTGCATGCGCCCGACGAGCGACGCCGCTTCCTCGGCGAGCAGCGCATCCTCGCGCGATTGCAGCATCCGCACATCGCGCAACTGCTCGACGCCGGCTTCACGCCGGGTGGCACGCCCTTCCTCGCGCTCGAATTCGTCGCCGGCGGCAACCTGCTCGCGCATTGCGGGCAGCGCGGCCTGGGTCCGCGCGAGCGGCTGCGGCTGTTCGTCGACGTTTGCGTCGCGGTGGAGCACGCGCACCGCAACCTGATCGTGCACCGCGACCTGAAGCCGAGCAACGTGCTGGTCGACGCGGATGGCCGCGTCAAGCTCGTCGATTTCGGCATCGCCAAGTTGCTGGGCGGCGAGGGCGATCGCACGCACACCGGCATGCAGCGCCTGACCCGTTCCTACGCCGCGCCGGAGCAGTTCGCCGGCGACGTCGCGACGACCGCGATCGACGTGTACGCGCTCGGCGTGTTGCTGGCCGAGCTGCTGTGCGGCTTGCGTCCGCGCCGTGCCGACGAGGTCGCCGACGCGGTGCCTCATGCGTCGGACGAGTTGCTGCGGCGCCAGTTGGGCGTCGATCTCCACGCGATCGTGCGCGAAGCCACGCGCGCCGATCCCGTGCGTCGCTATGCGAGCGTGGCCGCGCTGCGCGACGACGTCGAACGCCATCTCGACGGCCGGCCCCTGCATGCGCGCGCCGACACGTTCGCCTATCGCGCGTTCATGCGGATCAAGCGGCACGCGCTGGCGGCCGCGCTCGGTGCGGCGTTCGCGGCGGTGCTCGCCGGCGCGACGCTGGTCAGCCTGCACGAGTCGCATCGCGCCAGGCGCGCGGCCGGCGAGGCGCACAGCCAGGCCCGGGCCGCCGAAGGCCAGGCGCAGCGCGCGGATGCGATCAAGGCGTTCCTCGAGGGGTTGTTCGACAGCGCATCGCCGGGCGTGCGCAGCGGCGAGACGGCCGAGGAGCTGCTCGTGCGCGGGCGCGAGCGCGCGGACCGCGATTTCGCGATGCAGCCGTCGCTGCGCGTCGAGATCCTCGCGCTGGTCGGCGACCTGGAGCGCCGCAGCGGCCACGCCGACCGCGCGCGACAGCCGCTCGAGGAAGCCGCCGAGCTGGCGAAGTCGCAATTCGGAGCGACCGACCGCCGCGCGCTGCACGTCGAGTACCTGCTGGCCAAGGAAGTCGACGAAGTCGGCCGTGTCCAGGAAGCGAGGGCGCGCCTGCGGCAGGCGATCGACGCGTTCGAGCAAGGGCCGGACCGCGATTCGCCGGAGCACGTGCAGGCGCTGACCTGGCTCGCCGGTCTCGACGAGCGCAGCGGCGCGTCGGCGCAGGCGACGGAACTCGGCGAAAAGGCGCTCGCGCTCGCGCGTCGAGCGCTGCCGGGCGATAGCGACGCGTTGACCGAGGCAGTGACGAACCTCGGCTGGATCCTCATGGATGCCGGTCACGCCGACCGCGCCGAACCGCTGCTGCGCGAAGCGCTGGCTCGCAAACGCGAGCGGCTCGGCGATCGTCACGCCGATGTCGCCGATGCCGCCACGATGCTGACGTGGGCGCTGATCCGCCTCGGCCGCTATGGCGAAAGCGAGCAGCTCATGCGCGAGGCGCTCGACATCGACGCGAGTACCTACGCGCATCCGCACGCGCACCTGGCCTGGCACCTCAACGATCTCGCCAACGTGCTCGCGCTCGAAGGCAAGCTCGGCGAGGCGGCGACGCTCTACGCGAAGTCGATCGCGGTCGATGGGGCGCTGGAGCCGGCGGCCGCGCTCAGCGAGGCGGTGAGCATCGCCAATCTCGCGCGCATCCGTTTCCGCCAGGGCGCGCTGGCCGAGGCCGAAGCCGGTTTTCGCGATGCGATCGCGCGCAAGCAGCGCCTGCTCGGCGCGGACTACGGCGACAACGGCCGCGGCTACGACAACGCGAGCCTGGCCGAGGTGCTGATCCTGCGTGGTCGCCTCGACGGGGCCCGCGCGCTCGCGGACGATGCGCTCGCCGACGCGCGCCGGCGCCATCGCGACGCGCACCCCGACACCGCGTTCGCGTTGATCGTCGAAGCCGAACTGGCGGCGGCGAGCGGCGGTCGCGAGGCGGCGTCGGCGCGCGCGCGGGAGGCGGTCGCGATCTATGCCGCGGCCGATCCGCGCTCCGAGAAGGCGATCCGTGCGCGGCTGCTGTTCGGCGAAATCCTCGACGGCCTCGGTCGCGGCCGCGATGCCGGGTCGCAGTTCGAGAGTGCGCTCGCGGCGGCGCGGATGAGCGCGCCGAACACGCCGGTGCTGGTCGCGCATGCGGCGGCCGATCTGGCCCGTGTGCGCGACGAGCTCGGCGACCCCGATGGCGCGCGGCAGTTGCGCGGCGAAGCCGAAACCTTGCTCGCTGCCGTCCGCTCCGAGCCGAGCAGCGAACGCGACGAGGCGATGCGGGTGGTCGCCGCGACGCGGAACCCGTGGCGGCACTGATCGTTGCCGGCGAACTGCGTGCCTACTTGCCCTGTCGCGGAGCCAGCGTCGACAATGGCGAGGTTGCGTTTCCGACCCGTGGAGGCTGGCCCGATCCGTCGACACGATGGCCGGATCGGGCCAACTGCGGCAACGAGGTGCGCCTGTCAAGATGCGGCGACGTGTTTTTTCAAAATTGTTCAATGATTTATTGGAAGTATTTGAGGTAGATTGTACGAGTGGCCCGCGCACTCAAAGACACCAGACCGCCCCCTCAACTCGACGAGCAATGGCGCAAGCGGCTGCGTGAAGCAGCCTTCCTGCTGCTGTTGCCGCTGGCGATCTATCTGTTCGCCTGCCTGTTCAGCTACACCCCGAACGACCCGGGTTTCACGCATGCGGGCGACCCGAGCAAGGGCATCCGCAACTTCGGCGGCGCGTTCGGCGCATGGATCGCCGATCTGCAGTTCTTCCTGATCGGCGTCGTCGCCTACATGGTGCCGCTGCTGCTGCTCGTGATCGGCGCGGTGGTGATGCGCGGCATCACCCTGGCCGAGCGTTCGCCGCTGGAACCGGCGTTGCGGCTGATCGGCTTTTCGGCGTTCTTCATCGCTGCCCCTGCGCTCGCATTCCTGCAGTCGAGCGGCGCTTCGACATTGCCGGCGAGTGGCGGCGGCGTGCTCGGGCGCGCGATCGGCAGCAGCCTCGCGCATGCGTTCGGCCACCTCGGCGCGGGCTTGTTCCTGCTCGCGCTGCTGCTGATCGCGATCACGCTGGCGACCGGCTTGTCGTGGTTCAAGCTGATGGACAGCATCGGCCGTTTCCTGCTCGGCGCCGGCGCCGGCGTCGCCAGCAAGATGCGCAAGGCGGACGACTGGAACGCCGCGCGCGAGGCGCGTGCCGAACGCGAGGTCGTGCGCAAGATCGACACGGTCAAGCAGGCCAGGCGCGAACCAGTCAAGATCGAGCCGGTCATCGCGCCGATCGAGAAGAGCGAACGCGCACGCCGCGAGAACCAGATTCCGCTGTTCACCGGGGCGTCGAAAGACGGCGAGTTGCCGCCGCTGTCGCTGCTCGACGAGCCCAAGCCACAGACGAAAGGGCTTTCCAGCGAGACCATCGACGCCTTGTCGCGCCAGGTCGAGTTCAAGCTCAAGGACTTCCGCATCGAGGCGCAGGTGGTCAGCGCGTATCCGGGTCCGGTCATCACGCGTTTCGAGCTGCAGCCGGCGCCCGGCATCAAGGGCAGCCAGATTTCCTCGCTCGACAAGGACATCGCGCGCGGCCTGTCGGTGAACAGCGTGCGCGTCGTCGACGTGATCCCGGGCAAGTCCGTCATCGGCTTGGAGATCCCCAATCCGAATCGCGAGATCGTCTACCTCTCCGAAATCCTGAGTTCGGACAAGTACGACGCGCAGAAATCGCCACTCGCGCTTGCGCTCGGCAAGGACATCGGCGGCAATCCGGTCGTCGTCGACCTCGCCAAGATGCCGCACCTGCTCGTCGCCGGCACGACCGGCTCGGGCAAGTCGGTCGCGGTCAACGCGATGGTGCTGAGCCTGCTCTACAAGTCGAGCGCGCGCGACGTGCGCATGATCATGATCGACCCGAAGATGCTGGAGCTGTCCGTCTACCAGGGCATCCCGCACCTGCTCGCGCCGGTCGTCACCGACATGAAGGAGGCCGCCAACGCGCTGCGCTGGTGCGTGGCCGAGATGGAGCGCCGCTACAAGCTCATGTCGATGGTCGGCGTGCGCAACCTCGCCGGCTTCAACAAGAAGGTCAAGGACGCCGACGACGCCGGCCAGCCGCTGCTCGATCCGCTGTTCTGCCCGGACGCCTCGCAGCCCGGGCGCGTCGCGCAGCCGCTGCAGCCGTTGCCGTACATCGTCGTCATCATCGACGAGTTCGCCGACATGATGATGATCGTCGGCAAGAAGGTCGAGGAACTCATCGCGCGCCTCGCTCAGAAGGCGCGCGCGGCCGGCGTGCACCTGGTGCTCGCGACGCAGCGGCCGTCGGTGGACGTCATCACCGGCCTCATCAAGGCGAACATCCCGACGCGCATCGCGTTCCAGGTATCCTCGAAGATCGACTCGCGCACGATCCTCGACCAGTCCGGCGCGGAGACGCTGCTCGGCCACGGCGACATGCTCTACCTGCCGCCCGGCACGGCCAGCCCCGAGCGCGTCCACGGCGCCTTCGTCGACGACCACGAGGTGCATCGGGTCGTCGACTGGCTCAAGCAGCAGGGCGAGCCCGACTACATCGAAGGGGTGCTGGAGGAAGTCCAGTCGCTCGACAACGGCAAGATCATCGATGCCTCCGGCCTGCCGCAGGACGCGAGCGAGAGCGAGGGCGGCGAGGACGCGCAGCTCTACGACAAGGCTGTCGCGATCGTCACCAAGACGCGCCGCGCCTCGATCTCCGGCGTGCAGCGCCACCTGCGCATCGGCTACAACCGCGCCGCGCGCCTGATCGAGCAGATGGAGCAGGACGGCGTGGTCAGCGGACCCGAGCACAACGGCAGCCGCACGGTGCTGGCGCCGCCGCCGCCGGGGGATTGACCGCATTCACGACGGCGGTGCCGCGATATCGCCGCACGCCCGCTCACGGCCTGCGCCCACCCCTCGCCGAAGCTGCTCGACGGGAGCGTGTGCGGATTCAGGATGCGGATCGCGCTTCGCTTGCGTCCGATCGCGGGCAGCGGTCAGGGCGTGCAGGCGGTCCCATCGAATCCGTCGCAGAAGATCGTGTCGTCGTCCGCTTCGGAAATCGTGATCGCCGCGCCGCTGTCCTCGTAGCACCAGTCCAGCACCGTCAGAGGAAAGCCGAGCGGCGGGTTGCTGTCGAGGCGGATCCAGCCGTAGTCGATGATGCCGGTGGTTTCGTTCTTGAAGCGCGCGCCGAGATAGCCGCCGGTCACGCCGGCCTGCCAGGCCGACGTGTCGCCCGTCGCGCCGGCGCGCGTGAACAGCGAATCCGGCCCGATCGTCGCGCCCACGGCGAGCACCGCGTAGACGTCGCCGGTCGTCGCCACCCCGGCGCCGCCGTTGCTCGACGAACCCCAGTAGAACCGCAACTGGTTCGCCGGATTGCTGGTCTGCTGCGCGTAGGGGTCGAAATCGAATCCCGGCACCTGCGATTCCGCGGTCCCGGACATGCCGGTCACGAGATTGATGTACAGCCCTTCGCCATCCTGCGGCACGTCCAGGTCGGCGTTGCCGGAGCACACGACTTTGGCGGATGCGCCGAGCGGCGCGGCGAGGCCGGCCGCCATCAGCAAGGCGGCGGCTTGTGCGAGTGCATGTCTGCGGACGAATGGCATGAGCGGTACCGGCGGCGGGGCGCTCCATTGGAACGCGTTGGCGCTCCAGCGCGCAAGGGTCGCCGGTCTGCGCTTCGACGCGTGTCGAATGCTGGAACGAGCCTCGAATCCGGTAGCCATTCATCCCGGAAAGTGGACAATCCGCGTCCGTCCCCGAATGGCTGGCCGTTACCATGCGATCGTTCATTGCGCTGCTTGCGGTTTTCGTTTCGATCCACGCCGGCGCAGCCGACGGCGCTCGTTCCCGCATGGAGGCGTTCTCGAAGAACCTGCATTCGGTCAGCGCCAGCTTCAGCCAGTCGGTGACGGATGCCAACGGCCATCGCGGCGATGAATCGCGCGGGACGCTCGCGCTGGAGGCGCCGCGCCAGTTCCGCTGGGAGACCACCGCGCCGTACCAGCAGACGATCGTCGCCGACGGCGCACGCGTGTGGGTCTACGAACCGGACCTGGAGCAGGTGTCGGTGCGCAGCCAGAGTTCCGAGGAGGCGCACAGCCCGCTGACCGTGCTGACCGACCTTTCGCAGCTGGACAGCCAGTTCACGCCGAGCGAGGCGGGCGAGCGCGAGGGCCTGATGTGGCTCAAGCTGACCTCGAAGGCGAAGGAACCCGAGTTCGAATACGCCGAACTCGGCTTCGACGCGCAATCGCTGCAGCGCATGCTGTTCAAGGACCAGCTCGGCAACACGACCGAGATCCGCTTTTCCGACTGGAAACGCAATCCCGCGTTCGCGGCCGGCACGTTCAAGTTCGTGCCGCCGAAGGGCGTCGACGTGGTCGGCAACGTCAAGCCCGAAGCCGACGTGTATCCGGTCAAGGATTGATCCACGGACGCCGGTCCGTTCTTCGCCGCCACGGAGGACGGCAAGAGCGCGCCGAGGTGACATCCGTCACGCGTGATCGCTGACGTCCATGCCTGTCGACCGCGGACCGCGATCGCGATGATCCTCCAGCGCCACCGACGGCGCGGAGGAGAGCGCGATGAACGTCCGTCTGCCCGAGTTTTCCGATTCCACGCGTGCGACGCTGGAAAAATACCTGCCGGTGCTGGTCGCCGTCGGCATCGCGTGGCTGTGCGCACGTGGCATCCGCAAGATCTTCTGGACCGCGTTCGGCCTGTACTGGGCGTTCCACTGGATGCGTTGAGCCGCGGCGATTCGCCGCGCCACGCGTTCGAAGTTCGTGGCGGGGCAACGTAGAATCCGAGCAGGCGCCGCGATGCGGCGAATCCTCTTTCCTGCTGCCGGACGACCGCGATGACCGCCACGGACACGATTGCGCTGATCGAGAGCTACTACGCCGCCTTCAACCGCGGCGACTGGACCGCGATGCTCGGGCATCTCGCCGACGACGTCGTGCACGACCTCAACCAGGGACCGCGCGAAACCGGGCGTGACGCGTTCACCGCGTTCCTCGCGCGCATGGACCGCTGCTATTCCGAGCAGTTGCGCGACATCGTCGTCGCGTCGACGCCGGACGGCGCGCGCGCCGCGGCCGAGTACGTCGTGCACGGCGTTTACAAGGTCGCCGACGACGGCCTGCCGCCGGCGCACGGGCAGAAGTACGTGCTGCCAGGCGGCGCGTTCTTCGACATCCGCGACGGTCGCATCGCGCGCGTGACCAACTACTACAACCTCGAAGACTGGCTGCGCCAGGTCGGCGCCTGATGATTTCTTGCGTTTCGACGGAACAGGCTTTTTGTGAACAGTGCGGTCATGGATGGCCGCTCCGGATTCCGGGATCCGGTCGAGCTGTCTCTGGATGTCGCGTCGCTTCTCGAGGCAGTGTTTAAGGATGAACGCGAAAGTACGCATCATCGGTGGCGGCCCTGCCGGATTGATGGCCGCCGAGGCCGCGCGCGCGGCAGGCGCCGAAGTCGACGTGTACGACCGCATGGGCTCGGTCGGGCGCAAGTTCCTGATCGCCGGCAAGGGCGGCCTGAACCTGACCCATTCCGATCCGTTCGAGGTCTTCGTCGCGCGCTATGCCGGCCGCGCGCACGAGCTGGCGCGATGGCTGCGCGCGTTCGACGCGGACGCGCTGCGCGAATGGGCGCGCGGGCTCGGCGTCGAGACCTTCGTCGGCAGTTCCGGCCGCGTGTTCCCGATGGACCTCAAGGCCGCGCCGTTGCTGCGCGGCTGGGTGCGCCGTCTGCGCGCGGATGGCGTGCGCTTCCACGTGAACCGCGAATGGCGTGGCTGGAGCGCCGCCGGCGCGTTGCGCTTCGCCGGCGCGGACGGCGTCGAGCATGACGTCGATGCCGATGCGGTCGTGCTCGCGCTCGGCGGCGGCAGCTGGCAGGTGCTCGGTTCCGACGGCCGTTGGGTGTCGCTGCTTGAGCGGCATGGCGTGGATGTCGCGCCGCTGGCGCCGGCGAATTGCGGTTTCGACGTCGCCTGGAGCGAGCATTTCGCGACGCGTCACGCGGGACGGCCGTTGAAGCCGGTCGTGCTCGAATGGCGGCGCGCGGACGGCGCGATCGAACGCCGCCAGGGCGAATTCGTCATCAGCGCGAACGGTGTCGAGGGCAGCCTGATCTACGCGTTCGGCGCGCAACTGCGCGACGCGATCACCGAGTACGGCACGGCGCAAATCCATCTCGATCTCGCGCCGGGGCGCGACGTCGAACGCCTCGCGCGCGATCTCGCGCGACCGCGCGGCAGCCGCTCGCTGAGCGAGCACTGGCGGCGCCAGGCCGACATCGAAGGCGTCAAGGCCGGCCTGTTGCACGAGGTGCTGGCGAGGAACGAATGCGACGACGCCATGCGGGTCGCCGCGACGATCAAGTCGTTGCCATTGACATTGCTGCGGCCGCGCCCGCTCGACGAAGCGATCAGCACGGCCGGCGGCGTGCGTTTCGACGCGCTCGACGACCGGCTGATGCTGCACAAGATGCCTGGCGTCTTCTGCGCCGGGGAAATGGTCGACTGGGAAGCACCGACCGGCGGCTATCTCCTCACTGCCTGTTTCGCCAGCGGCCGCATCGCCGGGCGCGCCGCCGCGGAATGGGTGCGCAGTGCCAGCGGCACGCCGGCCTGAAACGGGACTTGCGGCCCATCCGCGGCGTACGGCATCGTGGCATGGTTGCCCCCCGTTTCCTCCGAACTACGGCGAATCCGCATGGTCGACGTCCACGTGTTCTCCGGCCCCGAAGTGGTGCCGCACCTCGATGCGGTCGCGCAGTTGCGCATCACGGTGTTCCGCGACTGGCCGTACCTGTACGCCGGCGACCGCGAGTACGAGAGGAAGTACCTCGCGACCTATGCCGAGTCGCCGGAAAGCGTGTTCGTGCTCGCGTTCGACGGCGATCGCGTCGTCGGCGCGTCGACCGGCATTCCGCTCGCCGACGAAACCTCGGCCTTCCAGCAGCCATTCCTCGACCGCGGCATCGCGCTCGGCGACGTGTTCTATTTCGGCGAATCGGTATTGCTGAAGGACTACCGCGGACGTGGACTCGGCCATCGCTTCTTCGACGAACGCGAAGGCCGTGCGCGGCGGCTCGGCCGCTTCGACATGACCGCGTTCTGCGCGGTCGAGCGCGATGCGGGGGACCGGCGCTGCCCGCCGGAATTCCGCCCCAACGATGCGTTCTGGAACAAGCGCGGCTACCGACGCCAGGACGACATGTTCTGCCGGCTCGAATGGCAGGAGATCGGCAGCGACGCGGCGAGTTGCCACCGCCTGCGCTTCTGGCTGCGCCCGCTGGACAAGGCGTGAACCCACGGACATGAAACTGAAGATCGCAACCGCCCAATACGCGATCGGCGAACCGAGCGACTTCGCCGCGTTCGCTGATCGCGTCTCCACGCGCGTCGCCGCGGCGGCGCAGGCCGGCGCGCAGGTGATCGTGCTGCCCGAATACCTTGCGCTCGAGGCCGCCGCCGCCGAGACCGAGGCGGTACGCTCGGACTTCGCGCGTTCGCTGGCGGCGCTGCAAGCGTGCCACGACGACGTCGTGGCGCTGGCACGCGAACTCGCGCGCCGGCATGGCGCCTACCTCGTCGCCGGCACCTTCCTGCTCGACGTCGGCGATGGCCGCTACCGCAATCGCGCGTACTTCGCGTCGCCCGACGGCAGGCTCGCGTTCCAGGACAAGCTGACCCTGACCGGCTTCGAGCGCGCCGCCGAAGTGATCGAGCCGGGCGATACGCTCAAGGTGTTCGACACCGCGTTCGGTCGCGTCGGCATCGACATCTGCTACGACGTCGAATTCCCGCTGTATGCGCGCGCGCAGGTCGAGGCCGGTGCGCGCGTGATCCTCGTGCCGAGCTGCACCGATACCGACGCCGGCGCGAACCGCGTCAAGGTCGGTTGCCAGGCGCGCGCGCTGGAAAACCAGGTGTTCGTCGCCTGTGCCGTCACCGCCGGCGAAGCGCCGTGGAGCCCGGCGCTGGACGTGAACACCGGCAGCGCCGCGATCTACACGCCGATCGATCGCGGCTTCCCGTCCGACGGCGTCGCCGTGCGCGCCGATGCGGGCGCCGAATGGGCCTTCGCCGAACTCGATCTCGCCGCGCTGGATGCGTTCAAGCGCGATGCGCAGGTCGCCAACGCGAACGACTGGCTGGCGCAGTCGCGCCCGGCGGTCGCGCGCGCGCGCGTGGAAAGCCTGTAGACGGAGCAGGGCGGCCTTGCAGCGGGCGGCTGCGAGGCGGCGGCTTCAGGCCGTCATCGCCAGGCGCCCGACGCAGCGCAGGCCGGGGCTGAATTCGAGGTCGGCGGGCAGGATGGTCTTCGGGTTCGGCGCGTAGTCGCCCGAGCCCTGCGTCATGGCGCCGTCGAGGCCGAGTCGCGAGCGTGCGGCGATCAGCAGGTCGTCGAGATCCCCGGCCGATGCCGCGATGCCGCCTGCCGTCATGCCGACCGACTTCGCCGGCAGCGAGTGGCGGTAGTCGTCGAGGCATTCGGCGACCAGCGCATCGACGTCGATGCGCGGCATCGGCCGATGCGGCACCGGCGCGCTGCTGATCTCGAGGCGCAAGGCATGCGGCGGTTTCGTGCGCGCCTCGTCGAAACCGCGATAGACCAGCTCGCTGCAGACCACCTTGTCCGTATCGTTCTTCACGACGAGGTCCAGCGCCATGCGCAATACGGTGCGCAGTTGCGGATCGTCGGTCAGCTTGTTGCGCACGGCGCAGGTGACGCCGAGCAGGAGCAGCGAGGTCATCGGATACGGGCGGCCGAGATAGGCGTCGCTTGCCGCGATCAGGGCAGCGAGGCCGCCCTGATCCTGCGGCGTCGGATGCAGCGGACGATAGACGTCGATGTAGCGGAATGCCTGCGTCATGCGCGTGCGCTCGACGAGCCCCGCGCGGCGCACGCCGCTCGCGGCGGCTTCGATCAGTTGGCCCTTGTCCGTCACCATCGCGGCATGGCTGTAGAGGCTGTCGCCGACCCATGCGATGAGCTTGGACAGTTCCCCGGCCCCCATGTGCAGCAATACGTCGCCGGGAAGGAGGTCGCTCGGGGCCAGGGCGTTCGTGTTCATGCTGTCCTCGGGATCACGGTCGCCTCGGCGGCCGACGGGTGGATGCGGATGCGATTGCGGCCGTCCGACTTGGCCTGGTAGAGCGCGCGGTCGGCGCAGGCGATCAGTTGCCCGGGCTGCTCGTCCGGGGATTCCATCGCGCTCACGCCGATGCTGACGGTCAGGCGCAGCGGTGCGCCGCCGTTGTCGATGACCAGCGCCTCGACGGCATGGCGCAGGCGTTCGCCGATGGCCGCCGCGCGTTCGCGCGTGCTTCCCGGCAGGATCGCGACGAACTCCTCGCCGCCGTAGCGGCCGAGCACCTGCGGCGCGCGCAACAGCGCGGCCACGCGATCGGCCACGGCCTTGAGGCAGGCGTCGCCGACCGGGTGGCCGTGCTCGTCGTTGATGGCCTTGAAGTGGTCGATGTCGAGGAACAGCAGCGCCAGCGGCGCGCCGCGCTCGCGCGCCAACAGCACGGCGTCGGTGAGCCGCTCCAGCAGCGCACGCCGGTTCAGCGCGCCGGTCAGGCCGTCGTGGCTGGCGAGATGGTGGGCGATGTCGCGTTCGCGTCGTACGTGCAGGGTGTCGTCGGCAAGGCCGAGGATCAGCACGATGCTCGCGAACGCCATCGTGAGCGGGAAGCCGTATTCGATCCAGGGTGGCTGCGGCCAGCCGAGAAGCAACTGGCCCACGCGCAGCGCGGTGAACGCGACTTGCGGCAGCCATGCGACCACGAAGAAGCGCGCGGCGCGATTGCCGCGCCAGGCGACGAGCGTGACATTCGCGATCGCGAGCAGTGCGCTGAGCAGGAGCAGCGTGTTGAGGGTCGACGGCAGCCACGCGTCGACGTGTGCACGACCGAGCGCGATCAGCGGTACGGCGAGCAGGTAAGGGTAGCGAAACGCGCCGAGCGCCCTGGCGAGGCGCGGCGTATGTCGGCGCAGATCGCAGAACTCGATGATGAACGAGATCGCGAATGCAGCCGATGCCGTGGCGGCGATCCACGACGTGTGCATTCCCAACGTCGCCAGCGCGACGCCGCCCGCCGCGTCATACAGTTCGCCGCTGGCGAGCATCTGGTAGACCAGCTGCGTGCTGGCGTAACCGATGAAATAGGTGAGCACACGGTCGCGCAGGGCCAGCCACAGGCAGATGCCGACCAGCACCATCGCCAGCTGCACGCTCGCGAACATCGTCGAGAGGCGCACATGGCGCAGGTCCATCGCCTGGTAGCTCGCAAGATCGTGGAGCTCGAAACGCATGCCCTTGCGCGAGTTCGTCGGCGCGACGCGCATCCATATCGGCTGCGCCGCGTGCAAGTCCGCCGGCAGGGCGAGGGTCAGCTCATGACGCGAGAAGCGCGGTTGCGGATCGGCCTTGTTGCGCACGAGGATTTCGCGTGCGTAGGTCGGCGGCGCGTAGGCGTCGAACTCGATGAAATCGGAATTGCCGACGACGAGGACCGGCGCTGTCGTCGCATGCCAGTCGGCATCGAGATCCAGGCGAATCCATTGCGACTGTTTCGGCGTCGTCGTGACGATCGTGCCGTCCAGCGGCACGGGCGCAGGCTCGCCGGCGAGGAGGTCGCGGATGCCCGGATCCACACCGGCCGGCAACACGGCGATACGCAGGTTGGGCAGTTGCGTCGAAGGCGGCTCCACGGCTTGCGCAAGCAACGCAAACAGCGTCACCAGCACGCATGCGACGAGGACATTCACGATGGGATTTCGCACACCACCCCTGTCGGCAGCGATTGACGGGCGATTGCGACTTTCGAGGCGAGGATCGACCGCTTCGGCGCACGGTACTCCGCGCGGCAGGCGCTGACAATACGTTCATCGCGGTCGATAATCGTTTCCTTTCCTATGCCGCAGGCAGGCCTCATGAACGCACCGACCCGCATCGACACCACGCGCACGATCCGCGCCCCGCGCGGCAGCGAACTTTCGTGCAGGAGCTGGCTGACCGAGGCTGCGTTCCGCATGATCCAGAACAACCTCGATCCCGAGGTCGCGGAGAACCCGCACGAGCTGGTCGTCTACGGCGGCATCGGCCGCGCGGCGCGCAACTGGGAATGCTTCGACGCGATCCTGCGCAGCTTGCGCGAACTCGGCGACGACGAAACCCTGCTGGTCCAGTCCGGCAAGCCCGTCGGCGTGTTCCCGACGCACAAGGACGCGCCGCGCGTGCTGCTGGCGAACTCGAACCTCGTGCCGCACTGGGCGACGTGGGAGCACTTCAACGAGCTGGATAAGAAGGGCCTGATGATGTACGGCCAGATGACGGCCGGCTCGTGGATCTACATCGGCTCGCAGGGCATCGTGCAGGGCACCTACGAGACCTTCGTCGAGATGGGCCGCCAGCACTACGGCGGTTCGCTCAAGGGCAAGTGGATCCTCACCGCAGGACTCGGCGGCATGGGCGGCGCGCAGCCGCTCGCGGCCTCGCTCGCCGGCGCGTGTTCGCTGAACATCGAATGCCGCCAGAGCAGCATCGACTTCCGCCTGAAGACGCGCTACGTCGACGAGCAGGCCATCGACATCGACGACGCGCTCGCGCGCATCGCGAAGTACACGAAGGCGGGCGAAGCGAAGTCGATCGCGCTGCTCGGCAACGCGGCGGAGATCCTGCCGGAACTGGTCAGGCGCGGCGTGAAGCCCGATGCGGTCACCGACCAGACCAGCGCGCACGATCCGGTGCACGGCTACCTGCCGATCGGCTGGACCGTCGAGCAGTGGCTGGCCGAGCAGAAGGCTGACCCTGCGAAGGTGCGCGACGCGGCGAAGAAGTCGATGCGCGTGCACGTCGAGGCGATGCTCGCGTTCCACGCGCAGGGCGTCCCGACCGTCGACTACGGCAACAACATCCGCCAGATGGCCAAGGACGAAGGCTGCGCGAACGCGTTCGCGTTCCCCGGCTTCGTGCCGGCCTACGTGCGCCCGCTGTTCTGCCGCGGCGTCGGCCCGTTCCGCTGGGTCGCGCTGTCCGGCGATCCGGAAGACATCTACAAGACCGACGCGAAAGTCAAGGAGCTGATCCCCGACGATGCGCACTTGCACAACTGGCTCGACATGGCGAAGGAACGCATCAGCTTCCAGGGCCTGCCCGCGCGCATCTGCTGGGTCGGTCTCGGCCAGCGCCACAAGCTCGGCCTCGCGTTCAACGAGATGGTGCGCAAGGGCGAGCTGAAGGCGCCGGTCGTGATCGGTCGCGACCACCTGGACTCCGGCTCGGTCGCCTCACCGAATCGCGAAACCGAAGCGATGAAGGACGGCAGCGACGCGGTCTCCGACTGGCCGATCCTCAACGCGCTGCTCAACACCGCCGGCGGCGCGACCTGGGTCAGCTTCCACCATGGCGGCGGCGTCGGCATGGGTTATTCGCAGCACTCCGGTGTCGTCATCGTCTGCGACGGCAGCGCCGAAGCCGACAAGCGCATCGCGCGCGTGCTGTGGAACGATCCGGGTACCGGCGTGATGCGTCATGCGGATGCGGGGTATGAGATTGCGCAGAGGTGCGCGAAGGAGCAGGGTTTGAAATTGCCGATGGCACGAGGCGGAAACGGGTGAATCTGAAAACTCATGTCGCCGCTGACAGCGTGTGGCGGCACGTTCGGGATTGCTGCGCACACCGACGTGGTGTCCAACGGCCTGCTTCTGCGCGCCGACATCCACGCATTGTTCGACCTTGGCTTGATTCGGATCGATGCCAATAGCCTGACCGTTTGGGCGTCAAGCAAACTCGACGGATCGGAATACGCGCGGCTACGAGAGTCCGAGTTGTCCAGCCAGAGCGCGCCGCGGACCAGCTGGGCCACGACGCACTTGACTGGCACTGGCGACAGTTCAGCATCGGATAGCGATATGTGACCCACACAAGACCAAAAACGCAGTCAGATTCACTTAACCTGACTCACTCGCGGCAAACACCGCCAACTGCGCAGCAAACGCACGCTTGAACGCAGGCCGCTCCTCGGCACGCGCGACATACGCGGCGAGGTTTGGATATTCGTCGAGCAACCCCGACGGCTTCAGCCGTTGCAGCGTGTGCACCATCATGAGGTCGCCTGCGCTGAACGCGCCGTCGAGCCAGTCGGCGTCGCCGAGGCGGGCGGAAAGATCGTGCAGCCGCTTGCGGATGCGTTCCTTGATGAGTTCCAGGCGCTCCGCGGTCCATGGCCTCTCGCCTTCCTGGAATTTCGCGACGGCGAGGTCGAGGATCGGCGGCTCGATCGTATTGACTGCGGCGAACATCCACGCGATCGCACGCGCCCGCGCGTTCGCCGCGTCCGGCAATAGCCCGGCATGGCGCTGCCCGATGTGCAGCACGATCGCGCCCGACTCGAACAGGACGAGATCGCCTTCTTCGTAGGTCGGAATCTGCCCGAACGGATTTCGCGCACGATGTTCGGGTTCCTTCATCGCCTTGAACGACGCAAGGCGAACCTCGCAAGGCTGGCCGACTTCCTCGAGCGCCCAACGCACGCGCATGTCGCGCGCGAGGCCTTGGCCACGGTCAGGCGAGTGTTCGAACGCGGTGATGACGGGAATCACGGGGCGACCACTTCCGGCCTCAGCCACGCCGCGCGGCCTCGATCGCCGCGATATCGATCTTCGTCATCGTCATCATCGCCTCGAACGCGCGCTTGGCGACGGCGGGATCGGGGTCGGTGACCGCATTCGTCAACGCGCGCGGGCTGATCTGCCACGACAGCCCCCATTTGTCCTGGCACCAGCCGCAGGCGTTGGCCTGACCGCCGTTGTCGACGATCGCGTTCCACAGGCGGTCGGTCTCGGCCTGGTCGTCGGTCGCCACCTGGAACGAGAACGCATGGGTATGAGGCGTTCCCGGGCCGCCGTTCAGGCCGATGCACGGGATACCCATCACGGTGAATTCGACCATCAGCACGTCACCCTGCTTGCCGGCCGGATAGTCGCCCGGCGCGCGGTGGATGGCGCCTACGGAGCTGTCAGGGAATGTCTTGGCGTAGAACGTGGCCGCCTCCTGGGCGGTGCCGTCGTACCAGAGGCAAATCGTGTTCTTGCTGAGCATGCGGGTTCTCCTGGTGCGGGGCGGCGGGACGGCCCCGTCATCTCTTCGACGAACGGCGGACGTGTGGATCGACATGCGCAAGTCGGGCTTGCGCGAAAGAGCCGGGTTCGACGCTCCGGGAGGCAAGCGGCCCCGAGCGTCCCTTCGTGCATACTCGCGTCATCATGGTTCCCGCAGCGCTCGCCCGTCGGCTCGACATCGATCTTCCCGTCATCCAGGCGCCGATGGCGGGCGTGCAGGGCAGTGCGCTCGCGATCGCGGTGTCGAACGCGGGCGGCCTCGGTTCGCTGCCGGGTGCGATGCTCGACCGCGAAGGATTGCGGCGCGAACTGGCGGCGATCCGCGCAGGCACGCAACAGCCGTTCAACGTCAACTTCTTCTGCCACGCCGAACCCGTGCACGATCCGGCGCGCGAGTGGGCCTGGCGCGAGCTTCTCGCGCCGTACCATCGCGAGTTCGGCATCGATCCGGCAGCGGTCGCCGGCGGCTCCAGCCGCCGGCCGTTCGACGACGCCATCGCGGACGTCGTCGAGCCGTTTCGCCCGCCGGTCGTGAGCTTCCACTTCGGCCTGCCGCCGCAGCCGTTGCTCGCGCGCGTGAAATCGTGGGGCTCGTTCGTCGTCTCGACCGCGACGACGGTCGAGGAAGCGCTCTGGCTCGAAGCGCACGGCGCGGATGCCGTCATTGCCCAGGGTCTCGAAGCGGGCGGCCATCGCGGACATTTCCTTTCGCAGGACGTCACGCTGCAGGCCGGTACGTTCGCGCTGGTTCCGCGCATCGCCGATGCGGTGCGCATTCCCGTGATCGCCGCCGGCGGCATCGCCGATCGGCGCAGTGTCGCCGCCGCATTCGCGCTCGGCGCGTCGGCCGTGCAGCTCGGCACTGCCTATCTGCTTTGTCCGGAAGCGACGACTTCCGCGCTGCATCGCGCAGCGTTGACCAGCGGAGCCGCCTCGCGCACCGCGCTCACGAACCTGTTCAGCGGCGGTCTCGCGCGCGGCATCGTGAACCGCCTGATGCGTGAGATCGGCCCGATCCAGCCCCTCGCGCCGCCGTTCCCGCTGGCGAGCACCGCGCTCGCGCCGCTGCGAAGCGCGGCGGAACGCGCGGGAAGCGCCGACTTCTCGCCGCTGTGGGCGGGGCAGGCGGGGAAGGCATGCCGGCAGGTGGATGCCGCGACGCTGACGCGCGATTTGTTGTAGTCGTCTGCGTCGACGGCCGCGAGTTGGACGACGTTGCCGATCAATCGTTCTTCTGCGGATTGAAGAACGGAATCGGCGCGCCGGCGTAGATGTTGGTCGGCAACTGGCCGTTCCATTTCTCGCCCTTCGTGCGCTCGACCTCGATGCGGCGCAGTTCGAGCACTTCCTTGCTGCGCGCGAGCGCCTCGTTCTGCACGCGCAGCGCTTCGGCCTGCGCGTTGGCGGCCTTGATCGTCGCATAGGCTTCGCCGTCGGCCTGCGCCTTGAGCGCGTTCGCCTCGGCTTCGGCCACGGCGACCTTCTGCTTCTGCTCGGCCTCGACCGTCTTGACCTTGTTCTCGGCGGCGAGGCGCAGCTGTTCCTGCGTGACCTTGTCGTTGATCGCCTTCATGTAGCTTTCGGAGAACGCGAAGTTGCGCATGTCGATGTTGATGACCTGCGCGCCGTACTTTTCGAGCTTCTGGCGCAGGCCCTCGAGGATGTCGTTGGACACCTGCGCGCGCTTGCCGATGAGGTCCGGCGCGTTGTAGCGCGCGGTGACGGCCTTGAACACTTCCTGCGTGGCGGTTTGCACGTAGGAGGACAGGTCGCCGTTGTGGCTGTACTTCTCGTACACCTCGCTGACGCGGTCGGGCAGGATCGAGTAGCGCACGGTCAGGTCGGTATCGACAGGCTGGGTGTCGCTGGTCGAGCCGGTCGCCTTGTCGATGTGGGCGGCTTCGGCGCGGATGCTGAACAGGTTGACCGCTTGCCACGGCGGCACGAACACGAGGCCTTCCGATTCGATGCCCTTGATCGCGCCGAACTGCGTGCGCACGCCGCGCGAGCCGGTAGGTACCTGGCGGAACGGCCAGAACGTCCACACCAGGGCCGCGACGACGGCGACCACCACGGCATCGCGGATGATCTTCTCGGGCTGCAGTTGGCCGCTGGAGCTGCGATAGCGCGACATGCGAGTTCCTTTCGGTGACGAGGCAATTCGGTCGAGCGTATCACGCGCGATGGCGTGCATCGGAGACGCCGTTCGATGCGCGATCGCCAGGCCCGCGGCGGATCGCTCGCTTTCGGCCATGCGTCTTTCGACGGCGGCATGCCCACGGTTCGGGTTGCCTGGTTGGCCGGGAAATCGCTTCCACGGGTGCCATCCGGAGGCATCGGAGGCACACTACCGCCGGCAAGGCATTCCGCTCATGGCTGCCGGGGCGGTTGCCCGATAGGTTTCATGCCTGGACGGGAGTTCGCTCATGCATCATTCGATCGCTTGCCTGTTGCTGTCGTTGGGTCTGCTGCCATGCGCGTTCGCGCGCGACGCCGCGCAGGACGAGCGGGAAATCCGCCGCGTCGAGGCGGTGATCTGCCGTGCATTCGAGTCCGGTGACGTGGGTACCTTGCGCGAACACCTCGACGAGCGCTTCACGCTGGTGAGTTCGCGCGCGGAGGTCACCGACCTGGCGCAGAACCTGGACGAAGTGGCCAGGCGCGAACCGCGCTACGAGGTATTCCGCAACCATGACCAGGCGGTTCGCCTGTACGGCGATGCCGCCATCGTCATCGGCGTCACGACGGTCAAGGGCGAGTCGGCGGGAAAGCCCTTTGCCGCCGATTTCCGCTACACCGACACCTACGTGCATCGCGGCGGGCATTGGCTGCTGGCCGCGAGCCATGCCAGTCGCCTCGCCGCGGAATCCCGCCCGAAGCCTTGATCCGCGTCGAACGACGGCTCGCGCCTTCGTTGGAGGCGCGAGCCGTCGCGGATGCCGCTTACTTGTTCCGGCTCGTGCCGCGCCAACGCTCGAACCATGCGAGGATCGCCGATGCTTTGGCCGCCGACTGCGACGGGCGTGCTGCGAGTCCGCCGTGGTTCGCTCCGGGCACCTTGACCAGCGCGGTCGGGATGCTGCGCAGTTGCAGCGCTTCGTAGTACTGCTCGGCCTCGCTGTCCGGCGTGCGGTAGTCGTCGCTGCCGACGACGACCAGCGTCGGCGTCTTCACGTTGCCGACCAGGGACAACGGCGAGCGCGCCCAGTAGCCGGCGGCGTCTTCCCACGGGAACTTGCCGAACCAGTAGCGCGAGAAGTACGGCGTCATGTCCGAGGTCAGCACGAAGCTCGACCAGTTGATGACCGGCTTCTGCGAAGCGGCCGCGCGGAAGCGGTCGGTCTTGCCGACGATCCACGCGGTCAGCACGCCGCCGCCGGAACCGCCGGTCACGAACAGGTTGTCCTTGTCGACGAAGCCCTTGGCGATCGCCGCGTCGACCGCGCTCATCAGGTCGTCGTAGTCGTGGCCCGGGTAGCTCTTGTCGATCTTGTTCGCGAACGTTTCGCCGTAGCTGGTCGAGCCGCGCGGGTTGGCGTAGACGACGGCATAGCCGGCGGCGGCGTAGAGCTGGTCGTCGGTCGAGAACGACGGTCCGTAGGCGGCGAACGGGCCGCCGTGGATTTCGAGGATCAGCGGATACTTCTTCGCCGGGTCGAAGTCGGGAGGCGTGACCAGCCACGCGTCGATCGGCAGGCCGTCGAATGACGTGACGGGCAGCTTCTCGACGTTGCCGAGCTGCTTCGCGGCGAACAGCGATTCGTTGAGCCGCGTCAGCTGGCGCGCCTTGCCGCCGCGCGCGATCCAGACGTCCGGCGGGCGCTGCGTCGAACCGCCGGTGTAGGCGACCGTGCCGTCGCGCGCGACGCTGAACTGGCCGCCGCTGTACGGACGATCGAGTTCGCCGCCGTCGGTCAGGTTCTCGGCGACGGTCCGGATCGAGCCGTCGAGGCCGACGCGCGCGACGCGCGTGCTGCCGTGCTCGTCGTAGCCGACGTAGATCGCGCGGCCATCCTCGGCCCAGGTCGGCGCGCCGACGCTGCGATCGAGGTTCGCCGTCAGCACGCGCGTGCCGCTGCCGTCGCGCTTCATCACGGACAATTGCTGGTTCTGGTAGCCGAGGCGCCGGTCGTCGAAGCCGACATAGGCGATCGACTGGCCGTCCGGCGAGACGGCAGGCGCGTTGTCCGGTCCCTTGCGTTGCGTCAGCGCGTGCACGCCGAGCGTGTCGATCGCGACTTCGTGCACTTCGCTGTCGACGATGTCGCGCTGCCAGTCCGGCGAGAGATTGGCGCTGAAGATGACGGATCGCCCGTCGCGAGACCACGCCAGGCGACCGCCCGCGTTGCGCGCGCCGAACGTGAGTTGCGTCGGCGCGCCGCCGTCGGCGGAGACCCAGAAGATCTGGTCGTAGCCGGGTTTCTCGTAGCCGCCTTCGTCGGTGCGATAGACGACCGTGTCGATGACCTGCAACGGCTCGGCCCACTTCGCGCCTTCGGGTTTGTCCGGCGCCTTGCCGAGATGCGTGCCTTCGTCCGGCACGAACATCGCGTAGGCGATGCGCGAGCCGTCCGGCGACCAGGCGATGCCGTGCGGCGTGGCGGGCAGGCCGGTGATGCGCGCGGTCGCGCCGGTCTTCATCCAGCGCACGTAGAGTTGCGCGCCGGCCTTGTCGTCGGCGCTGGAAATATAGGCGAGGCGGCTGCCGTCGGGCGACCAGCGCGCCTGTCCGTGCGAGCCGGGGCCGGCGACGAGAGGTGCCTGCGCACCGCTCGCGACGTCGATGACCCAGAGCGACGAACGCGTGCGATCGGTCATGATGTCGTTCGCGCGGCGGGCGTAGACGATCGCCTTGCCGTCCGGTGAAATCTGCGGGTCGCCCGCGGCTTCGAGGTTGAACAGGTCGGCGCCCGTGAGCACGCGGGAGGGGCCGTCGGCCGGAGCCGCGAACGCGGGTACCGCGAAGGTCGCGGCCAGCAGCAGGGCGGTGAAGGGGCGGATCGGCATGTCGCTCTCCTCGGAATGATCGGGAGCCGCCGGTTGCGGCGGCATCGCGCAACGGTGGCAGACGCGGCAGTGTGCAACCCGTGTCGGAAGTCACTGCAAACCATCGTGACGGGCGCTTGACCGCCCGGCCGCCCGGCCACACCGTCAGGCCTGGTCGATCGAGGTGGTGCCCGATGAAGCGAATACGTTGGACTGCGGGAATGCTGGCCGCTGCAGTGGCCGGATGCGCGACGCAGAACGTGCAGCCGCCGCCACGTCGGCCCGACGACGTGCGCGCGCAGATCGTCCGCCTGATGCCGTCGCAGGTGGCGGACAGGAAGGGCTGGGCGGTCGACATCTACGCCGCGTTCGCCGCGCAGGGCATCGATCCGAGCGCGCGGAACCTGTGCACGGTGCTGGCCGTGGCCGAGCAGGAATCGAACTTCGTCGTCGATCCGGTCGTGCCGGGCCTGCCGAAGATCGCGCGCGCGGAAATCGATCGCCGCGCGGCCGCGATGCACGTGCCTGGCCTGCTCGTCGATGCGGCGCTGGCGATCAAGTCGCCGAACGGCAAGAGTTACCGCGAGCGCCTCGAGCACGTGCGCACCGAGAAGGACATGAGCGCGATGTTCGAGGACTTCATCGGCATCGTGCCGATGGGCAGGCGCCTGTTCGGCGGATTCAACCCGGTGCACACGGCCGGTCCGATGCAGGTCAGCGTCGCGTTCGCCGAGGCGCACGCGAAGGGCTATCCGTATGCGGTCGACGGTTCGATCCGCCACGAGCTGTTCAGCCGGCGCGGCGGAGTCTATTTCGGCGTCACGCACCTGTTCGGTTATCCCGCGGACTATCCGGCGCCGCTGTACCGTTTCGCCGACTTCAACGCCGGCTGGTACTCGAGCCGCAACGCGGCGTTCCAGGACGCGGTGAGCCGGGCATCGGGCATTCCGCTTGCGCTGGACGGCGACATCTTCCGGGACGACACGGATTTCGACGCGCCCGGCCAGACGGAGCGCGCCCTGCGTTCGCTCGGGTCGCGGCTGGGCATGAGCGACCGCCAGATCCGCCGTGCGCTCGAACGGCCGCGGCGTCCCGAGTTCGGGGAGTCGGATCTCTACACGCGCGTGTTCGCGCTGGCCGGGAAGGTCGAACGCAAGCCGCTGCCGCGCGCGATATTGCCGGTCATCCGTCTCGAAAGCCCGAAGATCACGCGCAAGCTGACGACGGCGTGGTTCGCGACCCGCGTCGACGGTCGCTACGAACGCTGCATGCAGCGCGCGCGTTGAACCGGCGGCGCACCCTCAGGTCAGCCATGCTTCCAGCGTCTGCAGCGCTTCCTTTTGCGGGTGGTCCGTGGCGCCGCCCGGCGCGTGGCTGCGTCCTTCATAGGCGATGACGAGCTCGCCGAACGGATCGTCGACCGATTCGGTCTCCTCGAGCACCAGTTCCAGGTCTTCCAGCGCTTCCTCGACGTTCGCCACGTCGAGCGGCATGTGCAGGATCGCCAGCCAGGTGATGAACGTCGCGTCGGCGTCGCCCTGGCGCGCGTCGCGCACCGCGCCTGCGAGCGTCGCCGACCGGTTCGCGAAATGCGCGCGTGCAGCCGCTTCGGCCGGGAATATCGTGATCGCCTCGCCTTCCGATTGCAGGTCGCCGGTGTCGGTGTTCTCGAAGCTGGAGATGACGACGTAGCTCATTGGGAATTTCCTCGCCGGACGCGGAAGCGGAGGATAGCGCGTCGGAAACCATCCGCATCCGGATGTCGATTTCGCCGGCTCCGGTTCGTCGCCCGTCCAAGAGCCGGCTTGCGGCTCGCGCTCGATCCAGTCACGAGGAGAGATTCCATGCAGGTCCAGTCCTATCTGTTTTTCGATGGCCGTTGCGACGAGGCGATCGCGTTCTACCGGAACGCGATCGATGCCGCGGTGGTGATGCTGATGCGCTACGGCGACGGCGATCATGACGCGCAATGCCCGGACGGTTCCACGCCGCCGCCGGAGAAGGTCATGCACGCCACCTTGCGGATCGGCGAGACGCAAGTGATGGCATCGGACGGCTTCTGCAGCGGCAAGCCGGAGTTCAAGGGCATTTCGCTGTCGCTCTCGACCAGGGACGACGCCGAGGCGAAGCGCGTGTTCGACGGCCTCGCCGACGGCGGCCAGGTCCAGCAGCCTCTGGCGCCGACGTTCTTCGCGTCGAGCTTCGGCATGCTGGTCGACCGCTTCGGCGTGTCGTGGATGATCGTCACGCCGCTGCCGATGCCGGCTTGAATCCGCCGGATTGCGCGGCACGCCCCCTGCGCAGGCGCGGAGCGATCCGCGCCTGCCTCTGCGGGCGGGGCAGGCGCCGGCTAGAGTTCCACGAGAGGCTTGAAGCCGCCCCAGAACATCCGTTTGCCGTCGAACGGCAGCAATTTCGGATCCATCATGTCCGCCAGGCGCGGATCGGACATCACCTTCTTGTTGATGCGGTCGCGTTCGCGGCGCGAGGCGTAGACGATCCACGAGAACACGACCACTTCGCCCGGCTTCAGCTTCACGGCCTGCGGAAACGACGTGGCCTTGCCGGGCTTGACGTCGTCGGCGACGCATTCGACATAGTGCAGCGCGCCGTGTTCGCGCCAGATCTTGCCGGCCTTGCGCGCCAGGCGGCGATAGGCCGCCAGCTTCGCCTGCGGGACCGGTACCACGAAACCATCGACGTAGCTCATGTGTCCTCCGCTGCAAGTGGAACGACGAACGAATGCCGCGTCGCTTCCGCGGCGGCCTGCCGTTCCGTCGACACCATACTCGCGCCGGATGAATGCCGCCGATCGCACGCCCGCGGTGCCCGGCGCCGCGCCGCTACTCGTCTTCGCCGACCGGATGCAGCGCTTCGATGCGGCTGTCCGGTCGGGCGACCAGTCGCCAGTGCATCGAGCGTTCCTCGAAGCCGATGCGATACGTGCGACGGATGCGGTCGCCTTCCCGAGTTTCGGCGACCAGGTCGACGTGCCGGATCGGGCCGAGCGCCTCGAGCAGGGCCGCACCGAAATCGCCCAGGAAACCGGTCGTCGCGGCGGCATCCGCGCCGTCGAAGCGGGCCGGCTCGACTTTCCCGCGCGCGGCGTCGGCGAGCACGTTTCGCATCGCCTCGGTCAAGGCGGGATTCCGGTCGCGCAGCGCCTTCGCGGCCTTGCCGGGTGGCAAGTACAGGTCGGCCACGGTCTCGGCGAGCAACGGGTAGTAGCGCTGCTGGTTGGTCAGCACGACGATCGTCAGCTTGCGCGCGTCGACGCGCAGGATGTCGGCGAGCGCGGGACCGCCGCTGTGGCCGACCACCGGCATGCCGTGGTAGGTCCGCGCCGTCCAGCCGACGCCGAATCCCCCGCGCTTGCCGTCGGGCAGCGTCGGCGGCGTTTGCAGCGCTTTCCAGCTTTCCGGTTTCAGCAGGCGTCCGCGGTCGATCGCCACGAATACCTCGGCGAGATCCCGGATCGAGGCGTACAGGCCGCCGGCGCCGTAGCCCTGTTCGCCGTAGAGGAAATCGCTGACGCGCTGTTGCCCGTTCTTCCAGGCATGGATCGATGCGCGATGCGGCACCACGTCGGCGGAGCGTATCGACGGCCCTTCGTTGCGCGCGTTCGCGAAACGCGGGTTGGTCAACCCGAGCGGCCGGAAAATCTCGTCGCGGAACAGATCCGGCAGCGGCTTGCCGGAAACCTGCTCGAGCACCGCGCGCAGCACGACGAAATCGGTGAATCCGTAGCGCGATCGGCTGCCGGGTTCGTAGGCGAGGGGCGTCGCCTGCGCCGCCGCGACGATCGCCGCGACCGTCTGCGGCCGCGGCTGGCCGAGGTCGTCGGACAGTCCCGACGTATGGTTGGCCAGCTGGCGGACGCGAATCCGTTCCCACGCGGCCGGGGCGGCAGGGTAGAAGCGCGTCAACGGATCGTCGAGCGAGAGGCGGCCTTGTTCCACCAGCCGCATCAGTGCGATGCCGGTGAATATCTTCGTTGCCGAGGCGAGCTGGAACGAGGTGTCCTCGTCGACGTCGACATTCCACTCGAGGTTGGCCTTGCCGTAGACGCCGATCTTGCTGATGCGACCGTCCTCGACGACCGCGACGGCGGCGCCCGGCACGTGGCCGCGGGCGAGCGAGCGCACGATGCGCTCGTCGATCGCATCGGCATGGGCGGTCGCGGCGGCGAGGAACAGGGCGGTGCCCAGCAGCAGGGTCTTCATCGACGGCACTCGTGTCGGTCGCCGGTGCGGCGCGCGCGAATCCGCGTCTCCCGATCGGCCGGAGGATCGCGGAAAACGGAGGGCGAGTCGATGGCCGGCATTGCCGGTTGCGCCGAAGCGTGGCCGGAACGCGCCCGCCACGCGTGTCATTCGGCCACGCTTTTCGCCTCGGCCGTGGCGAGCAGCTCCGGCTGGCTGATGCGCTGCGGGCGGCTGATCAGCGGATGCGCGAAGACCGCGCCAAGGATGATCGCCGCGCCCAGATAGAAGGTCGGGGTCAATTCGTGCTGCTCGCCGAGCAGGATCGCGGCCAGCACGATCGCATAGACCGGTTCGAGATTCGTCGCGAGCTGCGCCGCGAACGCGCTCATGTGGCGCAAGGCAACCAGCGACAGCGTGAACGGCAGCAGGGTGCAGGCGATCGCCAGCGCGAGCAGGTAGGCCGCGTCGCGCAGGTCCGGCAGCACCAGCAGGTCGCCGGCGAACGCCGGGAACAGCAGCGGCATCAGCGGCGCGAGCGCGGTCAGCGCGAGCGTGCCGGCGCCGAGCTCGAGACCGGTCACCGCCAGCGGGTCGGCGTGTTCGACGAGTCGCTTGTTGAGCGAACCGAACAACGCGACGAACACGGCCGACAACGTGCCGATCGCGATGCCGAGGCGCATCGAGGCCGGCACCCCGCCGACCACCAGCGCGACACCCGGCAGCACCGCGATGCCGAGCGCGAGTTCGCGCATCGAGAAGCGCCGGCCGGCCAGTTTCGGTTCGAGCAGCGCGGTGAACGGCGTCGCCAGTGCGATGCAGGTGGCGCCGACCGAGGCGTTGGCGAGCTTGATCGAGCCGTAGAAGGTGAGCCAGTGCAGCGCGACGAGCACGCCGATGCCGGCGTAGGCGAGCGCGAGCCGCGGCGACATCGCGCGCAGGCCGCGCCAGCTGCGCGGCACCAGCGCGAGGGCGGCGACGACCAGCAACATGCGCCACCACACCAACGGCAGCGCGGACAGCGTGATCAGCTTGCCGAGGATCGCGGTGAAGCCCCACAGCAGCACGCAGAAATGGATCTGCACCTGTGCCTTGGCGGCGGGGGAAAGAGCGCTCACGATCGGATTCCACGAAAACGGTGCGCGATCGTAGCGCATCGACTGTCGCACGCGGCATTGCCGCGTCTTCGCTTGCGCATGGACAATGCCGGCATGCATGCCGACGACGATTCCCGCATCCAGCTCAATGGCCGCCCGGCAGATGTCGCGGACCTGCGCACGCCCGCGTTGCTGAACTACGGTCATTTCACCTCGATGCAGGTGAGCCGGGGACGTGTGCGCGGCCTCGACCTGCACCTGGAACGCCTGCGGCACGCCACGCTCGAACTGTTCGGGACGGCGCTCGACCTCGACGCGACGCGCGGCTGGATGCGCCAGGTCGCCGGCACGAGCGGCACGTGCACCCTGCGCGTGAACGTGTTCTCGCGCGCGCTCCACCGCGATCGGCTGGCCATGCCGGCCGCGCCGGACGTGTTGGTCAGCGCCGTTCCCGCGCGCGCACTCGTGCCCACGCCGCTACGCGTGCGCAGCGCGCACTACCGGCGCGAAGCGCCGCACATCAAGCACGTCGGCACGTTCGGCCTGTTCCACCAGAAGCGCCTCGCGCAGGCGGCCGGATTCGACGACGCGCTGTTCGTCGATGCCGACGGCGCGGTTTGCGAAGGCTCGATCTGGAACATCGGCTTCTTCGACGGCGAGCGCATCGTCTGGCCGGACGCGCCGATGCTGCAAGGCGTGTCGATGCAATTGCTGCAAGCCGGATTGCGACGGCTCGGCGTGCCGACGCTGACGCGGCGGATCGGCCTGGCGGACGTGGCCGGATTCCGCAGTGCCTTCTTCACCAACACGGCTTGCGCCGTGATGCCGATCGCGGGCATCGACGATGTCGGCTTCATCGTCGATCCGTTGCTGCAGGAGCGGCTGGAAGAATCGTTCGCGTTGAATCCGTGGCAGCCGATCTGAGCGCGCGAATCCGCTTCGGTCGCGCCGATTGCCGATGCCTCAGCGCAGGCGCTCGATCAGCGCCATCGCCGCGGCTGGATTGCGTTCCTTCGCGGCGCTGATGAAGTAAAGGAATACGTCGCGTGCCTGCGTCGCCGGTGCTGCTTCGCCGATGCGCGGAAGGTCCGCTGGATCGCCGCCATCGGCCCAGATGCGCGCGTGCGCCGACCACGCATCCAACGCCTGCGCCGCGTAGCCGGTCAGCAGGTCCGCCGCGCTGCGCATCAGGCGTGCGTAGACGAAATCGCCGGTCACGTCGGCGAACGAAGGGTGCTTGGGCGAGTCGGTGAATACGGTCGCGACGCGATGGCGGCGCGCGAGCGCGACATAGTCGGCACACATGAAGCTCGCGTGGCGTACTTCCAGCACGTGTCGCAACGCGCGACCTTCGATCTCGCGCGGCAGCAGGTCGAGGAAGGCTGCGAAGTCGCCCGGCTCGAACGGTTTGTGCGGAGGGAACTGCCAGTTGATCGGTCCGAGCCGGTCGCCGAGTTCGGCAATGCCGCCGTGCACGAACTCCGAGATCGTCCTGCCTGCATCGGCGAGTCGTGCGCGGTCGGTCGTGTAGCGCGGTGCCTTCAGCGAGAACACGAAACCGTCCGGTGTCTCCTCGCGCCACTTCGCGTAGGTCGCCGGCTTCTGCGCGCCGTAGTAGGTGCCGTTGATCTCGATAGCGGTAACGTGGCGGCTCGCGTATTCGAGTTCGCGCCGCTGCACGAGTTTGGCGGGATAGAAGTTGTCCCGCCACGGCGCGTAGGTCCAGCCGCCGATGCCGACGCGGATGCGCGTGGAGGCGGACGCGGGCCGGGCGAACAGGTCGGTTGATCCGCTGTCGTTTGCGGGCATGGTTCGGGTTCCTTTCGATCGCGGTCGCGCAATGGTACGCATGCGCCGTTGCGGCGTGTCGCCGACGCGATGCAATCGCTATGATGAGCCGCCGATCCGGCGTGCGACGAGTCCCGCAGCAGCGCATGAAGCCGCCCATCACCCGCAGCTTCGCCGCCCTGGTCGGCCTGGTCGCATGGTTCGCGTTGTTGCTGCAATACGGTTTGTTGATCGCGATGACGTGGAGCGACGTCGGCCCGCTGTTCGGCACGCTGCGCTACTTCAGTTTCTTCACGATCCTGAGCAACCTGCTGGTGGCGCTGACGGCGACGTTTGCGGCGCTGCCTGTGCGATCGGCCATCGCGGACTTCTTCCGGGCGTCCCGCGTGCGCGGAGCCGCGGCATTGTGCATCGCCGTCACCTGCGGCATCTATTTCGTCCTGCTGGCGTCGACCTGGGCGCCGCAGGGCGCGCAACTCCTCGCCGACGTGTTGCTGCACTACGTCGATCCCGCGCTGTACGTCGGCTGGTGGATCGCCTGTGCCGGGCACGGCCGGCTGGCATGGAGCGATGCGCTGCGCTGGCTGCTGTTTCCGCTCGGTTTCCTGGCCTGGACGCTCGTTCGCGGCGCGTGGCTGCACGAATATCCGTATCCGTTCGTCGACGTGGATGCGCTGGGGTTCGGCACGGTCGCGCGCAATGCGCTCGGCCTCGGCGCGCTGTTCCTGGCCGCCGGATGGTCGCTGGTCGCGTTCGATCGCATGGCGGGACGGAGGTTGCAATGACGACCGAAGCGCATCAGCCGCACGTGCTGATCCTCGGCGGCGGTTTCGGCGGCCTGTGGGCGACGCGCGCGCTGGCATCCGCGCCGGTGCGCGTGACCCTGGTGGATCGCACCAACCACCACCTGTTCCAGCCGCTGCTGTACCAGGTCGCGATGGCGGGCCTGTCGTCGCCGGACATCGCCGCGCCGTTGCGCCACATCCTGCGCCGGCAGCGCAACGTCGCCGTGCGCATGGACGAGGCGCTGTCGATCGACGTCGCCGCGCGTCGCGCGGTATTCGCGAACGGCGCGCTCGACTACGACTACCTGGTCGTCGCGACCGGCGCGCGGCACGCTTATTTCGGACACGACGAATGGGCACGCCATGCGCCCGGACTGAAGACGCTCGACGACGCCTTCTTCATCCGCCGGCACATGCTGGAGGCGTTCGAGTTCGCCGAGCGCGAGGGCGACGCCGATGGCCGCTCGGGATGGCTCGACTTCGTCGTCATCGGCGGCGGTCCGACCGGCGTGGAGCTGGCCGGCACGCTGGCCGAGATCGCTCGCCACACCTTGCCGCGCGAATTCAGGCGCAGCGATCCGCGCAAGGCGTCCATCCACCTGATCGAGGCCGGGCCGCGCATTCTGCCGTCGATGCCGGAGTCGCTCTCGGGGAAGGCGCGCCGGCAACTCGAGAAGCTCGGCGTCGACGTGCATACCGGCGCCGCGGTGACCGCGATCGACGATCGCGGAGTCATGCTCGGCGATCGCCGCATCGACGCCCGCACCGTGCTGTGGGCGGCCGGCGTCGCGGCGTCGCCGCTCGGCGCGCAACTCGGCGCGGAGCGCGATCGCGCCGGGCGCGTGAAGGTCGACGCGGACCTGTCCGTGCCGGGCCATCCGGAGGTGTTCGTGATCGGCGATCTCGCCAGCGTCATGCAGGACGGCAAGCCGGTTCCCGGCGTCGCGCCGGCCGCGAAGCAGATGGGCGCCTTCGTCGGGCGGGCGATTCGCGCGCGGCTTTCAGGCAGGCCGTTGCCGCCGTTCCGCTACCGCGACTACGGCAACCTCGCGACGATCGGGCGCATGGCCGCCGTCGTCGACCTGCGTGGCCTGCGGTTCTCCGGCGTGCTCGCATGGCTGTTCTGGCTGGTCGCGCACGTGTTCTTCCTGATCGGTTTCCGCAACCGCATCGTCGTGCTCTGCGAATGGATCTGGTCGTATTTCACCTACCAGCGCCACGCCCGCATCATCATCGGGCGCGAGCGCGATCCGCCGGCGAAGTAGCGCGGATCAGGCTCAGGCCTCGGACCGCCACGGATCGTAGTCGCCGAACGACCACAAGTGGCCTTCGGGGTCGCGGCACGAATAGCCGGAGCCGCCGTAGTCCTTCGTTTCCAGCTCGTCGACGATGCGCGCGCCGGCCGCTTTCGCGCGCGCATGATGCGCCGCGCAGTCGGCGACGACGACATACGCGCATTGCGTCTCGCGGCCGTCGATCTCGTCGGGTTGCGCGATGCGCTTGCCCCATTCGCTGCCGTTCGCGACCGAGCCGAGCATGATCATGCCGTTGCCGAACACGAGCTGCGCGTGGTGCACGACATCGCCGTCGGCGTAGACGGCGTGTTTCTCGAATCCGAATGCGCGGCAAAGCCAGTCGATCGCGGCATGCGCGTCGCGATAGCGCAGGCTCGGGATGATCGTGACGGTGGTGCGGGCGGCGAGCGTGGACATCGGGCGTCTCCTCCGTTGCATGCGGCCGGCCGGCGTGCGCGGCGGCAGCCTGCAGCCTACACCCGCCGCGGCGATTCGACGCGGCGCGGGAACGCGTATCCTCGCCGCTTCGGAATCTTCCGGACAAAGCGGGAGCACGCGCGATGACGACGGAGGTGGTACGCAACGACGCGGCCAGCCGCTTCGAGGCGATGGTCGACGGCGAGCTGTGCGTGCTCGCCTACCGCCTGGGCGACGGACTGCTGGTGATCGACCACGTCATCGTGCCCTATGCGGCCGGCGGTCGCGGCATCGCCGCGGAGCTGACGCGGACCGCGCTCGACGCGGCGCGCGCCAACGGCTGGCGCGTCGTGCCGAATTGCAGCTACGCGGCGGCGTGGATCGAGCGACACCCGGAATACCGGGACCTGCTCAATCGCGCGTAGCGACCTCGGCCGCGGCCAGCCGCTTGTCGAGGTCCGCGTGGCGGCGGCGCACCTCGGAACCTTCCACGAAGCGCACCGGCAGCAACGGTCCTACGCGCCGATGCAGCGTGCGTGCCTCGTCGAGGCGGCCGAGTCGCGCCAGTACGTCGGCCAGCAGCAATTCGGCATCGATCGTCGCATTCGCATCGATGCCCACGCCCCTGGAGAGGATGCCGGCGGCGCGGCGCAGTTCCGCTTCCGCTTCCTTCAGGCGGTGCTGGTCGCACAGGATCAGGCCGCGCGTGCGCGCGACGCTGCCCTGGCGCGGATGGTCGGCCGGATACAGCGCCGCGAACACCGCGGATGATTCGTCGGCTCGGCGCAGGGCCTCGTCTTGGCGGCCGCTGCGACGTAGCCATTCGGCGAGATGGTTGAGGCGGCGGCCGCGCTCGACGTTGAGGTTGACCGACTCGGTGTTGCCTTCGATCGGCGGATCGAGCCAGCGGCGCGCGTCGTCGAGACGACCGTTCAACATCAGGCTGCGGCCGAGGTTCTGGCGATAGGTCGGCATGTGCGGGTCGTCGGTACCGGCCGCGGCCAGCCGTTCGGCGTTCTGCAACACCTCGTTGAACATCGCCAGCGCGGTCGCGTTGTCGCCCGCCTGTTCGAGCAGGCTGGCGAGATTGTTGAGCCCGATCGAATACGAGGGCGTCCGTTCCTGGTGCGTGGCGCGCATCCGCTCGGCGTTCTCGCGCAGCAGCGCGGTCGCCTCGACGACGCGCCCTTGCAGCTGGATCGCCTGCGCGAGGTTGTTGCGCGCCGTGATCGCCCAGGCGCTGGCCGGATCGAGCGTGCGCAGGCGCACCTCGAGCATGCGGCGCAGCAGGCGTTCGCCGTCGGCGAAGCGCCCTTGCTGCTCGTAGACCTCGGTCAGGAAACCGGTCGCGGCGAGTACTTCGGTGGAATCCTCGGGCTTGAGCGTTCGCATCAGCTCGACGCTGCGCAATGCGTGCGCTTCGGCGTCGTCGAGCAGTCCGGCGCGAAGTTCCGCCTCGGCGAGGCCATACAGGCATTGCGCGTGAATCACGCTGTCCGCGCCGTCGGACTGCAGGGCGTAGTCGATCGCCTGGTGCAGGCTTTCGATGCCGGCCTTGGCGTCGCCGTTGCGGGCCTGCGCGAGGCCGAGCGTCGACAGCAGCTCGGCGGCGAGGCGGCGATCCTCCGGCCGGACCGTGCCGAGCGAGGCACGGGCTTCGCGCAGCACGGCTTCGGCGTCGGCAGGGCGTTCGGCCAGATTGAGTGCGTACCCCTGGTCGGCGAGGAAGGCCGCGCGGCGTTGCGACGTGCCGGACGCCTGCTCGATCGCGGCGGCGGCGCCGAGGCTTTCGGCGGCGGAGTCGGGCAGGCCGAGCTCGGAATAGATCTTGCCGAGCGCGCCGAGCAGGCGCGCGCGTTGCTGCGGCGCCTGCGCGAGGCGCGCGTCGATCTCGCGCCGCCCGCGGTCGACCAGGTCGCGCGGCGCGATCGGCTTCGTGCCGGCCTCGTCCGGCGAGGCGGAATGGAACAGCGAGACGAGGTAGTCGACGACGCTTTCGGCGGTGGCCGATTGCTGCCTCGCGAGCGCTTCGGCCTGCAGCGCGCGATCGCGTTCGTTGGCGAGCCGCCAGGTGAACAGCAGCGCCATCGCCAGCGCCGCCGCGACGACCGCGCTGGCGACGCGATAGCGTCCGACGAACTTGGCGATGCGGTAGTGCAGGCGATCCGGAGCTGCCTGCACGGGACGGCCACGCAGGTGGCGCTGCAGGTCGTCAGCCAGCGCGGCCGCCGACACGTAGCGGCGTTCCGGCTCGACGTGCGTCGCCTTGGCGACGATCAGGTCGAGGTCGGCACCGATGCGCCGTCGCGTCGTGCCCGTGGCGGCGGCGCGGCTCGGCGACGGCAAGCGACCGTTGCCGTCCTGCGATGGCGTGCTGCCGCACAGCACCTCGTACAGCAGCAGGCCGAGCCCGTACACGTCGGTCGCGGTGCTGACTGCCTTGCCGTTGCGTTGTTCGGGGCTCGCGTACGCCGGCGTGAACCACGGCAGCCCGGTTTGCAGCGCCGCGCCGCCGGTGTCGCCGAGCAGTTTGGCGATGCCGAAATCGAGCAGTACCGGTTCGCCGTCGTCGCGCACGAGCACGTTCGCGGGCTTCAGGTCGCGGTGGATCACCAGGCGCTGGTGCGCGTACTGCACCGCGCCGCAGACCTTCTGGACCAGGCGCAGGCGCTCGCCGAGCGACAGGTTGCGCGCGCGGCAGAATTCGTTCAGCGGCTGGCCGTCGACGTACTCCATGACGAGATAGGGCTGGCCGTCCGCCGTGCTGCCGCCGTCGAGCAGGCGCGCGATGTGCGGGTGCGAAAGGTCGGCGAGGATCTGCCGCTCGCGGCGCATGCGCTCGGTCGCCTCGCGCGTGGGGATGCCGCGCAGCAGCTTGATCGCGACGCGCTGGTCGAAGCTCTGGTCGACGCGTTCGGCGAGGAACACCGTGCCCATGCCGCCGCTGCCGATCTCGCCGGTCAGGCGGTACGGGCCGAGGCGCTGGTCGGCTGGCTGCGGCGTGGCGATGCGCGCGGCGGCCTCGCGCAGGTGGCCGGTCATGCCGTCGTCGTCGCGGCGATCGGCTTCGACCAGGGCGAGTGCTTCGCGCTTGAGCTCGTCGTCGGCATCGATGCCGGAGAGCCATGCTTCGCGTGCGGCCGGCGGCGTGGCGACGAGCGCGTCGAACATTTCCTGCAGACGCTGCCAGCGCGCCTCGCTCATGCGGCCAGCTTCTGCTTCAGCCAGGCGCGCGCGAAGCGCAGTTCGCGGTCGACGGTCGGCACCGAGACGCCGATGACCTCGGCGATTTCCTCGCGCTTCAGGCCGAGCAGGTAGTTGAGTTCGACGACCTCGCATTTGCGCGCGTCGAGCGTGCGCAGGGCGTCGAGCGCCTCGTCGAGCGCGAACGCTTCGCTGTCGTCGACGCTCGCGTTCTCGGCCGCGGACAGCGTCACGTGCACCGCGCCGCCGCCGCGCTTGTCGCTGCCGCGCGCACGCGCGGTGTCGACCAGGATGCGGCGCATCGCGACGCTGGCCACGGCGTAGAAATGCCGCCGGTCCTGCCATGCGACGTCGTTGCCGATCAGGCGGAGGAACAGTTCGTGGGCGAGTTCAGTCGGCTGCAAGGTCAGGCGGTTGCCGAAGCTGCGCAGGTGCTTGCCGGCGATCGCGCAGACCTGCGCGTAGACGAGCTCGGTCAGTCGTTCGGCCGCGGCGCCGTCGCCACCGCTCCATGCGTGCAGCAGGCGCGTGACGAGCGCGGGATCGTGCGGGTCAGCGGGCCTGTCGGGAGGATTGTCCATATGCCACGTCGCATGCCGTTTACGGGATCGTTGACGGGATTCTCTCCGGAATCCCGTATTGGTGAGGAGCGGACCGGCGAAGGTCCGTTCCTCGTGCTGTCACGATCGCGGACACCCGCGATTCACGAGGCGAATGGCGGGCGGCGGAGTATACGAATCCGCCGATCGGGTCGCACCGGTCGATGGTCATGGACGTGCGTGCGCGGCGTTTGGTTGCGGTGGACCCGCCCCGGCCTGCGTTTTCCCCGGGACGCAGGCCGGGTCGGTTTTCCAGATGGCGCGCAGACGGGGTTCGCGGATCGCGTGTGACGCAAGTCCGCCCGTACCCGTCGATCGATCGGCGGCGTCCGGATTCCGGGCTGGTACTATGCCGGAATCGTTACGGCAGCGCGGACGGGATCGGACCCGTCGCGTTCGCGTGGGGCGACGCCGGCGGGTTGCCCAGCCGGGCGGGGGCGGTCGAGGTTGAAACCAATCAGGAGCTTGAGATGAACAAGACGATCTTTGCTGCAGTGCTGGCGTTGGCCGGTCTCGTCGGTGCGGGCAGCGCGTTCGCCGCCGGCAAGCCGTCGGTCGGCGTCGCCGAATTCAAGAACGAATCCGGTGCCGGCTGGTGGCGCGGCGGCGTGGGCTGGGAGCTGTCGGGCATGTTGTCGAACGAGCTGTCGAGCACCGGCAACTTCCGCGTGGTCGAGCGCAACAAGCTCGACAAGGTGCTGGAGGAGCAGAACCTGGCCGCATCCGGCCGCGTGCGATCGGGCACCGGCGCGAAGATGGGGCAGGTGACGGGCGCCGACTACCTCGTGTTCGGCACGGTGACCTCGTACGAGGAAAACACCGCCAATACCGGCGGCGGCTTGAGCTTCCGCGGCATCTCGCTCGGCGGCAAGAAGTCCGAGGCCTATATCGCCGTCGACGTGCGCGTGGTCAATGCATCGACCGGCGAAGTGGACTATTCGCGCACGATCGAAGGCCGCAGTTCCGGCGGCGGCGTCTCCGTCGGTGTGTTCCGCGGCGGCTTCGGCGGCAACCTCGCGCACGAGGAGAACACGCCGGCCGGCAAGGCGATCCGAGCCGCGCTGGTCGAGATCACCGACTACCTCGATTGTGTGATGGTCACCAGGGGAAGCTGCGAAGCCGAGTTCGGCGCCAAGGAACGCAAGCGCCGCGACGGCGACCGCAAGGCGATCAAGCTCGACTGATCGCGGATCGCATCGACGGAAACGGAAAACGGCGGGGAAACCCGCCGTTTTTTTTAGAGCGCGGCCGCGTACGGCTGTTTCGGGACTCGACGAAGCCGCCGCGGTCGCGCTCGCGAACGAGCGCGAAGCGCGCGTTCAGCGTGGCGAACGCGGCCCGCGACGGCGGTTGTTGTTGTTCGGGCCGTTCGGGCCGTTCGGGCGGCGATTGCCGGAAGCGTTGCCCTCGTACAGCGAATTGCCGTGCGAGCCCCCTTGGCGATGCGGCTTCTGCGGCCGGCCCTGGTACGGGCTCGGTGCATGCGTATTGCCTTCGTGGACGGAGTTGCCGGGCATGCCGCCGCGCTGCGGCTTGCGCGGGCCGTTCCCGCGCGGCGCCTCGTGCGCGGGTGCGCGATTGCCGTGTGGAGCGTTCTGGTTGCGCGTCGGCGCGCGGTTGCCGCGCGGTCCGGTCGGTGCCTGGAACTGGCCGGCCTGGAAAGAAACCTCGGCGCCCGGTCGCGCGCCGCGCCGCTTGTTGCCAGCGCCGGTGCTGTCCGGGAACCAGCTGCGCAGCACGGCCGGGCTCAGGCCCGGCTCCGCATACGCGGAGCGTTGCGGCTGTCCCTGTCCCTGTCCGCGACCTTGGCCCGCCCCACGGCCCTGGCCGGGACCGCGACCTTGTCCCTGTCCCTGTCCGCGCGCTTGCGGCCCACCGGCGCCGCGCCCCTGGCGCTGCGGTTTCCCGGCGCCCGCGCGCGGCTTGCGCGGTGATTTCGCCGCGCCGCGCCAACTGTCGTCGCGCATGCGGTCGAAAGCGGCGAATTCGCGCGCTTCCTCGTTGTGCGCACCGGTCCAGGCCTGCTGTCCCTTCGGGCTCGGGCGGAATTCATTCGGTGCCGCGCGGCGCTGGCCGATGACCGGCGCGAGCGTCAGGCGGGGTTCGGTCTGCTGCACGCCGGCGCGTTCGCGCAAGGTCGCCACCTGTGCCGCATCGAGCTCGGTCGTGCGACCGCGCAACAGGCCGCGCGGCAACTCGACGATGCCGTAGCGGATGCGCTTGAGGCGGCTCACCATCAAGCCCTGCGATTCCCACATGCGGCGCACCTCGCGGTTGCGGCCTTCGCGCAAGGTCACGCGGAACCACGAATGGCTGGCGCCGCGACTGATCACCGCGATCTCGTCGAAATGCGCGGGGCCGTCTTCGAGTTCGATGCCGTTGCGCAATTTCTCGACGACCTCGTCCGGCACTTCGCCGTGCACGCGGCAGATGTATTCGCGCTCGATTTCCGAACGCGGGTGCATCAGCGCGTTGGCGAGGTCGCCGTCGGTGGTCAGCAGCAGCAGGCCGGTGGTGTTGATGTCCAGGCGGCCGACCGCGATCCAGCGCGCGCCCTTGATCTGCGGCAGTTGCTCGAACACGGTCGGGCGGCCTTCCGGGTCCTCGCGCGTGGCGACGACGCCGTCGGGCTTGTTGTAGAGCAGGACCTGCGCGTGCTCGGCGTTGTCGGCGACGACGACGAAACGCTTGCCGTCGAGTTCGACGCGGTCGCCGCTGCGCGCGCTCTGGCCGAGCGTCGCGACGGCTCCGTTCAGTTGTACCTCGCCGGCCTCGATGCGCTGTTCGAGCATGCGGCGCGAGCCCAGGCCGGCGTTCGCGAGCACCTTGTGCAGGCGTTCCTCGACGGTGGGCGCGTCGGTGCCTTCCGCGTTGCGCTTGAGTTTCAGGATGGAGCGGGCAGGAGTGGTCATGCGGTGGATTCCGGGGTGTCGTCGTGCGGGGCGTCGGAGGACGCGTCGTCGCTGGGGCTGGAGGGTTCCGCTGCGTCGATCGGGTCGACGGCGGCAATGTCTTCGAAGTGTTCCGGGACGGGGTCGGATGCGGGTTCGCCGATGGCGTCGGCGGATCCGGTCCCGGCGGACTGCGCGTCGCCGGTGTCGGCATCGGGCACGGTGTCCGCGTCCTCGATTTCGATGTCCGCGGCGATCGATGCCGGGATCGCGCCGTCGGCGGCATCGAGGGCGAGTTGCGGATCGAGGTCCTCGATGTCGCGGATTTCGCTGAGCGGAGGCAGCTCGTCCAGCGATTTCAGGTTGAAATAGTCGAGGAATTGCCGGGTGGTTCCGAACAGCGCCGGTTTGCCGGGCAGGTCGCGGTAGCCGACCACGCGCACCCACTCGCGCTCCTCCAGCGTGCGCACGATGTTCGTCGACACCGCCACGCCGCGGATCTGCTCGATCTCGGCGCGCGTGATCGGCTGACGATAGGCGATCAGCGACAAGGTTTCCAGCAGCGCGCGCGAGTAGCGGCTCTGCCGCTCGCTCCACAGGCGCGAGACGAACGGGTGGACGTCCTGGCGGACCTGGTAGCGGAAGCCGGACGCGACCTCGACCAGTTCGACGCCGCGATCGGCGCAGGCTTCGCCGAGTTCCTCCAGCGCGCGCGCGAGGTCCTCGTGCGACGGCATGTCGAATTCGTCGAACAAGCCGGAAATCTGCGGCAGGCTCAGCGGCTGCGCGGAGGCGAGCAGTGCGGCTTCGATGATGCGTTTGAGTTGGGGCAGTTCCATCAGGGGTTCTTTGAAAAGGTGCGGCTTGCATGTCCCGATTCGCATCGGAACCCGGTTCGTTTCGTTTCCTTCCCCGGAGAGGGAAGGGCCGCTTTCATCGGGTCACGTGCCGCGGGGCGGGTCTGGACCGGAATCGCCGGGTCGCGCCGGCGGCGCGCTCCCGCAATTCCACGAACGCTCAGGACTCGGCCGTCGCCAGCGATTTGACGTAGATCGGCGCGAGCGCCTCTTCCTGCATGATCTCGATCAGGGTTTCCTTGGCCAGTTCCAGCAGCGACAGGAAGGTCACCACGACGCCGCGCCGTCCCTCGCTGGCGTCGAACAGGCTCTCGAAGCGGTGGAACTCGCCGTCGCCGAGCATGCGCAGCACGTCGCTCATGCGGCTGCGCACGTTCAGCGCCTCGCGCTGGATCGCGTGATGGCCGTAGAGGTCGGCGCGGTGCATGACGTCCTTCAGCGCGAGCAGCAGTTCGCGCAGGTCGACCGGCGGCGGCAGGCGCACCACGTTCCGGTCCTCGACGACGATGTGCGCCGGCGCGAAGTCGCGTTCCTGGCGCGGCATCGCGTCGATGTCCTCGGCCGCCTTCTTGAAGCGTTCGTACTCCTGCAGGCGGCGCACCAGCTCGGCGCGCGGATCGACCTCGAGGCCTTCCTCGGCCGGCGGCCGCGGCAGCAGCAGGCGCGACTTGATCTCGGCGAGGATCGCGGCCATCACGAGGTACTCGGCCGCGAGCTCCAGCTTCATCTCGTGCATCAGCTCGATGTAGTCGACGTACTGCCGCGTGATCTCGGCGATCGGTATGTCGAGGATGTCGAGGTTCTGGCGCCGGATCAGGTACAGCAGCAGGTCGAGCGGTCCCTCGAACGCTTCGAGGATGACCTCGAGCGCGTCGGGCGGGATGTACAGGTCCTGCGGGATTTCGAGCACCGGCTGGCCGCGCACGACCGCCAGCGGAATCTCCTGCTGCTGCGGTACCTGCGGAAAGGCGCTGGCCGGCGTTTCTGGGCTTTGCTGTTCGGCGGTCTGATTCATGCTCGATCCCATGACCAACGAACCCGCGACAGCAGGCGCCTCACGGCGTGGGTCATGCAAAGATCACTGGCGAGTCGCAGCGTGGCGCGTGGATCAGAACGCGCTGTCCGGCGCGGCAGCCTGCAACGGAGGACGCCCGGATCTTGGAAATCCGGACGTCGGCAAAACCTTCAAAGGTTCAAGAGATGCGGTGGGCGGGGCCGGTCGCCGCGTCGGCATGCGCGGGACTCCGGTCTCTTGAGGTCGGGCGCTAGGTTACGTGCAAACGCGTCGTCGCGCAAATATCCGTTTCGCGGCGGCGCGGCGGTCCGGACGCATCGGCTACCATACGCGTCCACCCAAGGACGACATCGAGATGTGGTACGCCATCATTGGAACCGATACACCCGATTCGCTGCCGCAGCGGCAGTCCGCGCGCCCGGCGCACCTGGAGCGGCTCAACCGGCTGCGCAATGACGGCCGCCTGCTGCTGGCCGGGCCGTTCCCGGCGATCGACGCCGAGGATCCCGGCGCGGCCGGCTTCAGCGGCAGCCTGATCGTCGCCGAATTCGAGGACCTGGCCGCGGCGCAGGCCTGGGCCGATGCCGACCCGTACATCGCCGCCGGCGTCTATGCGCACGTCGACGTGCGCCCGTTCCGCAAGGTGCTGCCGTGACGCGCATCGAGCAGATCCGCGCGCGGCTGGCGGCGCTGGAACCGAGCGAACTCGTCGTCGAGGACGAAAGCCATCGCCACGTCGGCCACGCCGGCGCGCGCGACGGCCGCGGCCATTTCCGCGTGCAGATGGTCAGCGCGGCGTTCAGCGGGCTGGCGCCGCTGGCGCGCCATCGCGCGGTCTACGCGGCGCTCGGCGAACTGATGCAGACCGACATCCATGCGCTGGCGATCGAAGCCCGTGCGCCCGGGGAAGCGCGATGACGCGCGCCGCGCCGGCAGCGTCCGCTCCTCCCGCGCGGGCTTGCGGGTGACGACGCGCCCGGCAACGGCGCCGGCGGCCGGCAGCGCGTCGGCTCGCGGCTTCACCGACACGCACCCCGGCGACGCGCGCAACCGCGTCGCCAGCCATTCCCTTCATCCCGCGTCGCCGCGCCGCGATGCGATCGCAATCCCGAGGTTCCCGCTTACATGCGCCTGACCACGATCAAGCTGGCCGGCTTCAAGTCCTTCGTCGACCCGACCACCCTGCATCTGCCGACCAACATGACCGGCGTGGTCGGCCCGAACGGCTGCGGCAAGTCGAACATCATCGACGCGATCCGCTGGGTCATGGGCGAGAGCGCGGCCAGCCGCCTGCGCGGCGACGCGCTGACCGACGTGATCTTCTCCGGCTCGAGCGGGCGCAAGCCGGTCGGCAGCGCGATGGTCGAGCTGCTGTTCGATAACTCCGACGGCACCATCGTCGGCGAATACGCCAACTACAACGAGATCTCGGTCAAGCGCATCGTCAGCCGCGACGGCCAGTCGCAATACCACCTCAACGGCGTGCGTTGCCGCCGCCGCGACATCACCGACCTGTTCCTCGGCACCGGCCTCGGACCCCGCAGCTATTCGATCATCGAGCAGGGCATGATCTCGGAGATCGTCGAGGCCGACCCGGAGCAGTTGCGCAACCATCTCGAGGAGGCCGCCGGCATCTCCAAGTACAAGGAGCGCCGCAAGGAAACCGAGAGCCGCATCAAGGCGACGCGCGAGAACCTCGACCGCGTGCGCGACGTGCGCGACGAGGTCGACAAGCAGCTCGAGCACCTGAACCGCCAGGCGCGCACCGCCGAGCGCTGGCAGAAGCTCAAGGAAGAACAGAAGAAGAAGGAAGCCGAGGTCAAGGCGCTGAACCTGCGCGCGGCGCAGTCCGAGCTGGACGGGCACTCGGGCGCGTTGCGCAAGGCGGAACTCGCGATCGAGCAGCAGCTCGCCGAGCAGCGCCACACCGAAGCGGCGCTGGAGACGGGGCGCGAGAAGCACGCCGAGGTGACCGAGCACATGAACTCGGTGCAGGCCGAGGTGTACCGGGTCGGCGCCGAGATCGCCCGCGTCGAGCAGCAGATCCAGCACAGCCGCGAACTGTCCGAGCAGCTCGAACGCACGCGCCAGGAAACCGAACGGGCGCACGCCGAGCTCGCCGAGCACATCGACGCCGATCGCCGGCGCTTCGAGGAACTCGCGGCGCTGCTCGCCGATGCCGAACCGCAACTGGAAGCCCTGCACGAAGCCGACGAGAACGCCGGCGAAGTGCTGCGCGCGAGCGAGACGAAGCTCGGCGACTGGCAGGCGCAGTGGGACGAACACGCGCGCGCGACGTCGCAGGCCGCGCAGGCGGCCGAGGTCGAACGCACGCGCCTGGACTACCTCGACAAGCAGGCAGTGCAGGGCGACCAGCGCCGCACCACGCTGGAAGCCGAACGCAGCGCCGCGAACATCGACGAACTCGGCCAGGCGCTGGCCTCGCTCGACAACGAACACGGGCTGCTGCGCGAGCAGGTCGAGGCGCATACCGAGGCGCTCGACGAACGCCGCCATGCGGCCGAGGCCGCGCTCGAACAGGAGCGTGCGACGCACGCCGCGTTGAGCGGCAAGCGCGGCAGCCTCGAAAGCCTGCGCGGGCGGCTCGGCTCGCTCGAAGCGCTGCAGCACGCGGCGCTCGGCGAAGCCGGAGGCGCCGCGAAGGCGTGGCTGCAGAACCTGGGACTCGCCGACGCGCGCCGTCTCGGCGAAACGCTGCAGGTCGACGCCGGCTGGGAGCGCGCGGTCGAGACGATCCTCGATGGCTGGCTCGAAGCGGTGCTGGTCGACGATCCCGCGGCGCTGGCCGGCGAACTCGGTGCGCTCGGCGAAGCCGACCTCGTGCTCATGGGCGCGGGCGGTGCCGACGTCGAGGTCCCGGCCGATTCGCTCGCCGCGCACGTGCGTGGCCCAGCCGCGGCGCGCGCCTTGCTCGCGCGCGTGCGAACGGCCGATTCGATTTCCGCCGCGCGTACCCTCTCCGCGACGCTCGACCGCGACGTCTCCGTCGTCACGCCGGAAGGCGAATGGCTCGGCCGCGGCTTCGCGCGCGTGCAGCGCGGCGCCGGCGCGCAGGTCGGCGTGCTGGCGCGCGAGCGCGAGATCCGCGAACTCGGCGAGCGCATCGCCGGGCTCGAACGCGAGATCGTCGAGCATGCCGACGCGCTCGAGCGCGGCAAGCAGGAACGCATTGACGCCGAGCGCGTGCGCGACGACGCGCAGCGCGAGCTGTACACCGCGCACCGTCGCCTCGCCGAATTGGCCGGCCAGTTGCAGAGCCAGCGCGGCCGCATCGACAGCGCGCAGGAGCGCATGACGCGCGTCGCGAAGGAACTGGAGGACGTCACCGCCAAGCTCGACGCCGATCGCGAGCAGGCACGCGAGGCGCGCGGGCGGCTGGAAACGGCGGTCGAGCACATGGGCGACCTCGAAGAGCGCCGCCGCGCACTCGACGACGAACGCCGCGTGATGCTCGAAGCGCGCGAGGAGGCGCGCATGAACGCGCGCGAGGCGCGCGACGCCGCGCACCAGCTCGCGCTGTCGACCGAGTCGCGGCGCACCGCCAGCGCCTCGCTGGAACAATCGCTGCAGCGCATGCACGGCCAGCTCGCGCAGCTGGAGACGCGCCGCGACGAGATCGCCGCGCAGCTCAGCAGCGGCAGCGATCCGCTGGCGGATCTCGAGGGCGAGCGGCAGGCCTGCCTCAACCAGCGCCTGCTGGTCGATCGCCAGATGGTCGAGGCACGCCAGGTGGTGCAGGAGCACGAGGTGGAACTGCGCCGGCTCGAACAGGCTCGGCACCTGTTCGAGCAGACCTTGAACGGCCACCGCGAACAGGTCGCCGAGCTGCGCCTGCGCGAGCAGGAACATCGCCTGCGCGCGCAATCGCTGACCGCGGCGATCGCCGAGGCCGGTTTCGAGCTGGAGCCGCTGCTCGAATCCCTGCCGGCGGAAGCGGATGCGGCGCAGTGGCAAGGCGAACTCGGCGAAATCGAGCAGAAAATCCGCCGCCTCGAACCGGTCAACCTCGCCGCGATCCAGGAGCACGAGGAGCAGTCGCAGCGCAAGACCTACCTCGACGCGCAGCTCACCGACCTCGGCACCGCGCTCGAAACGCTCGAGGGCGCGATCCGCAAGATCGACAAGGAAACCCGCGCGCGCTTCAAGGAAACCTTCGATCGCGTCAATACCGGCGTGCAGGAATTGTTCCCGCGGCTGTTCGGCGGCGGCCACGCGCATCTCGAACTGACCGGCGACGACCTGCTCTCGACCGGCGTGACGATCATGGCGCGGCCGCCGGGCAAGCGCGTCAGCTCGATTTCGCTGTTGTCCGGCGGCGAGAAGGCGATGACCGCGGTGGCGATGGTGTTCGCGATCTTCCGCCTGAACCCGGCTCCGTTCTGCCTGCTCGACGAGGTCGACGCGCCGCTCGACGAGGCCAACGTCGGCCGCTTCTCGGCGATGGTCACCGAGATGAGCGAGCAGGTGCAGTTCATCTTCGTCAGCCACAACAAGGCGACGATGGAAGCCGCCAAGCAGTTGTGTGGCGTTACCATGCGCGAACCGGGCGTGTCGCGCCTGGTGCAGGTCGATCTCGCCGAAGCGGCCAAACTCGCCGGCGCGGCCTGACCCGGCAAACCCGGGAACGGGAACGCGACGTTTTCTTCGGGAAGTCCGGCATGGATGCCGGTGTGTTCTTCGCCGTCACGGAGGACGGCAAGAAATATCCGGGAAGTCCGGCATGGACGCCGGCAAAGAAACCAAGAGGACACGATCATGGATTGGAATCCCGCAGTCGGTATTCCGCTCATCGTCATCGGCGCGATCGTGCTCGTGCTGATCTACCTGTTCGGCCGGCCGAAGAAGCCGGAGCAGGGCGAGCGCCGTCCGGCGAGGCCGAGCGTCGGCGGCGAGCGTGTCGAACCGACCTTCGGCGATCCCGACTCGGTGGAGAGCGAACCCGAGCAGGGCGAACTGGATGTCGGCATGCGCGCCGAACTCGAACGCCTCGGCACTACCGTCGCCGACCGCCAGTCCGACGCGCCCGTTGCGCCGCCGTCGGCCCAGCGCTCGAATCTCGGTTCGCGGCCCGAGCAGCAGATCGAACGCATCGTCACCTTGTACGTCGCCGCGCGCGCCGGTGAAACGCTGGTCGGTTCGGACGTCGTCGTCGCCGCCGAGAAAGCCGGCCTGCAATTCGGCGACATGGGCATCTTCCATCGCCTCGTGCTCGGCAAGAAGGCCGACGGCCCGGTGTTCAGCATGGCCAACATGGTCAAGCCCGGCAGCTTCGACATGACCGAACTCGACAGCGTGCGCACGCCCGGCGTCACGCTGTTCATGACCTTGCCCGGCCCGCTGCCCGCGCTCGACGCGTGGGAAATGCTGCTTCCGACCGCGCAGCGCCTCGCCGAACTGCTCGATGCGCAGGTGCTCGACGAGGGCCGCAACGCGCTCGGCCGCCAGCGCATCGCCCACCTGCGCGACGAACTGCGCGCCTGGGACCGGCAGCAGGAACGGAACCAGATCCGGCCCGGGCGATAGCCCGCGGGTATCCGCCGCGCCTGCGTTGCCTCCGGCCGTCGCCGACCGGAGGCGCCAGCGCCTGCGATCAGTGCAGGACCAGCGATCCCGCCACGGGGGCGGGCGCGTCGTCGAAGCCGTTACCGAAGATGCGGTCGTCGCCTTCGACGACGAGCGCGCACGGGCTGAAGGCCGAGGTCGAATACGCGGCGACTTCCGGCACGCCGACGCTGGCCGTCGCGGCGACCGCACGCACGCCGAAGCCTGCCAGCGGCGCGCTCCAGGTGAACGCGCGCACGCCGCTGTCGGCGGGCGTGTCGATCTCGAAATCGCCGAGGAACGCCTGGCCTTCGCCGGGGCCGCCGGCCTCCGCGCACGCGCTTGCGTCGAAGTTCGCGAACAGTTGCACGCGATAGCGCGTCTGCGCGGCGGAGTTGATGCGGCCCTCGACGACGAGATCCTTGCCGGATTCGCGCACCGATTCGATCTCCGGATGGTTCAACGCACCGTTCGCGCCGTTGTCGAGATCGTCGGTATCGTTGACGTAGGTGTTGCCGGCGAGCGCGATGCTGCGGCATTCCGGCGAGTCGGCGGCATTGGCGAACATCAGCGAACCGATCCAGACCTCGTTGACGCTGCTCGGCGCGACGCGCACGCCGTCGCAGCGGTTGCCGGCGATCACGTTCGGCAACGCGGCGCCGAAGTCGCCGACGCGGTTCGTGTCCGCCATGACGACGACGCCGACATCGTTGCCGAGCGTCGGATTGCCGGATCGGTCGGTGCCGATCAGGTTGCCGATGATGACATTGCGCGGCCCGGTGCTGCGGATGCCGAACGCCTTGTTGGCCGAGATCAGGTTGCGATCGGCCGGGTCGGATCCGCCGATGACGCAGAAATCGCACTCGGCGATGATGCCGCCGCCGCGGTTGCCCGACATCGTTCCGAAGACCTCGGAGCCGATGTAGTTGCCGCGCACGCGCGATTCCGGCGCCCAGGCGCGGAAATAGAGGCCGGGTCCGTCGGCCTTGATGATCGCCAGGCCGCGGATGTCCGTCGTCGCGGCGACTTCGAACGCAGGGCCATGCGTGGCGAGCGCGTCGATGATGACGCGGACCTCCGCGTTCATGCCGCTGGTGGAGGTGTTCGGCGACGCGCCGGGCTGCGTGTAGCCGTCGATTTCGAGCGGCTGGGTGATCGACAGCGTCGACTGCAGCAGGATGCGCTTGTACGCGTTGGGTTCCCCGGGGATGTCGAATTCGATCCGGTCCGCGTCGTCGAACAGGTTCGCGTAGCCGACCGCGGCGCGCAGGCAGCGCCCGCCCATGATCCACGGGTTGCACGAATCGTCGGTGTTCTTGACGGTCAGCGTCACGGCCCGGCTTTCGCCGGCGGCGAACGCGAGGAAGAACAGGGCGAGCCCCAGGCGCGCGCGGGTGGTCGAGGGGAAGGTCATGGCGTCTCCGTACGTGCGGACCGGCGGCCCGCGTCACGAAGTCCATCGACGCGAGGCGGCGCTTCCTATCGAGCTCGGCGATCGCGATGCGACGAGCCGCCCGCAGCCGGCGACGAGGCGTTGTCCCGGGGCGGCCGCGACTACGCGGCGGCGGCAGTCGTCAGCGCACGTACGTCGCCGCGAGCGCGTTGAGGTGGTAGCGCTCGGCGTCGCGCAGGAACGGCGCGACCAGCATCATGACCTGGTGGATGCCGCGGTTGAGGTCCGCTTCGCCGGCATGGGGCTTGCCGCCCCGGACCGCGTCGAAGTTCATCCAGAACGTCGCGATCAGCAGGATGTTCTCGGCGAGCGCGCGGATCTCGTCCGCGCTCGCGCGCATCACGCCGGCGCCGGCGAGGCCGCGCAGCAGCTCGGTGGCGCTGGCCGCGGCGCGGCCCATGATGCGCGAGAAGCGCAGTTTCAGCTTGCGGTTGCGCGCGAGGATGTCGACGAGGTCGCGATACAGGAAGCGGTAGTGCCACAGCGACTCGAACACCAGGTGCAGTTGCAGCCAGATGTCCTCGAGATTCGGCGCACGGCCGTCGGGCAGCAGCAGGGCATCGCCGATGCGCGCCTCGTAGCGCGCGAACAGGTGCTCGACGATGTCGTCCTTGTTGCGGAAGTGGTAGTACAGGTTGCCGGGACTGATGCCGAGTTCGTCCGCGATATGGTTGGTCGTGACGTTCGGTTCGCCCTGCGCGTTGAACATCGCGAGGCTGGTTTCGAGGATGCGCTCGCGGGTCTGGCGCGCCATGCGCGGAAAGGAAGCGGGGGCTAGCCGCCGAGCTTCTTCACGAGGTCGACGTACTTCTGCATCGCGTCCTCGTTCTTCGTTCCCTTGAGCTTGGCCCAGGCCTCGTACTTCGCCGTGCCGACGAAATCGAAGAAACCCGGCTTCGGGCCGGACACGTCGCCGTCGGAACCCTGCTTGTAGAGCGCGTAGAGTTTCAGCAGCGTGTCGTTGTCGGGACGTTCGGAAAGCTTCTTGACGTCTTCGGCGGCTTGTTCGAAGCGGGTCTTGAGGTCGGACATGGCTCTTCCGTTGCTGGGCGCCTTGGCGAAAGGCGAGCTTACAACAGCGCGCCCGCGCGCGGTCAACCGCCGTAGCCAGCGGCGAGCGTGCGCCGCTATGCTTGCCGCAATACGCACACGCTTCGGGGAGGAGACGGGCCATGACGTATTTCGTGACGGGAGCGACCGGTTTCATCGGACGTCATCTGCTGGAGCGGTTGCTGGAACGCAAGGGCACGATCCACTGCCTCGTGCGCAAGGAATCGCTGGCGAAGTTCGCCGCGTTGCGCGAGGAACTGGGCGCCGACGACAAGCGCCTCGTCGCGGTGGTCGGCGACCTCGCGAAACCGAAGCTCGGCATCGCTCCCGCCGCGGCACGCGCGCTGGCCGGCAAGATCAAGCACGTGTTCCACCTGGCCGCCTTGTACGACCTGTCCGCGGACGCGGCGAGCCAGGTGTCGGCGAACGTGGACGGCACGCGGCACGCGCTCGAGTTTTCCGATGCGATCAAGGCCGGCTGCTTCCACCACGTCAGTTCGATCGCGGTCGCCGGCCTGTATCCCGGCGTGTTCCGCGAGGACATGTTCGACGAGGCGGAAGACCTCGACCATCCGTACTTCCGCACCAAGCACGACGCCGAGGCGCTGGTGCGCAGGGAGTACGCGCGGCCGTACCGCATCTATCGCCCCGGCATCGTGATCGGCGATTCGCGCAGCGGCGTCATCGACAAGATCGACGGCCCGTACTACTTCTTCCGCCTGATCAAGAAAATGCGCGAGACGCTGCCGCCCTGGATGCCGACGATCGGCCTCGAAGGCGGCCGGCTCAACATGGTTCCGGTGGATTGGGTCGCCGCCGCGCTCGACCACATCGCGCACAAGCCCTCGCTCGACGGCCACACCTTCCACCTGACCGATCCGGCGCCGCGCCGCATCGGCGAGGTGCTGAACGTGTTCGCGCGCGCCGGCCATGCTCCGCAGATGACGATGCGCCTCGACGCGCGCATGTTCGGCTTCATCCCGGGCAGCGTGCGCGCGGCGCTCGGCAGCCTGCCGCCGGTCAAGCGCGTCGTGAACGTGCTGCTGCGCGACCTCGGCATCCCCGCGTCGGTGATGAAGTTCATCAACTACCCGACGCGTTTCGACAGCCGCGAGACCGAGCGCGCGCTGAAGGGCTCGAAGATCCGGCTGCCCAAGCTCGAGGACTACGCGTGGCGCCTGTGGGACTACTGGGAGCGCCACCTCGACCCGGACCTGTTCGTCGACCATTCGCTCGGCGGCAAGGTCAAGGGCAAGGTCGTCGTCGTCACCGGCGCCTCGTCCGGCATCGGCAAGGCCGCCGCGATGAAGATCGCCGCGGCCGGCGCGAAGCTGGTGATCTGCGCCCGCGGCGCCGACGAGCTGGCCGAGACGAAGAAGGAGATCGAGGCTGCCGGCGGCATCTGCCACACCTACCAGGTGGATCTCGCCGATCTCGCCGCGTGCGACAAGTTCGTCGCCGACGTGCTCGCCGACCACAGCCGCGTCGACATCCTCGTCAACAATGCCGGCCGTTCGATCCGCCGTGCGATCAGCGCGAGCTTCGACCGTTTCCACGATTTCGAGCGCACGATGCAGCTCAACTATTTCGGTGCGCTGCGGCTGATCATGGGCGTGCTGCCCGGCATGGCCGCGCGCCATCGCGGCCACATCATCAACATCTCGTCGATCGGCGTGCTGACCAACTCGCCGCGCTTCTCGGCCTATGTCGCGTCGAAGGCCGCGTTGGACGCGTTCTCGCGTTGCGCGCAGGCCGAGTATTCGGACAACGGCGTCAGCTTCACGACGATCAACATGCCACTGGTGAAGACGCCGATGATCGCGCCGACCAAGATGTACGAATCGGTGCCGACGCTGTCGCCGGAGGAAGCGGCCGACATCATCATCGAGGCGATCGTCGAGAAGCCGGTCCGCATCGCGACGCGGCTCGGCATCTTCGCGCAGGTGTTCTACGCGCTGGCGCCGCGCGTGTACGAAATCGTCATGAACACCGCGTTCCGCCTGTTCCCGGATTCGTCGGCGTCGAAAGGCATGAAGGGCAGGGCCGAACTCGAGCAGCCGACCAGCGAGCAGATCGCGTTCGCCTCGCTGATGCGCGGCGTGCATTGGTAGAACGCGAGCGTTGTGCGGTGCCTTCGGGCACCGCACGCTGGCTTTCCGGGGAGGCAGGATGCCGACTGGCGACCGCACCAGGGACGATGGGTAACGTAGCTTCGATCGAGCGTGACCGCTGCCCCCGGGCACCGCATGCGCTTCAGCCGGGATGCCTTTCCATTGCTGGATCGAGGCATTGCCCGGCGCCAGTATCGCCGGGCGCCACGAGATCGAGATCGATTGCCGCCTGCTCGTTGTCCGGCTCCAGCGCCAGCGCGCATCGATATGCCTCGGCGGCGCGAGCGGCGTCCCCTTCCAGGCGATAGGCATAGCCGAGATTGAGCCACGCGCGCGCCTTGTGCGGCGAGTCGCGCACGGTCGCCCGCCAGAGCGCGATCTCGTCGCGGTAATCGGCATTGCGCTGCGACGTCGTGGCCGCGAGTACCGCGACCAATGCGAGCGCGCCGGCGAGCGCGCATGTACGTTGAACCGGCCCCGTGCAGGCCCGTGCGAACGCGCAGGCGACGACGAGCGCGGGACCGGCGACGGCGAGGTACAGATGCCGGTCGTTGACGAGGTCGAGGCGCGGCAGCAGCGAATTCGCCGGCGCCAGCTGCACGAAGTACCAGCCGATCGCGAAGGCGAGCCAGGGCTGGCGGCGGCGCGCGGCGAGCATCGCCGCGAGCAGCGCGGCCAGTGGCAGCGCGCAGGCGGTCAACGTCGGCGACCATGCCGCCGGCACGCGCAAGTCGGGGTCGATGTTGCACAAGCCCGGCAGCGAGCGCGCCAGCAGGTACCCGTGCGCGAGCAACTGGCCCATCGCCTGTGCGGCGAACGAACGCGTATCGAGACTGACACCGAAGAACCGTTGATAGCCGGGCGTCAGCGCCATCGCGAGGGCGGCGACCGCGGCGACGAACGCGTATCGGCGCAGGCGCCACGATTCCGCGCGCAGCGGTCGTCCCGTCGCCCACGCCAGCAGCAGCGGAATCGCCGGGATCACGATCGCGGTCTCGCGCACGGCGAGCGCGAGCGCGAACAGCGCGGGACCTGCCCATGCGAGCGCGCGCTGCCGCGGCAGCGCGCGCGAGGCGTCGTCGGCGAGCAGGGCCATCAGCCCGAACGTCGCAGCGAGCGAGATCGATCGGCCGCTCGCATAGGTCACGGCCTCGGTCGCTGCGGGATGGAGGGCGAACAACAGCGCGGCCAGCAGGGCCGCGACATCGCCGCGTTCGAGCGACGGCGCCAGCGACGGCAGCCAGCGCCGCAGCAATGCCCACAGCAGGCAGGCATTGATCGCATGGATCGCGATGTTGGTCGCGTGGACGGCGAGCACGGCGCCGCCGAGTTGATGGGTGAGCGCGTAGCTGAACTTGAGCAGCGGCCGGATCCCGGGCATCGCATGCCACCAGCCGGCGAGGCTCCGCGTGGCGGGATTGGCGAGGATCGCGGCGAAGTCGTCGAACTGGTACGACGCGGCGAAGGCGTCGGCATAGGCGATGAGGACGGCCGCGACGAGGAGCGGAATCGCCTGCGGCATGCCCCGGCCGGACACGGCGTCCACCGCCTTGGCCCGATGGCGAAGCGAGGCCGACGCCGCGATGTTCTCGACGGGGCGAAGGAAGGTCGCCGGCATGGATGCGCCCGCTGCCTGCATCGTCGTCAGCGCGCGGGCGATGTTGCCGGCATGTCCGGCGCCTCGAACGCGAGTTCGATCAGGCCGATGCCGTCCCACCAGCGCTCGGGGGCATGCAGCAGCACCGCGAGCACGCGCCGGCCGTCGCGATCGACGACGGCGACGAGGCAGCGTCCGGCGGCGGGCGTGGTGCCGGTCTTGAGGCCGCGCGCACCCGGCAGGCCGTCCAGCAGCGCGTTGGTCGAGCGGGCCGTCAACGTGCGGCCCGCGGCGGTTTGCACGCGTATCTCGCGTCGCTGCACGGCTTCGGCCAGCGTCGGGTCGGCCAGTACCGCGTGCGACAGCGCAGCGAGATCGCGCGCGCTGGTGTATTGCATCGGATCGTCGTGGCCGCAGGGATTCGCATAGTGCGTGTCCGCGAGGCCGAGCGCCGCCGCGCGTGCGTTCATGCGCGCGACGAACGCGGCGGTCGGCGCGTGCGGGTCGATGGTCGTGCCGACCGCGTCGGCCAGCGCGCGGCAGGCATCGTTGGCCGACCGCACCAGCGTGGCGAGCAGCAAGTCGCGGCGCTCCACGCGCTCGCCGCGGCGCAGCCCGAGGCGCGTTCCCGTTTCCGTGGCGGCGCCGGTGGACACGTCGGTCCAGCGGTCGAGATCACCTGCCTCGACGGCGATCAATGCGGTCATCAGCTTGGCCAGGCTCGCCATCGGCAGGCGATCGTCGGCGTGGCCGGCCCACACCGGCCGGCCGTCGATTTCGACCCAGTACGCCGCCGCGACGTCGGGCCACGCGTCGACCGGCCCGGCATCCGCGGGTGCGACGCGCGCGCCGGCGACCACGCTCGCCAGCGCGAACGGCAGCGCGAGCAGGCGGCATGGCTTCATCAGCCGCCGCCGAGGCGATCTTTCAGGCCCTTGAGCCGATCGCCGAACGACGGCTTCTTCGGTGCTTCGTCGTTCTTCGCGGGCACCGCCGCGGGCGCATCCGGCGAAGCGGGCGCATTGCCGCCGGCCTGCGTATTGCGAGCGCGCAGGCGCTCGGCGGCGTAGCTGTGGCAGAACGCGCGATACGGCGAGGACTGCATCGCGGTGTAGCCGCGCCCCTCGCATTGCTGCGCGGCGAGCGTGCGGGCGCGATCGGCGCAATGCTGCACGAGGAAGCGGCCGTTGCGGTTCGGGTCGGCATCGGCGCAATGCTTCGGCGCGAGGTCGGGGCAATAGTCGCCGACGAAGTCGAAGCTGCCGTTCGACTCGGCGCGGCCGCAGGCCTTGGCGAGGATCGCGGCGCGCGAGCCGCCGCAGGCTTCGACGGCAGCCCAGGCCGTGCCGCCGTACGTGCGGTCGGATTCGGCGAAGTGGGCCGGGTCCTCGGCTTGCGCGAACGTGCGATCCACGTTCGCGCAGAACTTCGTCTTGTAGCTCGCGCAGACCGCCTTCGGACCGACGAACATCGAATGCGACACGATCGAATTGACCTGCGCCGCGCAGGCCTGCGCGGTCATCGCCTTGCCCATCGCTTCCGGCGATTCGGTCGCGTAGTCGCAGCCGCCGATGCGCTTGCCTTCGTAGCTCATCGTGATCTGCTGTCCCTGCACCTGAGCTTTCATGCTGCCGCGGTAGCCGTCGGGCAGCGTTTCCATCTCGCCGTCGCCGGTCATCGCGTTCTTGCCGGTGCAGACGACGTGGTACGAGGCCTTGCCGCCCTCGATGCGGAAGTTCTGCACGTCGCAATCCTTGTCCTTCGGGATGGCCTGCTCGCTGACCGGATTGGCGTGTGCGGTGCAGACTTCGACCGGCTTGCCCGGCATCGACATGCCGGCCATCTGCATCTTCGTGGTGACGCGATAGCGGTCGCCGCTGTCGGCCGCGGCGACGCCGACGGCAACGCAACACAGCGCGACGGCGAGCACGCCGCGCGGGAGGAACGGTTTCATGGGACGGCTCCGGGCGGCGCGGGAGGCGCCGGGTCCTCGTCTCTTACGGGAAAACGGGCAGAAACCCTGAACCCGGTTTCGCCGCGCCCGCGAAGCCGCTCCACGGAACGAAAAAGCGGGCCGAAGCCCGCTCGTCCTGTTCCGCTGACGGATTGCCGCAGCCGGTGCTACCTGGCAGCGCGCTTCGCCGTCGCGCGTTTCGCCGGGGCCGGCTTGTCGCCGAGCTTGCGTACTTCGCGCGAAAGCTCCTCGACGCGCTTGGTCAGCGTCTTCAGCTCTTCCTGGCCGGGGATGCCGAGGCGGCCGAGCGCGCGCGAGACACGGTCCTCGAACACCTTCTCGAGCTTGTCCCAGGTCTCCTGGCTGCGCTCGCGCACCTGGCCGAGCGTGCTCTCGACATTGCCGCGCGCCTCGTTGACCTTGGCTTCGGTGAACTTGCGCGTCTTGGCGTCGAGGGCGGCGCCTTCCTTGACCAGCGCCTCGAACAGCTTGCCGCCTTCTTCCTGCGCCTTGGCGAACGCACCGAGGCCGGCCAGCCAGATCTGCTGCGCCGAATCCATCACGGTCTTGCCGACGCCGCGCACGTCGCCGGCGGTTTCCGTGGTCTTGCTGCGGGTCTTCAACTTGGGCTTGGCCATTTCGTGTCCTCGGAGCGGGAATGCGGCGAGCCGCCGCGGGCGTTGCGACTGTCGCGATTCGCGCTAGAGCAGACACACTAGGGGGGCGGGGATTCAGTGTTCGCGAGCCTTTCGCACGATGGTCCTGCGCGCGGGCACGGGCGCCTGCAGCAGCCGATCCAGTTCGTCGAGCGCGCCACGCAGGTCGCGCGTGGCGGCGCTGCTGCCGGCCGGCTCCTTCAGGCCGTCGGCCAGCGTGCGCGCATCGTCGAGCGCATCCTCGCGCAAGCGCAGGCCGTGGCGCGCGAGCATCGGGCCGACTTGCGCGCGATGTCCGCGCAGGTCCGCGCGCGTCGCCTGGTAGGCGTGTTCGGCGAGGCGCCGGCGGTGCGTGAAGCCGAAGACGTTCGTGAAGAACATCTCCACGTCGTCCGGTGCCGGTTCGAACAAGGCGAGGTCGGCATTGCCGTAGCGCAGCGCGTAGTTCGACACGCCGGCTTGCGCGCGCGAATGCAGCAGGGTGCGGAACATCTGCGAGAGAACCGCGGGCAAGCCGCCCTCGACCAGCGTCTGCGGCGTGCGCTTGCCGCTGGCCTGCGCGCGCGCGGTGTCGATCGGTGCCAGCGGATTGATGCCGATGACGAGATCGGCGCCGGCATCGAGCGCGACGGAGGCATGCAGGGTGCGGCGCAGCGCGCCATCGACGTAGTAGTGCTGGCCGATGCGCACCGGCGGGTACAGGCCGGGCAGGGCGGAGCTGGCGGCGATCGCGCGCGCGATCGGCACGTCGTCGTGGCCGGGCGCACCGAAACGCACGGCTTCGCCGTTGTCGAGTTCGACCGCGACGATCCGCAGGTTGCGGCCGAGCGTGCGGAAGTCGTTGCTGCGGCCACCGCCGGTGAGCAGGCGGGTCAGGAAACGCTCGATCGCGGCGTTGTCGAACAGGCCGGTCGGCAGCAGGCTGCCGAAGCGCTGCAGCGCGTCCGACACGTGCGGGTCGAACGGATGCCGCGCGACGTCGCCGAGCCAGCCGAGCAGCATGCGCGGCATCTCGGCGGCGCGGCGCAGGTACTCGCCGAGCGCCGGCCGCAGGAAGTCCTCGGGGCGGAACGTGACCTGGCGCGAATCGCCGGTGATGAAGATGCGGCACAGCTCGGCAGTGTCGAGCCGGTTGGCGAGGCCGGCGGCGAGGAACGCGCCGGCGCTGATGCCGACGTAGACGTCGAGCGCGCACAGGTCGAGTCCATCGATGGATTCGTCGAGCGCGCGCAGGGCGCCGAGTTCGTACATGCCGCCGATCGGTCCGCCGCCGGCGACGGCGAGGCCGATTCGCGCGCCACCGTTGCGCCGGCGCGGCCTGCGGGCGCCGTGGAGGGTCAGCATCGGGCTTCGTCGGCGACCGGGGTGGTATCAGGCGATGTATTCGTCGAGGCGGCGTTCGATCTCGCGCTCGATCATCGGTTTCAGCGCGCCCATCAGGAATCCGAGTTCGATGCGCACGTGCACGTCGGTCTTGGCCACCGCGATGTGCCCCTTCACGCCGGTGCGGTCGAACAACAGCTTGTCGCCGTCCCAGTGGTGGGCGATGCCGTATTCCTGCGCGATGTCGTCGGCGACGTGTTCGACCGCGGCCTTGGCGGATTTCACGCTGCGCTTGTGCGCGCGGCGGATGTCAATGACAGCCATGTGTTCCTCTGGGATGGAATGTCCGTACCTGAATGTTCGCATGCCGGGCGGCCGCCGTCGCCTGTGCCGGGGCGGCGTGCCCGCGGGGCGGCGCCAGCGATGTGGTACTGTGCGCCTTCCTGCAACGATTTCAATACGATGCGCCTCAGCTTTGCCAACGGCGAGCACGCCGACTTCGTCATGGATGGCGGTTCCGCGAGCCTCGGACACGCGGATGGCAATACGCTGGTGCTGCCCGGCCGCGACGTCGCCGCGCGTCACGTGCGCCTGACCGTCGATACCCGCGGCATCGTGCTCGAGGTGCTGGATCCGGCCGCGCGCACCCACGTCAACGCGCGCCCGGTGCGCGAGAAGGCGTTGCTGCGTTGCGGCGACACGCTCTGCCTCGGCAGCTCGACGATCGTGGTGAAGGCCGATCGCGACGACATGATCCATTCCTCCGTGCCGGCCGCGTCGCCGCAGCCGGCCGCGCAGATGCATCCGCCGCGCGTGGTTCTGCGCGGAGTTTCCGGCAGTCATTTCGGCAAGGCGATCGCGGTGAACCCGCGCCTGCTGGTCGGTCGCGACCCGGCCTGCGGGCTGGTCGTGGAGGACGCGCCCGTCGCCGGCCGGCACGTGACGATCGAGAACGTCGGCGACGCGATCTACCTGCGCGACGATGCCGGGCACGGCGCGACCCTGGTCAACGGCGTGCGCGTCGGCGACGCGGTGGTCCATCCCGGCGACCAGATCGCGTTCGGCCGCGACCACTTCATCGTCGAGGCGCCGGGTCTGCCGTTGCGCGGCGAGAACACCACGGACGTGGCGCGCGCGATCACCGAAACCATGGACGTGGTGAAGGCGGGCGACGCCGACGGCGCACGCGCGCAGGGCGCGATCTGGTGGCTGATCGGCGCCGCCGCGCTGATCGCGGCAGCGCTCGGCTTGCTGATCCACCGCGGGATCTGACCGGAATCCCGGCGGATGCCGTGCGCGCGGCGGGGCACGAGCCGCCTCGCTTCAGCGCGGAGCCGCGTTCACGAGTACCGGTACGTCGCGATAGCGCTGCGGGAACAGGCGTTTCAGGTTCTCCACCTTGGGCAGGTCGTTGAAGACGATGTAGGGATTGTCCGGATTCCGCGCCAGGAAATCTTGATGGTACGCCTCCGCCGGATAGAAGGTCTTGCCGCTTTCCAGCGTGGTGACGACCGGGGCCGCATACACGCCGGCCTGGCCCAGTTGCTCGATGTAGGCCCGGGCGATCTTCAGTTGTTCGTCGTTCGCGACGAAAATCGTCGAGCGGTACTGCGAACCGCTGTCAGGCCCCTGGCGATTCCACTGGGTCGGATCGTGCGCGACCGAAAAATGGATCTGCAGCAATTGGCCATAGGTGACTTGCGTCGGGTCGTAGTGGATCTCGACCGATTCGGCATGCCCGCTCCCGCCGCTGCCGACGATGTCGTAGCGGGCCGTGTCGCCGTCGCCTCCGGCATAACCGGATGTCGCCTTGATCACGCCCTTCACGTGCTCGAACACGCCTTGCACGCCCCAGAAGCAGCCGCCGGCGAACACCGCGGTTTCGGGCGCGACGTGGGTCGTGGACTCGTCGATCAGCGGTGCCGGCGCCGCCACGGCGGCGGACTCTGCCGAGCGTGCCGACAACTGCCATGCCAGCAGGCCGGTCAGTCCCAGTGCGAGGCCTAGGGAAATCAGCGAATGCGAGGGATTGCGCGCGAAACCTTTCGAGGGGCTCATGGTTGACTCCGATGCAAGCCGAAGGATGCCCGATGCGGTCGCCTAGCCGAACGTGAACGCATACGCCTGCACGCCGCGATCGAGGAATTCGATCTCGAACAGCCGGTCGCGAACGCCGCCCTTGGCACGAACCAACTGGTAAAGCCGATGCTCCGTCACGACGCCGTCGCCGTTGCCGTCGGTGTCGACACCGTGGTCTTCGCCGGGCGGAAGGCCGTCGATGCGCACGCGGAAGCGGACCGGCTTGCCGTCCGCGCCGGGGCCGAGCACGAGATGCAGGTCGCGCGCGTGGAAGCGGTACGCGATGCGGCCGCCCGCGGCATCGAGGACGGCGTTTTCGGCACCCACGGTCCAGTTGCCGTCGAGAGCCCACTGGTTCCGTGCGAGGTCGATCGGCGCCGCATAGTCGTTCGGCGTGTCCGGCAACTGGCCGCCCGGCGACGCGAAGTTCTCCGCGCGCTCGAAGCCGACATAGGTTTCGGGCGACTGCACGTCGGCCATGTCGGCCGCGAGTTCGGTGCCGGTTGCCGCGGTTTCCACCATGCCGCCGGCCGGCGGCGCATGGCCGGCTTCGGCGAGCAGCTGGCGGATCACCGCTTCCGATTCGGCATAGTCGCCTTCGCCGAAATGGTGATGGCGGATGCGCCCCTGCGCGTCGACGAAATAGTGCGCAGGCCAGTATTCGTTGTTGAACGCCCGCCAGATCGCGTAGTCGTTGTCGACCGCGACGGGATAGTCGATCTTCAATTCGCCGACCGCGCGGCGCACGTTGTCGAGGTTCTTCTCGAACGCGAACTCCGGCGCGTGCACGCCGATCACGACCAGTCCCTGGTCCTTGTACTTGTCGGCCCAGGCGCGGACATAGGGCAGCGAGCGCAGGCAGTTGATGCAGGAATACGTCCAGAAGTCGACGACGACGACCTTGCCGCGCAAGTCGCTCGCGGCCAGCGGCTTCGAGTTCAGCCATTCGACCGCACCGTCGAGCGGAGGCATCGCTCCTTCGACCGGCAGGGTCGTCGCGGCCTGGCCGGATTTCGCGGACATCATCATCGCGGAGCCTCCGGCGGCGCGCATTGCGGCAGTCGACTCGCCATCGCGCGGATGGATCGCGTCGACGAGCGCGCTTTCCAGATGGGCGGTGCTGGCCAGCGAGACGCGGCTCAGCAGGCCGGTGTCGAGTCCGAGCGCGATCGCCGCGACGCCGGCCAGTACCGCGACGCCGAGGCCACGACGGATCCATTCGCCGGCGCCGAGCGTCCGCTTCATCGCGGCGAACACGCGGCCGCCGACCAGCAAGGCTAGCGCCAGCGAGGTCGCCGCACCGGCCGCGTAGGCCAGCAGCAGCAGCGAGGTGCCCGCGTTTGCGCCGTGCAACGCCGCGCCGGTCAGCAGCAGGCCGAGGATCGGTCCGGCGCAGGGCGCCCACAGCAGGCCGGTCGCGACGCCGAGCAGGAATGACGGCAGCACGCTTGCGCGCTCGCCGTCCGTGGATTGCGACAGGCGCGCACCGATCGCGACCAGCGGGCGCGCCAGGCGATCGGCGAGGCCCGGCAGCAGCAAGGCGAGGCCGAAGAACGCGAGCACCAGCAGCGCGACGAAGCGCCCGTACTGGTTCGCCTGCACCGCCCAGCCGCCGCCGACGGCGGCAAGCGTGGCGACGACGGCGAAGGTCGAGGCCATGCCGACGAGCAGCGGCAGGCTGCTGCGCAGGAAGGGCTGGCCGGCGCGCGCGAAGACGAACGGCAGTACCGGCAGGATGCATGGACTCAGGATCGTGAGCACGCCGCCCAGGTAGGCGAGGACGAGCAGCAGCATGGGGATTCCTTTCGGGTCGGGTTCTTCAGGCAGGCTTGAACTGCAGCGCCAGTCCGTTCATGCAATACCGCAGGCCGGTCGGTTGCGGACCATCGTCGAAGACATGGCCGAGATGCCCGCCGCAGCGGCGGCAATGGATTCCGGTGCGCAGCATGCCGAGCGAGGTGTCGCGCGTTTCCCCGACCGCATGCGGCAGCGGTTGCCAGAAGCTCGGCCAGCCGGTTCCGCTGTCGAATTTGGTCTTCGACGAATACAGGTCGAGGCCGCAGCCGGCGCAGGCGTACACGCCGTCGCGGTGCTCGTGGTCGAGCGGGCTGCTGAACGGCTGCTCGGTGGCGGCCTGGCGCAGCACGGCGTACTGGTCGGCGCTCAGCAGCGAACGCCATTCCGCGTCGGTATGCGTCACTTCGAAGGACTCGGGCGCCGCCGCCTTCGCCAGCGGCGTCGTCCAACCGCGCATGACGATGGCCGTTTCCGCCGCGAGCAGCGCGGCGGTGCCGCCCAGCAGCATGCGGCGGCGAGCCGGGTCTGCGACGTCGGTATTCCGGTGCGAAGTGCTCATCGGCTCGGACCTCCTGGGATGGAAAGGCAGCGACCGGCGGTTCCGGCATGCGGGACGCGAAACCGTCGACGCGCATCCAGACCGGTGGCTCGTCCGATCCATTTCGCCGCATGCCGGGTGCGCGTTCGCGATGCGTTCATGATGGCGTGTTCGTGTCCGGATCCGGGCATTGGACGCCTGCGGCGCGCGATCGCTTGCGTCGATGCTGCGCCGCGACATAATCTCGGCTTCCACCCAAGGAGGTTGCCGTGACCCGTGGATACAACTTCAGCGCCGGCCCTGCCGCGCTGCCGGAAGAAGTGTTGCGCCAGGCACAAGCCGAACTGCTCGAATGGGGCGGCGCGCATGCGTCGGTGATGGAAATCAGCCATCGAGGCAAGGAATTCGTCGCCCTGGCCGAGGAGGCCGAACGCGACCTTCGCGATCTGCTCGCGGTGCCGGCAAATTACAAGGTACTGTTCCTGCAGGGCGGTGCCACGCAGCATTTCGCGCAGATCCCGCTGAATTTCGCGAATCGCGGGCAGGCGGTCGACTACGTGCTGACCGGCGACTGGAGCGAGAAGGCGGCGAAGGAGGCGAAGGCGCTCGCGCAGGTGCGCATCGCGGCGACGTCCGCGGCGACCAACTACGATCGCATTCCGGAGCGCGCTTCGTGGGATCTCGATGCGAACGCGGCCTACGTCCACATCGCGACCAACGAGACGATCCGCGGCGTCGAGTTCCACGAGGTGCCGGACGTCGGCGCGGTGCCGCTGGTCGGCGACGTGTCCTCGACGATCCTGTCGCGCCCGCTCGACGTTTCGAAGTACGCGCTGCTCTATGCCGGCGCGCAGAAGAACATCGGTCCGGCCGGCTTCGTCGTGATGATCGTGCGCGAGGACCTGCTCGAACGCTGCCCGAAGGACATGCCGAAGATCTTCAACTACGCCGAGCACGCGGCCAACGATTCGATGCTCAACACGCCGAACACGTTCGGCTGGTATCTCGCCAGCCTCGTGTTCAAGTGGCTGTTGCGCGAGGGCGGCCTCGTCGCGATCGGCGAGCGCAACCGCGCCAAGGCCGAGCACCTCTACGCCTGCATCGACGGTTCCGGCGGCTTCTACCGCAACCCGGTCGAGAAGGCCTCGCGCTCGTGGATGAACGTGCCGTTCACGCTCGCCGACGAAGAGTTGAACGCGCCGTTCCTCAAGGAA
>Ga0153956_1000258_pt1 | contig 65096 bp, 61 predicted proteins | sample TSFL040MetaG_FD_104704 | JGI IMG/M metagenome (GOLD analysis project Ga0153956, IMG submission 104704) | Attine ant fungus gardens microbial communities from Florida, USA - TSFL040 MetaG | ecosystem: Host-associated > Fungi > Mycelium > Unclassified | place: USA: Florida, Wekiwa Springs...
CTCGCCGGCGGGACAGACGTTCGTCGCCGAGGTGAACAGCGACGGCATAAGTGAATTTACGATCCGTCCCGAAGACCTTGGTGTCGAACCTTTCGATCCGGCATCGCTGCGGGTCAAGGATGCGTCGGAAAGTGCGGCGCTGATCTCAAAGATAATCGCCGGTGAGCATCGCTTTGATAAAGTGCAGGATCCGGTATTGATGAACGCTGCGGCAGCTTTGAACCTTACCGATCATGTTGGCGATCTGAAAGACGGTATGGCTTGCGCCGTTGACAGTATCAGGGGCGGCCACGCACTCAAAAAACTTTGTTCACTGGCGGCAAAACAATGAGCATTACATTTCTCGAAAAGATAGTTGCAAAGACACATTTACGCGTTGAATCAGCAAAACTCGGCGGTTATTTGCCCAAATTACAGGCAATGGCAGTATCTAAGGCTGAGTTAAATGCCTCGAAACCGTCATTTTACGATCAGCTCGCCCGTCCCGGCTCGGTCAATATCATTGCCGAAATAAAGCGTTCGTCACCGTCAAAGGGCGTGATAAACGCTTCGATCGACGTTGCTCGTGTATCACAAAAATATTCTGCCGGCGGTGCGGCGGCCATATCGGTTCTAACCGAACCTGAGTACTTTGATGGCACTATCGGCGATCTCGTCAAGGTCGTCAATACTGTCGATCTGCCGGTGTTGAGAAAGGATTTCATTGTCAATGAATATCAGATCGTCGAGGCTGCGGCCGCAGGTGCGAGGGCGATCCTGCTGATAGCTGCCGCACTCGATCACGATATTCTCAAAGGTCTTTATACGGTCGCGACCGATCTGGCGTTGGATGTACTTGTTGAGGTACACGACCTTGCCGAGCTTGATGCGGCGGCGAATATCGGTGCAAAGATCATCGGCATAAATAACCGCGACCTGCATTCACTCGAGGTTTCATTGGACACTTCGCGTCGTTTGGCCGGGCACAGACCGGACAATTGTCTGCTTGTTGCCGAAAGCGGACTGTCGTCCAAGACAGAGATCGACGAATTGCAAAGTCTGGGTTTTAACGGATTTCTGATCGGCGAGACGCTGATGCGGAGCGGTGATCCGGCAAGCAGCATCGGAGGTATGATTGCATAAACCGCATATCAGATATAAAGATCAGACGACACGCGAACGCACTTGGACGATCCATCTGATATCGCTCGAAAAGGTCGTCAAAGCCACGATCGCGATCGCCCTTGCCCTCAAACTGCTGACATTGCTCGGTCAGGATGTCCATCAGTGGGCGTCTGATTTTGTCTCGCATCATGGTATCAATTTGGCAAATAAGTACGTCCAGGACGCACTCGAAAAACTCATCGGATTTGGCAACACACAGATATATCAGCTGAGCGCGGTCGCATTTGTTTACGCCGGCCTGCTCTATGTCGAGGGCATCGGCCTTTGGCTGCAAAAACGCTGGGCAGAGTATCTGACCGTTTTTGCGACAGCCATTTTTATCCCGGTCGAGCTGTATGAGATCTACGAAAGGCCAACTTGGATCCGTATCGGCATTTTGTTTATAAATATCTTTATAGTCTGGTATCTGTCCACACGTCTGAGAGACGAAAAAGCCGAACAGATCGAGCAGACCGCAACCGCACTTCGCAGATCGGACGACAGCGATCGTGTGATAACAAAGATCTGTGGAATAACGTCTCTCATCGATGCAAAAAATGCTCTCGATGCCGGAGCCGATGAGCTTGGATTCAACTTTTACACGCGTGGCAAGCGATATATCTCGCCCGACGATGCAAAAGTTATCGTCAATTCCCTGCCGCCTGAGACCGTCAAGATCGGTGTTTTTGTAAATGAGCCGATCGACGATATTTTGCGGATCGCCGAAACGGTCGGCATCGACGGCATACAGCTTCATGGCGACGAAGACGATGACTTTGAGTCAGAACTCATCCGACGCACCGACACGCCTGTAATTCGTGTCTATCGCATCGCGTCGATATCTGACATCGCAGCCGCAATGTCGTCGAATGCGGCTTATATTCTTTTCGACGCATTCTCGGCCGACGAACGCGGCGGAACCGGCAAGACCGCTGACTGGAAAATGATCGCCGCCGAGATCGATGATCAGATCCGCAAAAAACTCTACATCGCCGGCGGTTTAACCGCTGACAATGTCGCAACGGCGATCGATATCATTCGCCCTCATGCCGTCGATGTCGCCAGCGGAGTCGAATCGTCCCCGGGTAAAAAGGATCCGAATAAGCTCCGTTCATTTATCCGCTCAGCCACCCTGACCATAGATATATGACCGCTTAATTCTTAATTCTGGCTTTTGATTTTTATTTTTTGGTTTTTTGATCTCTGACTTTTGATTTTTTTCCATGCTTTTTGAACCTGACAAAAATGGCTATTGGGGTGAGTATGGCGGGCGTTTTGTTCCTGAGACGCTGGCGGCTCCGCTCGAGGAACTGACGAACGCATATTTTTCTTATCGCGATGACGTTGAATTTAAGACTGAGTTCGACGAACTTTTAACGAATTATGTCGGACGTCCGTCACCGCTGTATCTTGCTCGTCGCCTAACCGAGACTCTCGGCGGTGCCCGCATCTATCTCAAACGCGAAGACCTTAATCATACCGGCGCTCACAAAATAAATAATTGCATCGGACAGATCCTGCTTGCCCGCCGAATGGGCAAGCGACGGATCATTGCCGAAACAGGCGCGGGACAGCACGGCGTCGCAACTGCAACGGTCTGTGCTCTCTTTAGGCTTGAATGCGTCGTCTATATGGGCACCGAAGACATGCGGCGGCAGGAGATGAATGTCTTTAGAATGCAGCTGCTCGGTGCCGAGGTTCGCGGTGTTGATACCGGTTCACGAACGCTAAAAGATGCCATTAACGAGGCACTTCGCGATTGGGTGACCAATGTCGAAACTACATATTATCTGCTCGGTTCGGCTCTTGGACCGCATCCTTACCCGCTGATGGTCCGTGAATTTCAAAGCGTCATCGGCCGCGAAACTCGCCGGCAGATACTCGATCACCAAGGCCGCATGCCGGACGTTCTGGTTGCCTGCGTCGGCGGCGGTTCTAACGCTATCGGGCTTTTTCATCCATTTTTGAATGATGATGTCGAAATGATCGGCGTCGAAGCGGGCGGACGCGGCAACACTCTTGGCGATCACGCAGCACGATTTATGAATGGCGGCAGTGTCGGCGTTCTGCAGGGTACAAAAAGCTATCTGCTCCAGGATGACGCGGGTCAGATCGCCTCGACGCACTCGATCTCTGCCGGCCTCGATTATGCCTCTGTCGGCCCCGAGCACGCTAACCTTAATGATATCGGGCGTGTAAAGTACGTCTCGTGCAGTGACGCCGACGCACTCGCCGCATTTCGTACATTGTCTGAGACCGAGGGCATAATTCCCGCTCTCGAGTCGTCTCACGCAGTCGCACATGCGATCAGTCTCGCTCCGACACTTGACGGCGGCAAGATAATGATCGTCAATCTCTCAGGCCGCGGCGACAAGGATATTCAGACTGTCCGCGAGGCGATCAGGGAGTCAGCGATATGAATCGAATAAAGGCCAAATTTGACGATCTGCGAGCTAAAAGCACGAAAGGATTTATTCCGTTCATCACCGCGGGTGACCCTGATATCGAGACATCGCTGCTAATTTGTCAAAAGCTCGCTGATCTCGGTGCTGACGTTATCGAGTTTGGTGTTCCATTCAGTGATCCGATGGCTGACGGCCCGACGATACAGCGATCGTCAATGCGTTCGCTTGAAAACGGAACAACGCTGAGTGATGTGCTGATGATGGCAAAACGTTTTCGCGGATCACGTGACACACCGGTCGTAATATTTACATATTTCAATCCTGTACTGCGTTTCGGCATCGACAGATTTGCCAGAACGGCTTCTGAGGCTGGCATCGACGGAGTGCTTTTGACCGATGTCATCGGCGACGAGGCCGATGAGGTCTCGCAAAAACTTACCGAGTACGGCATCGATCTGATATCGCTTGCCGCACCGACAACTACCGACGAAAGGCTGCACACGATCTGTGCGAATGCACGCGGATTCATCTATGCCGTTTCGCGGGCGGGCGTCACCGGAGCAAGGGTCGAAATGGCGGCCAACGCCGAAGAATTATGCCGCCGGATCCGAAATTTTACAGATCTACCCATCGCGGTCGGCTTTGGCATATCGACAATGCAGCACGTCGAAAGTGTTTGGCAATATGGTGACGCGGCGGTCGTCGGCTCGGCGATCGTTGCCGAGATCGAAGCAAGTCCGTCGCCGCTTGATGCCCTAAAAAGCGTTGAGGCCATCGTCACGCATCTGCTTCCGCAACGCTCTTAGGGTTGCAATTGTGTTCTCTGAAACCTAAAGTCATAGTTTTACTTATATTTATGTTGATCGTTATGAAACCCGGTGCAGATGCCGGTCAAATCGAAAAGGTCGTCGAGATCATTGAGGCTCTCGGCTTTCGTGCTCACACGATGCCGGGCGAAAATCGCACCGCTATCGGTGTCACGGGCAATCGCGGATCGATCGATCCCGCACATTTCGAAAATCTCGATGGCGTGGCCGAGGCGATACGCGTCACCCAGCCTTATAAACTCATCTCTCGCGACCTCAAATCTGAACGATCTATCGTCAAGGTCGGCAACGCGACGATCGGCGGCGGCGAACTCGCAGTCATCGCCGGGCCGTGTGCGATCGAGTCGCGCGAACAGCTTTTCGAAGCAGCCGATGCGATCGCAAAGGTCGGCGGCAAATTCTTTCGCGGCGGCGCCTACAAACCACGTACTTCGCCCTATGCTTTTCAAGGGCTTGGCGAAGACGGGCTGAAGATGCTTGCCGACGTTCGCGATCAGTACGGCCTGAATATCGTCACCGAGGCAATGGACGAACACGGCGTCGATGCCGTCGAGAAATATGGCGACTGTATCCAGATCGGAGCACGTAATATGCAGAATTTCTCGCTTCTGCGCTATGTCGGCAAAACGAGAAAACCGGTCCTGCTGAAACGCGGCCTGTCGGCAACACTCGACGAATTTCTGCTTGCCGCCGAGTACGTTATGAGCGAGGGCAACTATGACGTGATCCTCTGCGAACGCGGCATACGCACCTTTGCCAACCATGCCCGCAATACTATGGACCTCTCGGTCGTGCCGGCCGTTCATCGAATGACGCACCTTCCGATCATCGTCGATCCTTCGCACGGTACGGGGCATAATTATATGGTTGCTCCTCTTGCCCGTGCAGGCGTCGCGGTCGGTGCCGACGGCCTCATAATCGAGGTTCATCCTCACCCCGAACAAGCTCTCTGTGACGGTGCTCAGGCCCTGACCACCGCACAATATAAAGAACTCTACGATCAGGTCAACCAGATACGCCGGCTTATGAACAACTAAGATCGTATCCGTAGTCCGACCGATAGAGCGTGGAAACTGAATAGGATCAGTCGAAATATACTAATGATCAATATCTGACAAACATCCCGCTCGGTCGGGCCATTGAACGATCATCTACTCTCACCTTTCAATTCTCAGTTTTCCGTTCAATAAAAAAAGATCCGCGTACGCTCCCGAGGCGTACGCGGATCCTGCCAAGGCATCTGCCCGATGCCTTTTGTAACTATTTGACCAACCTGAGTTTTAAAACGCCGTAGATCTGAAAGTATGACGAGATCGCGGCCGATACGATCAATAAGGTCATCGGAAGATAACCGACCGACTCGGGCAGCAGCACGCCGACACTCTGACGCAGCCCAAACCCGATCAGCATCGCGAGAATCGAAATGACCACACGTCCCGAGACCCAGCTGCTGAATGCGGGAAATCCGTTCTTTTCGACGATAAAATAAGGCAGCACAAGCACCATCAGCGTTGTCAGCGATAACAGCAGCGTATCAATGCTGAAAAAAATCGCGGTGCGTGCAAGTTCGACCGATAAAAAGAAAAGCACAAAGCTCGTGTCGATCGAAGCAGTTCGGGTGTTAAAAAGTTTCGTCTCGGATGTCATCGTTTTAGCTCCTGTGGTCGTTATCGTCTGTTGTTTAAAGTACGAAAGCCTATTTCTTTCCGCTAAATTGCGAGTAAGCAACGCGAAATAGTTCAGAAAGTGCCTCAGCCGTCTCGGCTGAAAGATTCTTATCGGCACGCAAATGGGCCGACACGATCTCAGGCGTCGCCTCGTACGGATAATAGACAACCGGCTCGACCGATGATGTTTCGCCTATTTTTCTCATAACACGATCGACGGGCATATCAAGCCATTGTGTGATGCGTGCGATATTATCGGCGTCCGGGCGGCCCTTTCCGCTCTCGATGCGTGATAATGTCGATGCCGAAACATTGATCACATCCGCAACATCGCGAAGACTCAGCCTCAACTCCTCGCGTCGGCGCTTGATCGCCTTGCCTAGTTCCTCAGTGTCGATCAGACTGTCGTTTCTAAATGCCATATTCTCCTTTTCCTCCATGTCCGGTTAAGTGCAACTGATGCTTTTACCGTTTCACAAATAAAACATAACATAACAAAATTTTAATTGCAACACCGTGTTTCGTACTTGCAACAAATAAATTTATCTGGTACATTGTCTCATAGATGCAACGATTAAGGCTTTTCGTTCATCTATATATTGACAACAAATGCTGAGTCAGCCGAGATCTGACGGCTGGCGAACAGGATCGGACAATACATCGCGGTAACGGCAATTCAGACTGCCGAGGTAAAAAGAGCGTTGGATCGGACGATCGGGATAACACAAGGAGAAATAAAATGAAACGCGAAACACAGAACACCGCAGCCGCCAAAACGATCAAAACCAACAACGATGCCGATAGCGGATCGATGGCAACGATACTCGACTTCTCTTCTACATTGAAAAAGCTGCATACGACCGTTGATCCTCAACTCGTGCGTCAGCGTGTCGGCGGACGCGACCGCAACGGCAATACGCACATGGTCGAATATGTCGAATGGCACACTGTCGCCGACATTCTTGACGAAAAAGCTCCTGATTGGGGACATGAGATAAAAAATATCGAAGCGATCGGCCAGATCATTACCGTAACGGTCGCGATCACCATTGACGGCATCACCCGCGAGGGTATCGGTACAGGACGAGCGGACAGCGAGACCGGTATTAAAAAGGCCGAGCACGATGCTCTAAAACGTGCGGCCGTCAAATTTGGCATCGCCCGCGACCTTTATAAGAAAGAGCTTGACGCGATCGCTTCGTCAGAGAACCTAGCCGTTGTAAATGAAGCGGCACCTGCCGAATCGCGTGTTTTGTTTCACGATGCAATGTCGCGTACATTAAGCGACATGGTGACCGGCAAACAGCTCGGTATGATCCGCGCTCTCGGCCGCGAAGCAGATATCGATGTCGAAAAGGAATGTTCGCAGTTGTTCAAATGCCGCGTCGAAGAGCTTTCGAAGCGTGGAGCGTCAGAACTCATCGAGCATCTGCAAACTCTCACGAGCAACGCCGGTACGGCAATGCGTCGCGCAGGCTAACCCTTTTCTCCGGATGTTTTGAGTTGTGCAGCCCGTCACGGTTCGCCTCCATGGACCGATAAACTCCCTCAGCACAACTCAAAACCCTCTCAGACAGATCTTTTAGAATTTTGTTGCTTTTAACGTCGGGTTCGGACAATATATTCACACTAATCTTTTCAGGAGGCATTTATGACAGACGAAACTAATGAGGTTGCCGGATTTCCCGCTCCGCCGGCCGGCGCATTTTGCTGGACAGAGATAGCCAGCGGCGACGCGGACAAAACACAGGCATTTTTTGAGAATGTTTTCGGGTGGAGCGTTAAAAAAGGCGACGCATCCAACTCAGGTATGGATTATCGCGAATTTTACCCTAGCGGCGGCGGGCCTGAGGGCGGCCTTTATCAGATCGACCCGAAATGGTTCGGCGACAACCCGCCTCCGCCGCATTTCATGATCTACATTGCCGTCGATGACGTTGACGCCAATGCTGCCAAAGCCGCAGAGCTTGGCGGCAAGGTTCACAAAGAGCCATTCGACATTCCGAATGTCGGACGCATGGCGGTCATCCAGGATCCGACAGGTGCGATGTTCTGCACATTTAAAGGCTTAGGCTGGTAAATAAAAAAAGGAGAAAAAGATCATGGCTGAATTTAAGATACCTGCGGCCGGCGAGATATGCTGGCGCGAACTTGCTTCGACCGACCTGCCTGCCGCGATGGATTTTTATTCCAAACTTTTCGGTTGGGAATTGCAGCAGACAAAGCTTGCTCCGATGGATTATAAAGAGATCATCATGGGCGGCAATGCGATCGGCGGCATGATGGCGATCGACGAAAGCTGGGGCGAAAATCCTCCGCCGTCCAACTGGAACTCATACATCGCGGTTGAAAATACCGATGAAACTATCGAAAAGATCAAAGCTAACGGCGGCTCTGTAATGGTACCGGCATTTGACGCTCCGGGCGTCGGCCGAATGTCCATCGTAGCCGAACCCACCGGAGCGGTCTTTGCGATCATCCAATTCGAGGCCGCTCATAATTGAGAGCATACTCATTTCCCGTCCAAAATGGCCAAATAGCCGGACGTTTTGCTTTTGCTTGACGCCCGGCTATTAGATTTATAGTCAACAGAGACTGCTCAGACAGCCTGATCTCATAGTTTCTCTAGTTATCGGTCCTCATACTCCCTTCGGTGTCGTAGATCTCGACCGATGGGGCATATTCGGCGGCGGCGGGAACGACGGCTTCTGCATCGCCGACGATGATGATCGATGCCTCGTCTGGGCGGACATATTTTTTGGCGGCGTCCAACACCTGTTCGGCGGTTACAGCGTTGACGTTGCTGCGATAAGCTTGTAAATAATCTTCGTCCAGTCCGTAAAGCTTCTGGTTGAGCAAGAGGTTCGTCAGGCCTTCCTGAGTTTCGGCACGGATCGGAAAGACGCCGGTCAAAAAGTTCTTAGCGTCCGCAAGTTCTTCGTCACCGACGAGATCGGTGCGAATGCGTTCGAGTTCGTAGAAAAATTCCTTGAGTGATTCACCGGTAACATCGTTACGCACCTCGGCGGTCGCCTCAAAATCACCTGCCAGCCGCTTTAGATCGAGGCGGGTATATGCACCATAGGTGTAGCCTTTTTCTTCTCTCAGGTTCATAAATACACGCGACGACGCTCCGGCACCGAGTACCTGATTCATCACCAGTATGGGAAAATAATCTGCCGTGAGCCTCGCTGTCGCACGATTTGCGATAACGATATTAGACTGCGCGGAACCTGAGCGATCAACGACGATACATCTGCTGCCATTCGCCGACGGCAGTTCGACATTGACCGGTTCAGGTTTGCTTCCCGTTTCCCAATCGCCAAACCTTTCCTTGATCTGTCCTAAGATCTCGTCACGATCTACGTCGCCGACAACCATAAAGATCGCGTTGTTTGGTATCAGACGCTGCTGACGAAACTTCTTCAACGCGGCGGTCGTGATCTTTTCGATATCGGCTGGAGTAGGTGAGACTCGAGCGTATGGATGATCGCCGTAGATGGCGCGTGCCGCCTGTTCAGCGGCAAGAAATGGCGGTTGCGAACGCTGAAACTTTAAATGTTCGACAGTGTTGCGCCGATAGAGATCGACCTCGTTCTCCGGAAATGTCGGCCGCAGCGTTATTTCGGCCATCATATCGAGCATCGATGACGCGTAAAATGACAGCGACGAGGCCGCGACGGTCGTAAAATCGTAAGATGAGTTTGCCGACAAACTTGCACCTAGACGCTCGACCTTTTCGGCAAGCTGTAGGCTCGTGTAATTATCCGTACCCTCGGTCATCAGGTTCGTCATTGCTGACGTGAGGCCGATGTTGCCTTGCGGGTCATCAATGTCGCCCGAGTGAAATGACAGCCTGAAACTGACGATCGGCAAACGTTTACTTTCGACAATAACGACACGCAACCCGTTGTCGAGTGCCGTTTCGAACGGCTTCGATATATCGAATGCAACAGGTGCCAGAGGCGCAGGAGGTGAATTTCGCAGTTCTTGATCCATGGTGAAAATCTATTACTCTTTGGCGACGCGGCTCAGCCCTGGCCGGCAGGTACAACACTCAGCAGCGAGCGATTCTCAGTATTTAAAAAATGAGCGACGGCCATTCTGATCTGTTCGGCACTGATCGCAAGCAGTTCGTCGAGGTCAGTATTTATAAGCTTCGGATCGCCGTCATACAGTGCATACTCGGCAAGCTGTTGTGCACGCGACATCGACGACTGACGCATACGGACAGCGTCGTTGACAAGCTGATTCTCGATCTTTTCCATTTCGCTCGGTGTCGGGCCGTGAGTAGCAAGATCGCTGATCTCATTCATTATGGTCTCGCGAATGGCGCTGAGATCTTCTTCGGGTTTGGGTATCGCTCCGATAAAGATGCTCGACGGACCACGGCGTTCGTCAGTGAAACCGAACAATTGGATCACCGACTCATCGCCCTTGACGAGCTTTTGATACAACCGCGAACTGTCACCGTCGTAAAGGATCTTGCCCGCGAGATACAATGCATTAAACTCGTGCGAACGGCGCTTTGGTATCTTCCAGCCGATGAGGAATGCCGGGAATGGTGCGAGCGGATCTTCCCACTCGCGAAATGTAAGAGCGACCTCATCAGGTTCACTGACATCGAGTTCGGACGGCAGCGGCTGTGATGATATATCCCCAAAATAGAACTCGATCAGGCGTTTTGCTTCATCGATGTCAAATGCCCCCGAAAGCGAAAGTACCGCATTATTAGGTGCATAATAAACGCGGAAAAAATCCTGCACATCCTCGACGGATGCCGCGTCGAGATGCTCCATCGAACCGATCGTCGAGTGCGAATTGGCAAAATTCTTGTAGATCATCTCGTTGATCAGATCAAATATCTGACCATACGGCTGGTTGTCGTATCTTAGGCGTTTTTCCTCTTTGACAGCCTCACGCTGGTTATCGAGATTCTCTTGAGTGACGGCAAGCGAACGCATACGATCGCTCTCAAGCCACAATGCGAGCGGCAATTGGCTTGCCGGCAGCGTTTCAAAATAATTTGTACGCTCACTCGACGTAGTACCGTTCATTGTGCCGCCGGCCTTCATTATGTACTGAAAATGGCCCGCTTTTGGCACGTTCGCCGACCCCTGGAACATCATATGTTCAAAAAGGTGAGCAAATCCCGTACGGTCATCGCGTTCGTTTCGTGACCCGACGTTGTAATAGACGGCTAGCGACACGACCGGTATCTCGTTATCCGGATTCAGCACGACACGCAGGCCGTTGGCCAATGTAAATTCTTCGATCTCGAAAGGAGACAGTTTGAAGGTTTCCGACATAATTTTCAGCAACTTTTATCAGAACACTTCGCGGAGTAAATTGCAACAAACTCACCGTATCCAATAAAAGCCGATACGCCCGTTACTCGTCTTCGAGTACCTCTGCGTTCTTTTCGATATCCTCGATAACCGAGTCGGCGCCCTTTTCGGCGGCACGGATCATAAGGGTATGAATACGCGCAAGTTCCTTGTCATCCAGGTCCTCGAGATCGACCATTTGGTTGTCGGCTTTTTTGATCGAGATGATAAGTTCGTCGAGTTTGAGCTGCAAGGCCGCGGTATCGCGGTTCTGTGTATTTTGGATCAAAAAGACCATCAGAAATGTGATGATCGTCGTGCCCGTATTAATGACAAGCTGCCACGTATCGCTAAATCCGAAAAGCGGCCCAGACACCGCCCAGCCGATTATCAGAACACATGCACCGATAAATGTTACAGGCTTGCCTGCCGCCGATGAGACCGCATGAGAAAAACGTGTAAAAAATGACTTATCCTTATTAAAAGGCTCTTGGCTCGATTCACTCATATTCTCGATCATAGCTTTCTGACCATTTATCCATCTGTAATTTGGCGAACTCAACTAATGCGTTCCCATAGCCGCATTATTCTCTCTTGCGATCGCGTAAAGTGCCGCTTTCACCTGAAACGGCGTTAGATTCGGATACCCTTCGAGAAGGCGTGCGACAATACCTGTAATGTGCGGGCATGCAAAGCTGTTGCCGGTAAGAGTTCGATGGCCGTTATCGAGCCATGCCGTACGGACATTGACGCCCGGAGCGGTCAACTCGATAACTTCGCCGTAGTGAAAACCGAATCGTAGTGGATCGGTCTCGGCACTCTTTATGACCGAGATCAGCGACGATGAGAATACCGACGGAAAGCTGGGCTGAGGCAGATTATTGGCCGCCGCAACAACTATACAGCCCGCCTGATACGCACGGTCCAGCAGATCGTGCAGAGGCGAAAAGAACTGCGGTTTAGTTGTACCGAGACTAAGATTTATGACCTTATAGCGTTTTTTGATCGCATACTCAAGCCCCGCGAGAAAAACTTGCCCGTCGCCCAACCCGCCTGCACCGAGCACTTTGATACTCGCAAATTCGGCATCAGGAGCGATACGCGAGATGATGCCAGCACACGCCGTACCATGCCCGGCTGAATCGACTCCGTCCGACGGTTCAAAGGCAACGCGGCTTCCCTGTACCTTTGCCTCGACAGATTCGATGACCTTGCCCTTTAATTCATCGTGTCCGGCCTCAACGCCGCTGTCGATGATGGCGACAGTGACACCGCGGCCAGTCGCCTCACGCCAGTCGTGGTGCGGCTTAAAATGGCCGGACATCGTACCGAAGAATTGTTCTTCCATCATCAACTTTATTCCGGCTTGTAATTGAGGTAACTCGTAGATGAGCTTCCGTCTGAAAATCTGATAACTGCCTCGAGCATCTCTTTACACAGCCGCCGCTCGGCATCGCCACGCGAAGCAAGCTCGCGCACCAGTAGTGCGAGGTCGAGACGCTCTTTATGCTCAGGTGACTCGCGAAGCTCTGCGAGCCAGCCTCTGACCGCCGACAGGTCGCTCTCATTGGCCTCGGCAAGCGACCTGTTGCTCAAATTACGTATCAGCCGCGATGCCTCGTAGGCATTTACAAGCGACGCGACCGCATTGGCATATACACCCGCACGATCCATTTCGTCAGGTGTGAACGGTGCTCCTGCCGATGAGCCTGTCCTGTTTATATACTCAAGAACGCCGATGATCTCATCCTGGAACCTAAGCGGAACGGCGAGTATCGTTTCCGTCTTGTAACCGGTATGTTTATCGACCTCAGCGTAGAATGTTGACTCTTCGCCGACGTCAGAGACTGCCATCGGCTGTCCCGACACAAGCACAAAACCCGCAATTCCCTTTCCGGCCGGTACGGTCATACCTATCAGTTGATCTGCGACCGAACCTGTGGCGACCAGAAACCGCAGGTCGCCCGTATCTGCTTCGCGCACCAGTACCGACGCCTCTGCCGAGTCGAGTTCCGCGGAGCTTGTCCTGAGCAGATACTCGAGCGAACTGGTGAGCGGTTCGGTCAAAAGGTTGGCTATATCGACCGTCTCGACGAGCCGTCTGAGACGCGATGTCAGGTCACTTTCGGTTATGTCTGCCATATGCGGATTTTGCGTTATGACGGTCTTTTTTTCAAATCTGCGTGACGTTCTGGAATATAGATGCCATTATATCTTTACAGACTGCAAATAAATTAAGACGAGGCGTGATCCGGTGCTGCGGACTGCTTGATCTTTTTGCTACGTACCAAAAAGCAAAAAGGTCCGCCCGGACTATTGCCAAAATTATGAGATCTATCCGCGCCCTCTTTTTTGCCGTAATTTCATTCACGGCTCTGGCCGTCGCCTCTGATGCTCAGACGACATCGCCATTCGACCCGGCTGAGCCTTTTAAATTAACTGTCGGCAAGAGTTTTACCGCGTCCGGCAGCACATCAGCACGAACGTCGTCACAGATCTCAAGCGAACTCATCGAGGCGGAAAGGACGATCCTTAAGAACTACGCCGGCGGCGGCAAGGCCGATCCTGACAGCCTGCTGAGAGCGTCTATCGTAGGCGGCCTCAGAACCCTCGACCCGCACTCCAATTTCTTTGACGCAAAAGAATGGAAGGAAATGCTTGCCGAGGAGCAAAGCGGATACTCGGGCATCGGCACTACGATCGGCGAATTTACACGCAATGGCGAGACATCGACCTATGTGCTTGACACGATCGCTGGGTCAGCGGCCGAAAAGGCAAAACTGAGATTTGGCGATAAGATAATTGCGATCGACGGCCGATCGATGAAGGGTAAGAGCATAGACGACATTCGCGAAGCCCTGCGCGGTACCGACGGTAGTTTTGTCTGCCTCACCATCGAGCGCTCTGCAACCCTGCGTGCCGAGACTGTCGAACTTCGGCGTTCGACGATCGGCCAGCCGTCGATACCGGATCATTATCTGATAAGGCCCGGCGTCGGCTACGTAGATATGTCCGAAGGCTTTACCTACACGACCTATGACGAACTCGACAGTGCTGTACGTGAGCTAAAACGCCAGGGTGCATCGTCGATGATACTCGACCTCAGAGGCAATCCCGGCGGCATCGTCGAACAGGCAGTAAAGGTCGCTGAAAGATTTTTGCCTGCCGGCTCGCTGATACTCACGCAGCGTGGGCGCTCAGCCGCGGACAACCGCGATTGGTACTCGGCAAACAAGACGCCTGAGACGATGCCGCTCATCGTTTTGACAGACGGCCAAACGGCATCTGCGTCAGAGATCGTTGCAGGCGCCTTTCAGGACAATGACCGCGCATTGATCATCGGCCGGCGAACCTTTGGCAAAGGGCTTGTACAGAGCGTCATTGACACTCCGCTCGGTACGGGAATAACACTGACAGCCGCACGCTATCTGACGCCGTCGGGACGTTCGATCCAGAGAAATTACGCAAACGTCGATCTTTACGATTATTACAATCACGTCACTCCGGCGGCCGCGATCGACACCCCGTTCTTTGAAGCACGGACAAAAAATGGACGCCGCGTCTTTGGCGGCAATGGCATTGCTCCTGATAAGGAGGTTGCTCCGGCCGCGCTGACGCAAGGCGATGTTAAGATGCTCGACCCGATATTCTTTTACATTCGCGATGGCGTCAACGGCCGCGGCCCGACGACATCTGCTGCATTTTTGCGTGACGTGAGATCGACCGGCAGCACAGATTACATTGACCTTCGCATCCGTTACGAATCGGCCGTCGCCGCCACAAATTCGATCCATGCAAAACGCATCATCGACGCATCAGACCCGCAGATACTCGCGGCACTTGACGAGCTGCACCGTACAGACCTGCTCTCTAAACTGAGCAAATAAGAGTATTGATGGTGATCGTTAAAACGATCGGTTAAGGCTAGTTGAACGGAATTTCCCCTTTAACCGTTCCATATTTATTGAGAGTTTGTCGTTATTTTTGAAATATAACGACTAGCCCCTTTTCGCCGACGGCACAGCCGTATTTTTTGGCCATAAAAAGGCCGTAGAGGTCATCTTTTGTCGGGCTTTGCTGCGTTGTCCACGATCTGCCCTTGTCTGTGGTGCGGAGAATGACTCCGTGCAGGCCAACCGCCCAACCGTTCTTATCATCGGCAAAATAAACGCGTTTGAGAGTATCGTTAGAGTTGTTGCTGACCTTTGCCCATGATGCTCCGCCATCTTCGGTGCGAATGATCGAACCGCCGCCGCCAACCGCAAAACCATTGCTGTCATCACGAAAATCGACCGCGAACAATGCACGCGTCACTCCCGAATTTTGCTGCTGCCAACTGCGTCCGCCGTCGGCAGTGGCAAGTACGATCCCTTTGTCACCGACGATCCAGCCATGCGAACTGCCGTTTAGGTCGAGGTGAAATATCTCGCTCTTTGTCGGCAGTATCACCCGAGACCATGTGTCGCCGCCGTCATCTGTCAGCATCAGCAGCGAGTCGATCACTTCGTCATTTCGATTGACGATCGAGCCGATGACAAGGCCGCGATTCTTATTGGCAAAACGAATGCTGGTAAATTCGGGCGTACCGGTCTTGAATTCGGTCGAGCGATAAATGCGTGTTTCGTTCCACGTCTGGCCGCCGTCATTTGTGATGAACATCAGACGGCCGGCGACGAGATAGCCGTTGTTATCGTTGCGAAAATAGATCTCGTTTATATTCTCTTTGGTGTTGAGCTGATATTGCTGCCATGTGTGTCCGCCGTCGTTTGTCGAAGCAAGATACCCGTCATCGCCGCCGACGAACCCGCGCGTTGACGATGTAAAGTACACCGCCACGAGATCGGCCTTATTTCCCGTATGATATGCCGTCATTACGCCCTGAGCAGATGCCATTACGGCGGCGATCAGTACGAAAAGAGACATAGCGGAAATAAAGCGAAATTTAAGCACAACTGATCCTCCAAAAAGATAAAAGGTGACTTTATGTACTCTAGGATAACGATTCCCTGCACAAAAATCACCTTTAACTTATTGTTAAGTCCGACTGACGACTGCGACGCACGTCAATTTACGATGCGATATACCTTGCCGTGCCATACGACGATCACCTGTTCGCCGGGCGAAAGATATTGGCTGAGATCTTTCTGCTGATCGGCTAATTTGAAATATTCGTCACTCGCAAATTTGACCGTCACCTCAGGTAATTTAGCCGCCCGGTCGTACTCTGAATCCATCCAAACGCCGTTCTGATTGGTAAAACTCTTATTCCCGATAAAGCGGTTGTTGGCGTTATTTCGCAGTACGATCTGCTCTGATTCGGGCTTTTTCTCATCGGCAGTTAATTGCGTATTGGTCTGCATCGAATTTTGTTGGGTGCTTAGACGGACAGCGTCAGCACCGCTCTTTTGTCTAGCTCGTTCCTGTCCGTCGATGACGAAGCGGTCCGCCATCGGAGCATCGCGGCGGACGTTGGTCATCGAACCGTCGGTCGCAAGATATGATGTGTAAGGCGTGACCAATCCGTAGCGTGTCCCGAGTTCGACGATCTCGTCACGTACCTCTTTTGTCTCACCGTTGCTGCGGACCTGTTCGAGCAGCCAACCGACGCGGCGGCTCGCCCATAGACGCGGCAAAAAGTCATTGTTCTCGTTTCGTGACGGGAGGTCAAGCCCGTCATAGGTGAACGAACGCGATTCCTTACCTGCCTTTCCGGTCAGTTTGAGCGTGATATTTTTGAGGTCGTTAGTATTCTTATATCTGCCGATTATCGTCAGCTGCATACCGCGAAAGAGATCGGTCATTTGTCGCGGATATGTCATCTCGGTCAACACCGGGCCAAAGTCTATGGCAAGATCGCTGAGCACAGGCGAACTGACCTTTTTAAAGAAGTTAGAGACCTTTACCTCGAGATCCTCTTTAGGCTGAACATAGTCGGACATACCGCCATTCTCTGAACCGATACGGTCGAGCAGCGTTGTGTTGACGTCGTAACCGAACCCGAACGGAAATATCCGTACATCGACCTTTTTGCCGTTCTTAATATTACTGACGATGCGTTCGACGTTGGTTTCGCCTACGGTCGGCAATCCGTCGGTCATAAAGACAAGCATCTTTGGCCTGTCGCCGGATGCGAACTGTTTAAGCGCCTCGATGAGTGAATCGTTGATATTAGTACCGCCATTCGGTGTAAGCTTATTGACGAACTCCTCGCCGCGTTTCTTTCCCGCAGCGTCAGCACGTATGAGCGAACGCTCCATCAGATGCTCTTCGCCCGAAAAATTGACGACATTGAAACGATCGCCGTCATGCAGTGTCCTAATGCCGAAAAGAAGAGCCTTTTTTGCTTTGTCGATCTTGCCTTCATCCGCCATCGAACCGGACGTGTCCAGAACAAAAACAATGTCCTTGTTGACCAACTCTGCCTCTGAAAGCGAATCCTTAGGCGAAAGCTGGAGAAGAAAATAACCGTCCTTTCCCGGTTCGCGATATGTGATCAGAGACATCCCGAATTCGCTGTTGGAAAGGCTGTAAAATAGCTGAAAGTCTGTATCGCCGCCGCTCGATTCGAAAGTGACCTTTGCCGAGGTCTCGCCCTTATTGGTCACGTCGATATTGTGCGTCGGCGAATAGATATTACGGATCGCCTGTTTGCCTGCGATCTCGATAGTACCTGAGACCGTGCCAAATTTTTGCTGTCCCGTTCGTCTCGACGTCTCGAGATCGCCGAGCGGTGACACGACCGCACGCGACCAAACACTGTGGCCGGTGCCGAGCGGATAGCGATAAGAAACAGTACCGGATTCGGCTTTTAGGATCTGTGAGTATGTGATCTCTAGTTTTTTATCGGAATTTGGCGGTATCGGAAAGATCGATGCCTGAAAAAGATCCTTACCGGCGTATTCGAGCAGACCCGGATCGCGTTGACGGCGGACGATCTCATCGTAGATGCGGCGTGCTTCCTCTTTAGTTCGAACTTCGCCGATGAGCTTTTTGCCGTTCTCCCAAATGGCAAATTCGACGATCGAGGCCGTTTCCGGGATCGGAAAAAAGTAAGTTCCCTCGAGCGTGTAAGCCGTGTCGTTGCGAAATATCTGCTCGACGTGCGTGGTCGCGACCTGGCCTTCGATCTTTGTATCGAGTTTTACAGACTTTACCGGTAGAGCGTTAGGCAGCGGAACAGGCCTCGGCAGCGGGCGGCAAGGCCGCACATCGCAGACGATCGGAATAACCACTCCTTGTGCCGAAACTGTCTGAATACATCCAAAAAAACCCGCGATCAACGCTAAGGCAAAACTCAACTTACCAATTTTCATAGATCTCCTCACACTACGTTCAAAAATACCTCTCGGCTATTTAATGAACGCCGTGCTTTAGTGTGACTTGCAGAAAAATAATGAAAGGAAGTTTATTTATCGAGAGGTTCTGCGACAGCCGGAACCGCCAGAGTCGGTTGAGGGTTTCTGAAATATTGGCAAGCTTTTTTTGTGCCAGATCCGTGCGGCCGGAGGCTATGGTCAAGAGGAAATGAGACGAGAGCCAATAGAACAAAAGGCAGTCAGCGACGATGCGGCTTTAGTAAAGAAGATCCTATTGATCGTCCGTCTTTAAGCTCTCGTCGATATCCTTTTCAAGTTTGAGGCGAAGTTTTTCGACGAATTCATCCGAGCGGGCAAGGCTCGTTTCGAGTGCCGCACGCGTCATCTGCACCTGTGTCAGCAGCGAACGCTGGTTTGCCTGTTCGCTCAATAGAGACTTTTCCCGTAAGGCTCTTAATTCTTCGGGGTGCATCGATCCGATCATCGACGTCGTCGCCCTGTTTATCATCTCCGGCCGCAGTTGGATATCGATCTCGTCAAGCCTGAGCTGAATGGAATTTTCCTTTTCGGTCAGATCAAATATCTGTTTTCTAAGCGCATCGCTGCGCTGTTCGGCCTTGGTCAAGATGTCGATGTTCAAAGCAAGGCGCTTTTGCTCGGCGTCGGCAGGATCGGTACGTGATGACTCAAGAGCCTTGACGCGGCCGCGCAGATCTTTTATTCGAACCGTATTAGGATCTTCGGCAGCAGTGGTGTCGGGCTGGCCGATAACCGCCGGATCGGCTATGGGCTGCGTATCAGTAACAGGCGATTGACTGACGATGTCAAAGGCTCCGCCGTCAGGCATCGTCGCCGATGAAGATGTCGCCGTGACAGGTACGGCTTTTTTCTTTGGATGACGTTTAACCTTGGTCTGAGCCGCGGCCAGCGTCGCTCCGCCCAATAAACCGGACAGCAGAACCGCCATACCGAGGTGCCTTAACAGATCTTTTGTACCGATGCTCTTAATCATTTGTCTGAGGCTTCTTTATCAGGAATAAAGTCGCCTTTCACCAACTCTATCGCATTTTTAGCAAAACCGACGACCGGTATCGCATCCAATCCGGAATTTATCAGCCCGCGAACAACGCCTTTATTTTTGATGTCAGATCCGACCAGTAGGATCGCCACAGCCGTTCCGCCGAATGGAATTGTCTTTGCGACGCGCTTTGCGACCTGCCATCCGCCGGCGTGTGCGAGCTTTCGCGTGATCGATCTATTTTGCTTTGCCATCGGTGTTCGCCTCAAAAAACTTGCAATGCTCCGATGACAAAAGCATACTCTTGTTTGCACGAAAACTCCCGGACAAAGTTGCATTCACAATTCTCGTTATATGTCAGTTCAAGATTTGTCAGCCAGTAACGCACTTCACATCAGTAACGTTTCAAAGCGTAATAAACAGGCATTTACGCTAAAGGACATCGAGCTTAAGATCGAAAAAGGCGAGATCTTTGGCATTCTCGGTTCGGAGGACGACGGACGCTGCGAACTGATGCGCGTAATTGCAGGCGTCGATGCTCCGTCGCATGGCACGGTCATCGCTTTGAGCGGCGCAAAGATCGATCTCATCGACCTGAACGAACCCGTCAACTCGGGCTTTAAATTATTTGGCGGAAAAGAAAAAGGACGTTCTCATTTCGAAAAGGTCTCTGCTCAGCTGGATAATTCGAGCGCCGATATCATCGTCATCGACAACATCCTTGCACCGCTTACCACTAACGAAAGGCTAAGCGTGATCGCAAAGATCAAGGACCTTAACGCACGCTCTAAGACGATCGTCTTAGGCTCGAGCCGATTCCTTGATATTGCAGCTCTCTGCGGACGGCTCACCGTGCTTTTGAATGGCGTTGCCGAGCGTGTTGATACCGTTCAATCGGTGTATGACAGGCCTCAGTCAGCCGGTGTTGCTATGGCGACCGGCCGCATCAATCTTTTTGACGCACGTCGGCTGACATCGACCAACGAGACGATCCCCGAATTTTTCTCCATCGTCGGCGAACATCGCCTCTACGGCGCCGTCACCGAAAAGAATGCACTCGGGGCGATCAATCAGACGATCAAACTCGGCATTCGCCCCGAGCACGTTTCGATCTCGACAGGTGCATCATTTCCCGAAGACAATCTGCTTAAGGCCGTTGTCGAAGAGATAAGATTCCTCGGCGCGACAACCGCCGTTAAGCTGAATGCCAACGGCCTCGTCATAGAATCCAGATCGCCGCGCATCGTTGGGTTAAATGTGGGCGACGAGTGCATGATAGCAATGCCGCCCAGCCTTATACAGGTCTTTAGAAGCTAAAGGCTACGGGTTCTTAACATAACCGGACTGTGTCGGTATGTCGTCAGCATTGCCGAACCCGATCGCCGCAAATTGTCCGTTCGTGCTGTTGAGCTTATACCATGCTCCCGCCGAAGGACGATAGACCGCAATATCGGATCTGCCGTCACCGTCAAAATCGCCCGATGCCGGTATGTCGCCTGCAAGCCCGAAACTCACCGCCGAAAAACCGCTTGTCGAACCGTTGATGAACCATGTGCCGTCTCGGAACACGGCCTGATCGGTCTTTCCGTCCCCATCTATATCTGCGGGCACGACCTTGTCCGACGCACTGCCGAATTGTATAGCCATAAAGCCCTGTGCCGACCGCTGAATGTACCAGACGCCTGTACTCGGCCTAAAAACCGCGATGTCAGCCTTGCCGTCACCGTCATGATCGCCGACCGCCGGCACATCGCCGTTAGAGCCGAATTGAAAGGCTGCATAGCCTGCCGTCGAACGCTGTAAATACCAACCACCGGTGCTCGGCCTAAAAACCGCAAGATCGGTCTTGCCGTCTCCGTCAAAATCACCCTGAGCCGGAATGTCGCCCGGCGAACCGAATGCCGCCGCATAAAAACCTGCCGTGCTTGCGTTGATATACCAAACGCCGGTGCCGGGCCGCCAAACTGCCCGGTCCGTTTTGCCGTCGCCGTCGTAATCGCCCGGCACGATCTGATCGCCCGTCGTTCCGAACTGCACAGCAGTAAACGCGTTATTCGACGAATTGAGGCTGTACCAGACACCATCCGTCGAACGCCAGACCGATATATCGGACCTGCCGTCGCCGTCAAAATCCGAGACGGCATGAGATGTCGGCGAAGACGGCGAAGACGGCGAATTGAAATTGTACGCTACGAGTCCAAAATTCTGGTCGGTCGTGTCCGAGTTGCCGAGAATGCCGTCGCCGTTCAATGCGGCCGCTTTAACTTCGATCTTGAAGGGTGTCCCGGCCGCGATGCCTGCGGGCAAAAAGACATTCTCAACGTTGTTTTTGGTATCGGCTGCCCCGCCGGTCGTCGAGACGCCGTTAGTAAAGACATTTCCTTTGTAAACATTAGCTCCGATCGTAACCGTCAGGTCGAGATCATTGACAAGTGCAGGGTCGGCAAGTGCCGGCGGATCGCTCCATACGAGCGTAACTCTCGTCGCTTCAGACGCACTGCCGACGGTACCGGTGATCGCTGCCGTCTCACCGACATTCGAAAGCGGCATTGTCTGATCGACCCTTTTTACGCTGACGCTCGACGGGAACATATACTTCATATTGATGCGTCCCCAGCCTTCATTACCATTAGGTATCGCACCTGTCGTGTTGGTGCTGTTCATATCTTGAGCGGTGTTGATAACAGCAGCTTTGATCAATGCGGGGCTTGGGTTCGCACCGCCGTTGTTGTTCTTCCATAAATTTGTAAAAAGTGCAGCCGCACCGGCGACCTGAGGAGCGGCGTGCGAGGTGCCGCTGCTGTATCCGACCGTGCTTGATGTCCCCGAGACAAAGCCGAATATAGACGAGCCGTCACCTGCACCGCTGCCGGTCACATACGAACCCGGTGCACAGACGTCCGGCTTTACACGCCCGTCAGCTGTTGGCCCGCGGCTCGAAGTACTGTTCAGATCATCAATATTATTTGCCGACGTAGAACCAAGTTCGGTCCTCAGATTTTCGGTATTGCCGACGGCGATGATATTCTTTGCAGCTTTTGGGCGCGTCAGGGTCAATGACGACGGGCCGCTGTTTCCCGCCGAAAAAATAAGCGAAATAGGGTCTATTGAGGACGATGCTGATGCATCGCGGACAAAACCGTCAAATGACGCCGTGTAGGCATCATACGCATTGCTGTTAGTTCCATTCCCCCAACTGTTGTTACTGATCGACCCTGTAACGCCATTCGGCCCGGCGGTGATGACCGTGTCGTTATAGGTGTCGGCCTCAGAGCCTGTATATCCGCTTGTCAGCAGCGGAATGTTGATAATGTTTGCTCGCGGGGCAACACCGAGGCCATAGTTATAGCCCGTCGGATCGGCCGCTCCGAAAGGCGTGTAGCCCGCAACGATACTTGCATTCAAATGTCCGTGTCCGCCGGTCGCACCCGGCGATGCTCCGCGAAGCGGGCCGTTGACCGTGTTTGACGCCGTGATCCAAAAACCGCCGTTCCCGGGTATCTTGACCCCGTCATCGACCATCGAGACCGTTACATTCGTGCCGTCAGTCCCAAATTGCGAAAGCGGATCATATCCCGGAGACGCGATCGTGGTCGTACTGATATAGTTACCGGCAACGATCTGTGCCGCGCGTTCGTCCTCAGCGGCCGGCTTGCCGTACGAATCGATACGGATCACATCCGGAATATCCGCTATTCTCTCGGCATCAGCGATCGGCAGTTCGGCCCGAATGATGTTGAAATAGTTATTCGGCAGCGTGATCTGTTTAAGTATCTTGCCGCCGTACTGCGATGCGATCTCTTGGGATGCAATGGATAGATCTGCTCTCGAGAACACCGCGATGTCAAATGCCGCGTAGCCCGAACGCTCGGCGACAGGCGAGATATTCTCATCGAGCGGCTGTCCGTCGCGAGCAAACGCCAATTGGCTCTTGAGCACCTTTGAGCTCTTATGTTCGGGTAAAAAGCTCCCGATCCAACGCACCCGCGAGTGCTCGGACGCTTTTACGATCGCGTCATTTTTAGCGTAAACGAGATATGCCTGATCCGGCACATACTGGAGCGGCTCGACGCCGATATCACGCAGGCTGTCAAGCAGTTCGTCAGTAATGACCGTCCCAAATTGCACGATATAATAACCTTTTCCGTTCGGATCCGGCTTGGAGTTTTGAGTGATCGAATTGGCATTATCAGCCGCAAGCGGATCGATCTTGCCTGAAGGCAGATAGATCGACTGGTCAAGCCTTTCGACATCGAATGATGCTGTCGAGACAAGCCTTTCTGATGATACAGCGATCTTAAAAGTGCCATGATCGCTCATTATCATTCCGCTGCTGAACTCAGCCGACGAGTGCCCGTCAACGGGCGTTATCTTATAAAGCCGCGTCTCACGTCGGCGCATCAGCGAAGTTGCCGCATCTTTAACCGCAAATTGCGAAAAGTGCGCCGTCAACACTCTTCCTGTCGAAGCACTCTGCCCTCTTGGCATCAAAATGAATACCGCCGCGATCAACGACGCGATGGATCCAATTGCAGCAATACGCAGAGTCCAATAGTTCGCTCTCATCTAAAACGTCTCCCGAATGTAATGAATTTTTTTGTAGTTTAGATGATACAACCGATCTGAACATCAGAAAAATGCTACTCATTCCCCGTTTCCGCTCTGCCGTTCGCAATTAAGCCCAATGATGCGGCAAAGATGTCGCATCATTGGGCTGTCAGATCTATCCCGTCCGGGATCGTAAGTTGTTTTTATTGGCGAAGTGAGAGGATCACAAGCACCCGACGGTTGCGTGCCCTATTTGCTGCGGTCGTGTTCGGGCTGACCGGCACGCTGGCTCCGAGGCCGCGGGCGGAAATACGATTTTCGGCAACGCCGATACTGACAAATTTGTCTGAAAGTATCTTTGCACGTCCGTCAGTGACAGCCTGCACCGTATCCGGATTTCCGGCGTTGTCGGTGTATGATTCGATCGTGACGTCATAAGCAGGATTGTTCGCAATGACCTCGGCAAGTGCCGTCATTTTACCGTCGCCATTTGGGACAAACGTCGTCGAACGCGTGTTGGTCCAAAGCGTTTCGGGGATCGAAACGACGATGCCGCGTTCGGTCTTTACGACCGTTCCGTAAGGTTTCAGCGAAGCCATCAGTGCCGGCTCGTTGATCTTGACCTGTGCGGCCTTTGCTTCCTGATCGCGAGCCGCCTGTATGTCCGCCTTTTCCTTTTCGAGCGATGCAAGCCTTGTTTTTGCGTTATCGGCCTCGATCCTTGTGCGGGTCAGGTCATCGCGGAGTTTCGCATTCTCATCCTTTAGATCGCGAACCTGATTTGTGTAATTCAGCACATCGCGTTCGGCCAATTCGCGATTGCGCGTCTCGCGGGCAAGTTCCTCTTTAAGTTCGCCGATCTGGCCCTGAGCATCTGTAAATCTCGATTCAGCCTTTGCGATCTCGGCATCCGAACGCGATTTTTCGTTACGTTTTTCGCGTGCGTCCCTGCGTACATTGGCAGTTTCCTCAGCCTTTACAGCGGCCGAGATAGCACGACGTGCTGTGATATCGACCTCTTCTTCCTTACGTCCGGCTCGCCAGGCATTTTCGGCATTGGTAAGCAGCGTCGTTGCTTCGGCGAGTTCTTCGCCGGCATCGCGTTCGGCTCCGGCATATTTTGCGAGAGCGAGGGCTTGTTTCGCCTGTAATATCGTCGATGGCGTCTTTGAATAGTCTGTCTCAGCTATCTCCGGCGTTCGCGAATCGTGAAAATAATCGCTTGAATTACCAAAATATTGTGCCGCGACGGTCGTGCCGACCGATTTGCCGCTGACTGTGTACGGATTCAGATTTTCGAGCATTACCTGCTGGCTCGGCCTGCGAACGAGAAAATGCGGCTCGGCAGTGATAATAAGAGCAAATGTCTGCAGCGGTGTCGTGACCGATATCTTTGAGTCGAATTCAAAAAATCCGCGTCTTTTTATCTCACCGAGATTATCCGCTTGGCCGTCAGGCGAGATCGCCCAAAGGACATACGTCGCATAGCCCGCACCGAGTTCGAAAGGACGCGGCATCTTTGATACCGAAAGTTCGATCTCGGTACCATTGCGGCTTGTACGGCGGATCTTTGCCTCGCCTTTCATCCGCGGAAATCTAGTGGTTCCGCGAAAATTAAGCATCACGACCTCATCTCGCGGATACGTCACCGCGGTCGTCCGCCGCGCAACGTCAACCTGGCCGATCGCTGTGAACGACAGGGTTCCGAGCATCAAAACAAGTACCGAAAGCAAAAAAAGTATCGATCTTTTCATAATTTCACTGATCTGTTTATTAAAGCTGCGCTTTAGGAAAGATGACATAACACTCTCTTGAGTTGCAACTAATGCCCTGTCACTCAACTTGCCTACAACTTGGACACTAACCGTTTAACGAAGTATATTCAAGTATTTACCTTTATCGGATGAAGGACTTTAACCGACTCTTATCATACGTCAGGCCATTTTGGATTATTTTCCTCATCGCCCTAGTGGCAATGGTCTTGGGTGCTTTGTTCGAGACGGCAACGCTTGCTCTGCTTGTTCCGATCGTAGATCAGTTCGTTAAAGTTCCGGGTGTTGCGTCCTCCACTCTTTTTGACCTCAATAAACTGATACCTAAAGACGATTGGTATTACGCATGGCTGACGATCTCACTGCTGCTGCTCGTTTTCACGATCGCTAAAGGCATTTGCGAATATTTTTCGTCGTATCTGATGTCAAAGATCGGACAATCGGCGATATACAGGCTTCGCACACAACTTTACGATCATCTGGTCGAACAATCGACGGCGTTCTTCGAGCGGCATCGGACAAATTTTCTGGTATCCCGCATCGTTGTAAGCTGTTCGGCCATCGAGACCGCCGTAACGGCAAATCTTCGTGACCTGCTTCGCGAAGGCTGTATGCTGATCGCGATGTTCGGTGCGGCATTTTATTACAACTGGCGTCTCACGCTCGGAGCGATCGTCATCGCTCCGATAATCGGCATTCTCACTACAAAATTCAGCCGACGCCTGCGAAAGTACGCCGAAGAATCGTTTGAGGGCAACAAGCTCTTGACAGATGCCACACAGGAAACGCTCTCAAATCTCACTATCGTCAAAGCATACCGAGGCGAAGAACGCGAAAGAACACGCTTTGGCAAGATCGCGTGGTTCATTGCCAAGGCAAACCTGCGCTCAGGGCAAACGGCAGCACTCTCTCCGCCGACAATAGATATCGTCGGCGTACTGATGATCAGCCTGCTGCTGTATTTCGGGCTTCGAGAGATCAACGAGGCGAGAATGGACGCGGCACAGTTCTTTGCTTTTTTGGCTGCACTTTTCCGCAGTTACGACCCGATGCGCAAGATCTCGCGTCAGCATAACGAGATCACACGGGCCTTTGCTGCCGCAAAGGACGTTTGGAATATACTCGATGAGACCGATGTGATCTCAGAAAAACCCGATGCCGTCTCTCTCGCTCCGCTCGAACAGGCGATCAAATTCAACGACGTTTCATTCTCTTATCAGGGAACGACGATCCCGGTCCTGCATAACATCGATCTGACGGTGCCAAAAGATTCGATAGTCGCCCTCGTCGGCGAGAGCGGCGGCGGTAAATCCAGCCTTATCAAACTCGTACAGCGTATGTACGACGTGACCGGCGGCAGTATCACCTGGGACGGCGTCGATCTGAGAGATGCCACGCTGGCCGGCCTCAGACAACAGATCGCTCTTGTTACGCAGGAGACCGTACTTTTTAATGACACGGTCCGCTATAACATCTCTTACGGCAAACCCGATGCGACCGATGACCAGATCAAGGATGCGGCTCGTATCGCTTTTGCGGACGAGTTCATCGACAAATTGCCTAACGGCTATGACACTGTCGTCGGCGAACGCGGTTCTATGCTCTCGGGCGGACAGCGTCAGCGAATTGCGATCGCTCGTGCGATACTCGTCGATGCTCAGGTCCTGATCCTCGACGAAGCGACCTCTGCACTCGACACCGAGAGCGAACGCCTTGTGCAAAAGGCTCTCGCCAACCTGACCCGCGATAAGACCACGATCGTGATCGCCCATAGACTGTCAACGATCAGACGCGCGGACACGATCGTCGTCATGGACAAGGGACGCATAATCGAGCGCGGCACTCACGACGAGCTTATGCGACTGAACGGCAAATATCGCCGTCTTTATGAATATCAATTTGCCGAAGAAGGTTCGGCTGACACTCTGGAGGTTAACGCATCATGAGATCTATGACCGGATTTGGCCGCTCGGCCGCAGCTATCGACGAAGGCTCTGTTGCCGTCGAACTTAAGACGGTAAATAACCGCTTTTTAGATGTAAATATGCGTCTGCCGTCAGATCTGAATCACCTCGAGGCACCGCTCAAACGCATCATCACGAACCGCCTCGGCCGCGGCAGGATCGAGGTCGCCCTGCAATTTGACCGTCCTGAGAGCGTGACATACGAATTGAATCGACCTTTGATCAAAGGCTTTATCGCGGCGATGAATGAGATGAAAAGCGAGTTCGATCTGGCGGGCGACCCCGATCTGAATGTCATTGCCCGTCTGCCGAATGTGATCACAAGTAAGCGAACCGAATTGTCCGCCGAGTTTGAGCAAATGGTGCAGAATGCTCTTAACCTGGCTCTCGACGACCTCGAATCGATGCGCGGTACTGAAGGCGGCCTTCTTGCTGCCGAACTCGAGTCACGATTAAGCAATATTGAAGAAAGGCTTGTCCCCATCGAGAGCGAGGCCGCAAATGTCGCCGACGAATTTGCCGAAAAACTCTCTCGGCGGATAGACTCGATCAAAGAAAAACTCGGCACACAGGTCGAGACCGACGCCGGACGCCTCGCACAGGAAGTAGCTTATCTTGCCGACCGTGTCGATATCTCTGAGGAGATCGCTCGACTCAAGACGCACATCGAACATTTTCGTCAGATTATGTCTGAGGACACCGATGTCGGCAAACGGCTCGATTTTTTAACACAAGAGCTAAACCGTGAGGCAAACACCATCACGTCAAAGACCAATAATATGATCGTCAAGGAAAATGCCCTGTCGATCAAGAGCGAGATCGAAAAGATCCGCGAACAGATCCAGAACGTCGAGTGATCTGAAACGCATTTTTTTATTTGGAATGAAAGGCAATCTGATAATCATCAGTTCCCCGTCAGGCGGCGGTAAGGGAACACTCATCCGCGAGATACTGAGATCGATGAATGACATCACTTTTTCGATCTCGTACACAACGCGCCCGATGCGTGCCGGCGAAGAGCACGGCCGCGAATATTTCTTTGTTGACCGGCCCGAATTTGAGCGCCTTATCAGCGAGGGCGAGTTCATTGAGTATGCCGAGGTTCACGGCAACCTTTACGGCACCTCTCGCGAACAGGTCGCAAAGATCGTGGAATCAGGCCGCGACGTACTCATCGAGATCGATGTGCAGGGCGCTCTGATACTCGGCGAAAAGGTTCCCGACGCCGTCAGCATCTTTATTCTGCCGCCGTCATTCCCGACCTTGAGGACGCGCCTTACGATGCGTGCGACCGAGAGCAGCGGCGATCTGCAGGTAAGGCTGCGCAATTCATTTGACGAGGTGATGCAATATAACAAGTTCAGATTTTTGATAATAAACGACGATCTGACGCGGGCTGTCAATGATCTGCGGACTGTCATAAACTCAGAAAGACACCGTACTGATAGACAAGAGGCCGAGATTCGCGGTATTCTAGATGGTTTCGATGCTGAATTGCATCAATTTGCAGGAGAATAGACCCAAAAACTATGGTTGAAGAGACCGAAATCAACGACACCGCGGCTGAGATCATCGATCCGCCGACGATCGATTCAAAGTATCGAATGATCATCCTTGCCGCTCAACGCAGCAAACAGCTTCAGCGCGGAGCCGATCCTCGCGTCGATATGGATCGCCGAAAGACGAAACCGACCCGCATCGCCATGCGCGAAATGCAGGACCGCAAGGTGAATTTTAAATTCACCGATCAGGATGGCGAAGAAGAAAAATAGATCGATACCACCCGTGTAACCGGTGATCATCTCAAAATAAGATCGCCGCGGACCCAATAACGGTTCGCGGCGATCTTTTGTTCGATCTCAAAGATGCCTGCTCACACAGGCGGTCTTAAACTACATCCCTTTGTAATTTGGCCCGCCCCCGCCCTCTGGCGTGACCCAATTGATGATCTGATAAGGATCGGCAATGTCGCACGTCTTACAGTGGACGCAATTTGAAAAGTTGATCTTCAGCTCTTTTCTGCCTGTAGCTGCGTTATCTTCCATCTCATAAACAGCCGCCGGGCAAAAACGTTGACACGGGTTACCGTACTCCTCGGCGCAGCGCGTCGAGCATATCTCGGTATCGAGCACATGCAGATGAGCCGGTTGATCCTCGTCATGAGCGACCGCACCATAAAAAACATCTGTCACCTTGTCAAAGGTAAGCTGTTTGTCAAATGTCAGGTCGGCGTATCTATCCAACGACAAATGATCGTTAGGCCACATCTCTGCGTTTACGCGTCCAAGTGTCGCCGAGTCTCTCATCTTCATCCGCTCATGGCCCGCGACATGATGCTCTTTGGGCATAAATCCCCATGCCATTCCGCCGGTCAGGAACTGGATCCCCGTATTAACGAGCGCCGACCAGCGTCCATTTTGAAATGAGCCGTGAAAATTGCGTACCGGCCAAAGTTCGTCGTAGATCCAACTCTCGCTGACCTTTTCCTCAAAATGTTTGAGCGTATGTGAAGAAAAATCTTCGTGGCCAAATGCCGAGACGATCGTCTCGGCGGCAAGCATACCGCTTTTCATCGCGGTATGAATTCCCTTTATACGCTGGCCGTTGAGGAATGACGCGCAATCGCCGACGAGCAGCACGCCGTCAGCATACAGCCTCGGCATCGTGAACCAGCCGCCTGCATTGATCGTCTTGGCTCCGTACTTGATCATCTTGCCGCCCTCGAGGATCTTTGCGACCATCGGGTTCGTCTTGAACTTCTGAAACTCAGCATGCGGATCGATCATCGGGTCTTCGTAATCAAGTCCAGTCACGTAACCGATGCTGATCGTGTTATTTTTTAGGCCATAGATCCAGCCGCCGCCGTATGTCCGCGTATCTGACGGAAAACCGAGCGTATGCACAACCTTGCCTTCGGTGAAATTGCCCGCCGGTACTTCCCACAATTCCTTTATGCCGAGTGAAAAGACCTGCGGCTCCTTACCCTCGTTAAGCCCGAGGCGTGCCGTCAATTGTTTGGCAAGTGAACCGCGAGAGCCTTCGCCGAGAACTGTCACTTTTGCAAGCAGATCGACGCCAGGCTCGAAATTCGGCTTTTTGCGGCCGTCCTTATCAATGCCCTTATCGCCGGTGCGAACTCCGATGACGGCGTCATTCTCGTCATAGAGCACCTCGGCCGCCGGAAACTCGGGAAAAATATTGATGCCTGCCTCTTCGCATTTTTCGGCGAGCCATTCACAGACCTTGCTGAGGCTGACGATATATTTGTTCTTATTCTTAAGCGGCGGAGGCACGATCGGAGCGTTGATGCCGCCATTTTTGGTGAGATACCAAAATGCGTCTTCGGTCACGACCGAATCGACCGGACAGCCCTCATTGATAAAATCCGGCATCAGTTCGCGTATCGCTCTCGGATCCATAACCGCGCCGGAAAGGATATGCGCACCGACAAATGAACCTTTTTCGACGATGGCGATCTCGAGATCGCCTACCTTTTTACCTTTTTTGATGCCTTTGTCGATCAGTTCGTCGTGGAGCTTTGCCTGCTTTTTCAGATGCAGTGCCCCCGCGAGATTTGCCGGCCCCGCACCGACAAAGACCACATCCATTGGAACTTGTTCACGTTCGATCATAAAATGAATGACTATTCAGTTTTGAAAGTATATCAAACCAAAGTTAGAAAGACGACCGGTAGAGTGTGTACCGCCGTATCTGCTAGACTCGTTGAATGTCTCTGAAACCGCACACACGCGCAAATATATTCGCTGTGATCAGCGCCTGTGTGGTGCTGTCATTTGCTGCGTGCGGAGGGCCAAAGGCTGAGGTCAACCCTGAGTTGGATCTCGTGATGCCGAAAAAGATCGTCTGGGCATGGGAACGCCCCGAGGATCTGCGGTTTCTCGATGCACAGAAATTCGGCGTGGCGTTTCTCGCTCAGACCATTTTTTTAGAAAAGGATCGCGTCATTCTCAAACCGCGCAAACAGCCGCTCGCGATCGCTGACGGAGCGTATGTCATCGCCGTTACGCGCATCGAGACCAACAAGGTCACTGCCGACAAACCCGTCCTTGATGACGAAATGTGTTCGCGCACCGTTTCGCTCATCACATCTACGATCGACCTGCCGAATGTAAAGGCGATCCAGATCGACTTTGACGCGGTCGTGTCAGAGCGTGCTTTTTATCGTAAATTGATGTTCGATCTCAGACACGAACTCGATCGGGCCGATGATGAAAATTCAAATTCTGATACTCATCACTATCTAACCATGACCTCTCTCGCCTCTTGGTGTACCGGCGACGCGTGGTTCAATGATTTCCCCGTTGACGAAACCGTCCCGATGGCATTCGTCATGGGCGCCGACTCCGAAAAGATCCGCACCTACCTCCGCAACGGCAACGACTGGCTAGAACCCCTCTGCCGCGGCTCTTACGGCATCTCCACCGACGAACCCCAACTCCAAAACCTAAAAGAACCCCGCCGCATCTACTACTTCAAAAACTCCCCGTGGACGACGGATGACCTGACGAAAGTACAGTAGATTCGGCAACGGGCTCGACCTTTTCCTTCATCGTTCCGTAAACGTATTCCTGAAGTTCCATGCGTTTGGCTAGTGCGGTTAGGAAGGCGTAGCTGCCGGTCATGATCTCGCCGGCGAGGTCTAGGACAGTCTTTTGAATATCGTCAGCGGTTTCGCTTGGCGAGCGGCCGCTTTGGAAGGTGCGTCCGATGAGCGAATAGTCGAGATAGTCGGTCAGCTCGAAATAGTAGGTCATCGGATCATTCGGATCGTCGCCGCCCATTAGGGTAAAGGTACCGAGTTCGAGGTCGTCGAGCGAACGCCGGGTGTTGTCACGTTCCTTGTATTCGCCGAGGTGAAATGCGGCGACGTTGCGGATCTCGTGAACGTACTCGCGGGCCTTTTGGTACTCGACGTTGTGCGCGATCTTACGCAGCGTGACAAAGCTGTCCATCGTGCTGTGACGCTCGCCGACGGCCTTGAATATCTGGATCGACTCGTGAATGTAGCCCGCCAACACCAACAGCCCGCGTCATGTCTGCCGCAGGCCGAGGTGAGAATCCTCGTGATTCAAGAACGACGCATAGGCAGCCATCGCAAACGTGATCGCGTTCAAAACCCGTCCGATCTTCAGCATCAGCAAGAAGTCCGGGTCGCTCTTCAAATAATGCACCTGCGACGCCTTGACCTTAATATCCCACCTGTCCGGAAACTGCTGCTCCCGCGACTGTACCACCACCGACTGCCGCATCACCGGCTTCCCTAGTCGTTTTCGTTTCTTAGATGTGGGCATATGTGAGGTAAAATTCCTCGTCTCCAACGGAGACGACCAATATAGCGTAGGGTGTGAACCCTACGAGAGGGTACAAATTGACCGTCGTCCCCAACGGGGACAAACGTCAATCCCATATGTATCGTTCATCGTATTCAACCTGATATTTTTCCAATAATGAGCGAAACTCCGTCTTAAAATCTGTCTCACCGTGATGCTGCTTTTGATCGCGGATATATTTAATGACGGAGTCGATCTGTGATTGTCCGATCGAGAAAGCGCCGTACCCCTCTTGCCAGTAGAAGTTTCGAAAATCTCCCTGCGTCTTGATCCAGAGTGAACTGCCCCGTTTGATATCCCCGATCAGTTCGCTGATGCCGATCGTCCGGCCCAGCGAGATCAAAAGGTGAATATGATTCGAAGTGCCGTTCGCCAAGATTAGTTTCGAAGCGTTGTTCTCAACGATGCCGTGAATGTAAGCGAATAGACCTTTTTCGATCTCAGGCGTGATAAGATCAGCGCGGTTCTTCGTCGAAAACACGACATGGATCAGAATTCTAACGAGCGATTGCGGCATAAAGATGTTCGTCACCTTCGGCGACGGATATTTATTTGGGCATCGACGTAGGGTTTGCACCCTACGCTATATTTTTCGTCACCGTTGGCGACATCCAATCATCTCTCTTCAACGGTGACCTCCAATAATGCGTGAGGGAAAGCACTACGAACTTCTGATCTCAATAGTCCATTCCCAACGGAAACGGACCTAAATAAAAAAGTAGCGATTACTAGTGACGGATCAATCCAAGTCGACAACTTCACCCTGTCCGACTGCTGCGAAGTGAGCAGTCATCGTGGGATTCCCTTTAATTAATTTTTTCACGCTCAAGTTGTCGGCCTTATCGTTCGCGAGCCTTAAGTTATTTGCGGACTTATGCAGAGCCGTCTTTGTCTTTTCGAGATCTTTGATCGCTTCATCAATCCGATTTATCGCTTCTTCGAAACCATCCGAAGCAAGTCGCCAATTCTTTCCAAACGCGGATTTGAAATCTTCAAGCTTTTCCCCGAAGTCCGTAATATCAACGTTCTGCGACCTAACGAGTGCTAATTCAGTCTTGTACTTTAAGGAATTTTGAGCCGCATTGCGAAGGAGCGTAATCATTGGAATAAAAAACTGAGGCCTGATTACGTACATCTTAGGATATCGGTGAGATATGTCCACAATGCCCGAGTTGTAAAGTTCGCTGTCAGATTCCAGAAGAGAAACCAAAACGGCGTATTCACAATTCTTTTCGGTCCTATCTTTATCGAGCTCTTTAAGAAAGTCCTCATTCTTTTTCTTGGTGGCAGTCTCATCTCCCTCGTTCTTCATTTCAAACATGATCGATACCGTTTCAGTATTTGACCCGTCTGAGTCTCGAAAGATGTAGTCACCCTTGCTTCCCGACCGCGAATCGTTGTCTTTTTCAAAGTAAGCATACGGAAATGCGGTTGCTCGAATTCGGTTGAACTCGTTCTCGCAATGCTGCTCAAGAGTTTCGCCAATCATCTTGGTAGACAGGCGAGCCCTCATGTCCTGGAGACGGAGGATTTGTTCGTCACGATCTCTGATCTGCGTTTTGTACTTATCCTTTAATGCTTTCTCAGTCAGTTCCTTATCAAGTTCCGCTCTCACGAGGTCACTTTTCATCGTATCCCGCTCTTTGGAAACTACCGCGACCGCTTCTGTTATGGCAAGTTTTTGTCGGGTTTCCAGACCGTCGAGCTTCGCTTTGAGTGTTTGTATCTCCGCGTCTTTTTCCGAAACGGTCTTCTGCGATTCAGTTTTTAACTTGGATTCGGCAAGTTCGACAGCAGTCATCTTTTCTTGCTCCGCTCGTTCAAGATCGCCCTTGAGAGAATCGCGCTCTTTGACGACGACCGCGACCGCCTCACTGATTGCCAGTTTCTGTTCAATTTCAATACCCTCAATTTTAGCTTTCAGTGCCTGTATCTCTGAGTCTTTGTCAGCAGCAATTTTTTGTGTCTCGCTGGCAAGCTTAGATTGCTCGAGTTCAATGGCGATTTGCTTATCGTGTTCCGCAAGTTCCAGTCGCTCTTGCAACTGTTGGTCGAATTCGCTGTTACGCACCTGTTTCAATATTTCCGCATATCCGGTTTCGTCAATCTTGAATGCCTTAGAGCAATGTGGACAGATGATTTCATTCATAATTTTTTCTCCAAAGCCCATATATCTATCTTGGATGGGGCTAACTAGTTGTCAGTTAATATCTGAGCCGCATATTAACGGCAATTATTACAAATTCAACTTGTTGGGAGCAGAGGATTTGGTGGACTGTGGGCGGCACTTGTACAAGGTGGCTTGCAAACTTAGCGGATTGGTGGTGTGATTTTTCACGAGGTGGCGGAGCGAGTTTTTTAGCTGCGTGATCTGCCGGAGATCGGGGTCGAGTGCTGAGGATGCGGCGTTGGTGTAGATGTTTCGGATTATGGTTTTATTCATAATTGTGAAGGAACCCTATTATTTTGTGTTTACCGTGAGAAAAGCTTGCGGTTTACGAAGATAATACTCCGATTTTGGCATGGGTCAAATGAAAGGCCGGATCTAGCGGGTGTATGTCGAGTTTCCCGTCATAGCCGACAACTCCGCCGTCCTTGTCGTCGGAATAACCTTTCACAAACTCACGGATCGTAATTTCTTTGAGTTCGATCTTCATATTGTTGTTCCAAGAATCCCTGAAAGGGACAGATTCAATAGCGTCGGGAGTATCCAGACGTTGGGACGCATTAATTTTTCGCGTCCCTGTAGGGGACGAATTCGTTCACCCCTCCTAAACAAGGAGGGAGTTGAGATGTTTTAGGCGTTAAATTGTTTAAGATAGCGGTCGAGGTCGTTTTGGAGGTTCTTGTTTCGGTTGTAGCCGCGGGTCGTGATGAGATCGAGCAAGCTTCGGGCAGCGGTAATATCTTCGGGCGAAGCGACTTCAAAAAGGCTTTGAAGATCGACAATATCCTTCATCCTGCCTTCTCTGGCTGACAGCACCTTGAGAGCGATCAAAGATGATATCGTAGCAACCCGAACGTTGATATTTGAGAACAAATGACCTTCTTCGGCAAGCTCCACTATTTCATTTTCGATCCCTGAAGAAGCAAACAGCAGATCGACGAACATTGGATTAACGCCGGGTGAGATCATCCTAACAGTCGCCATCCGGTTTAGATCTTCATGTTCAAAAACGTCTTCGGTCAAATAGCCCAGCTGAGAAAATTCAAAGACTATTTTCTGTGATTCCTGATCATCATGAACAGCCACAGCCAAATCGAGGTCTTTGGTTAATCGCTCTATTGCCTGAAATGAAACTGCAATACCGCCGACAACCGCAAACTTGACACCGAGCCTTGCAAGCAGCTCGATGGCACGCCTGGAATGGAGTTCTAATTCCTCTATGTTCAAATCTTTTCGGTTATATGGTTAGAACGCTTTGAGCGACGCACCAAACTTTCCTCAGGTGCCTCGTTAGGCTTGGTCAGATACCATTTGGCGATCTCCACAGAGATCTCAGAGTCGGTTACTTCGGGCTTTCGTTTCTTGAGTTTATGAATGAATGCCCTTTCGCCAAGCTGCTGAAGCTCGGATATAACTCTAAATTTAGGCTCGAAATCTTTCACATTGTCTATTTTAACATATTGATAGCTAGATCGGCCGGCCGTTTATGCGGGTGGTTCTGATAGGAACTGGGCTTTTAGTGACTCGGTGTAGGGTGCGCGGGCGACGCCTTTTTCGGTGATGATGGCGGTTACGAGGTCGTTGGGGGTGACGTCGAAGGCGTAGTTGGTGATGCCGACGCCTGAGGGGGCGAGTTGGTGGTCGCGGACGTGGGTGACCTCGCGAGGCCCTCTTTCCTCGATGGGTATCTCGTCGCCGGTGGGCGTGTTGAGATCGACGGTCGAGAGCGGTGCGGCGACGTAGAACGGTATGCCGTGGCGCTTTGCGAGGACGGCAACCATGTATGTGCCGATCTTGTTGGCGACATCGCCATTTGCCGCGATGCGATCACTGCCGACGACGACCGCCTGCACATTTCCCTTTTTCATTACGTGGCCTGACATATTGTCGGTAATGAGTGTGACGGGAATGTCATCTTCCATCAGTTCCCAAGCCGTGAGACGCGCGCCTTGCAGGTACGGGCGAGTTTCGTCGGCGATGACGGCGATGTGCTTGCCCTGATCGACCGCTCCGCGGATCACGCCAAGAGCAGTACCCCAAACTCCACCAGTCGCGAGAGCTCCCGCGTTGCAATGCGTGAGTACGGTGTCGTTGTCATTCAAAAGTTCGCCGCCGTATTTAGCGATGAGCCGCTGCGACTCGATGTCTTCGTCATGGATGGCGATGGCGTCGTCGATGAGTATCTGCTTGATCTCGCTAACGGACTTGCCGTCAGACTTTGCCTTTTGAAAGGTGCTCTTCATCCGATCGATAGCCCAAAAAAGATTGACCGCCGTCGGGCGGGTCTCTCCGATCACGTCAGAGATATAATCGATCTCTTCCTCAAGGTCGGCGACGGTCGTGCCCACAAAACTCTTTGCTCCCAAGGCGATGCCGTAAGCTGCCGAAACGCCGATCGCCGGTGCTCCGCGCACGACCATATCCTTGATGCCGGCGGCGACCTGCGTGTAATTCTTAAGCGTCAGCCATTTCACTTCGGTCGGCAGCAAACGCTGATCGAGCATAAGAACGCCTTCGTCGGACCATTTAACGGGGATGATATCGAGTTTCATAAAATGCTGTTTGCGAAATGACAGATTATAACGCATCGATGACGACAATGTTAATGACAGCAGTACGATAGCCGCTCGGTGCGAACTTTTAACTGATCTGATACGTTCTGAATCACATGGATCTCGAATATGCTCTCGACTCTCTTCATATCGCAGTGACCAGACGATGGTGGATGCAGATATTCGCGGCTTTCACGCGGTGCCTGCTCGCGGTCGGTTTTATACCGCCAAGCATTCCAAAGATACTGCACAAGCCCTTTACATCGCTGCCGGACTCAAATCCGGTAGGACATTATTTTAACGCTTTGCTGGGAACCGGGTTTTATTACGAGTTCATCGGCTGGTCACAGATCACGGCTGCGATCCTGCTGCTCATTCCCCGCACGTCTCACATCGGTGCTTTGATGTTCCTGCCGATCATTGTGAATATTGCCGTACTGACAAATGCCGTCGGCTTTGTCGGAACGTGGCTGATAACCATTTTGATGGCTTTGGCGGGACTGTTTCTTACAGGTTGGGAATACGACCGACTAAAACCGTTCATATTCGCAAACCGCACCGACAGCACTCGACGTTTTAAGCTGCAATTTATCCTTATACCGTTATTTTTTGCTGCGGGCGGAGCGGCGATGGGCATCTTATGGCGTATTATCAGACTCGGCAACTTTTCTAATTACCTATATATTACCTGCCTGCTGATCGCTGCCGGAGCTGTGTTTGGCGTGGTTGTCGCCGTGCATTATCGATATATGCCTGTCGGTGAGCTTGGCCGGAAAAAGGTAAGATCATAGTTATGGAAACGCACTTTCTCGACGGACGTGTAACGGCGGCCGTCGGTGATATCACCACAGAGACTACCGATGCTATCGTCAATGCGGCAAATTTAACGCTGCTCGGCGGCGGCGGCGTTGACGGAGCGATACGTCGAGCCGGCGGCCCGGCGATATTGAAAGAATGTAAATGGTTGCGTGAAAATATATACCCTGACGGATTGCCGACCGGCGAGGTCGCGATCACGACCGCAGGCGATCTGCCTTCAAAATATGTGATCCACACCGTCGGTCCGATCTACGGCAGAAATAACGGCCGCGATGCCTTACTGTTGTCAGCATGCTATCGCAACAGCCTCCTCGCTGCCATTTCTAAAGATCTCAACTCCATCACATTTCCCGCGATCTCGACAGGAGTTTACGACTATCCTAAACCCGAAGCCGCGGTTGTCGCTTCTGCATCGATAACCGAATTCATCAACTCAACCAATGCCCCGTTACTGATCCGGCTTATATTTATTCGCGAAGAAGAATATCGCATATTCATCGAAAATTGCCGTTTCGAATAACAAAAATTGATACTCCACGCCTCATCAATTATATTTATTTGTTAAAAGAACAAGTTCTATGGCGGAGGCTCGGACCATTATTTCTACACAAGCTGTTTCAACTCAACTAGACCTGCGATCTGACGATGCATTTACTATCGACCGCGAATTCCCCGATGATCTGCGGCCTCTTCTTGAGATCTCTAATAATTTTTATTGGTCATGGCGGCCAGAGGGAATAGCTCTGTTTCGCGATCTCGACCCCGAATTGTGGGAATCTGTCGAACAGAACCCGCGTTCGCTGCTCCAGGAGGTAAAGAAGCTTCGCCTTTGGAAATGTGCTTCCGATCCCGGTTATTTAGAGCGTCTCCGTAAGTTCGTTGCAGAATTTAAGGATTATGTGTCAGCGACACCTAATAGCGATGCATCGCCTGGCATCGCCTATTTTTGTGCGGAATACGGCGTACACAATTCACTGCCTAACTATTCGGGCGGCCTCGGCATACTTGCGGGCGATCACCTCAAATCGGCAAGCGATCTCAATATTCCGCTGACGGCGATCGGCCTGTTGTACCGCTTTGGCTATTTTCGTCAAAAGATCGGCCACGACGGCTGGCAGGTCGAATCATATACCGACATCTTTGACTCAAAACTCGCTCTGACGCCCGTTATGGACAGCAGCGGCGAACGCCTCACCGTCGCGGTACACATCCGCGGCCGTCAGGTCACCGCACAGGCATGGCTTGCTAAGGTCGGCCGCATCTCTCTTTATCTGCTCGATACGAATGTCGAAGCAAATTCTGACGTCGATCGTCTCATTACAGGCCATCTGTACGGCGGCGATGCCGAAACACGTATCGTACAAGAAAAAGTACTCGGCATCGGCGGTGTCAGGCTATTGCGAAAGCTCGGCATATCGCCCGATGTCTATCACCTTAACGAGGGCCATGCCGCTTTTTCGACGTTGGAACTTGCCCGCGAATATATCGAGGCAAACTCTGACGCCAACTTCGCGACCGCTGCGTCGGTTATTTGCGAAAAGTGCGTTTTCACGACACACACGCCTGTCGCGGCCGGTAACGATGCTTTCGAACCGACACTTTTGAGCCAATGTTTCAGCAAGGAGTTCATCGCCGCGATCAAACTGACGATAAGCGAATTTTTAGCTCTCGGCCGGGCAGATCTTTCTGACGACAAAGAGTTTTTTGGAATGACGCCGCTCGCGATACGTATGTGCCGTTCGTCCAATGGCGTGAGCGCAAAACACGGCGAGGTCTCGCGCGAACTCTGGCTCAAGATGTTCCCCGGCATCGATGATGCCGCCCATGTACCGATCGGGTCGGTCACTAACGGTGTTCACGCCCCGACTTGGGTCGCACCGCTTTTGCAGAATATCTATACCAAGATCGCCGGGCCGAATTGGGATCGTGCAACTCACAACTTGGCCGAATGGCAGAACATTGTTGCAGCGATACCTGATGCCGAGATCTGGCATGCTCATCAGACGCTTAAAGATCTGTTGATCGCGTACCTTCGCAATAAAACACGGACCGGCGATATCGGCCGTATGGAGACGATCCACGAAAATCTCCACACATCGACATTATTTTCGGCCGATGTGCTGACGATCGGCTTTGCCCGCCGCGTCGCAGCATACAAGCGTTGGGAACTGCTCTTTTCGGACATCGACCGCCTGCTGAAGATGGTTGACGACCCCGAGCGGCCCGTTCAGTTCATTTTCGCCGGCAAGGCTCATCCGCAGGATCGCACCGCAAAATCGATACTGCAAAAACTGATGAGCATAAATAACGATTCTCATTGGCAGCGTCGAGCGGTCTTTATCGAAGATTACGATCAGGATGTCGCACGTTATCTTGTCCATGGCGTCGATGTCTGGCTCAACGTACCGCGGCGTCCGATGGAGGCCAGCGGCACCAGCGGTATGAAAGCCGCGATGAATGGCGTACTTAACTGCTCGATACTCGACGGCTGGTGGATCGAGGGCTTTAATGATGCCAACGGCTTTGCCATCGGCGACCTTGATAAAACGCTGACAGATGACGAAATGGACGCCGCTGACCGCGAGGCACTTTATGAGACCCTCGAACAAAAGGTCATTCCGGCGTATTATGCAAAAGACGCTGACGGCCTGCCCGGCGAATGGATCGCCCGTATGCGAAACTCATTGGCGACACTGACGCCTCAATTCTCGACCGACAGAATGGTCAGCGATTACATCGCCCACATTTACAGGAAAGGCTGATGCAGAATATCGAATTTACGACCGGACAGATCAAGCCCATCGAGTGTCTCAAAGAGGGTTTTGAACTTATCAAAAAGGACTACTGGCTCTTATTTGCGATATCGCTGGTCGGTGCGATGATCGGCGGTATAACGATGTATGTCCTCATCGGAGCAATGATATGCGGTATCTTTATGTCATATCTCCGCGTGATCGACGGCGGCCGGGCTAATTTTGATGACCTCTTCAAGGGAATAAAATACTGGCAGCGCAGCCTCGTCGCGACGATCGTCATCATCGTGCCCGTTGTCATATATATTTTCGGAGCCTTTATGATGATATATCTCCCGGTCATTATGAAAGCAGTCGGCGGCACGCGTGTCAGCAATGGTGAGGCTCTGACGAGTTTTTTCGTCGCGATGGGTGTCGAGATGGTTATCGCCATCGTGATGGTCATCATACACTCGCTCTTGATATTTACTTTCCCGCTGATCGTCGATAAGGATCTGTCGAGCATCGACGCGATCAAACTCAGCGCACGCGCCGCGATTAAAAATATTGGCGGGATCGCCGGATTATTTGCGGTCAACTTTGTGATCGGCATTGCCGGTGCTTTGGTCTGCATCGGGACATATTTCATCATTCCGATCGTCACGGCCGCGTCGATTGTCGCTTATCGAAAGGTGTTTCCCGGCAAGTTCGTGTCTAAATTTGACACGCCGCCGCCGTCGCTTTATCAGCAGAATTAAAATGATCGAACCTTTACAAATAATTGAGGAGTCGGATTCGCAATTTTCGATATTGTGGTCCGACGATACCGAAACTGCCTACGACGCTGCCCCGCTGCGGCGGCAATGTCCGTGTGCCACGTGTGTCAACGAATGGACGGGCGAAAAAATGCTCGACGACCGCAACATACCTGACGACCTGACCATCAAGTCCACCGCGATCGTCGGCCGCTATGCGCTCAGCTTTACATTCTCTGACGGCCACGAGACCGGCATTTACAGTTTCAAGTACCTGCGCGGCCTCGCCGAGCCTGCCGATGTGGTAAAATAAGCCAATGCAGGAGAAAGACATCTTTGACGAGCGTCAGGAAACCAAAAAGGCGACCTACTCCTGTCCATACTGCCGCGAGCGCCGTGATTACGACATCCGTTGGCTAAAACGCACCAAGAAAAAGCAGCCGCCTCGCGGTCTTAACGAACTCCAAAGATCCCAATTTGCCAAGTCACGCGACTATATGGTCCGCATCGACGATATGCTGATGTGCTCTAACATCCGCTGCCGCAAACGCTTTGAGATCCCCTCGTCCCAATCCGTCGTATTCATCTAAATTTATCCCTATCAACGAATGCCCTTTATCCGTGCTGCCTTCTGCAACGCATGCCCCTCATCCTTTATCTCTTTTAACTAAAAAAGACCCGAGTCGGCGTGATGCCTGCTCGGGTCTTTGGTTGGAAACAAATAGATCTTAGTAGATCGTGAAGCCGAACTCTATCGTTCGGGTAATGGTTTGCGGGACACCGTTAACTTTCGCCGGTTCGAACTGTATGGCTCTTGCCGCAGCGATCGCTTTATCTGTAAGTCCGTATGGAAGCCCTTTTACCGTCGTAATACTTCCAACCGCTCCTGACGCGAGGAACGTAACCTTTAATAAAACACTGCCGGTGACCTGTTTTTGCCTTGCTTCATCGGTATATCCCGGCTTTGGCTTTGAAATAAAGCGAATACCCGTACTTACACCGACCGGTTTAGTTGGCGGTTCGCCCAGGCCTTGTTTACCGCTGCCTCGGCCATTACCGTCACCGTCACCATCGCCATCGCCGAAACCCGATTCCCTTCCGTTTCCGGCACCAGTTCCATCACCACCTCCCTGGCCGGTACCGCGTCCGCTGCCTATACCGCCACCGGAACCGTCACCATTAGAGAGAGAAGCTACTTGGCCATCTGGAAGTCCGTACTTATTATATTTCTGCTCAAATGTCTTGTCGCCCTTTGTCGAAGGCGGTGGCAATCTCAAAGACGGGTCATCAAGTCTCGGAACCTTAGCATCAGGGGGACGGATCGGGTCTTTGGTCTGGTTTGCAAGGTCTCCTTGCGATGGCTTTTCTTTTTCATTCTTACCTCCTCCTCCGCCGCCGCCGGCGTCCTTATCATTTTTTGGCTTATCTTCGTCAACGGTAGCGACGGCGTTGGGATCTACCATTGTCGCGTTAAAAAGGTCGTCGTTAATCGCGGCGATATCATCAAGCGATTTATCAAAAAGATTTTTAACGATTCCGGATATAACAATGAGCGTGACCAGAGCAAGAGCTCCCAGAAGAAGCAAGTTTCGTTTGCCGCCGTCTTTTTCTTGGATGACGGTGACGTTAAACGCTCCGTCGCGGGGTGTGTATTGCAGGCTCGACGGTTTTACAGCCTTTTGCGGCTCGTCAGCTTTGACCGGTTTTGAGATAAAAACAGGCGCGGGCGGTACAGGTACCGGTTCCGGCTCAGCGGCTGCGATCGGTGCCTCAGGCTCAGGTTCGACCGTCGAAACTTCTTCCAACGGTGCAGCAGCCTTGATCGGCGATGCGATCTCGAGTATCTCAGCCGCCGGTTCGTCTGCCGCAGGCATTGCCGCGGCCTCTTGCTTTAGCTCAGGCTCAGCGGCATCAGCCGGTGCTTCGACCGGCTTCATTTCATACGTTTCCAGCGTTCCTCCGCACGTCGGACAGAACACGAATTTCTGTGCGTAATCTTCGTCACAGGCGGAACAATATTTAATGATCTTTCCCATCTCTTCGGCCTCAAATTCCGTTAAATCATAACGGCAACATTCCAATATCAATTATAACGCGAAATTCGAGAATGTTAAGCGATTGCACGCTTAGCAAAGCGTTTCAGACTCAATCGTTTACGTTTGCTCATTTCATAGATGCCTCAAGTGTTTGACGCGATGCCCGCCCGCTACTAAAATTTCCCTTTAAGAAGCGCAAGCTCTCTCTGTGATCTTAATGACATAGAGCGACAACATTTTTTGCGTTCGATGCAACTAAATGTTCAATTCATCGGAAATTTCCCGATATTGAACCGTTCCGGTCACTGATCTTATCCATGAAAAGATATCTGTCAAATATCGCTCGATACGGCGCGGCGATCATTATATTGGCTGCGGGCGTCACCGCTGTGATCGCTCAGCAGACACCTCGTGACGAAAAACTGCTCAACGGCCTTAAACTGCTGATGTGGTCCGATCCGTCGGCCCAAAATGTACGTGTCAGCGTCCGCATACATTCGGGTGCGGCGTTTGACCCGCAGGGCAAAGAGGGTTTAATGCGGCTGCTCTCGGATAATATCTTTCCGAGCGAGGTTACGCGTGAATACTTTAAAGATGATCTCGGCGGCAGTTTTGATATTCGTACGACATACGATTACATCCAGATAGACGTCTCATCGACGCCGGAAAATTCCCTTCAGATGCTCGAAACTCTCGGCGCGGCGATCACAAACATCCAGATCGATAAAGAGACGACCGCAAAGCTCAAAGAAACGCTGCTCGCAGAGATCGAAAAGAACGGCACGGACGCGGCAGACACGGCGGTCAGGCACGCGCTTTTTCAAAAATTTCCGTACGCACGCCCGATCGACGGCACTGTGTCGTCGGTAAAAAGCATCGATTTTTCGGATCTGATCAGTGCAAAACAACGATTTATGACGGCTGACAATGCCACGATAACCGTCTCGGGCAAGATCGACAAGGATAATATCTTTCGTGCGATCAGACGCTATTTCGGCAGTTGGCTCAAAGCGGACAAACTCGTGCCGTCCACGTTCAGACAGCCCGACGATCCGTCGTCGGCATGGATCGTCGAAACGGCATCAACGCCTGCCGTTCGCGTTGCGTTTCGCGGCACGGCTCGCAGTGACAAAGATCTCTGTGCAAGCCTCGTATTTGCATCGCTGCTCGAGTCGCGGCTGCGCGGCCGCGTACCGGCAGCTTATAAGGACTCGGTCAGCGTCGTCAGCGAACCGCACGTGCTGCCCGGTATATTCGTCGTCAGGATCGGTGCCGGCAGCCGTGATCTCGGCATCGATACTTCAAAACCGAACAGCTTTGCCCTTTTAAACAAAGCGATTGCCGACCCGATCACCGATGCCGAATTCCAAGCGGCAAAGAATGCTGTAGCGGCCGAACTCCAAAAGCGTCGCGCCGAGGATCTATGGCTCGATGCGGACACATTCAAAACAGCCGGTGCCGCCGCCGACTCGTCAGCGGCGGCGTCTGTAACTATTGCGGACGTAAGGGCTTACGCCAATAAACTCGCGTCTGCTCCGCGTGCGTCGGCGGCATTCGACATCAAGGCAAATTAAGTGACAAGTACGACTCAGACCCAGGAAGAAGAGCACTCGCGGGCAGTCCGCGAGATGTTCTCGGGCATCGCGGGCAGGTATGATCTGCTCAATCATTTTCTGTCGCTCAATATCGACAAAAGCTGGCGGCGGCGTGTCACAAAAGAACTTACCGACATACTTGCAAGGCCTGACGCGACGGTCGTAGATGTTGCCTGCGGCACAGGCGATCTCTCGATCGAACTCGCGCAGAACGCCGCGGCAAAGATCGTCGGTACCGACTTTTGCCGTCCGATGCTTGCCGTTGCGGCGGAAAAGGTCGGCGAAAGTTCGCTTGCGATACCGCTGATCGAGAGCGACGCGATGCAGATGCCTTTTCCTGACGGTTCGTTCGACGCGGCAACGATCGCTTTCGGTCTAAGAAATCTGCCCAACGTAGCTAACGGCATCGCCGAACTGCGGCGTGTGCTAAAGCCCGGCGGCAAGCTTGCCGTACTCGAGTTTTCGGCACCGGCAATTCCCGGTATGCGTGCGGCATTTAATTTCTATTTCACGCAGATACTTCCGCGTATCGGCGGAGCGGTCAGCGGATCACGCGGCGCGTACGAATATCTGCCGCGTTCCGTCAAAAAATTTCCGGCTCAAAAGGAACTCGCATCGCTCATTACTTCGAAAGGTTTTACCGACGTCAGGTACTCTAACCTTACAGGCGGCATTGCGGCTCTGCATATCGGTACACGAACAGAATAAGCGTCATAAGCTTTTTTTGATCTCAAGCGGCGGCAATAAGTGCTGTATTGCTTTGAGTTAAGCGTCTGTCCGTTATAAAATCCAACTGCGCTCGTCGAACTAATCGCGGATGAAATACAAGCTGCTCAGTTTTGCCCGCCAACTTGGCGTGATGCTGCTCGTGATCTGGACGGTCGTGACGCTCGTCACCCTTTTGATCGAACTCGTGCCGGGCGATCCGGCGACGGTCATTCTCGGCGAGACCGCGACACAAGAGCAGATCGAGAACTTTCGCATCAAACACGGTCTCGACCGGCCCGCTTTCTTTTTTTCATATTCATCAGACGACGGCTTTAAATGGAACGGTACCGATAACCGTTATCTCGATTATTGGCGAGGGCTGATGGTCGGTGACCTCGGCAGATCCTTCAGAACGGATCAGCCTGTGACTCAGCTGATATTTGAGCGGTATCCGTCAACTATCGAACTCGCTCTCGCCGCGATGCTCGTCGCGATTGCCATCGCAGTTCCGCTCGGGGTTGTCGCCGGAACCAATAAAAATAAGCTGATCGACAATCTTGCATCCTTTGTCGCATTGTTGGGAATATCTCTGCCGACATTCGTGCTCGGGCCGTTTCTCGTCTATGTATTTGCGGTAAAGCTCGGATGGTTCGCACCTACGGGCAGTGCCTATATCGAGGACATCGTGCTTCCTGCCGTAACGCTCGGTGCCGCACTTTCCGCGATACTTACGCGCATGGTCCGCTCCAGCGTGATCGAAGAACTCGGCGAAGATTACGTTCGCACCGCACGTGCAAAAGGCCTGAGCGAGCGCGTCGTCGTTTATAAGCACGTACTCAAGAATGGACTTATTCCCGTCGTCACAGTTCTCGGCCTGCAGCTCGGCGTGCTGCTCGCCGGATCGATCATTACCGAAAAGATATTTAACTGGCAGGGCCTCGGGCTGCTGCTGCTCGATGACGGCATCGGTAAACGCGATTACCGGCTCGTACAGGGCTGTGTACTCGTCATCAGCGTCACATTTATTGTCGCAAACACGCTGACCGATCTGGTCTATAGGCGTCTTGACCCGAGGATACGATTGTCTTAAATGAACAGGCTCTTTTACATCGGTCTGACGATCGCCGTCCTCTTCATCGCCGCGGCGGTGCTCGCTCCGATCATCTCGACACACGATCCGTTCACGCAGGATCTCGCTCTCAGATATGCCGGCCCGAGTACAGATCATTGGTTCGGGACCGATGCATTGGGGCGGGATGTTTTTTCGCGTGTCATATATGGTGCCCGCATATCGCTTGAGGTCGGCATCTCTGTCGTCCTCGTCTCGTCAGTTATCGGCACATTGATCGGTGCTCTCGCCGGATTTTATGGCGGCATCGTGGATAAATTTCTTTCGGGTTACGTTTTTAACGTCTTTCTAGCATTTCCGGGCCTTTTGCTTGCAATTGCGATGGTCGCATTTTTGGGTGCGGGACTCGGTAAGATGATCCTCGCCCTCTGTGTCATCGGATGGGTCGGCTATGCCCGCGTAATGCGCGGACAGGTGCTGAAGGTACGCGAGTACGATTATGTAATGGCCGCACGCGCACTCGGTGCATCCAACCTTCGCATCATTTTCACTCACATTCTGCCTAATTCGATCCAGCCGCTCATTGTCCAGGCATCATTGGGAATGGCAGGCGCTGTCCTCTCAGAGGCTTCGCTGTCATTTCTCGGCCTCGGCATTCCGCCGCCGTCGCCAAGCTGGGGCACGATGATCGAAGAATCACGCAGCTTTGACATTCTGACGAGTTCGCCCCATGTGATGTTCTTTCCGGGTATCGCGATCGCTCTGACGGTGCTTGCATTCAATTTTCTCGGTGACGGTCTGCGCGAATATCTAGACCCCAAACAGCGTGCACGCTGACGAACTACTTTTTCCTCCGCAAAAGAGGCATCATTTTTTCATCTTTCGGCATCGCAACCGAAAGGTTCTGCGTCTAAATTAAAATAAAGCCGTTTCGACAACGGTATTCGTTCTCGTGCGTTGATGCTATGAAAATACATATTCTGTCACTTGCTCTGCTGTTGTCAGCCGGACTTGTGTCGGCACAGTCAGGCCGCCGCATCGCTCAACCGACACCGACACCGGTTCGCGAAACGGCTGATCAGACACCTCAATATTCAGAATCGACACCTGCACCGACCCGCCGGGCATCAGCCCTCGACCGCTTTCCAAAGATCGGTGACGGTGTAACTAACCGCCCGCCGCAAAAGACGCCCTCAGCCAATAATACAGCCGACACGGCCGACAGCGATGTCGTTAAGATCACCACCGACCTGATAACGATCCCTGTCTCGGTTTACGATCGTGACGGCATTTATGTCTCAGGGTTGACCAAGAGCGACTTTAAGATATTTGAGGACGGCAAACCGCAGGAGATCGCGTATTTCGGCGTATCTGACAAACCTTTCACTGTCATTCTGATGCTCGACACAAGCCCCTCGACCGAATTTAAGATCGAACAGATACAGGCCGCCGCACGGACATTTGTCGATCAGCTTCAGCCGAAAGACCGCGTGATGGTCGTCGAGTTTAACGGCAGCATACATTTGCTCTGCGACGCGACCAGCGACCGCGAACAGATCTATAAGGCTCTTAATAAAACCAAATTCGGCGGCGGCACTTCCCTATATGATGCCGTCAGTTTTTCGCTGAAGAAAAAACTCAATTCTGTTGACGGACGCAAGGCGATCGTCCTATTCACGGACGGCGTGGATACAAGCTCGCGAAAGTCAACCTACGACACGTCGATCGACCTTGCGGAGGAAGCCGATACGCTCATCTTTCCGATCTACTACAACACCTTTTTTAGCAATCCGCTCGGCGGCATCAACGGCGGCGGCCTTGGCTTTCCCGGTTCGTCAGGCCCGCCCGCAAAAGGGACACAACCCGAAGAATATGCTCTTGGCAGGCAATATCTCAAGGAACTCGCTCTCTATACAGGCGGACGCGTCTTTCAGTCTGAATCGACGCCGGGCGGCCTCTCGGCTGCATTCGAAGGCATCGCCGACGAGCTTCGGCGTCAATACAACATCGGCTACGTCCCCGAAACCGAAGGCTTACCCGGCCAGCGTAAAAAGATAAAGGTACGCGTTGACCGTGCTAACGTGATAGTTCGCTCACGCGACAGCTACATCGTCGGCTCAGCACAGCCCACTCCGCAGGCCCTTCCAAATGATAAATAGATAGTGCCGTCATACGATCTGAGATCAAAAAATATTGCCGTCAACTCAAGCTGACGGCAATATTTACAACCATTGTTCTCATATTCAATTATTTGAGCGGATATACCGAAAACTACGGTTTCGGCGGACGTTTGTCGGCAGGGACATTGGCATATACATCCTCGTAGCTCGCGTAGCCGTCTTTGATCACGGTTGAAAGCAGATTGTCTTTATCAACGACCGTAACCTCAAGCAGTATCGCCGGAACTTCCGCATTTATGCTCTCATTCTTAAATTGTTTGGCATCTGTAAGCGGCTCTTTTTTAGCAAGTTTGACCGCAGCATCGACCGCAGCATTGGCGAGAGCGACGATAGACTTATAGATCGTCATCGATTGCGTTCCCTGTGCTATTCGCTGCAATGCCGACTTTTCGGCGTCTTGTCCTGTGACGATGATCTTACCCGACATGCCTTTTTTGTCGATGGCTGAGATCGCACCGCCGGCCATACCGTCATTGGATGCAACGACCGCCTGAATATTGTCATTATTCTTGGTCAGTGCATTTTCGACAAAATTGAGCGAAAGCTCAGGTTTCCAATCGTCGATGAACTGCTCGGCAACGATCTTGATCTTGCCGGAGTCGATCGCAGGTTTGAGCACCTTCATCTGCTCGACCTGCATAATCTTTGCATTGTTATCCGTTGACGAACCGTAAACCATCACATAGTTGCCCTCAGGTACTTTCTGCAGGGCGTACTCAGCGATCTTTTGGCCGATGACAGGAACCTGATGCGAGATATAAGCGTCGATCTTAGGCGAGTTGATCAGCCTGTCATAGCTGATGACCGGTATGCCCTGGGCTTTTGCCTTATCGACCATCGACGCCGCCTGTGTCGCATCGTGCGGAGCGATCACGAGAACATCGATCTTCTGCGTAAGAAGATTTTCGACGTCATCAGCCTGTTTATCCGATTTGTTATCGGCGATGGTGACGACACAATCAGCCCCGATCTCTTTGCATCGTGCCTCAAAAGCGACCTTGTCCCGCTGCCAACGCTCTTCCTTGACAGTGTCCATCGCAAAACCGATCTTGATCTTTTTGCCGGGATCTTTAGCCGCATTCCCGGCACTGTTGGTACCGGCGGCGGTATCAACCGGAGCCTTTACGCATGACGCGGCAAATGCCGCAGCGACGGCGATCAAGAACAAAGCAGTTAATTTATAAAGCATTAAAAAAAGCTCCTCTAAAAGATTGCGGCATCCGCGGCGGGATGCGGCCTACGATCTTTTGCCGACCATATCGAGACCGACAGCCGATACAAGTATTATGCCCTTAACCAGGTCCTGTACGAAATCGCTTAGATTCATCAGCGACATACCGTTATCAAGGCTCGACATTATAAGTGCTCCCAGACACGCTCCAAAGATCGTCCCGCGTCCGCCTACGAGGCTCGCGCCGCCGATCACACAAGCGGCGATCGCATCCAGTTCTTTGAGAGTTCCGGCATCGGGTGACGCACTCGCAAGGCGCGCCGTCGATATAACAGCCGCAAGGCCTGTAAGTGCACCTAACAGTGCAAATACCTTAACGACATTTGAACGTGTATTGATACCCGACAGCCGAGCGGCATCGGCATTACCGCCGATCGCATAGAGATATCTGCCAAACGTAGTGTGTTGTGTCAGAAACCATCCACCAAGTGCGACAACGATCAATATCAGCACCGGCACAGGCATACCAGCATACAGGTTCATCACGTACATAAACACCAGCACACCGATAACGGGCACGACGATCGAGAGCATTGCTTTTCCGATATTGCCCTCGCCGAGTCCATATTCACGCTGCTGTTTTGCCGAACGTATGGCCGAAAAGACCAGTGCCGCGATCGCGATGCCCGCCAATATCCACCCGACCGTCGGTTCGATATAACTCTGGCCGATCGATTTAAATGTCTCATCAACTATCGAAACCGTCTCTGATCTCGATATTCCCTTGATCGCACCGCGCCACGCGAGCAGGCCGCCGAGTGTAACGATAAATGCAGGAATACCCGCGTATGACGTCAAAAATCCTTGAAGAACGCCGATTGCAATGCCCACCGCAATTGCCGCACCGATAGACGGGATAAGGCCATAGCCTTTATTTGTCAGGAGAATGGCGGCAACTCCGCCCGCGAGTCCCAACAGCGAACCGACCGAGAGGTCGATATTGCCCGAGACGATGACCATCAGCATACCGACGGCGATAATGCCCGTTACGGCTGTCTGCAGCGTCAGATTAGAGAGATTTTTAGCGTCAAGAAAAGTGCCGCCTGTCTGCCAATGAAAAAACAGCCATATCACCACCAGCGCAGCCAACATCGTGTATGCACGCAGCGAGGTCGCGTCGATCTTAAAACCGCTATTCTGCTCTACAGTTTCAGCCATTTAATTCTCTACTTTGTTTAAAATTGTCTAGACCAATACTTTTTGTTCGCCTGTCGCGGCGGCCATTACGCCTTCGGCGGTTGCGTCGGCACGTAAGAATTCGCCCGCGATACTGCCTTCATTCAAGACGATGACACGATCCGAAAGCCCAAGAACCTCAGGCAGTTCGGACGAAATAAGTACGATCGCCACGCCGCTCGATGCGAGTTTATTTATTTCGCTGTATATCTCTTGTTTGGCCCCGATATCGATGCCGCGTGTCGGTTCATCGAGAAAAAGTACTTTCGGCTCGGTCAAAAGCCATTTACCGAGTACGACCTTTTGCTGATTGCCGCCTGACAGCGTGCCTGTAACCGTCATCGGCGAATTTGCCTTGACCCTGAGCGACGTCATCACGCGCCTGGTTGCCGTATTCTCACGCGAACGATTTGTAATAAATGTCCCCGATATACGCTTTAAACTCGCTAGAGTCGAATTATCGAGTATCGTCTGATCGAGTATCAGGCCGTAACGTTTGCGGTCCTCTGTCACAAATCCGATGCCGTTAGATATCGCATCCAGCGGTGAACCGATCTTGAGCGGCCGGCCCTCGATCAGTATCTCACCCGTTGTCTGTGCCTGCCAGGCTCCAAATATCGACATAAGCATCTCGCTGCGGCCTGCTCCCATCAGCCCGGCGATGCCGAGTATCTCGCCTTTTCGCACCGAAAATGAGACATCGCTCACGATCTTTTTATTTGGAATGTCGATGTTATTCGCCGACAGGTGACGCACCTCAAGTGCTGTATCGCCAAAGGAATGATCGGCCTTTGGGTATATATCGCCGACCTCGCGGCCGACCATTTTTGCGATCACTTCGTCACGTGTGATCTCACCCGCATTTGCCGTCCCCACGGTCCGCCCGTCGCGAAGCACCGTGATGCGGTCGCTCATCGCAAAGACCTCATCAAGCTTGTGCGAGATATAGATCATTCCGACGCCTCGCTCTTTAAGGCCCGTAAGTATGCCGAATAAGGTTTCGACCTCAGACTCGGTCAAAGCGGCGGTCGGCTCGTCGAGCACCAATATGCGTGCATTTTGCGACAAAGCCTTTGCGATCTCGACAAGCTGCTGCTGGCCGATCCCGAGATTACCGACGATCGTCCGCGGATCGAGCGGCAGATTGAGGTCACGCAGCAATTTTGTCGATCGCTGATAGACCGCCGACCAGTTGATGACGCCAAATGTTGACGGCTCGCGGCCGAGAAAGATATTTTCGGCGACCGTCAATTCCTTTATCAGCGACATTTCCTGAAAGATGATCGCGATACCCGCATCTTCGGCTGATCTTACATTGATAAATTGCCGAACCTTGTCGTCAACCAATATATCTCCGCCGTATGTCCCGAACGGATACACGCCCGAGAGCGTCTTCATCAGCGTCGATTTTCCGGCTCCGTTCTCGCCGACGAGTGAATGAAATTCACCCTCATGCAGGTCAAAGGAAACCCCGTCGAGCGCTTTGACGCCGGGAAATTCCTTTGTAATATTTCGCATCTCGAGCAGCGGCATATTTATCTTATCTGTTTTGGAATAACTACAAGCGGAAATTGTAATAATAAAGAACGGCTGACTCCAGTTCAAATCCTTGCAGTATCCAGCATCTGTAAAAAAACAGTTCTCGCCCTGACCAAGACTACCCGCAACTCAAACTCACCCCGCATCGGCCAAAACTTTACACAATCCCGTTACATTTAAAAAACTCCCACCGATCACACCAACTCTAAGATCTTCGTTACCTGATTGTAATCCGCTTCAAAAATATTCGCACGCCACACACTCACCCTTTAAAACAAACCATAAAAAAAGACCGCCTGTTCTGACGGTCTTCTCATCTTTATATATTTGGTGATCCGACCTGGACTCGAACCAGGGACCCAATGGTTAAAAGCCATTTGCTCTACCGACTGAGCTATCGGACCACGTGATCGAGGTTAAACTCGACCGAATTGGAAATTTTACATATCTTGAGGCAATAAGGCAAGTTGCATACGGATATCGGCTCTCGCATAGAGTGAGTTTGGATCGATCGGGGTCTCGACAAAGCCGTGTTTGCGATAAAGATTGAGAGCAGGGCCGAGCGAGCGATGTGACTCGAGAAATACAATAATCGCCCCGATCTCACGAGCCGACGCGATCGAAGCCTCGATAAGCAGGTCACCGATACCGCGGCCCTGATGATCGGGTCGAACCGCCATTTTGATAAGCTCAAGCACAAGATCGCCTGCCGGTATCAGTGCAACGGTACCGACAGCCTTACCATTATCGACCGCCATGAGTATCTTGCCGCCCGGATCGATGACGGCGGTTTGAGGATGATCGAGTATCTCGCGATCGTGTTTTTCGATCGTAAAGAACTTTTCGATCCATTCGTAATTAAGCGATGCAAAATCGTCGGCCCAACGCTCGCTGAAATCAACGACCTCGATCGATCCTGCTGAATCGGGATCTTTACTCATCTCCATTTCGCTCTGCCCATTAGGACATTATTTGAACCAGCCTTCCATGACCGAATCTTTAAGGATGATGGTCTGATCGCGTTCCGGGCCGGTAGAGATAAGTCCGATCTCGACGCCTATCTGATCCGAAAGGAACCGAACGTACTTTTGTGCATTTTCAGGCAGCTTGTCAAATTCGGTCACGCCGAGCGTGTCGCTCTTCCATCCGGGCAGCGTTTCGTAGATCGGTTTGATCGCACCGAGGTCACTCGAAACTGCCGGAAATGTGTCGATCTGTTTACCGTTAAATTCATAACCGACACAGACATTGATCTCATCGAGTGCATCCAGAACGTCGAGTTTCGTCAGTGCGACCGAGTCAAATCCGTTAAGTTCTGCCGCATAGCGCGTAGCAACCGCATCGAACCATCCGCAACGACGCGGACGTTTTGTGACCGAACCGTATTCGCGGCCGCGCGTTCTGATGAGGTCCGCGGTCTCTTGCTCTGAATCGAGCATTTCGGTAGGAAACGGTCCTTCACCGACGCGAGTGGCGTATGTTCTGACAATGCCCAGAACACCTGTTATATGGTGCGGCGGTATCCCGGCTCCGACCGATGCTCCGCCGGCGGTCGGATTTGATGACGTCACATACGGATATGTGCCATGATCGACATCCAGCAGCGTTGCCTGAGCACCCTCGAGTAGAATTTTCTTCTTTTCGCGACGGGCATCAGCCAAAAAGTGTGAGGTCTCCGTCACATAGGACCGCAGGCGCTCGACCAACGGCGTGATCTCGGCAAGTATCTCGTCAGCACGCAGCGGCTGTTGGCCAAAGAGGGCGATGATGCGATTTGCTTCCTCAAGATTGCGTTCGATACGGAGTTTAAGCAGTGCGGGCGACATTGCATCCGCGACACGTATGCCGCGGCGCCCTGCCTTGTCCTCATAAGCCGGGCCGATACCGCGAAGCGTCGTGCCGATCTTTTCGTTGCCGAGCCGTTCTTCAGAAGTATGATCGAGAGCACGATGATATGGCATTATGAGATGCGCCCGCGATGATACTTTCAGACGCTCGGGCGAGACCGAAATTCCCTTTTCCTCGATCTGATCGACCTCCTCAAAAAAGGCCTTGGGATCGATGACCATGCCGTTGCCCAATACACAGGTCTTGTCTTCGTGAATAATGCCCGACGGCAGCAATCTCAAAACGAAAGCCTTGTCGCCCACATAAACACTATGGCCTGCGTTATGTCCGCCTTGATATCTCGAAACAATATCAAACCGATCCGCCAAAAGGTCAACAACCTTTCCCTTTCCTTCGTCACCCCATTGGGCCCCGATTATTACTATTATCATTATGAAATTTTATCGTGATCTACAACCTTATGATATTTGCATAGACACCAACCTGTTGAAAAAGCGGTTTCTAACAATGATTTTTTACTATTTAAACATCTTCTCCGCCGCGTTCGTCGTAGGTGCTGTCATGATCACGATGAAGTGAAATAAAGCGCATGAATTTTCCGTCGCGACAGACCCTTGCACGAAATTTCTTTGAGATCCTGATCGATGCGATAGTTTTATCCGATGCGGTAGTTTGTCCTTTTATAGGCTCCCAGTTCAACCCTCTTTTCTGTGTTTTTGAAGAGGTCTTATAAACTTGTTCCCAAGTCATCTGGCTGATCTTTCCAATGGATTCTTCGACTTGATCCAACTCGGTCAATGTCAGACTGGAGAGATCCTTGATCACCCGTGGAAATTCAAGATCACATTCAACCAACTCGTGCTGAGTCGACGTTTTTTTCGATTCACTCGGCACGTGTTAGTTTTATCTTTCTTAAAGAAGAGAACAATGATGCGGCATCAGTCCGCTGTGCGGGATTTTTTCTTTCCCATTCATTAAATGCATCTAATGACGCCTTCGCATCCGCAGTGTGAAATGTTCGCTGAGAATCCGGCACAAAAATCCCCGAGGAAATTCGGATCTCGTCGCTACCGATCTCTTCGACCATAATATGCCGTCCAGCCCACGATTTTCCAATACTTATTTGCCCGTTTGCCGGAACAGTTAAAAGTTTAGTTTGTTTCGCTCTCACGAAAATCATAATATAGGAAATGATGATATTATGCAATGATTATTTCAAGTCGCTACTAAGTATCTCAATAATTCGATATTTCCGATTCATTAGCTCAGTGTCCATTGATACAATTCGACATAATTCCTCGCGGCGTTTTCCCAGGAGTTGTCGATGGACATTCCGTTTCGCTGCAGCTTTGCCCAGCCTTCTTTATCGGCGTAGGCAAATCGGGCTTCGTAGATCTTTTCGAGCAGTTTGTCAGTGCTGTACGGGCCAAATTTAAAGCCGTTACCTGTAGAGTTGACGCTGTCCCAGTTCTCGACCGTGTCGTCGAGACCGCCGACAGCCCTGACGATCGGAACTGTTCCATATCTAAGGCTGTACATCTGATTTAATCCGCAAGGTTCAAATTTTGACGGCATTAGGAACATATCGGCTCCGGCCTCGATCAGATGAGCAAGCTTTTCATTGTAGCCGATATAAACACCGACCCGCGACGGAGCATAGTCGCGCAATGTCTGCAAAAATTGCTCAGAGTCCTTTTCACCCGAACCCAGAGCGATAAAAAATCCGCCCGATGCAAGTATCTGTCCGGCTCCGTGACGGATCAACTCGACACCTTTTTGCCCGGTCAATCTGGTAACACTAGCAAAGATCGGACGCTCAGGCTCGAACGGCAGACTAAATTGTTCAAGCAAAGCACGTTTGCACTCCGCCTTTCCTGACAGATCATCGATCGAAAAATGTGCGGGCAGTTCAGGATCGGTCTCCGGGTTCCAAACGTCGTAATCGACGCCATTCGTGATGCCGATCATCCGATCTGATCGCAAGCGGGTCAGCCAGTCGAGATCATGGCCGAATTCAGGTGTCTGTATCTCATACGCATATCGGCGTGAAACGGTTGAAAGCGTATCTGAAACTTCAAGTCCTGCCTTCATTGCCGACGCATAATTGTTAAAACTAAAGGCATTTGCAGCAAAGCTAGAGTAAAACCCGAGCGACGGGAGTTCGGACATTCCAAACCCGCCCTGATATGCCATATTGTGTATCGAAAAAACCGAACGGGTCCGTCGCCAGTAATCGTCATACTGCCGCTTTTCGGCAAGTTCGACCGCAGCAAAACCGCAATGCCAATCGTTTAGATGAACGATGTCAGGAGCGGCACCCAGCCGCGGTATCAGAGCAAGTGCCGCTCGGTTAAAAAAAGCGAACCGCTCATAGTCTTCGCGAAAGCCGTATATCGAATCGCGATGAAATATCGACGGAGCATCGATCAGGAATGTCGGCGAACCATTCGCCTCGCTGTAAAAGGCTCGAGCGTGATAGGGGTGGCCTTTCCAGTCGATCCACAGGTCGTCGATAGCCGTATGCCATAGATATTCGCCCTTTGTCTGCCAATAGCACGGCGTGATAAGAAAGGCATCGACACCGATATCTTTGAGCGCCTTTGGCAGTGCACCCGCAACATCACCCAACCCGCCGGTCTTTGAGAACGGCACAGCTTCAGACGATATAACGGCAACACGCATAGATGTTTCGATCTTTTCGACAAGTTAAGTAAATCGCGAATCGCCGCTTACGTCAAACCGTATATATTTAACATTACCCCGATCGTCTGAATTAGTTACACACTGCGGCATAGTATGGTATCTTTTCTACGATATTCCCTTTCCAATTCAAATATTATGAAACGACCCCACGTTATAGTTCTTCTCGTTGTCCTGATCGCATTATCTGCAGTTGCCGCTGAGGCTAAAGACCAATGGATACAGGTCAGAACAAAGAATTTCTACCTGATCGGCAATGCGTCCGAAAAGGATGTAAAGCACGTCGCAGTAAAGATGGAACAGTTTCGAGAGACATTTCGATTGTTGTTTCCGCATACAAACCTTACCGCGGCAAAGCCGACCAATATCGTCGTTTTTAAGAGCAAAGACTCATATCGTCCGTTCCTGCCGCGACGCAGCAACGGAAAAGCCGATAATTTCATCGCCGGCTATTTTCAGCCCGGCGAAGACGTGAACTACATCACTTTATCGACCGAGGGCGAAGATAACGATACCTTTGAGACGATCTTTCACGAGTACGTCCACTTTATCCTCGACACCAACTTTGGCCGTTCCGACATTCCGGCATGGTTTAACGAGGGACTGGCTGAATATTATTCGACATTTCGCGTCGAGGGCGACCGAAAGATCATACTCGGTTATCCTGCTCTTGATCGTTCGCGGTTGTTGGCACAGAGTAAGCTTATACCGCTCAGCGATCTTTTCAATGTCAGCAATCGAGGGCTTCATACCAACAGCGACAGGCTTGTCGGTGTCTTTTATGCCGAGGCTTGGGCACTGATCCATTATCTGATGCTGACCGACAAAGGCGATTCCCTCTCAGCTTTTGTCACCGAACTCCGAAAGAACACTCCTCCACAGACTGCATTTAAGAATGTATTCAAAACAGATTATGCCGATATGGAAAAGGATCTGCGTAAGTATGTCGGCGCAGGCATCTTTAAATATCAGATCGTAACTCTCAAAAATGAGCTTAATTTTGAACAAGATATCACCGTCTCATCGCTGGATGACACCTCGGCAAATGCATATCTCGGCGACCTGCTTTATCATTCGAACCGGCCGGACGATGCTGAACCTTATCTTCAAAAAGCTCTTGCAGGCGACCCAAGATCGGTAATGGCTAACACCGCAATGGGAATGACAAAGATCCGCGAGCGTAAATATGCCGAAGCCAAACCATATCTGGAATCTGCCGTCGCAGCCGACTCAAACAACTATCTCGCACTTTATTGGAATGCCGATCTATTACGTCGCGAAGGCTCGGACGAATTTGGCCGGATGGAACCGCTCTCATCCGAAAAGGCCAGGGTTATGAGAGATCTGCTGCTGAGATCGATCAACGCCAAGCCGCAGTTTGCCCAGAGTGCCGATATGCTCGGCTATATCGCTCTGGTCTCTCAAGAGGGCCTCGACGACGCTCTCGGTGCTATTAAAAAGGCCCTTCAGTACCAGCCCGGTGATCAGAGGCTTCGCCTTCGAGGGGCCGAGATACTCGCCGCACAAAAGGATTTCAAATCAGCGATATCGATCGCCGAAAAGATCGCCGCCAGCAGCGATGACGAAGAGGTGCAGTCGCGGGCATCAAACTTTATCGAACGGGTCAAAGCTTACAGCGAAAAACTAGATCAATATGAGGCGGCAAAGAAAGAATTTCAAAATCGGCAAAACCACCCGCCGACGATCTCCAACGGCAGCGGCCGCGAGTTGTCACCTGACGAGGCGGCAAAACTGTCACTCGACGCCAGGAATAGCAGCATTACCGCTTCGCTTCGAAAACCTGCGGCTGATGAGGAATTGGCGATCGGCCATGTTACCCGTATCGCCTGCGTAAAAGGCGTCGTCGAATATTCGTTCGTCACTGGCGACAAAACGATGGAACTCGTCAGTAAAGACTTTCAGGGACTCGAACTTACCACCTTTTCCGATCAGGAGATCCCCGGCGATTTTGGCTGTAAGACTGACGTTTCCAAGTTGAACGCCGTTGTTCTCTTTAAAAAGGCGCCCGCCCCGACCCGAAAAGCGACTTTGGTTATGATCTCGTTCGTTCCTGCTGATTTTGCATTTACCGAACAAAAGAGCACGCCTGTCAGAAACGTTACGGGAACAGGCGGCTCAGAGACTATCGTGGTAACAACATCTCAAGGAACCGGTTCGGGCCAGGCTGCACCCGCCGACAGCCGCGCGGCAATGATCGAGGGAATAAAAGGCCTCTTGCTAAAACCGGGCGTAAACGAGGTTCGGCAAATGGGAACTATCGAAAAACTTGAGTGCGGTTCGAGTGATGCTTATATGTACTTCACGACATCGTCCGGACAGGTCAAGGTTTCATTCTTACAGAGTGCTCCGCCCAAGATCCGCGGATTTACGGCCGAGGTTCAAAATATAAACTTCAACTGCGGGATGAAGCAGGTTGACGTGCCTGTCGTTTTTATTTATCGAAGAGTGGACAAACCTAAAGGCAAAGCTGTCGGCGAACTCCTCTCGCTCGAGTTCGTCCCCAAAGGGCTGACCATCGAATAACTAAAATAGCCGCATTACCGTAAGAGATCGTTTGCAGTTCCATTGATGCACATTGGTCTTAGTACATTATCAGATCGTCGTAAACGGATCGGTTTGCGACGATCTTTTTGCTATTCCGGGCAGAGATCAAAAGACAGCATAAATAAAGATGTCCGAAACGAACCGATATTGTCACCTTTAACTATGAAAAGAAGATACTGTCTGAAAACAGCATCTTATAGATCTCTGTTGTGTTTAGAAAGGATCGGAAAGCAATGAACGGTGTGGCCGCAAATAGCTGACCTGTATGAGTATCGGTTTTAGGTGGTTGGTTTTAAGTTGTACCTTAGCCTCGTTGTTTACGGCGGAGTGATTTGCGGTACTGAAGTTCTCAGCTCGTTTATGGGTTTGCTTGGGGCCGGCTCGTTGGTGAGGGCGTAAACGCCCTTTTGAAGACAGATCATTAATAAACCCCGCCGTAAACGACGGGGTTTATACTGGCTTTGTTATGACTGTCGCCCGTCAACTGTGGCCGACGGCAATGTTCATAATACGCACTTTTCAGATAGTCATCTCGCTTTTGATGATGCGATGCGTCGGTATGTTATTACGACTGCATCGACGCCAGAAATTCGGCATTGACCTTGGTCTTGCCGAGGCGTTCGAGGACAACCTCCATCTGCTCAACAGGCGACAGCGGGTTAAGCACACGACGCATGACCCAGATGCGGTTAAGATCCTCTTTGCCGATGAGCAGCTCTTCTTTACGCGTGCCCGACCGCTGAAGGTCGATCGCCGGGAAGAGACGCTTGTCGGACAGGCGTCGGTCGAGATGGATCTCTGAGTTACCGGTTCCTTTAAATTCCTCAAAAATGACATCGTCCATACGCGAACCCGTATCGATCAGAGCGGTCGCGATGATCGTAAGGCTGCCGCCTTCTTCGATATTGCGTGCCGCACCAAAGAAACGCTTTGGACGCTGGAGTGCGTTAGAGTCGATACCGCCCGACAAGATCTTGCCCGACGGCGGGACGACCGCGTTATGTGCACGAGCCAGTCGCGTGATCGAGTCAAGCAGGATGACGACATCACGCTTGTGCTCAACGAGACGTTTCGCCTTTTCGATCACCATATCGGCAACCTGCACGTGACGGGTCGGCGGTTCGTCAAAGGTCGATGAAATGACCTCGCCTCTGACCGACCGCTGCATATCGGTAACCTCCTCAGGACGCTCGTCGATCAACAGAACGATCAGCGTCACCTCAGGGTGATTTTCAGTGATCGAGTTGGCGATCGTCTGAAGAAGCATCGTTTTACCCGTACGCGGCGGAGCGACGATGAGAGCACGCTGACCCTTGCCGATCGGGGTTACGAGGTCGATTACGCGAGCCGCAAGATTATCGGGCGTGACCTCCATCCTTAACTGTTCGTCAGGATAGAGCGGCGTAAGATTGTCAAAAAATACCTTTTCGCGTGACTGCTCAGGAGCCTCAAAATTGATAGCCTCGACCTTGATAAGCGCAAAATAGCGCTCACCCTCTTTCGGCGGGCGTATCTGGCCGGAGATCGTGTCACCTGTACGCAGGTCAAACTTTCGTATCTGTGACGGGCTGACATATATATCGTCAGGGCCGGGAAGATAGTTGTACTCCGGAGCACGCAGGAACCCGAAACCATCAGGCAGTGTCTCGAGCACACCCTCAGAAAAAATGAGTCCGCTCTTTTCGGTCTGAGCGGCCAGCACCTTAAAGATAAGCTCCTGCTTTCTTAACCCGGTCGCGCCCTCGACGCCCATCGTTTTGGCGATGTGGGTGAGTTCGCTGATCGACATATCCTTAAGGCCGGCCAGTTCGAGTTTCACATCTTCTTGACGCGGTTTGTCGGCAGTCGGGGATTCCGGATCTGATGGTTGAGATGAACCGTCAGCGTCGCTGTCGATCATATCGACCTCGATATCCTGTGGTTCGGATTGTGCACTTCGTGCCTTACGCGAGTTATTAGTTTTGGTTGCCATGTTAACCGAGAGTACGGTATGAAATTAGTGAAAAAAAATAGCGGTTTATTAATATTTACGATCGATAAGATCCTTTCAGATACAATAAGTTGATAAAACAGATGAATCCGACAGAATAATTTGTAAGGATTATTCGTGGCAAACACCACACGAATACATGCCATACGGCGTGTAAAGCTAGCCCTGAGTTTTAAGGGTATAAAAATGCTATCTGATTTTAGGTCATAAATCAATAACAAATTTAAAATTTTTAACGATTTTCTGCTGCTGACAGTAATTCGGCCCAAACTTCGTCCCTGCCGCGTGCCGTCTGAGACGAGTAAGCGATCACTTTAGGCACGGTAAAGATCTTTCGGATCTCTTTAAGCGAGCGGGCAAGTTCATTTGCCGACAGCTTGTCAGATTTGGTTGCGACTACGATAAAGGGCTTTTGGTTGTGAACGAGCCACTCGTAAAGCTGTTTATCATGGGCCGTCGGTGCGTGACGAACGTCGATCAACTGCACACAGAGAGCAAGTTCCTCGCGATCACCGAGATAATCTTCGGCCATCTTGCCCCAATCGCTGCGCATCGATTTAGAAACTTTAGCGTAGCCGTAACCGGGCAGATCGGTGAAATAGAACTTTTCGTTGATCAGAAAAAAGTTAATGCTTTGGGTGCGTCCGGGCGTGTTTGACGTCCGGGCGAGTCCCTTTCTGAGGAGAAGCGAGTTGATGAGCGATGATTTACCGACATTCGAACGGCCCAAAAAAGCGATCTCGGGCCGTCCGTCTGTCGTCCAATGACTCCGGTCGAACGCGCTCTTTACGAACTCGGCGGAGGTTATCTTTATCATGATCGTCGGCCTAGTGTCCGGCTGCGCGGGCAAATTCGCTGCTGGCGGCGATCAAGCGTTTCATCATTTCACGGCGTGACTCGAGGATCGTCAATGCATCAGGCTGACGCATTATCAGTTCATCGAGATTGCCGAGCATTTGGGGGGTTGCCATTTTCTCACGAAGTTCACTGAGAAAGGGCTGGACCTTTGAAAATACGATCCAGCCTTCCCCCGCTGACGCGAGAAACATATCCTCGTCAATGGCACCTTGATTAACAAAGCTGGCCGCCATGTCCCAATAGCTCGTCACCATTCGGTAGTAAGCACTGGTTTCGGGATTTATCATGGCGGTCATAATGTCATCCGCAGTTTCGGGAAAAAATGTCGCAAACCAGTTCCTGGCCTTGCGCATTTCGCCCTCACGGCGAAGGTCATATAGCTTCATTATCAGGTCCGCAGACTTTTCTTTACTCATTCTTGGAAAGACTCCTGAAATTAGTTATCTAACTTATTCAATTGAATCCCGCCGATCGTGCTGAAATCCTGGTTGCTAACCTGGTCAACATGTGAGTAAGTACGGCTTGCCGGTGTAAAGGTGTAACCCCTGTACGCCGGAGTGATCGTGTAAGTTACTCCCGTCGGAACATCAATAAATTGATAATAACCGAAAGGATTGGTAATTGCATTACCGATAACTACATCACCGGGGCCTTTCAGAGTAACAGTGACTCTTGCAACACCCTGTCCGTTAGCGTCCAAGATGCGGCCGCCGATCGGAGCGAACTGTGCTGTAACGCCACCGCTGATCCTGATACCGTTGGTCAGGCTGACCGACTGGCCGTCAGGATTTGTAACAGTCAGTGTGCGGTCGCTCTCAGGCCTCGCAACCTTAGCAGCAATGCTTGCACCGGTCGTGTTGAGGTCCAGAGTGATCGACGTCGGGCTGTTGTAGGTGACGCTGTTGATGGCCACGTTAGTACCGCTGATCGAAGCCGAAAGGTGGTTAAAGTTCAGAGCACCGCCGCCAAGATCTGCGCCCGGATCATAAAATCCGGTTCCGTTGATCGTGACCGTTGTCGAAGCCGAATTTGCCGGGACAACATACACACCATCGGTCGGGCCGTCCGAGATCGTCGGAGCAGGAGCCTTGAGCTGTGTTACACGAACCGCATAAGTGTTCGCCGCATTACAGAATTCCTGTACCGTCCAGAATGTCATATCATCGAGCGGATCAAGACTGACATACGAATAATCGCCCCAACGGCGTCCGGCCGAACTTCCCGTATCAGATGACGGA